>Ga0222654_1000010_pt1 | contig 298998 bp, 300 predicted proteins | sample AntAcemetagen421_FD_179805 | JGI IMG/M metagenome (GOLD analysis project Ga0222654, IMG submission 179805) | Saline water microbial communities from Ace Lake, Antarctica - #421 | ecosystem: Environmental > Aquatic > Non-marine Saline and Alkaline > Saline | place: Antarctica: Ace Lake...
AGCGAGCCAAGCCGCGACTTCTCTCCAAACGGCGACGGGGGCATGGGACCTCCTGTGAATCGGGAGACCCAGCGAATCACGACCAGAACAACTACGAAAGGCCGTTAACCCGAGTTCGGAGCCCTGGCTCCCAGGGCCGGGGCCTTGAACACGTCGGCACCGCGACGCACACCGCTGTCCAGGTAGATCTCGCAGCGGCCGTCGGCCGCGTCCACCACTTCGGGTAAGGCGTCGATGCTGGCGACCACGCCGTCGAGTTATCGGCCTCCATGATTCGACACGACGATCGCCGCGACCCCGTGATCGACCGCGATCGCCGCATCCTCGGCGGTGAGGATGCCCTTCAGCACGACCGGCAGGCGGGTGACCGTCCGCTATCCGCCCAGGTCGCCGGCGCGCCGGCGGCCGGCTCGACAGAGGTCGACGACAAACCGGCCAAGTTCCCAAGCACTGGCCAATCGACCTGATCCTCGCTGCGCAAGCTGCGTTCCTTCCGTCGCCACCGCGGCGCGTCGACCGTGAGGACTATTGCGCGGCAGCCGGCCGCCTCGGCACGGCGAACCATGGCGACGGTCCGCGCGCGCTCCGGGAACAGATACGACTGCAGCCACAACGCACCTGCCGCGACCGCGATCTCCTCGATCGGACGCCTCGAGGACGTGCTGGCCACCAGCACGGTGCCGGCTCCGTCGGCCGCCGCCGCGTTGGCGACCTCGCCCTCGGGGCACACCAGTCATGAAGCGCCGACGCCACCACGAGAATCGGCGCGGCGACCGGTGTCCCGAGAACCGTGGTCGCGGTATCGATCACGCTGACATCCACCAGCACTCTCGGCCGGATCGCGATCCGGTCGAACGCGCGGCGGTTCTCGATGACCGTCAACTCGTCAGTCGCACCGGGGGCCATGTCAGTGCATCAGCCGCAGGTCGGCGAAGTCCGCGCGGCGAAACGACAGACCTTGCGCCGGGAACTCGCAGACGCAGGTGACGACATCCGGCGTCATGTGCAGCCACCAGGTCTGCTGGGCGACGACCTGCCGGCCACGGGCCAGCGCCAGCGGGTGCAGGACCGCGATGTTCGACCGATGCCCCGGGTCGCGCACGCTCTCGTACAGGATGGCCTCCACGCCACCCTGCCGCGCCGCGTCCGCCAGCGCCTGGCACGGCCGGTAGTCGGCCGGATCGGTCCAGGTCGCGCGGTCCCGATCAAGCGGTGGCGCGGTCAGATCGATCCCGGCCGCGACAACCTCGGTCTGGAACGCGGTATGCGGCACGTTCGATGGCCGCCGCGTCATGGCGCTCAGACTGAAGAACAGGAATCTGTAGAACGCCGTCTCGGCCATCGCGGTCGCGACCACCCGCGATGCATAGAACACTCCCTCCCCGGCGTCCGGTCCCTGGTCGCCCCGGCGGAACCGCGAGCCCGGGTAGCCGGGGCGATAGCGGAACGGCGTGAACAGCAGGTAGTGCAGCCGCCGAGCCGGATCCGGCACGGTCGGCTTCACGGTCTCGATCTCGGCCTCCAGGATCGCTTGGTCAGCCAGATTGGCGTCGGCGACCAGCGCCAGGGTCGAGTTCCGGTACTGCGCCTCGACGACCCGCCAGTAGCGTCCGTCGACCGGTCGGCGCTCAGACGCGAGCGCGGAAGCCGTCCACATGCGCCGCAGCCTCGGTCAGCCCGGTGATGGTAATGATCCGGTCGATCGGGCGCCCACCGAGGGCCCGGTTGTCGGCGGCCAGCCACTCCCGGGCCAGCGAACGGTCACCGCCCATGATGGCATCCAGCGACCGGTACAGCCGCAGCAACAGGAGGCCGAGTTCGTACGGCTTGCTGCCCGGCCGCAGATCGCCGCCACCCGCCAGCCGGGTGATCGAGGCCGGCGACAGGCCAAGGATACGGCCGAGCACCGTCTTGCTGATGTGCAGGGCCTCTGCAGCCTTCAGCACCGCCGTGGTGACGATGCGCGCCCTGTCGTCCTGGCTGGCGGCCTCTGGGAATGCCATCTGCCAACCTCCGTTCTTTCACATGAAAGAATATAGGGCAGATCACTCAAATGAAACCCCTACTCCTGCTCGTCCTCCGGCAGCAGGATCGGCTCGCCGTGCGGGGCGCGCTCGGCGGCGCGGGCCCAGGCGTGTTTGCGGGCCGCAAGCCGGTCGGCCGTCAGGTCGGTCTTTCTCAGCACCAGGCCTTCCAGGGCGCGCAGCCAGTGCCGGTAGTAGGTGTCTCCGAGGTCCGGGTCGCCGTCGGCCTGCGCCGCCTCGATCTCGGCCGACAGGGCGGCCGCCCACTCGCCCCAGGTGAACAGTCCCGACTCGTGCAGCTTGACCGCCATGGCGAAGGCCTGGGCCTCCCACGGCTCGCGGAAAACCGGGCCGTCGCGGTCGACCGGGATGCTCGGCAGGGCTTCCAGCGACGGGGCCGAATTCATGCCGGCTCCAGATACGGTTCCCAGAGGTCGAGGTGAACGGCACCCGGCTGGGACTGGATGCCCCACAGCTCGGTCGAATCGAAGGCGACGTTGTACAGGTGGTCGGCGATCCCGCGCTCGCCCCTGGCCGAGGTGTCGGCGAAGACGTGGCCACCGTGGTACAGTGCCACCGTCCCGGTCCGGCCGCGGACATAGCGCGGCGCCCGGGTGTGCGACAGCGGGTGGTCGCAGCGTACGCGGACCCGGTCGCCGACCGCGAAGCCCGGCGGATGATCGACCGGGCGGGTGTAGGGCGACCCCTGCTGCAGTGCCTTGACGACCTGGGCGGCCGGCAGCGCCTTGATCCCGGCGGGCGGCGGTCCGGCGGGCTTGCCGGTCTGCAGCTCCTCCGCCGTCACCAGTCCCCGGTCGACCAGCAGGGTCTCGAGGCCGTGGAGCCACTGCTCGTAGTAGGTGTTGGTGAGATACTGCGGCGGCGGCTGAAGCTCGCGGGCGTATCGCGCCTGGTCGATGCTCCACTGGCCGAGTCCGCCGCAGGCGAGGGTCAGCGCGAAGGCCCGACGCTCCCACTCGCCGTGGAAGCGGTCGGATTCGGGCTCGTCCTGCACCGGGCCGAAACCGTGCATGCCGCCCATGTCGTGCGCGCCGTTCATTGCAGCGACTCCGATGCCGCCACGACCTCGACGCCGATCATGGCGTTACGGGTGACCAGGTCGGCGAGTTCGTCCTCGGACAAGCCCTCGGTACCGGCCGGGCGCCGCGGCAGCACGAGATAGCGGAGCTCGGCGGTCGAGTCCCAGACCCTGATCTCGACATTTTCCGGCAGGGCCGTGCCGAAATCGGCGAGCACGCCGCGCGGGTCGATCACGGCGCGCGAGCGGTAGGGCGCCGATTTGTACCAGACCGGCGGCAGGCCGAGCACCGGCCACGGGTAGCAGGAGCACAGCGTGCAGACCACGAGGTTGTGGACCGTCTCGGTATTCTCCACGACCACCATGTGCTCGCCCTGCCGGCCCTCGAAGCCGAACGACTTGATGGCGGCCGAGGCGTCGCGCCGGAGCCAATCGAGGAACGCCGGATCGGTCCACGCGCGCGCCACCACCCGGGCACCGTTGCGCGGCCCGACCTTGGTCTCGTAGATGTCGATGAACTCGTCGAGGGCGGCCGGATCGACCAGCCCCTTCTCCACCAGCAGCGATTCGAGCGCCTTCACCCGGAGTTGCAGCTCGCTCAGCCGCGGATGCTCGTGATCGTGATCGTGGTGATGATCGTGGTCGTGCGGCCCGGCCATGCCGTCCTCCTGGATATCGTGCACGCTGCTCGCGCTCGATCCTAGGGCCGGGACGGCCGGCGGGCAACGCCGACAGCAGCCAGACAGCAGTGGATTCCGGACACGCAAAAAGCCGCCCAACCGGGCGGCCTCGCGTGGTGTCCAGGGGCCGAAGCCCCGTGGGCGCCGCGGTCTAGTAGCCTTCGCGCTCCATGCGCTTCCGCATCAGCTTGCGATGCCTACGAACCGCCTCGGCGCGCTCACGCGCCCGCTTTTCAGACGGCTTCTCGTAGTTACGGCGAAGCTTCATCTCACGGAAGACACCCTCGCGCTGCATCTTCTTCTTCAGCGCGCGCAGGGCCTGGTCGACATTGTTGTCGCGAACGGTAACTTGCACGGACTTCCCACTCCTTCCGTTTCCGGTCTCAGTACAGAAAACAGCAGCCAATGGATACCCCTACCAGGGACCATGGGCCGCCGACGATCATTAACTATAGCCGAAACCGCGGCTCCGCGCCAGCGAGGCAACCAGTGGCTCCGGTTTACCCACGACGACGGGCGCGCTATATGCCCCATCATGACGACGAAGTCCATACTCCGCGTAGGCGACCCTCTGCTGCGACGCGTGGCCGCGCCGGTCGCCGACCCGACCGGCCCGGAGACCAGGCAGCTGATCGCCGACATGGAGGAGGCCCTGGCCGATGCCGGCGGCATCGGGCTGGCGGCTCCGCAGATCGGCGTTCTCCAGCGGGTTCTGATCTTCCGGGTCCCGGAGTCGCGCGCGACCGACCACCCCGATGACGGGCCGAGTCCGCTGACCGCATTGGTCAATCCGGTCCTGGAGCCGCTGGGCGAGGAGACCGCGCTCGGCTGGGAGGGTTGCCTGTCGATCCCGGGGCTGCGCGGCGAACTCCCGCGATACCTGCGAATCCGCGTCACCGCCGCGACCCCGGACGGCGACCTCTTCGAGACGGTCGTCGGCGGCACCCGGGCCCGGGTCCTGCAGCACGAGGTCGACCACCTGGACGGCGTGCTGTACCTGGATCGCATGACCGACTTCACCCGATTCGGCTTCACCGAGGAGGTCCTCGAGGCGGAAGCCGAGCGTCGACGCGAGGGCATGACATGATCCGCACCCCCGAGATGGACGCGTTGCGCGACAAGATCCTGGACGCCGCCCTGCCGCACGTGACGTTCGACGGCTGGAGCCGGAGGACCCTGGTCGAGGGCGCGCGGTCCGCCGGCCTCCAGCCCGAGGATGTCGACATCGCCTTCACGCGCGGCGTGCGTGGAGCCGTCGAGCACTGGCTGCGCCGCGCCGACGAGGCCATGGCGTCGTCGCTGGAGGCGGCCGACCTCGACGCCATGCGGATCCGCGACCGAATCGCCTTCGGTGTACGCACGCGGCTCGAACAGGCGGAGCCGAACAGGGAAGCGGTCCGGCTGGCGCTCGGCTATCTGGCGCTGCCCGGCAACGCCCGGATCGCCGCGCGGAGCCTCTACCGCACCGTCGACGCGATCTGGTGGGCCTGCGGCGACCGTTCGACCGACTTCAATTTCTACAGCAAGCGCGGCCTGCTGGCGGCGGTCTACTCGTCGACCCTGCTGTACTGGCTCGACGACAGCTCGGAAGGCCACGCAGATAGCTGGGCCTTCCTGGACCGGCGCATTGCCGACGTCATGCGGATCCCGAAGATCAAGGGGCGGTGGCGCGAGCTGCGCGGCAAGCTGCCGAGCCCGCTGCGGTTCATGCGGGCCTATCGGACCGCCAGGGGCGCCGCCGCCGGTTGACATGCCCCATCTTCCGGCCGGGCCGGATCTCGGCCTTGCCATAGAGATGCACCTTGGCGCCCGGCTCGGCCATCAACGCCGGCCAGTTGCCGGCATCCTCGCCGATCAGGTTGATCATCTCGGTCTCGAACAGCGCGTCCACCGGCCCCAGCGGCAGCCCGGTCACCGCGCGCACGAACTGCTCGAACTGCGAGGTGGCGCAACCGTCCTGGGTCCAATGCCCGGAATTGTGCGGGCGCGGAGCGATCTCGTTGACCAGCACACGGCCGTCCTCGGTCACGAAGAACTCGACCGCCAGCAGACCGACCACCTCGAGCGCCTCGGCCAGCGTCACGGCCGCCGCCTCCGCCGCCCGCGCCACCGCCGGGTCGACAGGCGCCGGCGCCAGGCTGCGGCGCAGGATGCCGTCACGGTGCTCGTTGAGAGCGGGCGGAAACGCCCGGCACTCCCCGTCCAGGCCGCGGGCGACGATCACCGAGATCTCGGCCGCGAAGTCGATGCGGCGCTCCAGGATCGCGTCGTCGGAGTCGAGGTCCGTCCAGGCCTCGCGCAGCGAGCTGTCGAGCCCGATGGCGATCTGGCCCTTGCCGTCATAGCCGAACCGGGAGGTCTTCAGGATCGCCGGAACCCCGACCGCCGACAGGCCGTCGGCAAGCTCGTCGAGCGTGCCGACGCCCCAGAACGGTGCGGTGTCCAGGCCACAGTGCCGGGCGAAGCGTTTTTCCTCGACCCGGTGCTGGGCGACCTGCAGGGCCATCGGGCCGGGCCTGACGGGAACGCTCCGGCCGAGCAGTTCAAGCGTCGACACCGGCACGTTCTCGAATTCCAGCGTGACCACGTCCACCGCGTCGGCGAACGCCGCCAGGGCGGCCTCGTCGTCCCACCCGCCGACGGTGGTCGCGACCGCGACCTGCGATGCCGGGCCATCCGGTACCGGATCGTAGATGTGGCAACGATAGCCGAGATTCGCCGCGGCCAACGCCGTCATCCGCCCGAGCTGGCCACCGCCCAGGATACCGATCGCCGAGCCGGGCGGGAGCGCCGTCATCCGCCGACCCGCGCCGGATTTCCGCCCATCGGGGGCTCGCCGACCGGCCGTTCATCGACTGGCGGTTCATCGACTGGCGGTTCATCGACTGGCGGTTCATCGACTGGCGGTTCATCGACCGGCTCCTCGGCGACCGCCTCGGACTGCCGGCGACGCCAGGCGGCAAGTGCCGCCGCCACCGCGGCATCCTCGAGGCCGACGATCGACGCCGCCATCAGCCCGGCGTTGATCGCACCCGGCTTGCCGATGGCGAGGGTCCCGACCGGAACGCCACCCGGCATCTGGACGATCGACAGCAGGCTATCGAGTCCGGAAAGCGCCTTGCTCTCCACCGGGACACCGAGCACCGGCAGCGTGGTCATCGAGGCCGTCATCCCCGGCAGGTGCGCCGCCCCGCCGGCCCCGGCGATGATCACCTTGAGGCCGCGACCGCGGGCGGCCTCGGCATAGTCCATCATGCGCTTCGGGGTGCGATGCGCCGACATGATGCGACACTCGTGAGCGACGCCGAGCGCCGTCAGCGTCTCGGAGACGTGTCGCATCGTCTGCCAGTCCGACTGGCTGCCCATGACGACCCCGACTACCGGAGCCTGCGATTGACTGCTCATGTCTCCTCCGGCCCCTCGGCGGGAAGCGGCGGATTATAGGAACGCGGCATTGTGGCGCAAGCGTGGTGGCAATCCGGGCCCGGCGCCGGCCCCGTGCTGACAGCGCCGTGGCGACAGGATAGACTTTCAAGTTGGGAAGCGGGGCACCAGATCAAGACCGCGAGATGAAAGCGTACTCACTGGACAACGTGTCGACCCTGGTGGTCGACGACAACCGTTTCATGCGCACGATTATCACGAACGTGCTACGTGGGCTGTCGATTCTGCACGTTGCCGAGGCCCGCGACGGGTACGAGGCGCTGTCCGAACTGCGGGCTGCGCCGATCGACCTGATTATCATGGACTGGGAGATGGAAGGCATGGGCGGAATGCAACTGCTGCAGACTATCCGCAGCGGCAAGCGCGGCATCAACCCGCTGGTGCCAGTCATCGTGGTGTCGGCCAACACCATCGCCCGCAATGTCATCCAGGCCCGCGACGCCGGCATGACCGAGTTCCTGGCCAAGCCGGTGTCGGCGGCGAGCTTGTATGCCCGCATCGTATCGATCATCGAGAGTCCGCGCCGCTTCGTGCGAACCGGATCGTATTTCGGGCCCGACCGCCGCCGCCGGTTCGATCCCGAATATCTCGGGCCGCGGCGGCGAACCGAGGACCAGCGGCGTGCCGGCGAACTGGACGACCTCGATGCAGTCAAGCAGGCCTGAGGACGCATCCATGGTGAACGGAAAGCCGAAGGTCGAATTCGTCGACAATCCCAACCCCTTGCGCGCCAAGGTGAAGGTGAAGGTGGGCGCGAACCCGTCGGCGATGATCGCCCAGGCCGAAGAATCGGTGAGCAAGCTCGGCGACGAGTTCGAGACGATCTTCAACGAGAACGTCGCCGCCCTGGTGGTCGCAATGGCCGAGATCGGCCAGGGCGGGATGGTCCGCGAGCGCGCGCTGATCCAGATGCGCCGGCTGTTGCACGACCTGCGGGGCCAGGCGGGCACCTTCGGGTACCCGCTGGTCAGCCATGTCGGCGACAGCGCCTGCAAGTTCATCGACCTGTCCGAGGACTTCGGGACCACCGAGACCGACGTGCTGCGCATGCACATCGACGCCCTGAAGGCGATCAACCAGTCGAAGATCAAGGGCGATGGCGGGCCGATCGGCAAGGAACTGATGAGCGGCCTGCGCAAGGTCATCCTGAAGTACAACGACGGTACCGCGCCGGACTGAGGCGACGGCCGCCGGTCTCAGGCGATGATGTCGGGCAGCAGGCGGCTCTCGAGCTTCGAAATCTCGTCCTTCAGCAACAGCTTGCGCTTCTTCAGGCGCTGCAACTGCAGTTGGTCGAACGGCGCCTTCTCGAGCAGCCGTGCGATCACGTCGTCCAGGTCGCGGTGCTCGGTTGTCAGGTCCGACAACCGGCGCTTCATTTCCTCAAGATCTTCCAAGATCAACCTCGATGCGCAGCCGGGCCACGACGCCCACGTCAGTGCCGGTAAGCTATCACGACGTCACCGCCCCGAACGACCGTTTCAATGTGGACTCACGGCTTCCAGACCGCCTTGGCGGCGGTCAGCACCATGACCGGCCCGGACGGAAACTGCCGGCGACCGCGTTCCCGGAACCCGGCCCGCTTGAAGGCGATGATGGCGGGCCAGTTGTCGGGATGCGGACCGGCGACCAGCCGGTCGATGCCGGGCTCGGCGAAAAGCCGGGCCGCCAGCGCCCGGATCGCCGCGCGGCCATGCTTGCCGTTCAGGGCATCGGGCTCGCCGATCAGCAGGTCGATGCCGCGGGTCCCGGGCCCGACACCCTCCTCGCCCGCCCAGACAGCGCCGACTTGGGTCACGTCGTAGTCCTGGGCATAACCGATCGGCCGGCTGTCGAGATCGATCCGCCACGGCCGGATCCAGCCCGGGACCGCGGTGCCGGCGCGCAGCGCCGTGATCACCGGGCCGGCCGAGGGCGGCTTCCACCAGCGCGCCACATGCGGCGCGGTCACCCACGCCTGCAGCCGGTCGACCTCCCCGGCCGGCCAGGCGACGAGGTCAATGGACACTCGCCAGGTCCTTCTCGGCGTCCTCGACGCGGTGGCGGCCGGCGAGTTCGGGCGACAGCCGGTTCTCGATCCAGTCAACGATCCGGGTCACGGTGAACACGATGGTCAGGTAGATGGCGCCGGCCATGATGAACAGTTCGAGCGGTGCGTAGGTCTGGCTGATGATCTTGCGGGCGATGCCGGTGACCTCCAGCAGGGTGATGGTGCTGGCGAGCGAGGTCGACTTGATCATCAGGATGATCTCGTTACCGTAGCCCGGCAGCGCCTGCCGGATCGCCTGCGGGAACACCACCCGGCGGAACCGCAGCAGGGCGTTCATGCCGCAGGCCTTGGCGGCTTCGACCTGGCCCCACGGCACCGCCTCGATGCCGCCGCGGATGATCTCCGAGGTGTAGGCGCCGGTGTTCAGGGTGAGCGCGATGATCGCGCACCAGTAGGCCTCGCGCAGGACCGGCCACAGGAAGCTGTCCCTGATCACCTCGAACTGGCCGGTGCCATAATAGATCAGGAAGATCTGAACCAGCAGCGGGGTGCCGCGGAACACGTAAACGTAGCCGCGCACCGACAGCTCCAGCGGACGGATGCCCGAAGTCCGCAGCACCGCCAGCAGCACCGCCAGGAAGAACCCCAGCAACAGCGACAGCCCGGCGAGCTGAAGCATCATCGGGACCCCGGACAGCAGGTCCGGGAAGTACTCGGCGAACAACTCGAAGCGCATCGCTCAGGCCCTCCGCACGCCGCGGTTCGCCCACAGTTCGGCAAGCCCGAAGACCCGGTTGGAGCCGGCCGTCAGCGCCAGATAGAGCACCGCCGCCGAGAGATAGAAGATGAACGGCTTCTGGGTCGATCCCGAGGCGACACCGGCCGAGCGCATGATCTCCACCAGCCCGACGATGGAGATCAGCGAGGTGTCCTTGAGGGTAAGCTGCCAGACGTTGCCGAGCCCCGGCAGGGCATAGCGTGCCACCTGCGGCACCATGATCCGGCGGAACAGCAGCCAGCCGCTCATCCCGCAGGCGCGGGCCGCCTCGATCTGACCGCGCGGCACCGCCAGCACGGCGCCGCGGATCACCTCGGTCGAGTACGCGCCGGAGACCGTGGCGAGGGCGATGGCACCGATGGTGAAGGCGTTCAGCTCGATGTAGCCGTCATAGCCGAACAGGCCGCGGGCGATCGCCATGACCGCCTGGTTGCCGCCGAAGAACAGCAGGTAGATGACCAGCAGGTCGGGCACGCCGCGGATGACGGTGGTGTAGCCCTGGCCGAGCCAGCGCGCCGGCAGCAGATACGACAGTTTGGCGGCGGCACCCACCGAGCCGATAGCGACTCCGAGGGTGAAGGCGACAGTCGCCAGCAACAGCGTCCAGAACGCTCCGCGGATCATCTCGTCGCCCCAGCCGGCATCCCCCCAGGCCAGCAGGTCCACCCATTCCGCCATGCCGCTACGGCTCCTTCCGTCGCGCGGCGGGGCCGGCCGGGATCCCCTTCCCGACCGGCCCCGCCGCGATGCCCGTCAGCCTACTTCGAGGAAGCGTCGAAGCCGAACCACTGCACGGCCAGCTTCTTCGCCGTGCCGTCGGCGATCGCGGCATTGATGGCCGCGTCGAACATCGCGGTCAGCGACTTGTCGTCCTTGCGGATGCCGGCACCGACGCCGTTGCCGAACGGACCGCCGGTCATGCCGGGGCCCACCATGACCATACCCTTGCCCTTGTCGCTGGACAGCAGCGGCACCCAGTAGGACGCCGACGCCAGGGCCGCATCGACCCGGCCGGCCTGCAGGTCGAGATCGAGGTTCTCCTGGGTGTCGTAGGTCTTGACCGTGGCGTCCTTGCCCAGGTATTCGCGCAGGAAGTTCTCGTGCGTGGTCGAGATCTGCACGCCGATGGTCTTGCCCTTGAACTCCTTGACGATGGCGTCCAGCGCAGCCTTCTCGCCGGCATCGACATCCTCGAGGGTCACGCGCTCGATATCGACCTTGAAGCCGGCGGAAGGGCTCGAGTCTGTAACCACGAAGACCGCCGGGGTCTGTGCGTAGGCGCGCGAGAAGTCGATGACCTCCATGCGCTTTTCGGTGATCGACATGCCCGCCATGATGACGTCGTACTTGCCGGCCTGCAGCGCCGGGATGATGCCTTCCCAGGCCTGCTGGACGACCTCGCACTCGACCTCCATGCGCTTGCATAGATCGGCGGCGAGATCGACCTCGAAGCCGACGAGATTGCCGGCGCTGTCGGTGAGGTTCCACGGGGCGTAGGCGCCCTCGGTGGCGATCTTGACCGTCGAGCCCTTGGCGAAGTCCTTGGCCGATGCGTCGGCAGCGAGGCCGGCAACGGCGAGCGCCGCGACTGCGGCGAGGGTGGTCAGTTTCTTGTTCACGTGAAGTCCCTCCTGGTCTTCTGATTGTCCCCGTCGGACAGCCCGTCCCCCTTCGGACGTTCCGCCCCCGTCGGACGGCTATCCCGCGGCGGCGTGTTGCGACGTCGCGAGAAACTGGCGGCAGCGCTCGGATTGAGGCGCCTCGAACACCTGGGCCGGCGGCCCCTGCTCCTCGATCCGGCCCTGATGCAGGAACACGATCTCGCTCGACACCTCGCGGGCGAAGCGCATCTCGTGGGTGACGATGATCATGGTGCGACCCTCGTCGGCGAGATCGCGCATGACCTTCAGCACCTCGCCGACCAACTCCGGATCGAGCGCCGAGGTCGGCTCGTCGAACAGCATCACCTGGGGCTCCATCGCGAGCGCGCGGGCAATCGCGCAGCGCTGCTGCTGGCCACCGGACAAGTGGGCCGGATACTGGTCGCGCTTGTCGGCGATGCCGACCTTCTCGAGCAGCGCTTCGGCCGCCTCGACCGCCTCGCGCTTCGGAACGCCCAGCACATGAACCGGCGCCTCGATGACATTCTCCAACACCGTCATGTGGGTCCAGAGGTTGAAGCTCTGGAAAACCATCCCGAGGCGCGAGCGGATGCGGTCCACCTGCTTGCCGTCGGCCGGCCGCAGGCCACCGGTGCGCGACGGCACCATGCGGATCAGTTCGCCGTCGACCCGCACCTCCCCGGCATCCGGGATCTCCAGCAGGTTGATGCAGCGCAGGAAGGTCGACTTGCCGGAGCCGGAGGCACCGATCATGGAGATCACGTCGCCCTGCCGGGCGGTCAGCGACACGCCCTTCAGCACTTCGAGGCTGCCGAAGCGCTTGTGCAGTTCGGTCACGGAAAGCATCGCGCCGTCGCTTGTGGCGACGGCGGCATCAGGATCGGACGGAGCGACAGCCATCGACGGTCCTGTGTCTGAGTGCGCTGCAACAATGGTGTAATGCGGAAGCATAGCTGCGGACACGCGACCGGCAACGAATTTTTACGGTTCCGGGACGACAGCGTTCCGAGCCGGCCGGTCGCCCGGGCATCCGAAGAGACCGGAATCTGGTCAACGAAAATACTGTTATTGGTTGTATTTCACTTATTATTCGAGATATCGTTACGTCTAAATCCGATTGTCACGGGGGCTATATGGCAATGGCGTACAAGTAATTGGCGACTGGATGGGGAGGGGAAAGTCATGGCGCATTCAAGGACATCGGTCACACCGTATCGGGTGGGAGCGTGGCTGCCGTCGGATCAGGCGGTACTGGAAAACTGGCTCACGGAACTCCTGGCGGTCGTCGTCCGCGAGCCCAGGTCGCTGCTGCCCGTCATCCAGAACCTGAAGGAACTCATCGAGGGCGACCCCGCGATCTTCATGTACTTCAACCTGATGTTTACCCAGGTGCCGAACCGTCCGCCCTACAACGAGAGCCCGACCGGCAAGCCGCAGGTCACCGACTACAAGACCATGCTGCGGCTGATGAACCACGTCATGACGACGCCGCCAGCCTACAACAGTACCGGCCTCGTGGGCTTTCCCATCAACGCGATCCTCGACTGGTCGATGGGCACCGAGGCCGGCTACGCCGCGTTCCTGGACGACAAGGTCAATTCGGCACTGAAGGATGTCCTGAACGCCTGGGGCCGGTTCCTGACCTCGACGGAATCCCTGGCGGTGCTCAACGACGATCCGAAGACCGGCTGGCTCGGTGACGCGGCGATGATCGACATGGTCACAAGCCTGCCGGAGTACGTGGACAGCACGCTGCTGGTCGGCCTGCCCGACCTCCTCGAAGCGGAGAAGGCGCGCCTGGACTACATTCTCGAATGCCTGGGCATATCGCCGGCCGAATTCAACGCGGTGGTCGCCCAGGTCCAGAACGGCGTCGAGGCGATCGACGGCACCATCGCCAAGGTGATCTTCGCGCTCTACTTCCACTGCGACCCGACGCTGCCGTTCTGGGGCTACACCTGCTGGGACGATTTTTTCACCCGGACCTTCCGGGAGGGGCGCCGCCCGGTGGCCGGTCCCGACGATCAGAGCGTGATCGCCAACGCCTGCGAAGCGGCCCCGTTCGCGATCCAGCGCAACGTGTCCGAGAGCGACCGGTTCTGGACCAAGGGAATGCCCTATTCGCTCCGGCACATGCTCGCCGACGACCCGTTCGCCGATCAGTTCATCGGCGGCACGGTCTATCAGGCGTTCCTGAGTGCCACGAGTTATCATCGCTGGAACAGCCCGGTGGCCGGGACCGTCATCAAGGGATACGTGGTGGACGGCGCCTACTACTCCGAGCCGCCGGCCCAGGGGTTCGCCAACCCCGGCAACCCCGCCGACGACCCGGCCCGAGGCGGCCGGCAGCCCGATCCCTCCGCCCCGAACAACTCCCAGGGCTACATCGCCGAGGTGGCGACGCGGGCGCTGATCTTCATCAAGGCCGACAACCCGGCGATCGACCTGGTCTGTTTCATCGGCATCGGGATGGGCGAGGTGTCGTCCTGCGACATCACCGTCTATGACGGCCAGCATGTGGAAAAGGGCGACCAGATCGGGACGTTCCACTTCGGCGGTTCGACCCATTGCCTGGTGTTCCGGCCCGGGGTGGCGCTCGATTTCGACCTGCACGGCCAAGCGAAGCCGAGCCTGAACGCCACCAACATCGCGGTGCGCGCGAAGATCGCGACGGTGACGAGCGGTTAGGGCCCGATCCGGGCTCCTCGATCCGGAGTGACCCGAGCGCCCGCAAGGCCTCGCACCGGGGCCATGACCGGGTCAACGGATGACCGGCAGCTCGCGCGGGGCGCGCTTCGTCAGCAGTTCGGGGCGGCCCGGGGTGATCGCCACGTTCTCCTCGTGAACCACCATCCGGCCGGGCTCATACTCCATGCCCGGTTCGATCGTCAGCACCATGCCTTCCTGCAGGACCGTGCCGTCGCCCGGCCGGTTCGAGGGCGGCTCGGTCAGTTGCAGGCCCAGCCCGTGGCCGAGCCGGCCGACGTTGTTGCCGATCGAGCCGGCCGCCGCCAGGACCGACGCCATCGCCTGCCAGACGCCATCGGTGGTCGCCCCCGGAACGGCCGCGGCGATGCCCGCCTCGGTCGCCTGCCAGACCGCCTCCTGCGCCCGCTTCGCCCCATCGGACACCCGCCCGACGGCGTAGTTGCGGTCGAAGTCGCAGAAGTAGCCATTGAAGGTCGAGCCGGTGTCGAAGAACAGGATGTCGCCTTCGACCAGGGTCCGGTCGGAGGGCCCGCAGACAATCTGCGGAACCCCGCCCGGACCGGAGATCGCCGGCAGGAACGGCGTGGCGTCGGCCCCGCGCTCGGCGATGTCGACGCGCAGGCGCCGGGCCGCCTCGCGCTCCGACATGCCGATCGCCAGTTTCGCCGGCAGCGCCTCGTAGGCATCGCTGGCTATCCCGCAGATATGGCGGATGCAGGCGATCTCGGCCTCGGTCTTGACCATGCGGGCTTCCCAGATGGCCGGCGCCCCGTCGACGATCTCGACGCCGCGCAGCCGGTCGCGAAGCGCCAGGAAGTCGATCACCGGCATCCGCAGCGCCATCTCACGGCCAAGCTCCGCGCCGACCCGGCCGAAGCGCCGGGCGATCCCCTCGATGGCCGCCGCCAGCAGCGATATGCCGTCGTCCTCCGGAACCGGTGCCGGCCAACCCCGGATGTCGGTCACCCAGGTGCGGGCCATCTCCGGCACCCCGATGTCCGGAATGATCGCGATCGGCGCCCCGTCGAGCGGCACCAGCACGAACCACGGCCGGGTCGGGCTCTCCCAGAACTGGCTGTCGAAGCCGGTGGCGTAGCGGACGTTCGGCGGCGAGGTCAGCAGCACCGCGTCCAACCGGTGCGCCCGCATGATGCCGTGGAGGCGGGCCATGCGCCGCTCGAACTCGGCGGCCGGAAAATGACGTTCGGGGGGCTGCGACGACATGGCGACTCCTCCAGGCACCGCCGAACGGTAGCGGACCGGACGAACCCGGGCCAGCGACCTCCCTCCCGGCACGGCCACTCGCTCACGACCTTAGATGGTGTCATGACTAGGCTAAAGTTTGCTAAAGGTTGAGTTTTCTTGTAATTTTAATTGTCGTAGCGCGAAGCACCCGGCCGACAGAGCCGGTTCACTGTTGGTGGGGGCCAGCATGGCAGGCAATGCACGCACGATCGCCGATCGGCATTTCCGGCGACACGGACGATTTGCGGCCGGCCGATGGCCGTTGCTCGGCCTCGTCCTGGCGATGCTCGTCGCGGGCATCCCCGCCGCGCGCGCCGACATCGAGATCCTGGATGTCGCCTGGGCGCAAGGCGTCGAGGGCTACGACGCGGTGAACCGCCATGACGCCCAGGCCCCCCTCCGCCAGCCGCTGTATCTCTGGATGCGGGTCCGCGGCGACGCCGCGACCTACGAGGCCCTGAAGGCCCGCGGCAAGCTGCCGATCCGGCATCGTTGGATCCATTATGTCGGCCCCGATCCGGACATCGACACCCTGCGTCCGACGGACGAGATCAGCGTGGGCGGCGTCAGGGAAGCCCTCGTCGGCAAGCTTGGAACCGAAATCGCCGGCCGCGGCTACTTCGATTGGCGGACCTGGAGCCGCAAGCGAAACCTGCGCTGGGGCACCCAGGTCGTCCAGGTTCTGTACGCCGATGGCTCGCCGGTGATGTGCAATCAGCCCGACGACGGACGCGGACCCTGTGTCTTCCGGATCAAGATCGCGGGCGACGGGCAATGACCGACGCGAAGGCCGAGTCGCCCCGCCCGCTGCCGTCAAACAAGGTCACTATCGCCTACCTGCAGGACGCCTGCCGGACCCTGATCGATTTCGCCAGCGCCCGGATCGCTATCCCGGACACGGTCATCACCGAGGCGAGCCATCTGCTGAGGCTCGATCCGGCCGACGTGTCCGAGGACCAGGAGACCCGGCTCCGCCTCGTGCACCGCACGCTCACCATGGCGTTACGACCGGCAACGGAGATCAGCATCCGAGCCGTCCGCGAGCTCGAGGAGGATCGACGCCTGCGGCCGCGCCTGTTTCGGTTCTGGTGGAAGGACAACGAGGCACGCAAGCAGATCTCGAATGCCACCTGGCTGATGTTGGCGATCCTTTTGGTCCTGGTCGTCATCCAGGTCTACACGCTGGTTCTCTCCACCTGCGTCCAGCGACTGACCGAGATCTCCGCCGACCGAGCCACTATCGCCCTGGAGATAGAGGCGGCGAAGAAGGCTGCCGCAGCATCGCGTGGCAACGTTTCGATTGACCCTATCGATGCGGTCCCGGACACGCTGCTGCAGCGCAAGGAGATTGCGGACAGCCGCTACAGCGGCTTCAATTTGCTGCTGGTGCAATGGTCCAAGCCCTGGAGTTGGGCCGTCGTCGACGGGAAGGTCCAGGGCGAGGATGTCCAGGACACGCGCGGGTCGGCCGTCCAGCACAGCGTGCGGGAAGCGGCCGAGGCCGTACTCCGCGCGCTCGCCCTGTACGTCCTGCCGCTGATCTACGGCCTGCTCGGCGCGAATGCCTACATCCTGCGGGCGATCAGCCGACAGATCGACGACCATGCCCTGGTCCTGCTGACCTTCTACAAGTACCGGCTGCGACTCGCCCTCGGCGCGCTGCTGGGCGCCTCGGTCAGCCTGATCTTCACGTCGGACGCCGCGGCGACCCAGGGCATCGGGCTGAGCATGACCGCCGTGGCCTTCCTGTCCGGGTACAGCGTCGAATTCGCGTTCTCGATCATCGACGCGCTGATCCACCGCGGTCGCATCGCCGTGGGAGCCGACAGCAAGCCGTCGGCAGTGCCACCGCCGGCCGGCGGTGGCGTGGCGCCCGGCGGCTGATCGCATTCGCCGAAACCGCGCGCCCGCCACAAGTCCCGACCGCCGTCACTCCTTGGCGAGCGTGTCCAGGCGTCGCTGCACGGCGGCCCGGACCGGCGAGTCGACCGGCAGCTTGCCGACCAGTTGGGTCCACAGCTCGCGGGCTTCCGCATTGTCGCCACGCCGCACCGCGATCAGGCCGCCGAAGAACAGGCCCTCGGCGTTGTCCGGCTCCAGCTCGCGGACCTGATCGATCACCGAAGCGAAGGCCGGCGGCATCTCGCGCTCGGACGTCCCCGGCGGAAACAGCGCGTGGGCATAGTCGAGCAGGATCTCGATGTCGCCGGGCGCAATCTCGGCGGCCCGCCGGTAAGCCTCGACCGCATCGCTGCGGCGGTTCAGCACAAGGTATGAACGGCCGAGCCGTCGCCAGCCCTCCAGGTCGTCCGGATTCGTCTCGAGGCGCGCCGCCAGGCCGTCTACCATGCCCTGGATCATCGCCAACCGGTCCTCCGGCGCCATCTGCTGGGCGGCGGCGACGTCGTCGCTGTCCGGCCCGCGCGCCGGCGGCTGGGCCGGGCGGTTGCCCCGGATCTTGGCCCGCAACGCCACAAGGTCGGCACCGGACTCCGACGCCGCCTCCTGAATCCGGGTGGCCAGCACCTGCCGCCACGCCGCATCCGGCGGCGTGTCGGCCTCCAATGCCAGCCACCAGTCGAGCGCCTCGTCGACCAGGCCCGCCTGCCGGCTCGCCAGCCCCATGTAGAAACGCGACCGCGGCTCCCCGGGCATTTTCTCAAGTGCCTGAAGGAAGGCTTCCTTGGCCCCCGCACCGACCACGCCGTCATTCGCCCGGACCAGCGCTTCGCCGAGCTGGGCGAAGGTCTGGGCGTCACCGCCGCCGGCCACCGTGGCGTGCCGGAACGCTTCGACGGCGGCATCGGCCTGGCCCAGAGTCAGCCGGGTCCGTCCCAGCAGCAGCCAGCCGTCCACGTCGTCCGGCTGGTCGGCCAGCCTCCGCTCCAGGTCGGCCGCCATTTCGACCAGACCGCGTCGGCTTTCGGCGACCTCGGCCATGCGAGCCCGCTCGGCGGAACGCGAGGCCAGCGGTACATCCGGAAGGTCCGGACGACCGTGGGTCAGGTACAACGACACGCTGCCGACCGGCACCAGCAGCAGTACCAGCGCCGCGGCCACCAGCCGCCGCCGGCGGCCGGCCTCGACAGAGCCGTCCGTGGCGTCGCCGTCCGGCTCGCGACGCTCGTCCTCGACCAGCAGGCGGCGCTCTATCTCCAGGCGGGCGGCTTCTGCCGAGGCCGCGTCCAGGCGCCCGCTCGCCTGGTCGCGCTCAACCTCGGAAAGCTGGTCGCGCAGTACCTCGAAGCCGTGCTCGGCACGCCCGGCGACGGGCCCCGGCCGGCGCACCAGCGGTGCCAACAGGGCAATGACCGCGGCCAGCAGCAGCACCGCGACGACGATCCACAGCATCATCGCCTGCCCTCGTGGGTGTCGTCGGCCTCCGCCGCTTCGTCCGACAGCAGCGCCTCCAACCGCGACCGCTCCTCGGCGGACAACGGTTCCGGCTCGGCCCGGCGTCGAGCCCGCACAGCCCCGGCGACCGCGATCCCGGCGGCGCCGATCGCCAGCAGCACGAACGGCCCGTACCACAGCAGCCACGTACTCTTGGTCCTGGGCGGCTCCAGCAGCACGAACGGCCCGTAGCGGGCGGTCAGATAGTCCAGCACCTGCTGGTCGCTGGCGCCGGCCGTCAGCCGCTCGCGCACCAGGATGCGCAGGTCGCGAGCCAGATCGGCGTTGGAATCGTCGATCGACTGGTTCTGACAGACCAGGCAGCGGATGCGGGTGCTGAGTTCGCGCGCCCGGCTCTCGAGCGCCGGGTCCGGGAGCATCTCATCGGGCTGCACCGCGACCGCCGGGGCCGCCGCGACCAGCGCCAACACAAGGAACAGGGCCCGGATCATTTCGCCAATTCGTCCAGCAGCGGCACCAGGGTGCGGCGGGCGACACTCTCGGTCACCTCGCCGACATGCCGATGCCGGATCTGCCCGCTTGCATCGATCACATAGGTCTCGGGCACGCCGTACACTCCGAACTCGATGCCGAGCCTGCCGTCGCGATCGACACCGACGCCGCGGTAAGGGTCGCCGAGTTGAGCCAGGAACCGCCGTGTCGCCTCCGGGTCGTCCTTGTAGGCGATCCCGTAGATCGGCACGCCCTCGGCGGCCAGCCGGACGAACAGCGGGATCTCCTGACGGCACGGCGCGCACCAGGACGCGAACACGTTGACCAGCACCGGCCGGCCGGACAGCTCCACGCTGCTCAGGCCGTCGAGATCGGCGGCCAACCCCGGAAGCTCGAAAGCCGGAACCTGCTTGTCGAGCAGCACCGACGGCAGTTCGTGCGGGTCCCGGCCCTGAAGGATCGGCCAGGCCAGGGCCGCGATCAGGGCGAGGACGACCGCCAGCGGCAACAGGAACAGGACCCGGCGCACGATCTCAGTCCGCGTCGCCGAAGCCGGCATGCGCCGGGCGCCAACTCGCCCGCCGCGGGCCTGGCGCACCGACCCGCAACCGGCGGTCGGCGAGCGACAGCAGGCCGCCGAGGACCATCAGCCCGCAGCCGCCCCACAGCCACATGACCAGCGGCTTGACGTAGATCCGGACAGTCCAGCGGTTCTCGCCCGCCGGCTCGCCCAGCACCGCGTACAGGTCGGCGTCGGGGCGCGAACGGATCGCCGCCTCGGTGGTGCGCTGCCCCTCGACCGGGAAGAACCGTCGCTCCGACTCCAGGCGCTCGCCGGACGGCAGCACGAAGCTCCCGACCTCGGACTGGTAGTTCGGACCCTGGCGCTGGCCGACGCCTTCGAATGTGAGGGTGCGCCCGGCGATCTCGATCCGGTCGCCGGCGCGCGCGAACTGCACGGTCTCGGCCGAGAAGAAGGTCTCCCCGACCGCCCCCATGATGAACACCGCGAGCCCGAGATGCGCGAGGCTCATGCCGTAGGCCGAGCGCGGCAACCCGAGTGCCCGCGACAGCGACCGCTTGGGCGACACCCGGAACAGCTGGATCCGGTCGGCCCACTCGGTCACCACCGACACCGCCAGCCAGGCCGCCAGGGCGAAGCCGAGCACCGCACCGACCGGCGCACCCTGCAGGTACAGCACCGACAGGCCGATGCCCGCGGCCGCCATCGCCGCGACCCAGAGCCGGCCGAGGGCCGCCGCGAGGTCGCCGCGCTTCCAGGCCAGCAGCGGTCCGACGCCGAGCGCCAGCACCAACGGCACCATGATCGGCACGAAAGTCGCCTCGAAATATGGCTTTCCGACCGACACCTTCTCGCCGGTGACGGTCTCCAGCGCGAGCGGGTACAGGGTGCCGATCAGCACGGTCGCCGCCGCCGTGCTCAGCAGCAGGTTGTTCAGGACCAGGGCGCCTTCGCGGCTGATCGGCCGGAACATGCCACCGCCCTCCATCGACGGCGCACGCCAGGCGTACAGCAGGAAGCTGCCGCCGATGGCGATGGTCAACAGCACCAGGATGAACATGCCGCGCTCGGGGTCGACCGCGAAGGCATGCACGCTGGTCAGCACGCCGGACCGCACCAGGAAGGTGCCGAGCAGCGAGAACGAGAAGGCGATCAGCGCCAGCAGGATGGTCCAGCTTTTCAGGGCGCCGCGCTTTTCGACCACGATCGCCGAGTGCAGCAGCGCCGTTCCCGCCAGCCACGGCATGAAGCTGGCGTTCTCGACCGGATCCCAGAACCACCAGCCGCCCCAGCCCAGCTCGTAGTAGGCCCAGCCCGAGCCCAGCGCGATGCCGGCGGTCAGCATGGTCCAGGCGGCCAGCGCCCAGGGCCGGACCCAGCGCGCCCAGGCCGGATCGACCCGGCCCTCCAGCAGCGCGGCGACGGCGAAGGAGAAGGTCGTCGAGAACCCGACATAGCCGAGGTAGAGCATCGGCGGATGCAGGGCGAGGCCGATGTCCTGCAGCAGGGGATTCAGTCCGTTGCCGTCGATCGGCGCCGGCGAGATCCGCTCGAACGGGCTGGAAGCGAACAGGATGAAGGCGAGGAAACCGACGCCGATCATCGCCTGCACGGCCAGGGTCCGTGCCCTGAGCCCGTCCGGCAGGTTGCCGCCGAACGCCGCGACCGCGGCACCGAACAGCGACAGGATGAGAACCCAGAGCAGCATCGAGCCCTCGTGGTTCCCCCAGACGCCGGCCAGCTTGTAGATGAACGGCTTGGTCGAATGCGAGTTGCTGGCGACATTGACCAGCGAGAAATCGGAAACCAGATAGGCGTGGGTCAGCGCGCCGAACGCCAGCGCGACGGCGCCGAACTGCACCAGGGCGGCCGGCCGCGCGAAGCCGGTCAGCCCGGCATCGCCGCGGGCCACGCCCCACAGCGGGACCACCGCCTGCAGCACCGCGACGGTCAGCGCGACCCACAGGGCGAGATGGCCGAGTTCCGCGATCACGAGCCGCTCCCCTTGTCCGCCGGCCCGGTGCCGTCCGGCTGCCAGTGACCCTGCTTCTTCAAGGCATCGGCGACCTCCGGCGGCATGTAGGTTTCGTCGTGCTTGGCCAGCACCTCGTCGGCCTCGAAGGCGCCGCCGGTCAGCCGGCCCTGGGCGACCACGCCCTGGCCCTCGCGGAACAGGTCGGGCAACACGCCGACGAAGCGCACCTGCATCGTCGTGTTGCCGTCGGTGACCAGGAAACGGGTCTCGCCGTCGCCCGGGCCCTGGGTGACCGAGCCCTTCTCGACCAGGCCGCCGACCCGCACCCGGCGATCCGGCCCGATCTCCTTGGCGGTCAGGTCGGTCGGGCTGAAGAAGAACACCACGCTGTCCTCGAACGCGGTGAATACCAGCGCGGCGGCGATCCCCAGGAACGCCAGACCGCCGGCGATCATCGCCAGGCGGCGGTTCTTGCGGGAGCGGTACGGTCGACGGCTCATGGCGTGCCTCCCCGGCCCGCCTCGCGGCGCGGATCGAGCCCGGCCGCGCGCAGGCGCTCGACCTCGGCCTCGCCGTGCCGCGCGCTCCACCAGGCCCAAGCCAGCAGTCCGGCCATCACGCCGAAGGCGACCGCGTAGGACGGCCAGACAAAGGCCGCATAGTCGCCCATCGCGAAAAATTCCGACAACGCCGGGTCGCTCCTGTCAGTGACTGTCGCCGCCCACTTGAAACCTACGGGAAATGGCCCTCAGAGCCAAGGCGGGGAAGTGGACCGCGACACCGTCACGCATCGGGCAGCGAAAGCCGCAGTTGGCGAAGCCGGCGCTCGGCGTACAACGCCCGGATGCGCAGCAGCAGCGCTGCCGCGAACACCGCGAAATAACCGCCGGCCATCACGAACAGCGGCGTCAGCATGGCCGGATCGATGGCCGACCCGCCCATCCGCAGCACGCTCGCCGGCTGGTGCAGGGTGTTCCACCAGTCGACGGAGAACTTGATGATCGGCAGGTTCACCACGCCGACCAGCGCCAGCACCGCACCGGCCCGGCCGCCCCGCTCCGGGTCGTCGAAGGCATTGGTCAGCGCCATATGACCGACATACAGGAAGAACAGCACCAGCACCGAGGTCAGGCGGGCGTCCCACACCCACCAGGTGCCCCACATCGGCTGGCCCCACAGCGCACCGGTCACCAGGGCGATCGCGGTGAACCCCGCCCCGATCGGCGACGCCGCCCGTGCCGCCAGGTCGGCCAGCGGATGCTTCCACACCAGGAACGCCAGGCTGGACAGCGCCAGGGTGCTGTAGCCGGCGAGCGCCACCCAGGCGGCCGGCACATGGACATACATGATCCGGACGGTCTCGCCCTGCTGGTAGTCGGCCGGCGAACGGAACAGGCCGAGCCACAGCCCGCTGCCGAGCAGCAGCACGGCGGCGACGCCGAGCCAGGGCAGCAGCACGTTGGCAAGCCGCAGGAAACGGGTCGGATTGGCGAAGCGATGCATGCCGTCGATATCTCCTACTCGACTGCCTGACGCAAGGCGGCACCTGCCGCCAGCGGCGCCAGCGGCACCGCGGCCGCCAGCAGGGCCGCCAACAGCAACAGGTGCGGACGGGTCTCCAGACCGGCACCGCCGGCCTCGACCGCCGCCACCCCGAAGATCAGCACCGGAATGGTCAGCGGCAGCACGATCAGCGCCACCAGCACGCCGGCACGGCGCGCGCCGACCACCAGCGCCGCCCCGACGGTGCCGAGCAGGCTGACGGTCGGGGTGCCGAGCGCCAGGCCGGCCACCAGGGCGGGATAGGCAGCCCCGGGCAGGTCAAGGGTCAGCGCCAGCAGCGGGGCCAGCAGCACGGTCGGCAGGCCGGTGGTCAGCCAATGAGCCGCCGCCTTGGCCAGCGCCACCGCCGCCAGCGGCAGGCCGGACAATGCCAGCAGGTCGAGCCCGCCGTCGTCGGCATCCTGCTGGAACAGCCGGTCGAAGGACAGCATGGCGGCCAGCAGCGCGGTGACCCACAGCACCCCGCCGGCGATCCGGGCCAACAGGGCCGGGGTCGGGCCGAGGCCGAGCGGGAACAGCGCCACCACCACCACGAAGAATGCGAGGGTCATGGCGACGTCGGCGCCCTGGCGCCGGGCCAGTCGAAGGTCGCGGGCGATCAGGGCCAGGAAGCCGTTCAAACCGTCGCCTCCGCCATCGCCTCGCCGTGGGCGGCCGGATCCAGGCTGGCTGCACCGTCGCCGAGGTCGAGCGCGGTGTGGGTGGCCACCACCACCATGCCGCCGGCCGCGCGGTGCGCGGCGATCGCCCGTTCGAGCGCCGCGACCGACGCCGCGTCGAGGCCGACCGTCGGCTCGTCCAGCAGCCACAGCGATGCGCCGCTCGCCAGTACACGCGCCAGTGCCACCCGCCGGCGCTGGCCGGACGAGAGCCAGCCGGCCGGCAGGTCGGCCAGGCGCGTCAGACCGAGCGCCTCGAGGGCCGGGGGAACGGTGTCCGTCGTTCTGCCGGCGACGCGGAGTGCGGCTTCCAGGTTCTCGCGGGCGGTCAGCGCGACCTTCAGGGCGTCGGCGTGGCCGAGCCAGCCGACCCGGTCGGCATGGGCCTCGCGGTCGTCGACGACCGCCTCGCCGTTCCACAACACCGAGCCCGCCTCGGCCCGCCCGAGCCCCGCGAGGATACGCAACAGGGTGGTCTTGCCACCGCCATTGCGGCCGGCCAGCCGCAACGCGCCACCGCTTGCCAGCGAGAAGGACAGGCCATGGAATACCGGCCGGCCACCGCGCGACGCGGTCAAGCCGCGCGCGACGAGCGTTCCGCGCGCGACGAGCGTTTCGGTCACGGTGTCGTCGATCCCCGTCATGGCGCCTCTATACCGTTCATCGGCGCGCACTGCCACGAGCTGGATCGCGCGGGGTGGCTAGGCGGGGTGGTGGGGGAGGGAGAAAAGGAAGCGACGCCGCACTGCGGGGGGGGGAGGGGAGGTGTCGGCGTCGCTTCGCAGTCTTCACGGGAGAAACCCCGTTCGATCAGGCGGTGTAGGTCCGCTCTGACCTTAAGAATGATATGGGTTCGACGGGGACCGGTGTCGAGACCTAAAGTTGATGCGACATGCCGCCGCAACCCAACGCTGCCGAGATATTGGCTGTCGCCGGGCCCTGGTCTACTGTTTTCGTCCCCGCGCGGCGCGCTCGCGACCGCCATTGCAGAATTGTCGCCCGAGCCAACGGAGAGACCATGGCCACCCAGGAACTCACCAGCGCCACGAACGCCGGCGACCCGATCGTCGTCGAGCGTCGCGGCGGCGTCGGCGTCGTCACATTCAACAATCCCGCGCGTCACAACGCCATGTCACTGGACATGTGGCGCGCCGCCGCCGAGGCCATCGCCACCTTCGCCGACGACGACGCGGTGCGCTGCGTGGTTTTCACCGGCGCCGGCAGCAAGGCCTTCGTGGCCGGCGCCGACATCTCGAAGTTCGAGAACGAGCGATCATCGGTCGAGCATATCGAGGTCTACAACCAGGCGGTCGGCGCCTATCACAAGACCGTGCAGGGCCTGATGAAGCCGACGATCGCCCGGATCGACGGCTACTGCATCGGCGGCGGCCTGGCGATCGCGCTCGACTGCGACATCCGGATCTGCTCGGACGACGCCCGCTTCGCGGTACCGGCCGCCAAGCTCGGCATCGGCTACGCGTTCGAGGGCGTGCGCCGGCTGTATGACGTCGTCGGCCCGCAGTTCGTCGCCGAGATCTTCTACACTGCGCGCCAGTTCGATGCCGAGGAGGCGCGGATCATGAACCTGGTGAACCGGGTGGTCCCGAAGGCCGAACTCGACGACACGGTGTGGCCGCTGGCCGAGCGCATCGCCGGCAATGCCCCGTTGTCGATCGCCGCCGTCAAGCACAGCCTGATGGAACTGGCCAAACCGCAGAAGGACTGGAACGTCGAGGCGGTCGACCGCACCGTCGCCAGGTGTTTCGACAGCCAGGACTACAAGGAAGGCCGCACCGCCTTCATGGAGAAGCGCGCGCCGAAGTTCACGGGGAGCTGAGGGCCCTGGGTGTCCGTCGCGACCTGGATCCCGGAGCCGACTGCTTACGCAGCCTCTCCGCGATGACGACTATGTTATTCGTCATTCCGGAGGGCGCGCGTGAGCGCCCGGCTCCGGAACCCACCCGCCGCTCCGCCATTTGGGAGCGCCGATACCGGCCGGGCCTCAGAACATGCGCCGCCCCTTGAGCGGCTGGCCGGTCGCCAGCGACACCAGATGCGCCGCCATCAGCAGGGCGACCACGACCGCCACCACCTGGAGCGCGGTCCACGGCACCAGCGGCGGCTCGAAGCCTTGGCGCGGCCGGCGCTGCATGACGAAGGCGACGCCGGCGAGCACCAGGGAGACGGCCAGCAGGACGATGGTGAGTTCGAGCGACATGGCGTGACTGACAGAGTGTAGGGAGACGCAGCGATGACCGACGGTGCCGCACTTGGCAAGACGCGATATGACCCGGCCACTCATCGGCCGTTGACCTGGAGCGACCAGGTCGAAACTTTCCGCAGCGGCGCCGGCCGCCCGAGCGACTACCTGGCGCGCTGCCTGGCAACCATCGCCGAACGCGAGCCGACGGTGCGGGCCTGGGTGGTGATGAACGAGGTCGGCGCCATGGCGACCGCCGAGGAGGCCGACCGGCGCTGGCGCGAGGGCAAGCCGCTGTCGCCGATCGACGGCATGCCGGTCGGGGTCAAGGACCTGTTCATGACCCGCGACATGCCGACCCAGATGGGCAGCCCGCTCTATGCCGGCCGTCAGACCGGTGAGGACTCGGCCTGCGTCCAGGCGCTGCGGCTGGCCGGCGCCGTCGTGCTCGGCAAGACCGTCACCACCGAGCTCGGCTTCTCGCATCCGGGGCCGACCACCAACCCGTTCGACCCGGCGCGTACCCCCGGCGGCTCGTCCTCCGGCTCGGCCGCCGCCGTCGGTGCCGGTATGGTCCCGGTGGCGATCGGCAGCCAGGTGGTCGGATCGGTGATCCGCCCGGCCGGGTTCTGCGCCAACACCGCGATCAAGCCGACCCTCGGCGCCCTGCACCGGGGCGAGCGCCAGGGCCTCAGCCACAGTCACCTCGGCGTCCATGCCGGCGGGGTCGAGGACATGTGGGCGGTCGCCCACGCGCTGGCCCGCTTCAGCGGCGGCGACCCGGGCTTCCCCGGCCTGTACGGTCCCGAGGCAGCGCCGGAGGCCGCCTTGCCGCGATCGTTGATCGTGGTCGAGAGCGAGGGCTGGGCACAGACCGACGATGCCACACTCGCGGCCTTCGAAAGGCTCCTGGAAGCGGTCGCCGCGGCCGGCGTCACGCTGATACGCCGGAACCAGCGTTCCGACCTGGAGGCGTTCGAGGCCGAGATCGCCGAGAGCCTGCTGCTGTGCCGCGATATCTGCGGCTGGGAGCTGCGCTGGACCCTGCGCAACCTCGCGCACAAGGACGTCACCAAGCTCAGCGACAGCATGCGCACCCGGCTGGAGCTGGCCGAGGCGATGTCGGTCGACGACTACCGCACCGCACTCGCCAGGCGCGAGGCCATGCGCGGCCGCTTCCGCGCGGTCGCCGCCACCGCCGACGCCATGATCACCCTGTCCTCGGCCGGCCCGGCGCCACTGATGGCCGGCAATTCCGGCGCCGGCGAACCCGGCATCACCCACACCACCGGCCTGCCGGCCTACAACGCCTGGACCTCGGCGATCGGCTGCCCGGCGGTGACGGTGCCGATGCTGGCGGTCGGCGGCATGCCGGTCGGCGTCCAGGTCGTCGGCCGCCACGACGATGACTGGCGGACGGCGGGGTACGCGCGGTGGCTGAAGGAGACGGTGGCGGCGGTTTCGGGGTGAGGTCGCCGCCTGCCCGCTCAGGCGGCGGGTGGTTCCGGAGCCGGGCGCTGTCGCGGCCCCTCCGGAATGACGGAAGTGGGGTGGAGGCGTCATCCCGGAGGGGCTGCACGAGCAGCCGGCTCCGGGATCCCTGAACCGACGAGCGCCCCTACTCGTAGCTGCGCAGGTCGGCGATCACCTTGCCATCGTTCGGCAGTTCGCCGTGGCCAACCAGCTTCACCGCACCGCGCAGCTTGGTCACCGCCGTCAGGGTCTGACCGACGGCGTCACCCAGACCTTCCGGCGTGCCTGCGACCTCGCAGACCAGGGTCATGCTGTCCTGGCCCTTCTCGCCGGTGACCTCCAGCCGGGCCCTGGCGATCTCCGGGTGGCGCCGGGCGATCTCGGCGACCTGGCCCGGATGCACGAACATGCCCTTGATCTTGGTGGTCTGGTCGGCGCGGCCCATCCAGCCCTTGATACGCATGTTGGTGCGCCCGCACGGGCTGGGGCCGGCCAGCACCGCCGACATGTCGCCGGTGCCGAAGCGGACCAGCGGATAGTCGGCGTTGAATACGGTCACCACCACCTCGCCGACCTCGCCGTCCGGCACCGGGTCGCCGGTGCCCGGGCGCACGATCTCGACCACGGCGCCCTCGTCGACGATCAGGCCTTCCTTGGCCTCGGACTCGTAGGCGATCAGGCCGACGTCGGCGGTCGCGTAGGCCTGAAGCACCGCGACCCCGTATTCGGCGAGGTCGGCGCGCAAGCTCGGCGGCAGCGCTTCGCCGGACACCAGGGCATGGCGCAGCGACGACACGTCGGCGCCCATCTCCTTCGCCTTCTCCAGGATGATGCGCAGGAAGGACGGGGTGCCGACGTAGTTTCGCGGCTTCAGCGACGCGATCGCCTGGACCTGCTGCTCGGTGTTGCCGACCCCGGCCGGGAATATCGGGCAGCCGAGCGCGTGCGCCCCGCTCTCGCAGATCCGCCCGGCCGGCGTGAGGTGGTAGGCGAAGGTGTTGTGGACCAGTTCGCCCGTGCGGAAGCCGGCGGCGAACATGGAACGGGCGAAGCGGAAGCCGTCCGGGCCATGACCCTCCGGCTCGAAGATCGGCCCGGGCGACATGAAGATCCGGGCCAGCTTGTCGGCCGGCGTGGCGTTCAGCCCGCCGAGCGGCGGCGACGCCAGCTGCAGCGCCTGCAGGTCGGACTTGCGGATCACCGGCAGGGCGGCCAGCGCCGCACGGTCGGTCACCGCGGCCGGGTCGACGTCGGCCAGCGACTTGGCGAAATGCGCCGCGTTCGCCTTGGCATGGGCGATCTGCGTCGGCAGCACCTGGGCCAGCCAAGCGGCCCGGGCGTCGGCGCTGCGGGTTTCCAGGTCGTCGTAATGCTCGGCCATGGCGGCCTCTCCTGTCGGTTCAAGGCCCCCGACCGCCCGTCACTGCGTGGGCCCCGGGTCGCGCTTCGCTTGCCCGGGATGACGGCACAGGGGTACGCGCAGCTCGTTCCGCCCCCGTCGTCATCCCGGCCGCAGCGGCGCAGAGCCGATAATATCCACCCGCCCGACGGGCGCCGTGTCAGCCCAGCCAGCGCTTGCGGCGGCGGTACTGCTTGACGTCGCGGAAGCTCTTGCGGCCCTCGCCGCCGAGCCCGAGGTAGAATTCCTTCACATCCTCGTTGTTCCGCAGCATGTCGGCGGACCCCTCCATCACCACCCGGCCGTTCTCCAGGATGTAGCCGTAGCGGGCGTATTTGAGGGCGATATTGGTGTTCTGCTCGGCCAGCAGGATGGTCACGCCTTCCTGCTCGTTGATGGTCTTCACGATCTCGAAGATCTGCTCGACCAGTTGCGGGGCGAGGCCCATGGACGGTTCGTCCAGCAGGATCATCTTGGGCCGGCTCATCAGCGCCCGGCCGATGGCGCACATCTGCTGCTCACCGCCGGACGTGTAGCCGGCCTGGCTGGTGCGGCGCTCGCGCAGCCGCGGGAAGTAGTTGTAGACCATCTCCAGGTCGGCCGCGATGCCGGCCCGGTCGCTGCCGCGCGTGAAGGCGCCGGTCAGCAGGTTCTCCTCGATCGTCAGGTGCTCGAAGCAGTGGCGGCCCTCCATCACCTGGATGCAGCCGCGCTTGACCAGCGCGTTCGGGCTCGACGCCTCGACATTGGCGCCGTCGAATTCGATGGATCCCTTGGTGACTTCTCCGCGCTCGGTGCCGAGCAGGTTGGAGATCGCCTTCAGGGTCGTGGTCTTGCCGGCGCCGTTGGCGCCCAGCAGCGCAACGATGCCGCCGTCCGGCACCTCAAGCGACACGCCGCGCAGCACCAGGATCACGTGGTCGTAGATGACCTCGATGTTGTTGACCCGCAGCAGCGGTGCAGCGGTGGCCTGTGCCCCGGTCGGTTCGGCGGCGACGCTCATTCCCTGTCCTCCCCGGCCGCCCCGCGCTCGATGCCCGGCGGCCGTCGCAAACCCTGTCGCGGAAACGCCGGGGCCGAAGCCCCGGCGTCCCGAACTCGCATCACACCAGGCGGCTCAGGAGCAGCTGCGCGGGGTGATGTTGTTCTCCTTGGCGTACTGCGCCGCGTCCTGCTCGATCAACGGCCGGACCAGGGCGGTATCGGCCTGGATCCAGTCGGTCTTGACCTCCCAGGCCTTGCCGTTCCACTGCTGGATCAGGATGGCCGGGTTCTGGCCCTCGTGATTGTCGCAGGTGATCGTGACCGGCGGCACCAGCCCGGTGAGGCCGAGGCTCTCGATCATGGCGGCGTCCAGCTTCAGGTTCTCGAGGCCGTACCGCATCTCCTCGCCGGTGATCGCCCGGTTGCCGTACTTCGCCTGAGCGACCTTGATCGCCTCGACCATGTAGGCGCCGGTGGCGAGCCCACGCGAATACAGCACGCCGCCGATCTGGTCCTTGGTCCAGGTTCCCTTGCCCGCGTCGTAGAGGGCATCGATATCCTTGTAGACCGGGTAGTCGGTGCCGACACCGTTGAACGTCGCGCCCTTGTAGCCCTTCGCGCCATCGCCCACCGGAATGACGTCCGGCTCGGCGGCCGCCCACCAGTTGCCGATGAAATGGTCCATCGGGTACTTGACGTTGGACGCCTCGGTGATCGCCGTGGCGTTCATCGCGCCCCAGCCCCACATGATCACATAGGCCGGCTTGGAACGGCGGATCTGCAGCCAGATCGACTTCTGCTCGGTCATCGACGCCGGCGGAACCGGGTACTTGTCGTAGCTGAAGCCGTACTTCTCGGCCAGGATGTCGAGGGTCGGGATCGGCTCCTTGCCATACGGATGGTCGAGATAGACGAAGCCGAAGTTCTTGCCCTTCAGCTTGTCGAAGCCACCCTCCTGGTCGGCGATGTACTTCAGGATCGCGGTGGCCTGGTTCCAGTAGGTCGACGGGAAGTTGAAGACATACGGGAACACCCGGCCGTCCGCCGCCGAGGTGCGGCCATAGCCGAGCGACAGGATCGGGATCTTGTCGTTGGTCGCCTTCTCGATCAGCGCGTAGGTGATGCCGGTCGACCACGGGTTGATGACGACGGCGCCGCCGTTCTGGTTCTTGACCCGGTCGTAGCATTCGACGCCACGGTCGGTCTTGTAGCCGGTCTCGCACTCCTCGTAGAGGATCGGCACGCCGTTCACGCCGCCGTCGCGCATGTTGACCATCGCCAGATAGTCGGCGACGCCATGGGCGACCGGGGTGCCGCTCGGGCCGTACGGACCGGTCTTGTAGACCAGGTTGGGAATGTAGATCTGGTCGGCCGCGGTGGCCGCGCCGGCCAGGCCCGCCAGGCCGATGGCGGCTCCCGCCACCGCCAAAGTGAGACTGCGAATGCTCATGTTCCTCTGTCCTCCCTGTTCATAGAACTTCTGCCTTGTTTTCGGGCGCGGCAGTGTTGCAGAAACAATACCATGGCCCCCTGCCGCCTGGAACCGGGACCGCCCGGTCAGTACGGGAACGGCCACAGGCGGAGCTTCTCCTTCGCAATCTGCCAGAGTCGCGCGAGGCCGTGGGGCTCGACGATCAGGAAGAACACGATCAGCCCGCCGAAGACCATGAACTCGATATGGGTAATGGTCTCGGTGGCGATCGGCAGCCCGAAGGTCGTCGCCGCGTTGTTCAGGGCGATCGGCAGCAGGAAGATGAAGAACGCGCCGAGGAACGAGCCCATGACGCTTCCCAGCCCGCCGACGATCACCATGAACAGGATCATGAACGACCGGAAGATGTCGAAGGCGGACGACTCCACGGTGTTGATGTAGCAGAACGACCACAGCGCGCCGGCGACCCCGCAGTAGAACGAACTGACCGCGAACGCCGACAGCTTGGTATTCAGCGGCTTGATCCCGATCAGTTCGGCCGCGATGTCCATGTCGCGGATCGCCATCCAGGTCCGGCCGATCCGGCCGCGAACGAGATTGGCGGCGATCAGGGCGAGAATGACGGCGAAGGTCAGCACGAAGATGTAGCGGGCGGCGGGCGTCGCCTCGGCGCCGGTCACCAGCACGCCGAAGATCTCGCGCGGGGGCGCCGTCGGCACGCCCGACATGGAGTAGTTGACGAACCACGGCACCTTCTGGAACAGCCACAGCAGGAAGAACTGCGCCGCCAGCGTGGTGACCGCCAGGTAGAACCCCTTGATCCGCAGGCTCGGCAGGCCGAAGGCGACACCGATCGCCGCGGCGCACAGACCGCCCAGCACGATCACCACCGGGATCGGCAGCCAGGTGACGTTGGTCGCGAACTTGTAGGCCATGTAGGCCCCGGCCGCCATGAACGCCCCGGTGCCCAGGCTTACCTGGCCGCAATATCCGGTCAGGATGTTCAGCCCGAGCGCGGCGATCGACAGGATCAGCGCCGGCAGCAGGATCGACCCCAGCCAGTACTGATTGCCCACCATCGGCACGACCACATAGGCAACCGCGATCAGGCCGATGACGAAGATCCGGTCGAGCGGAATCCGGAACAGGGCCTGGTCGGCGGCATAGCTCGTCTTGTAGATGCCGGCTTCACGGTAGAACATCGTCGCCTCACACTCGCTCGATGATCCGCTCGCCGAACAGGCCTTGCGGACGGAATAGCAGGAAGAACATGGCGATCACGTAGGCGAACCATTCCTCGACACCGCCGAGCGAGACGCTGTCGGTGCCCGACAGGGCGGTGACCAGGGACTCCATGGCCGGGGCGCCGTAGATCTCGGCCATCTTCTCGCCGGTACCGATGATCAGCCCGCCGATGATCGCGCCGGGCACCGATGTGAAGCCGCCGAGGATCAGCACCGGCAGCGCCTTCAGCGCCACGATCGACAGCGCGAACTGCACGCCCAGGCGGGAGCCCCAGATGATCCCGGCGACCAGCGCCACGAAACCGGCGACCGACCACACGATCACCCAGATCCGGTTCAGCGGGATCCCGACCGACAACGCCGCCTGATGGTCGTCCGCCACCGCCCGCAAGGCCCGGCCGATCCGCGTGTAGTGGAAGAACAGGGCCAGCGACAGGACCAGTACGCCGGCGATGACTGCCGCCGACAGGTCGAACTGGTCGATGAGCATGACCCCTTCCGGACCGACGAACCAGGCGCCGTTCGGAATCCCGATGTCCAGCGGGTGGACGTCGCCGCCCCAGATGAACTCGCCGAAGCCTTCCAGGAAGAACGAGATGCCGATCGTCGCCATGAACAGGATGATCGGCGCCTGGTTGACCAGGTGGCGCAGCACCAGCCGTTCGACCGCGAAAGCCCAGGCGATCATGATGCCGATCGATATGATACCCGCCACCGCTATCGGCAGGCCCATCTCCAGGAAGCCGACGAAGCACAGCGCCGCGAACAGCACCATCGTGCCCTGGGCGAAGTTGAACACGCCGGAGGCCTTGAAGATCAGCACGAAGCCGAGGGCGACCAGCGCGTACATGGTGCCGGCGAACATTCCGCTCAGCAGCACCTCGAGGAAAAACCAGAACTCCGACATGGGGTATGCGTCTCCACCGATCCGTCTTAGGCGTTCAGTCGGGGGCGTTCAGTCATGCGCGACACCGAGATACGCGTCGATGACCTGCTGGTTGGCCCGTACCTCGTCCGGCGTGCCGTCGGCGATCTTGCGGCCGTAGTCCAGCACCACCACCCGGTCGGAGATGTCCATCACCACCCCCATGTCGTGCTCGATCAGCACGATGGTGGTCCCGAACTCCTCGTTCACCTCGAGGATGAAGCGCGACATGTCCTGCTTCTCCTCGACGTTCATGCCGGCCATCGGCTCGTCGAGCAGCAGGATGTCGGGCTCCATGGCCAGCGCCCGGCCGAGCTCGACGCGCTTCTGCAGGCCGTAGGGCAACCGGCCGACCGGGGTACGGCGGATCGCCTGGATCTCCAGGAAGTCGATCACGCGCTCGACGAACTCCCGGTTCTCCAATTCCTCGCGCTGCGCCGGTCCCCAGTAGATGGCGTGCCAGAGGAACCCGCGGTTCATCTTCAGCACCCGCCCGGTCATCAGGTTGTCCAGGGTCGACATGCCGCGGAACAGGGCGATGTTCTGGAACGTCCGGGCGATGCCGTTGGACGCCGCGAAGTGCGGGTCCATGGCCGGCATCCGGCGACCCTTGAAGGTGATCGACCCGCTCCGCGGCTTGTAGAAGCCGTTGATGCAGTTGAGCATGGACGACTTGCCGGCGCCGTTCGGGCCGATGATCGCCAGGATCTCGCCCTTTCGGACCTCGAAGCTGACGTCGTCGATCGCCTTCACGCCGCCGAAGCCGAGGACGATGTTCTCGAGCGCCAGCACCGGCTCGCCGAAGCTACGCTCGGCCGGCTGCCCGGCTTCGAAGGTCTGGAGGATTTCCGCTTCCGCCACCGGTCAGCCCGCCTTCTTCAGTTCAGCCGCCGGCGCCCCGCCGACCTCCATGATGCGCATGTCGGCCTGGACCCGGCCCTTACGCCCGTCCTCGAACGTCACCTCGGTGTCGAGATGCGCGGACTCGGCGTCGGCGTAGAGCGAGTCGATCAGCTGTCCGTAGCGCTCGCCGACCACGCCGCGGCGCACCTTGCGGGTGCGGGTCAGCTCGCCGTCGTCGGCATCGAGCTCCTTGTAGAGCAGCAGGAAGCGCCGGATCCGCTGCTTCTCGGGCAGGCTGGCGTTCACCCGCTCGACTTCCTTGCCGATCAGATCGTAAACCCGCGGCTCGGCCGACAGGCCGGTATAGGAGGTGAAGCCGATGCGGTTCTTCTCGGCCCATTTGGCGACGATCGAGAACCGCACGCAGATGATCGCGGTCAGGTACTCGCGCCCCGACCCCAGGATCACCGCCTCGCCGACATAGGGCGAGAATTTGAGCTTGTTCTCGATGTACTGCGGCGAGAACCGGACGCCGCCGGCGGTCTCGGCGATGTCCTTGAGCCGATCGATCACGATCAGGCGCATCTTGGCATCGAAGTAGCCGGCGTCGCCGGTGTGCATCCAGCCGTCGCGCAGGTCGGCCTTGGTGGCCTCCTCGTTCCTGAAGTAGCCGAGAAACATGTTGTCGTGCCGGGTGACGATCTCGCCGACACCCTCGACATCGGGGTTGAGAATCTTGACGTCGCAGCCCTCGAAGGCCGGGCCGACGGTGTCGACATCGAGGTCGTTGCCGACCTGCAGCGTATACGCGCCCAGCATTTCCGTCTGGCCGTACAACTGCTTGAGCGGCACGCCCATGGCGAGGAACAGCTTGAATGTCTCCGGGCCCATGGCCGAGCCGCCGGTGGCCGCCGAGCGCACCCGGCTGAAGCCGAGGCGGTCGCGCAGCGCGCTGAACAGCATGACGTCGGCGACGCCGGAACGCCGGCCCTCCTCGATCGCCTTCATGCCGAGCTTGATGCCCTTGTCGAAGATCCACTGGTTGATCGCCGAGGCGTCCATGATGCGGGCCCGCATGTCGGCGGCGATCTGCTCCCAAAGGCGCGGCGCCAGCAGCAGGAAGGTCGGCCCGATCTCCCGGAGATCGGCGAACATGGTCTCCTCGCTCTCCGGAAAGTTCACGGTCATCCGCGCGATCATCCCGAAACCGAGGCAGTAGATCTGCTCCATGATCCACGGCATCGGCAGGACCGACACGTATTCGTCGGTGTGGTCCTTCGGGTCGGCCTTCAGATAGGTGATCACGTGCCGGACGAAACGGCCGCTCGACAGCATCGCCAGCTTGGGGTTCGAGGTCGTGCCCGAGGTCGTGCACAGGATCGCGATCGCGTCTCCCGAGGTCGCTTCGACCATGGCGTCGAACGCCGCGGGATCGGCCTGGTGCAAGGCTTCGCCGCGCTGCTCCAGCACCGCCAGGTCGAGCACCCTGGGATCGCCCTGCTCCCCCATCCCGCGAGTCTCGGAATAGACGATGTGCTGCACGGTCCCGGCCTTGTCGCCGAGACTGACCAGCTTGTCGACCTGCTCCTGGTTCTGCGCGAACACCGCCTTGACGCCAGCGTAGTCGACCAGGTAGCCGACCTCCTCCTCAAGCGCGTCGCGATAGATCCCGAGTGTCATGGCGCCGACCGCATGGGCAGCGACCTCGCAGGCGATCCAGTCGATGTCGTTATCGCCGAGCATCGCCACCACGTCGCCGGCACCGATCCCGAGGTCCCGGAACCCCAGGGACATGCGCCGCACCTTGGCCAGGTAGTCGCCCCAGGTGGTCTCGTGCCAGATGCCGAATTCCTTGAGGCGCAACGCGACCTCGCCGGGATGGGCCTGCGCGTTGTGCCGAAGCAGTTTCGGCAGCGTGTCGTAGACCGCCGGATCGGGATAGCTCATCTGCCGCCGTTCCTCCGCTTCCCAGTCGCACCAGGGGGAACGCGGGGCGCTGCCGCGACAATCGCGGCTACGGCCTCCTCAGCAACGTCCCATCCCTGTCCGCCCTGCCGCCCTGTCACCGGCTGCGTTGACCGCAACTCGCCCGGACGATCGTGAAATACTATTTTACCCGGCATCCTCACGAGCCGGGAAGCGCTCTGGATTACGCGAATTCGTGCGGTCTCGCAAGCGACTCACCGCCGGTTCGGACCCGCCGACCCCGAGAATGGAACGATGACGCAACGTCAGGTTGGAAGGCTTTCTCGCCGAATCTTCCGAGTATCGCCACCGTCATCCAGAGCTGATCGACCCGTCCGTCTCCGGGCGTCGAGATCGTGTCCCGTGGCGAGGTCGATCGGTCGACGCGCCGCCACCGCCCGATGCTACCGGGAACCGATACTACCGGGATACGAGGGCGGCCTGCTCCGGCGGCGTCGGGTCGGCCCCGCGCATCCCGGTCGCGTCGGCCTGCGGAGAGGCTGCCGAGCCACGAAACCGGCGGTTTCCAGCACCCGGATCAGGCGGACATCTTGATCGCGCCGGCGTGCCGCGTGCTGAACCGCCGCAGCGCCTCTTCCGATTCGCCCGCGGCATGACTATAACGAGGCCGCGCAAGACCCGAAGAAGCCGACCGGGCCGAGGCACACCTCGGACGGCCGCGCAGTCGATCTATAAGGAGAGAGCCGTGACTGCTGGCCTGGACAGCTTCAAATCCAAGTCGACGCTCGACGTCGGCGGCAAGAAATACACCTACTACAGCCTCGCCACCCTGGCCGCCGCGCACCCCGAGGTGGCGCGCCTGCCATACTCGCTGAAGGTGCTGCTGGAGAACCTGCTGCGCTACGAGGACGGCGTGACCGTGTCCAAGGAGGACGTGGTGGCGCTCGCCGACTGGGCGAAGCAGCGCACCTCCGACCGCGAGATCGCCTACCGCCCGGCCCGGGTCCTGATGCAGGACTTCACCGGTGTGCCGGCGGTGGTCGACCTCGCCGCCATGCGCGACGCGATGGAGACGCTCGGCGGCGACCCGAAGAAGATCAACCCGCTGTCGCCGGTCGACCTGGTCATCGACCACTCGGTGATGGTCGACGAATTCGGCACGGCCGACAGCTTCAAGCACAACGTCGCCCTGGAGTTCGAGCGCAACAAGGAGCGCTACGAGTTCCTGAAGTGGGGCCAGAAGGCGTTCGACAACTTCCGGGTCGTGCCGCCGGGGACCGGCATCTGCCACCAGGTCAACCTGGAGTACCTGGCGCAGACCGTCTGGACCAAGACCGAGAACGGCGAGACCCTCGCCTACCCGGACACCCTGGTCGGTACCGACAGCCACACCACCATGGTCAACGGCCTGGCGGTGCTCGGCTGGGGCGTCGGCGGCATCGAGGCCGAGTCCTCGATGCTCGGCCAGCCGGTGTCGATGCTGGTGCCCGAGGTGATCGGCTTCAAGGTGACCGGCAAGCTGCCGGAGGGGGCGACCGCGACCGACCTGGTGCTGACGGTCACCCAGATGCTGCGGGCCAAGGGCGTGGTCGGCAAGTTCGTCGAGTTCTACGGCCCCGGCCTGGACGAGCTGCCGCTCGCCGATCGCGCCACTATCGCCAACATGGCCCCGGAATACGGCGCCACCTGCGGGTTCTTCCCGATCGACCAGGAAACCCTCAACTACCTGCGCTTCACCGGCCGCGACGAGGATCGCGTGAAGCTGGTCGAGGCCTATGCCAAGGCCCAGGGCATGTGGCGGGCCAAGGGCGCGCCGGATCCTGAGTTCACCGACACGCTCGGGCTCGACCTGTCGACCGTCGTGCCGTCGCTGGCCGGCCCGAAGCGGCCGCAGGACCGGGTGCTGCTGACCGACGCCAAGACCAGCTTCAAGGACTCGCTGAAGAAGACCCTCGGCGACGGCACCGGCACTGTCCGCTCGGCCAAGGTCGAGGGCGCCGACTACGATCTGTCCGACGGCGATGTGGTGATCGCGGCGATCACCAGTTGCACCAACACCTCGAATCCGAGCGTGCTGGTCGCCGCCGGCCTGGTCGCCCAGAAGGCGCACGCCAAGGGCCTGAAGGTGAAGCCGTGGGTGAAGACCTCGCTCGCCCCGGGCAGCCAGGTGGTCACCGACTATCTCGAGGCCGCCGGCCTGCAGAGCGCCCTGGACGACATGGGCTTCAACCTGGTGGGCTACGGCTGCACCACCTGTATCGGCAATTCCGGGCCGCTCGCGGCGCCGATCGCCGGTGCGGTCGAGGCCGGCGACCTGGCGGTCTGCTCGGTGCTGTCCGGTAACCGCAACTTCGAGGGCCGGGTGAACCCGGACGTCAAGGCGAACTATCTGGCATCGCCGCCGCTGGTGGTCGCCTACGCCATCGCCGGCTCGATGCTGGTCGACATGAACAACGACCCGCTCGGCGACGACCAGGACGGCAATCCGGTCTATCTGAAGGACATCTGGCCGACCAGCCACGAGATCGCGTCGCTGATCCAGGCCAAGCTGACCCCGGCGATGTACCGCGAGCGCTATGCCAACGTGTTCCACGGCGGCGACGAGTGGCAGGCGGTCGAGGTCTCGGGCGGCCTGACCTATGACTGGAACGCCGGCTCGACCTATGTGCAGAACCCGCCCTATTTCGTCGGCATGTCGAAGGATCCGAGCCCGATCCAGGACGTCCACGGCGCCCGGGTGCTGGCCCTGCTCGGCGATTCGATCACCACCGACCACATCTCGCCGGCCGGCTCGATCAAGAAGGACGGCCCGGCGGGCGACTACCTGATCGAGCGGCAGATCCGGCCGCTGGACTTCAACTCCTACGGCGCCCGCCGCGGCAACCACGAGATCATGATGCGCGGCACCTTCGCCAACGTCCGTCTCCAGAACGAGATGGTGCCGGGGGTGACGGGCGGCATGACCCGCTACATCCCGACCGGCAAGCCCATGGCGCTTTACGAAGCCGCCATGAAGTACCAGGAGGCGGGCATGCCGCTGGTGGTGATCGGCGGCAAGGAATACGGCACCGGCTCGTCGCGCGACTGGGCGGCCAAGGGTACCAAGCTGCTCGGCGTGAAGGCCGTGATCGTCGAGAGCTTCGAGCGCATCCACCGCTCGAACCTGGTCGGCATGGGCGTGCTGCCGCTGCAGTTCCCGAAGGGCGTCGACCGCAAGTCGCTCGGCCTGACCGGCGAGGAGACCTTCGACATCACCGGCATCGAGGGTGGCATCACCCCGCTGATGACGGTGAACTGCACGATCCACTATGCCGACGGATCGACCAAGACCATCGACCTGCTGTGCCGGATCGATACCGTCAACGAGGTCGACTACTACCGCCACGGCGGCATCCTGCAATACGTGCTGCGCAACCTGTCGACGGCTGCGTAACCGCCGACCGACAGCCGAGACCAGGACGGGCGCTCCCTCGGGGGCGCCCGTTCGCGTTTCGGGCCGCTATTCCTCGTAGGCGATGTAGCGGACGATCTTCCAGCTGCCGTCCGGTTGCCGGTGGAAGATGTCCATGCCCGGCTCCACCGATGTCGCGAGGGCGGTCGCCCCGGCGGGCCGGACGGTGAGGGTCCACACCAGCCGCACCACCGCCTGGTCGCCGGAGACCAGAACCTCCTTCACCTGGGGCGCGGCGTAGCTGTAGGTCCGCTTCTGGTCGGCCAGCGACCGCTTCAGCAACGCGCAGATATCCGCGTAGCCGCGCTCCTCGAAGCCCCGGTAGTCGTAGCGCAGGTCGGTCGAGAACAGATCGCAGATCCGATCGGCGCGACCGGCGTTGAAGTCGTCGGTCCATCGCTCGAGGGTGGCCCGCAGCGCGGCCTCGTCCTCGCTCACGTCGGCCTGTACCGAGACCGGAACCAGCAAGGCCAGCGCGGCGAGGCATCTCAAGGCAAGGCGCATCGAAGCCCCCTTTTCTCTCGGCGATCGCCGCCGGACGGCGCCGTTGCGGGGAATCGCGGCGCCGCGACTCACCGTCCGACGCGCATCCGGCGCCGATCGAGAGTAGACTGCGCGGCAGGCGACTGCGACTCTGTCGGATCGCCGTTCGCGACAGGGAACGCACTCGATGTTGAACGCTGCCCGTCCGCTGGCCCTGAGCCTGGTCGCTGCAATCCTTGTGACCACGCCGGCCGGTGCACAGCAGGTCGCGCCGACCGCCGCCGCTGCGGAGAGCGCGGGCACCCTGCCGGTGTGGGAGCGCACGCTTTACAAGACCCTGACCTATCAGGCGGTCGCCAACCTGTCCGACCTGGCGCTCTACAACGTGCTGCTCGGCGGCACGGCGGTCGCCGGCGGCGGCTTTTTCATCGCCAACGCGGCCTCGGCGGCAGCGCTGTACTACGGCTACGAGTATACGTGGCAGACCCTCGGCCCACCGCCGGAGGAGACGACCCACGGCACGATCGCCGAGAAGACGATCTACTATCGGCTGCTGAATTCCAGCCGGAACTTCACCCTCGGCTATACGTTCAGCGGCAGCGTGGCGGTGGCCGCCAGTTTCGTGGCGGCCAACTTTCTGACCGACACGGTGATCTTCGTCGGCAACGAATACGCCTGGGACGTCTTCCGCCCGCGGGCGGCCGCGCAGTAGCCTGCCCGCACCTCACGCCCTCGTCACTGGCGGTGATCCGGCGTCGCGCCTAGATTTTCGACATGTTCACGCGACGCGCCTTCACGGCATCCGGACTCGCCGCCGGCCTTCTGGCGGCCGCGAGCCCGGTTCGCGCTGTCGGCCTGACCAGGCGGCCGGTGGTGGTCGAACTGTTCACCAGCCAGGGCTGCAGCTCCTGTCCGCCGGCCGACGCCTTCCTCGGCGACCTGGCCAAGCGCGACGACGTGGTGGCCCTGGCCTTCCATGTCGACTACTGGGACTACATCGGCTGGAAGGACCCGTTCGGCGACCCGCTGTACACCGCCCGCCAGCGCGCCTACGCGACCCGGCTGCGGCAGCGCTCGATCTATACCCCGCAGATGGTGATCGACGGCATCGCCCACGAAGTCGGCTCGCGCCGCGACCGGGTCGAGGCGGCGATCCGCGAGCGCCTGGAGGCGAGCCGGGCCGAGCGGGTCTCGATCCCGATCGAGTTCGGCCGCCGCTCCGACGGCCCGGTCACCTTGATCGTGCCGAAGGCGGCGACCAGCGGACCGGCCGACCTGATGCTGGCGGCGGTCGACGCCGAGCACGTGACCGAAGTCAAGCGCGGCGAGAACTCCGGCCGGGTGCTGGCCGACTATAACGTGGTGCGCAGCATCGTCCGCGTCGGCCGCTGGACCGGCGACGAGCTGGCGGTGACGGTCGACCCACAGACATGGCACCGCGGCGCCGACAGCTTGGTGATCCTGCTGCAGGCCGATCACGGGGCGATCTGGGGAGTGACCCGGATCCCGCTCTGAGCGTGAAGCGGACGAGCGTCGCCGGTTCCGCTACCGGCGGCCTGACACTCCGGATCGGCTTCATCCGGTCCACGGCGGCGTCGGCGGTATCGACATCCCAGGGCCCTCACTCTCCGTCCGGGCCCGGCCGGGCCGATGATTTGCATCAATGACGGTTGCGTCCTCGCCGTCGAGTATCGGTTCGGCAATACATGAGGAGCGCGCAATGGAAACGGGGCAACCCAGCGAAACCGTCCGGGAGGCCGTCGGCGTTTTCGCGACCGGCGACACGTTTGAGGCTGCCGTCGACGACCTGATGAGTTCGGGCTTCGACCGCGCCGAACTCTCGCTGCTCGCCTCGGAGCGGACGGTCGAGGCGACCTTGGGACACCGCTACATGAAAGTGTCCGAGGTCGAGGACGACGCCGCTGTGCCACGCCGTGCCTATGTGTCGACCGAGTCTGTCGGCGACGCCGAAGGCGGCTTGGTCGGCGCGCTGCTGTATGTCGGCGCTGTCGCCGCCGCCGGCGCGATCGTGGCATCGGGCGGCAGCCTGGCCGCGGCGATCGCCGGGGCGGTCCTGGCGGGCGGGGCCGGTGGCGTCGCCGGGTCGATGCTGGCCGCCCTGGTCGGTGACGCCCACGCCCGACGCATCCAGGAGCAGATCGACCACGGCGGCCTGCTGCTGTGGGTGCGGACCCGCGACGCCGACCGCGAGAAACGCGCCGTCGACATCCTGAAGCGGCATTCCGGGCGCGACGTCCACGTCCACGCGCTGCCGGCCGAGTAAACCGGCCGCCAGGGACCGGCCGTCGCTACCGATCGGTGCCGGGCCCGTCGCCGGAACCGAGGCGCTGGCGGTGGCCACTCGGCGTCGGCACCCACCGCCGTCGCTACCGCGAGGGGAACACCCCTTCGGTCGCGACGCAGAACCGGATCGGCGGATTCCGCGGCGGGTTCGGGACGTTCGGCGTCGCCGCGGTCATCGCCTTCCGCAAGTCGGGCAGAAGGAAGCGTCGACCGTCCCCGCCGTACCGGTTGCCCAGCGCCGCGAAGAGGGTGTGGTTCTGGGCGATCTCGAGCGCCCGGCCATCGGCTTCCAGATAACCGCGAGGGCAATGCTCTCCCCCGGTCATGCAGATCGAGCCGATAAACGGCTCGGGTCCGCAACTCGCCCAGGCAACCCCGCTCAGTGCCGGTAAGCTCGCGGCGATTCCCGTCGCCACGAGCAGGCTTCTGAATAGACCGACCATCGACACGCCCTCCGGTTCCGTGTCCACGGGATCGCGGACTTCGCAAAATACCACTTTCCGTTGCTCGATAGTCGGCCGTGAACAACGAGCCCGGAACAGGTCGCCGGACACACTCGCTTCCGTCTTCGATGGCCGCATCGCAGACCCCTTTCCGTCTCGGGAAAGGGAATCACGACACCCGTCGGAACGGAATCGAAATCGCAGGATTTCTGGCTCCAAAACACCGGATTCCTGCAATTCCGGATTACTTTCAGCAACCTCGAACCCGTTACCGATCAACGGCTTCCCAGTTGTTCACGGGGAACGGATTCACGGCGTCTAGGATGGATTGATGCCAGTTTGGCGCAATTATACCTGCGCTTGTCGTATCGCCTCAGTGGCGGCCATCACATAAAGGTTCTGCGCCAGGCCGCGTGTCACAAACCGGGTTAACGTCGCATCCTTGTAGTTCAACCACCAATGTTCCGTAGAAACGGCCCCTATTGCTTCTGCATTTCCCCCGACAAAGCGGGTTTGCATGGAAAATTCAGGACGTTGATAGTCGGAACCGACAGCGCAGCCAGCATCAAGCAGGCCCATCGGCAATATGGCTTGATTGCGCTGCCCTCATTCGTGCACCGAATATTTCCGTGGTTTTGATAACAGCGACATAGAACACTGGAACCATCACGATCCCGATGACCGCTGAAAAGATGATCCCACCGAGCATCCCTGTGCCGATGGATTTTTGCGCATTTGCACCCGCCCCAGAGGCCAGAACCAATGGCAAGATGCCAAAGCCGAAAGCCAGCGATGTCATAAGAATGGGGCGCAGACGCTGACGGGCCGCCGTGGTCGTCGCCTCCAGCAAAGCCTTGCCTTCCAATTTCAAGGATTCCGCAAACTCGACGATCAGAATGGCGTTCCTTGCGGCCAGGCCGATTGTGGTTAGCAAGCCCACCTTGAAATACACGTCATTCGACTGGCCGAAATACCACGTCGTCACCAACGCGCCCAAGATGCCCACAGGCACCGAGAGCATAACGGCAAAGGGCACAGTCCAACTTTCATACAAGGCAGCGAGACACAGGAAAACGACCAGCGCCGAGATGGTGTAGAGAATAGCCTCCTGATCCCCGGACAATCTTTCCTGATAGCTCAGTCCTGTCCAGGCGGAGGCATAAGAGCCATCCAGATCCGCGGTGAGTTGCTCCATTACCTCCATCGCGTCGCCTGAGCTGATGCCCGCTGCCGCTTCGCCGGAAAGCTCCAACGCGCGCGTGCCTCCATATCGCGAGAGCTTGGGCGTGATCGTTTCCCACTCGCGGCTGATGAAGGCCGAAAGCGGCACCATTTCAGAACCGTTGTTGCGCACATACCATTGTTCGATGTCCTCCGGCTGCATGCGCCATTCGGCACTGCCTTGCACGATCACCTCCCGCAGATCGTTCCCGAGCGGGAAATCGTTGACATATGTCCCGGAGAATACCGTGGAAAGCATGGCATTGACGTCAGACAAGGACACACCGAACGCCTCGGCCTTTTGTTGGTCGATCCGCAATTTCAAGGCGGGTTCAGTTGCATCATCGTTGCCGCGAAGGTTGGTGATCCGTCCGTCCTGGATTCCGTCCGCCACCAGTTGATCCGCCGCAGCGCTCAAAGCTGCGTGCCCTGCGCCCGATTGATCAACTAAATACATCGCAAAGCCCGAAGAGGTCCCCAAACCCTGAATCGCGGGCGGTTGCAAAACAAAAATGTTGCCCAGTCGGGACTGGAAAAACTTGCGGTTTGTGCGGTTCATCAGATCGGCCGCATTCAGTCCGGCGCGCTCCTCATAATCCTTGAGCCGGATGAACATCATCCCATATTTTTGTCCCGTTCCAGAAAAACTGAACCCGACATTGGCGAAAACATTGTCCACGACGTCGGTTTCCTCGGTCAGCAAATAATTCTCGATTTGCTTGATCGTGTATTCCGTCTGCTGGACGGTCGATCCTTGCGGCAGTTCGATCATGGTCATCAAAACGCCCTGATCTTCGGTCGGCAGGAAGGATGAGGGCAGGCGATCATAGGTCCAATAGGCACCAAAACCGACAAGCACCAACACCAGCAGCATACGGAAAGGGCGCAGGGAAAACCGTCCAACCACGGCGCCATATCCTCCGGTCAAACGGTCAAGGCCCGCATTGAACCAGCGCAGGGGTGCTACGGGGTTCTTACCGTGGTTCGGCTTGAGAAGTTGCGCGCACATCGCGGGCGTGAGGATCAGCGCCACAAACAAAGACAGCACCATTGCCGATATGATCGTGATCGAAAACTGCTTGTAGATCACCCCGGTTGATCCGGACATGAAGGCCATCGGCAAGAACACCGCGGACAACACCATCACGATTCCGATCAGCGCGGAAGATACCTCTCCCATGCTCTTTTCCGTGGCCGCAACGGCGTCGAGCCCGTCTTCTTCCATCACACGCTCGACATTCTCGACCACGACAATGGCGTCGTCGACAAGCAGCCCGATGGCCAGCACCAGCGCGAACATCGTCAGGGTATTGATCGACATTCCGAAGGCCGACAGCACACCAAACGTCCCGAGCAGGACCACTGGAACGGCAATGGTCGGAATGAGCGTCGCGCGCCAGCTTTGTAGGAACAGGAAGATGACCAGAAATACGAGAATGATCGCTTCGATCAGCGTCTCATACACCTGCTCAATGGATGCCTCGACAAAGGGCGAGGTGTCATAGGGATATTCGACAGTCACACCCGCGGGCAATGCGGAAGACAGATTGTTGACCACTTTGCGAACCGCTTCGGCGGTGTCCACCGCATTTGCGCCTGTCGCTAGATTGACAGCAAATCCTGCGGCGGGATGACCGTTGAAGCGGCTGATGCTGCCATAGTCTTCCTCTGCCAGTTCAACCGTGGCCACATCGGCAAGGTAAATCGCCGAACCGTCCGTGTTGGTTTTCAGGAGAATGTTCTGAAAATCCTCAACCGACTCAAGCTGGGACTGTGCATTCAGAGACACTGTGAACTGCTGGCCTTTGACGACAGGTTGATCCCCCAGGTTTCCAACAGTGACGTTCGTGTTCTGCTCGGATACCGCCGTGGTCACGTCGGACGAGGTCAACTGGTATTGGTACAATTTCTCGGGGTTCAACCAGATTCGCATTGCGTATTCTGTACCAAAAATGCGGATGGACCCGACACCATCCGTGCGCTGCACCGCATCCTCAATGGTGCTGCTCAGGATGTCGCCCAACTCAAGCGAGGAATAGCTGCCGTCTTCGCTGACCAAGGCACCGACCATGAGGATGGACGTGGTCGAGCGGGTCACGGAAACCCCCTTATTTGTCACGCTATCGGGCAGTTGCGACTCCACCAGTTGCAGCTTGTTCTGCACTTGCACCTGCGCCATGTCGGGTTCGATTGTGTCATCGAAAGTCAGGGAAACGCTGGATGTCCCTTGGCTTGATGAGGATGTCATGTAGGTGAGGCCATCCAACTCCGTCAGCCCGTCTTCGATAACCGTGGTGACGGAATTCTCGACCGTCGCAGCCGAGGCGCCCGTGTAGGTCGCCGTGATCCGAACCGTCGTCGGGGCAATGTCGGGATACTGGGAAATTGGCAAGCTGGTCATGCTGTACGCACCCAGCAGCATGGTCGCGATGGCAAGAACCCACGCAAAAACAGGGCGGTGGATAAAGAATGAGGCCATGGCTCAATCCTCCACGGCGGCGGTGTCGACATCACGCGAGATGCCGTCGTCATCTATGGTCACAGCGACCGGCGTCACCGCTTGTCCCGCCCGAACGGATGACCGACCATCCACGATCAGCCGATCTCCGTCGCTCAATCCGTTGCGCACGATCCAAGCGTTTTCGTAGCTTCCATCATCGTCCAACGTGACCTGTTTCGCCGTACCCTTTTCGCCCACGATGTAGGCGGTAAGTTTGCCGGAATGTCCGCGCGTGGCAGCACGTTGCGGTACGAGGTAGGCCTGCATTGTGCCAAGAACGACCTCGCCGCGCACGAACATGCCCGGAATAATGACGTGATTTGGATTGTCGAACGTGAACCGAATGGTCACCGTTCCGGTTGTGGTAGACACATTGTTTCCACCAGCCACCAACTGTCCGGCGCCGCGATATACGTCACCATTTTCAAGCATCAAGGTCGCCTGAAGGACGTCGTTCTGCTTGAGGCTGCCTTCGGCAATGGCTTTCCGGACCGACAGGATTCGCGCGCTTGCTTCCATCATGTCCACGTAGATCGGGTCGGACCGTACAATGGTCGTCAACGCGTCCGCCTGCCCGGCGGTCACGAGATCGCCGACAGAAACCGTTGCAATATCGGCACGCCCCGCAATCGGGCTCTGTATTGTCGTCCATGAAAGTTCAGTCTGTGCATATTTCAACTTTGCTTTCGCGGACGCCAGCGTTGCTTCGGCTTCCGCAAGAATTCCGCGCGCTGCCTCGACTTGGGCCACAGTGGAGCTGCGACCAGACAGTTCTTTGGCACGATCATACGCAGCCTGCACAACGGGTAGATTGGCTTCTGCTTTTGCCAAATCGGCACGAGCAGAGGCCTCTGCAGCGACATATGAGGAATCGTCGATACGGAACAAAGGGTCACCGATTTCAAGTGACTGGCCTGGCGTATAGAGAATTTCCTGGATGACGCCGCCAACGCGAGGCCGCACCGCGACGTCCTGAAACGCGACAGCACGCCCGGGCGAGGTCACGACACGGGGAACCTCCTGCGACGACATCTCGACGACGCCCACTTTGATTGGCTCCGATGGTGCACGTTGGGCGTTTGCCATCGCAGCAAATCCCGTGAGCGCGACAACCGCACCAATCAATTTCCAAACGCTGATCTTCATTTGCTTCTCGATCCGAAACGTTGACGGTGGCCGCTCGGCATGAGGCTGGTGCGGCCGGCCGAAGGTGTGGCCGGTCAGGGACGCGGCGGAGGACGGCTGGCGTCGCAGACCGCCTGTCCTTCAACGAGGACACAGCCGGCTTCCGCCGCAAGGCAGCCTACGATCTGGTTCGAGCCTGCCGAACCGGCATGATAGTGGTAGGGAAGGCTCTCGGCCTCATGCCCATTGCACGTGTCGAGCCCTTCAGGAGCCTGGCCGGTGGCAAGCAGGTGCGCAAAGATCGCGTGCCCGTCCATCGCGATGCCGATCTGGCCGCCATGGGCCGCCACAACATCTCTGGCGACCTCCTTTAAGGTCGTTTGTTCGCCGGACAGGCAATCCATCACGGCGTGGTAGTGATAGCCGACGTGGGGATTCACATGGCCCCCGCAGTCATCCAACGGCGCGATGGTGTAGGCCCCGAGGATCGCATCCACCGGAGCCGGTCCGTCCAGGCGCACACCATTGGCGGCGATACCGGAACCTCGACGGTTCGTACGCTCCGGCCACCATCTCGGAACGGCTTTCAGCGGGATGACATAGGTGAGCGTTGCGTCGCTGGGCATGTATTCGGGCAAGCACTGAACGCAGTGGTTCCGATAGGCCGGATCGACGTCCGGGCGCGCGGCTGCCTCGCAAGCCTCCAGAGTGCCGGTGAACCGCACCGCGCCGGTGTCGGGATCGAAGAGTTGCCATCCGGTATCGCCGTAGGTTTTCGCCAAATTGGCGATGAAGGCGCCATCCACATCCACGGTTTCCCCGTCGAGGAACCAGACGCCGCCCGCGTCGGCGCCATCCGAGATACTCGTTGGGCACCACGGGCCGGGCGTGTAACTGCGCGGATTGGGGCTGACAGTGATCGAGAAGCAGGTCGTTTTCGTGCCGCCGGACAAGGTGCATTCCACCGGTTCCGGGCCTTCCACGACCTGCGCGGTCGCGAAGAAGCTAGCGACATGGGCCAGGTCAGTCCCAGCCGATTGCGCGGGAGCCGGGCTTGCCGCCACCAGCGCGACTGCGAGCAGGGGCGACAGCGGATGCATGACCGCTCTTGTGAGCATGGAAGTCTCCTCGAATGCGGAAAGATGAATGTTTGCATCTTGCAGTATATAAATACCTAGTATACTAACTATTCGCATGCAAGGTGATCAATGTGATTTTCATGGACTTCTTCACAGCGCTGACCTTGTCGAAGCGATGCTCCGCAAGAAGCTGGCGCCGCTCGGCATCCTTCCGCGGCAGGCCCGTGTCCTCGAAACGATGGGCCGGACAGGCCCCGTCTCTCAGGCAGACCTTGCCTCCGAATTTCGGGTCACCTCCGCCAGCATGAGTACGATGACGGACCGCCTGCTCGCCGCCGGTTACATCACCCGTGTGGCCGATCCGGCATCACGTCGGCAGAACGTCCTCAATCTGACGGACAAGGGGCGTATACTGCTTACGGGAATCAGAGAGGCCTGGACGGCCGTCGACGACACCATTCGTGATGCCCTTGGCGGCGAAGCCGAGGCGTTTTGTGATCTGGGCCGCCGACTGCGCGACAGGTTGGGCGGTACTATCCCCGGTGCCCGCAGCAGCCGAACCCCGTGAGGGCGGAACTGACCTTTTGGTACCCCTCAACCACACTCGGCGGCCCACCAAGCGGTGGCGCGGAATCAGGCGGCGGCTTGAGAGCAGCCAACCCGGACCGATTGGCAGCGGTATCGACAAACCTTTCGCGGCTCGCTGCACTCGTGCCTCAGGGCGATAGGGGTCGGTTGGACCAACTCCTGTCGCCCTGAGGAGCCGCACATCGCGCGACCGCGAAGGGCTTGCGAAAGTTTGCCGCCACCCTCGACAGGTGATGCTCCAGAAGGCCCTACGGCATCGCAGCCAGCGCCTTCGCGAAGAAGTCCGGGCCGCCGAAGTTGCCGGACTTCAGCGCCAGCGCGATCGCCGGGTCGTCCAGGGTGACGGTGCCGGGAACGCCCGGATCGATCTGGGCGCCGATCCGCAGGCCCGTGACGCCGAGCGCCGAGACCACGGCCCCGGAGGTCTCGCCGCCGGCCACCACCAGCCGGCGCACCCCGTCCCGCTCCACCAGGGTCTTCGCGATCCGCGCCATCGCCCGCTCGACGATCTCGCCGGCCTCGGCCCGGCCCAGTTTCGCCTGCACCGCCTTGACGGTCTCCGGCGGCGCGCTGGCGTAGACCAGCACCGGGCCGTCGGCGAGCCGCGCCCGCATGAAGGCCAGCGCCTCGGCCGCCACGTCCTCGCCGTTCGCCAGCCGCAGCGGGTCGACGTTGTAGGCCGGCCGGGATTTCTCCCACTCGGCGATCTGCCCGAGAGTGGCGGCCGAGCAGGAGCCGGCCAGCACCGCCGCCTTGCCCGCGATCGCCGGGACCGCGGCCGCTGCCTCGCCCGAGGCCTCGACCAGCCCGCGCCGCCGCCAGGCGTCCGGCAGGCCGATGGCGACCCCGGAGCCGCCGGTGACGAGATCGAGATCGGCGACCGCCTCGCCGATCACATGGAGATGGTCGTCGCTGACCGCGTCGACCACGGCGTGTCCGCAGCCCTCGGCCCGCAGCGCCGCGATCCGCGCCCGCACCGCGTCGGCGCCGGCCGCCACGTCGAGGTATTGCACCAGCCCGACCTTGCGCCGTGTCTGCCGGCCCAGCACCGCCACCAGGTCGGAGTCGGTCATCGGGGTCAGCGGGTGGTGCCGCATCGAGCTGTCGGACAGCAGCTGGTCGCCGACGAACAGATGGCCCTTGAAGATCGTCCGGCCGGTTTCCGGGAACGCCGGGCAGGCGATCGTGAAGTCGGCGCCCAGGCGATCGAGCATGGCGTCGGCGACCGGGCCGATGTTGCCGTCGTCGGTGGAGTCGAAGGTCGAGCAGTATTTGAAGAAGAACCGCCGGCAGCCGGCGGCCTGCAGCCAGTCGAGCGCCACCAGCGACTGCGCCACCGCGTCGGCCGCCGGCGTGGTGCGGGATTTCAAGGCGACCACGATGGCGTCGACGTCCGGCACGGCGGTGCCGGGCTTCGGCACTCCGATCAGCTGGACCGTCCGGAGACCGCCGCGCACAAGATTGTTGGCAAGGTCGGTCGCCCCGGTGAAGTCGTCGGCCACGCATCCGAGGATCGGCGGCATCGGGTTTCCTCTCGTGTTTTCTCGGGTCTGCACCCTTGGCGCGGACGCTCCCACCCGCGTATCGTCGGCCCGATCATAAAACCCCGAGGGTGGGACGCCATGCCGAAGTTCGCCGCGAACCTTTCGATGATGTTCACCGAGGTCGACTTCCTCGACCGGTTCGACGCCGCCGCCATGGCCGGCTTCAAGGGCGTGGAGTTCCTGTTCCCCTACGAGTGGGACGCGGTCGAACTGCGCGCCAAGCTGGAGGCGGCCGGCTTGACCCAGGCGCTGTTCAACCTGTTTCCCGGCGACTTCTCGAAGGGCGACCGCGGCTTCGGCGCCATGCCGGGACGCGAGGCCGACTTCGATGCCGCCCTCGACCAGGCGCTGGGCTATGCCGACACCCTGGGCAACGAGTTGCTGCACGTGATGAGCGGGATCGTCCCGGCCGGCACCAGCCGCGAGGCCTGCACCGAGACCCTGATCGCCAACCTGAAGCGCGCCGCCCCGAAGGCCGCCGCCCGGGGCAAGACGCTGATCATCGAGCCGATCAACACCCGCGACATCCCCGGCTACTTCCTGAACACCCAGGACCAGGGCCGCGCCATCATCGAGGCGGTCGGCGCCGACAATGTCGGGCTGCAGTTCGATTTCTACCATGTGCAGATCATGGAGGGGGATCTCGCCAAGACCTTCGAGAAGCACCTGGACATCGTCCGGCACGTGCAGATCGCCGGGGTGCCGGAGCGGCACGAGCCGAATGTCGGCGAGATCAACTACCCCTACCTGTTCGATCTCATGGACCGGCTCGGCTATGACGGCTGGGTCGGCTGCGAGTACCGCCCGAAGGCCGGCACCGTCGAAGGCCTCGGCTGGATGAAGGGAGCCTGACCGTGAAGATCACCATCACCGGCGGCGCCGGGTTCCTCGGCGTCAAGCTGGCCCGCTCGCTGCTGGCCGACAACGCGCTCGGTGTGGAGCAGTTGAACCTGGTCGACATGGTCGCCCCGCCGTCGGACCTCGCCGAGGACGCCCGGGTGCAGACGATCACCGGCGACGCCGCCGACGAGGACCTGCTGGCCGAGGCGATCCGACCGGACACCGACTCGGTCTACCACCTGGCCGCGGTGGTCAGCGCCGGCGCCGAGGCCGACTTCGACCTCGGCATGCGGGTCAACCTGGACGCCACGCGCACCATCCTCGAGATCGCGCGGCGCCACGGCAATCGCCCGAAGCTGGTGTTCGCCAGTTCCTGCGCGGCCTATGGCGGCGACCTGCCGGAGGTCGTGACCGACAACCAGCAGATGACCCCGCAGAACTCCTACGGCGTGCAGAAGGCGATCGGCGAGCTGCTGATCAACGACTACAGCCGCAAGGGGTTCGTGGACGGAAGGGCGCTGCGCTACCCGACCGTGGTGGTGCGGCCCGGCAAGCCGAACAAGGCCGCCTCGACCTTCGCCAGCTCGATCATCCGCGAGCCGCTGCAGGGCCAGGAGGCGATCTGCCCGGTGGCGCCGGAGACCGCGATGTGGCTGGCCAGCCCGCGCACCATCGTCGCCAACACCCGGCGCGCCCACGACCTGCCGGCCAGCGCCTGGGGGCCGTGGCGGGCGGTCGCCCTGCCCGGCTTCACGACCACGGTCGGCGCGATGGTCGAGGCCCTGCAGGCGATCGCCGGCCCGGAGGTCGCGGCCCGCGTGAAGTGGCAGCGCGACCCGCTGATCGAGAAGATCGTCTACGGTTGGCCGGCGCGCTTCGAGACCGCGCGCGCCGATGCCATGGGCTTCCACCGCGACGCCGGCATGGAACCGGTGATCAAGGCGTTCATCGAGGACGAACTGAGCTGACGAGCCACCGTCGAGGGAGAGCGACCGCCATGACCTTCACCTGGAACGTGCCCGAGGACGAATTCAACGCGATCCGGCAGTGGTTCGCGGAGTGGAGCGTGAATGTCGCCGAGCTCGACTTCGGTACCGCCCGCGACCTGTTCGAGGACAATGTCGCCGGATTCGGCACCCACATGGACGTTGTCGAGGGCCTGGATGCACTTGAGAACGGCCAGTGGCGGTCGGTGTGGCCGACCATCGAGGACTTCAGCTTCCTGCTGCCGTCTCTGAAGGTGGCGATCTCGCCGGACCTGCGGATGGCGGTCGGCATCATCGCGTTCTCCTCGACCGGCATCGGTGACGACGGCAACCGGTTCAGCCGCCCCGGCCGCGCCACCGTCGCCTTCGCGCGATCGCGGCGGAACGCGAAGTGGAAAGGCGTCCACACCCACGTGTCGCTGAACCCGGGCACGCCAAGCCCGAGCCACGGCAAGCGACCGGCGAAGCCCTGATCCCGAAGGAAAGCACGCGATGCGGATTCTGTTGACCGGCGGCGGCGGCTTCCTGGGCGCCTGGGTGGTCCGACGGCTGACCCAGGCCGGTGACGAGGTCCGGGTGCTGGAGGTGCACGGCAACCGGTCGCTGGTGCGCTCGATCGCCGGCGAAATCGCCGATCGCCTCGACTGGCGGGTCGGCGACATCGCCGACACCGCAGCCGTGATCGACGCCGCCGAAGGCTGCGACGGGCTGGTGCATCTGGCGGGCGTCCTGACCCCGGCCTGCCAGATCGACCCGCTGGCCGGCGCCCGGGTCAACGTGCTGGGCACCCTGAACGCCTTCGAGGCGGCCCGCCGCCACGGCATCCGGCAGGTCGCCTACACCAGCAGCGGCGGGGTGTACGGCACCGACGACCGGTCGGAACCGTTCCCGATGACCCATTACGGCGCCTTCAAACTCGCCAACGAGGGCAGCGCCCGGGCCTATTGGGCGGACGCCGGCATCGCCAGCATCGGCTTCCGGCCGTTCGTGATCTACGGGCCCGGCCGCCAGGGCGGTCTGACCGCCGGCCCGACCCTGGCCTGTCGGGCAGCGGCCCGCGGCGAGCCCTATGTCATCCCGTTCACCGGGTCGGCCGGCATGGTGCATGTCGACGACGTGGCGGCGGCCGTCGAGGTCGCCGTCCGGTCGACGCTGCAGGGTGCCCGGACCCTGAACCTCACCGGCCGGGTAGCGACCATGGACGAGGTCGTCGACGGCATCCGCCGGGTCGTTCCGGACGCCGGGATCGCTTGCGCGGGACCGGCGCTGCCGAGTGGCGCCAGTGCCGCGAACGAGTGGGGGAACGAGGTCCTGGCGCTCGGCCGCGAACGCACGCTGGACCAGGGGCTTGCCGACACCGTGAAGTTCTATCGTCGCCAGCCGGACTGACCCGGTCGGTCAGCCGAGCGTCGAAACCGCGTTTCCGGAATCGAGCGGAACCGACCGGTAGCCGTGTTCCGCCAGCAGCCGGCCAACCGCGTCGAAGGCATCGTTGATCTCCCAGACGACATGGGTCACGCGGCCCGATCCCAGCAGGGCCGCGGCACCCCGCAGCACCGCGATCTCGCCGCCCTCGACATCGACCTTCAGGACGACGGGCCGGCCGGCCGGCAGCGGGATATCGTCGAGACGGACAACCGGGGTCGGCGCGTACACCGGCTGCCCCGCGAACCGGCCACGGTCGTAGGTGGCTCCGGGGTCCGGCGGCTCGGACACCAGCACATGCCCCATGCTGGTGTTGCGGCGCAGATAAGCGGTCCCGGCGTGCTCGGCGACCGCGGCGGCGACGACGGTCACCCGTTCAACGAGGTTGTTGGCCGCCAGCCAGGCGTCGAGCATCGACCGGTTGGCCGGATCCGGCTCGATGGCGATCACGGCGGCGCCGGCGGTCGCCGCGTGCAGGGTGTAGATGCCCCAATGGGCGCCGACGTCGACGAACACCGCCGCCGGTCCCAGGACCTCGTCGAGCAAGTCACGCTCCTGGCGTTCCCAGCCGTCGCCGAGTTCCCGGTAGACCAGCAGCGCGGTCGCCTCGTCGGCCAGCAGCGACACCGGGATCGGCATCGTGTAGCGCCCCGGCGTCCGATGGCAGGGCAGCATCACCCGGTCGCCGTCGATGTAGCGCGGGGGAATCTTGAGGGTAACCGGCATGATGCGTTGGCGACTCGACTGAAACGGAAGGCTGCCCGACCCGGTTTACCCCGCTATGCGGCCCCGGTGTTCCACGGGAACACCCGCTCGTCCTCGGCGATCAGCCAGGCGCTGCCCAGGCTGGCCGGCAACGCCAGGCAGGCAAGCCCCGGGCCGGTGTCGCGCACCGGGAACCCGCGCCCTTCCAGGAACGCCCTTGTCGCCGGCAGCCCGTCGGACAGCAGGCCGTAGCCCATCACGCCCGGCGCCGCCGGCACCGTGGCCCCGGGAAACAGCCGTCCGGCCGCCTCCGGGGTAGCCAGCACCACGCCGCCGCGGGCCAGCGGCAGGTGGATGATGTCGTCGGCGACGCGCCGCGGCTTGGCCTCCATGAAGCGGGCGTAGCGGTCGGTCGCCTCGTCCAGGTCCGCGGGCAGGATCACCACGTCGCGCAGCGCGGTGATGCCGTTCTCATGGGACATCCAGCGCGGCTGCCAGACCAGGTCCTCGGTCAGCTGGGTGAGGATCTGCACCCGGCCCTCGGCCATGGCGTCCGCCGGGGTCCGACAGACCGTGAAGGCCGCCATGCCCTCGCCCCCGCCGGCCAGCGGCACCGCCCGGCGCAGGTTGACCGGTTCCTGGGTCTCGAAGCCGGCGGCATCCAGTCGGTCCCGGCGGGCGAGCGCGTCCGGATCGGTCATCGCGACAATGTGAACGCCGGTATAGCGCTCGAGCTGGCGCACGGTGCGGGCGCCGGTCGGGTGCTGCGGATCGACCACGCACAGCATCTCGATATAGCCCTCGCGCAGCATCACGCAGCGGTTGGCGGTGCCGCCCGGAACCGGTGGCTGGCCGGGGCCGCCCGTGGTCTGGTGCACCGTATAGGGGGTCTGCACGAAGCCCAGGCGCGTCAGCGCGCGGTGCGCGGCCTCCATGTCCGGAACGAAATGCCCGAGATGGTCGAGAAATGTCTCGCCCGCTCCCGGAAGTTGTCGCGTCGCCATGAATCCGCCTCAATCCGATGATGGGCTTTTCGCCGTGGTCCCGATATCTCATGATAGCGGGATGCGGACCCGGGGCGAAAGCGGGGATGCCCCCTCCTCCCGGGACCGGAAAGGAGGATGCCATGACCGAGTGCCTGCGTCGCTGCCAGTGCCGTAGCCCGCTGACGGCCCGCGCCGGTCGCGCGGACCTTGGAGAGACGCTCGTCGTCGGCACCATGATGGCGGCGGCAATCGCGTCCTACGCGTGGTTGATCGAGGCGCTGTCCGGCTGAATGCTGCTGTCGGATCCGTGCATTTGAGCGCGCCGGAGGATACATGACGACCTTGCCGTCGCTGCCGGAGCTCGGATCGCGGGCGCCCGACTTCGCGTTGCCGGACCTGGACGGCAGGATCGTGCGGCTCTCGGATGTCCGGGGCGAGCACGGCACCGTCGTCATGTTCATCTGCAACCACTGCCCCTACGTCCGGTCGGTAATCGACCGGATCGTCGAGGATTCCCGGACCCTTTTGGCCGAGGGCATCGGGGTGGTGGCGATCATGGCGAACGACTACCGCGCCTACCCGGCCGACGCGCCCGACAGGATGCGGGCCTTCGCCGCCGAGCACGGCTTCCCGTTCCCGTATCTGCTGGACGAAACCCAGATGGTCGCACGCGCCTACGAGGCGGTGTGCACACCCGAGTTCTTCGGCTACGACGCCGATCTGGCGCTGCGCTATCGCGGCCGGCTCGACGAATCGAGAACGACACTGGTGCCCGGCGCCCGGCGCGAGTTGCTGGAGGCGATGCGCCGGGTCGCCGCCACCGGACAGGGACCGGACGAGCAGATCCCGTCGATGGGCTGCTCGATCAAGTGGCGGGCGGCCTAGGACCTACCGCACTCACCCGAACGCGTAGGCGTCCATCCGCAGCACCGCGAATGTCGTGCTGTCGTGCAGTCGGCGCCCGGCCCCGCCGCCCGCCCCCATGGCCGCGAACAGCGGCAGCAGGTGCTCCTCGGTCGGATGGTTGCGCACGCCGTGCGGTGCGATCCGGCGGTAGTCGAGCAGGTCGTCCGCGCGGCCCTCGACGATCGCCGTCGAGGCCCAGTCCGCGAACGCGTTCACCCAGTCGGGCGCCGGGGTGTCGACCTGCCGGAACGGCCGCGGGATCTCATGGAGATTGTGGGTGAAGGAGCCTGAGCCGAGCACCAGGATGCCGCGCTCGCGCAGCGGCGCCAGGGCCGCGCCGAGCCGGCGGTGATGCTCCGGCCCGGCCGTCGGGTCGACCGATACCGCCACCACCGGGATGCCGGCATCGGGATACATCAGCGCCAGCGGCACCCAGGCGCCGTGGTCCAGGCCCCAGCCTTCGTCGGTCTCGGCGTCCAGGCCGGCCGACCGGGCCAGGGCGACGATCTCGCCGGCCAGCGCCGGGTCGCCCGGGGCCGGGTACTCGATCTCGTACAGTGCCGGCGGGAAGCCCCGGAGATCATGGATCGTCCGCGGCCGGGCCGAGCGGTCGACCCGGACACCGGTGGCTTCGTAGTGCGCGCTCACCACCACGATCGCCGTCGGCCAGCCGAGATCGCCGCCGACCCGCGCCAGGAAGGCGCGGGCCGGTACGTCGTCGAGGATCAGGGTGGGCGCGCCGTGGCTCACGAACAGGGCTGGCATCGTGGTCATGACATTACCTCCTGAGCCGGGTCAGCGGGCCCAGGCCGGCACCGCGACCGGGAGCGGCAGCCGCAGGGCCAGGGTGCCGGCGCCGAGCAGCGCCTGCACGCCCAGCATCGCCGTCCAGAACGCCGGGAACTCCCAGCCGCCACCCTGGGCGGTGAACAGCCAGCCGTTGCCGGCATGCTGCAGCGTGGCGCCGATCAGCACCGGGATCAGCGCGATGGCCACCGGACGCACGAAGGCCCCGAGGATCAGGGCGGCACCGCCACCGAGCTCCGCCAGGATCACCAGGTAGGCGAAGAATCCGGGGTAGCCGACGGACTCGAAGAACTGAACGGTGCCGGGCACCGTGAACACGAAGACCTTCAGGAGGCCGTGCGCCAGCAAGGCGACGCCCAGCGACACCCGCAGCAGCAGGGCGGCGTATGGCGCGGTCTTTTCGTCGATCATGTCTCTGTCTCCACAACAGCGGCCCGCGGGTCTCCGGGGCCATTTGCTGACCGGCAAGGTAGGGCGAGAGCGTCACGAGATAATCATGGCTTCACGAGAATTATTGTCTCACGTTGATTGACAATGGATCGGCTCGCTCTCCTGCAGACCTTCGTTGCCGTCGCCGAGACCGGCAGCTTCACGACCGCCGCCACGCGGCTCGGCCTGTCGCGGGCCATGACCAGCCGGCACCTGCAGACGCTGGAGGACCGGCTGGGCGTGCGTCTGCTGCAGCGGACGACCCGGCGCGTCAGCCTGACCGAGGCCGGTCTCGGCTATCTGGAGCGGGCCCGCCGGCTGCTGGCCGATTTCGACGAGGCCGAGACCGAGGTGCGCGGCGAGCGCGCCGCCCCGCGGGGGACGTTGCGCGTGAACGCGCCGGTGACGTTCGGCCGCACCCATCTGGCCGCCGCCTTGCCCGGGTTCCTGTCGCAGTATCCCGACCTGACGGTCGAGGTTACCGTCAACGACCGCGTGGTCGACCTGGTCGAGGAAGGCTACGACGTGGCCATCCGGATCGGCCGGCTGGTCGATTCCAGCCTGGTCGCCCGCCGGATCGGAACCGTCCGGGCGCGCCTGGCGGCCAGCCCCGGCTACCTCGCCCGGCATGGCATCCCGTCCGCCCCGGACGACCTGGCGGACCATCTGTGCCTCGGCTACGCCTATACCGCCGGCGCCCAGCGCCTGGTGCATCTCGACGGACGCGAGGCGGCGGTGCGCTTCGACGGACCGCTGAGCGCCAACAACGGCGACATCCTCGCCGAAGCCGCGGCCGGCGGGGCCGGCATCGTCATCCAGCCGGACTTCATCCTCGGCCCCTACCTCGTCGACGGCCGGCTGGTGCCGGTCCTGCCGGACTGGGCCCCCCGGGACCTCGGGCTCTACGCCGTCCACCACCAGAGCCGGCACGTCGCCGCCAAGGTCCGTGCCTTCGTCGACTATTTGGCTGAGCGCTTTCGCGACTCGCCGTGGACGATTCCCCCCTCGGCGATCACGCCACCCACTCGCTGACCGGGGCGCGGGCCTCGTGCAGCGGCTGGCACAGCACGTCGACCAGGGTCGGGCCGGCATGCTCCAGCGCCTTGCGCAGGGTGCCGTCGAGTTCCGCCGGGTCGGTGACCGTCCAGGCCTTGACCCCAAACGCCTCGGCGACCTTGGCATGGTCGGTGCGGTTGAAGTCGACCGAGTAGTAGCGCTGCCCGAATCCGGTCTTCTGGCCGGCCTTGATCCAGCCGAACACCGCGTTCGACACCACCACCATGGTGATCGGCGCGCCGAGGCGCACGATGGTCTCGAGCTCGCCGGCGGTAAAGCCGAAGCTGCCGTCGCCCATCACGGCGACCACCTTGGCAGACGGCCGGCCGTAATGCGCACCGACCGCCGCCGCCATCGAGTAGCCGAGCGCGCCATGGGCGCGGTTCGAGATGAACCGCCGGCCGGTCTGCTCCCAGTCGAGATAGGCGGACAGATACGGGCAGGGCGTGCCGGGATCGGCGACCACCACCGAGTCCTCGGGCAGCACCCGCTGCAGCGAGGCGACCAGCCGCTCCGGCCGGATCGGCATCTCGTCGCTCTCGGCCAACTCACGGAACGCCGCGTATTTGCGGCGCCGGACGTCGGCCACCTTGGCCGCGGCATCGGCGCCGTCGCGGGCGATGCCGCGCTTCGCCAGGACCGCGGCGATCGCGGCGAGGCCGAGCCTGGCGTCGCCGACCAGGGCGACCTCGGTCGGGTAGTTGGCGCCGATCACCTGCGGGTCGCTGTCCAGGTGCACGATCCGGGTCTTGCCCGGCTCCGGGAAGCGCCAACGCTCGGTGGTCACCGACCCTGCCCGGCAGCCGACGAAGAACACCAGGTCGGCGGCGGTCACCAGTTCGCGGGTCTCCAGGACGCCGCCGTTGCTGCCGACCACGCCGAGCGCCAGCCGATGACCGTCGCCGATCGCGCCCTGGCCGCTGATCGTGGTGGCGACCACCGCGCCGAGCGCTTCGGCGACCGCGCGCAGCTCGTCGAAGGCGCCGGCGATCACCGGCCCGCCGCCGACCACGATCACCGGGAACTTCGCCGACGCCAGCGCATCCGCCGCCGCCTCGACCGCCGCCGGGTCCGGGGCGCTGCGGCGCGCCGGCCAGGTCCCGAGGGTCGGGTCGCCCCAGACGTCCTCGGCGTCGACCGGGCCTTTCTGGACGTCGAACGGCAGGCCGATATGGGCAGCACCCGGCCGCCCGGTGGTCATCGCCCGGAACGCCGCGCGCAGGGTGCGCGGCACGTCCTCGGCGCGGTCGAGCACGGCGTTCCACTTGGCGAGCGGCCGGAACAGCGCCTGCTGGTCGAGTTCGGTGAGGGAGTATTTCCCGCGCGAACCGACCGAGATGTCGGTGGTGATCGCCAGGATCGGAACCGAGCTCTCGTTGGCCTCGACCACGCCCGGCAGGATGTAGGTGGCACCGCCGCCGGACGGCCCCTCGCAGATCCCGACCTTGCCGGAAACCCGGGCATAGCCGTCCGCCATGTAGGCGGCCGAGCGCTCGTCGCGGGTCAGCACGTGGCTGATGCCGCCGCCGATCCGGTGGAGCGCATCGTAGAACGGCAGGCTGGTGTCGCCGCACAGGCCGAAGATCCGGTCGACACCGTGCGCCTCCAGGGTCCGCACCACTGCCTCGGCACCGCTCATCCGGTTGGCGCCGCCGCCTTCCATGCCGCCGCCCGCCTTGCCACTGCTCATCGTCTGGCTGCTCATCTGCTCCGCTCGCAACTCGTCATATGACCCGTTCGGCCGCCGACGATACGCGACCGCAGCCCAAAGACGCAGCCCAAAGAGGCGGTCCAGAACCAAGGTACCGGAATCGCCCGACTCCGCCGCAAGAAGCCAGTCGACCGAACGACCCGAATCGGGTACGAGTGAATCTGAGCCGTATTTTATGCGATTTGACTGATTCATTGATTCGAGAGTCGCCCATGCCACGCCGCTTGCTGCTCGTCGCAGAAATCGTCCGGGACGTTGCCGCCAACGGATCGGTCAGCCTGGATCCCGAGGCCCTGATCCAACTGGCCGAGACCCTCGAACGCGAAGGCGAGCGACTGCTGGCGTTGAACAACCTGAATCCGGCCATCGACGGCGAGATGCAGCGAATTCTGCCGACGATCCGGCATCTGGCCGCGGTATTCTGCCCGGAATCGGTCTCGCCGCTGCGCGACTGACCCGGCCTCCGGCCGGCACCGACCGACCCCCATCGGCGGGATCCGAGCCGACCGGCACGCCTGGCCCGCAGGCTTTAATCAAATGTAAACGAAACCCGCCTCATCCTGGCGTCGGCGTGATCATACGCCCGGCGGGTTGTCCGGCCATCGGCCTCCCGCTTGTCGACGGACCTTCTATTCGATGGGGATATCATGCCGAGACGCCTGCTGCTGGCCGCCGAAATTCTTCGGGACGTCGCCCATGAGGTGAATGCCGCCGACCGCCACCTGCTGGAATCCGCCGCCGACGACCTGGCGGATCGGGCTGCCGAGCTTCTGGCCGGCGAGGACGCCGGCCTCGACGAAGTGACGACGCAGTTGCCGCCGATCGGCCAGCCTGTGACCGGCTTCGACGGCGGACAGCACTATTCCCCCGCGCTGTCGGTCCACTGACCACCCTCCTGCCCTCCGAATCTCCCTTGTCCCGATTGTAGCCCGTCGCCGGGCGCGGCAGACTGCGCGCTCAGGCGAGGAGGCCCGGACATGGACGAGACCTATGCGCGGCTGCGCGCGGTCGGCACCGCCACGGTGTCGATGCAGTTGCTGAAACGCGGGTTGCGCCGCACTTCGATCGCCGGCGTCAAGCCGCTCTGCCCCGACCAGGGCTGCGTCGTCGGCCCGGCGTACACGCTGCGCTTCCTGCCGCTGCGCGAGGACCTGTCCGACCCGTCGGTGCTGGGCGCACCCGGCTATGGTCCGCGCGTGGCGATCGAGGAATGCCCGCCCGGCGCCATCATGGCGGTCGAGGCCCGCGGCATCTCGACCACCGGCACCCTCGGCGACATCCTGGCGGCCCGGCTGGCCAAGCGCGGCGTGGCCGCCGTGGTCGCCGACGGCGCGGTGCGCGACGCCGTCGGCATGCGCGCCACCGGCCTGCCGGTCTGGAGCCTGGGGACCGCCGCCCCGGCGTCGATCACCGAGCTGTCGGGTGGCGCCGTGCAGGGCCCGATCGCCTGCGGCAACGTCACCATCTTCCCCGGCGACGTGCTGGTCTGCGACGCCGACGGCGTGGTGGTGGTGCCGGCCGGCATCGCCGCCGAGGTGGCCGTCGACGCGGTCGAGCAGGACCGCTTCGAGCGCTGGGTGCAGGCCCGGGTCGAGGAAGGCCGCGCCACCATCGGCCTGTACCCGCCGAACCCCGAGACCAAGGCCGAGTACGAGGCCTGGAAGGCGTCCGGGAGCGAAACCCCGTGATCGACGCCGAACCGCTGCTGCGCCGGATGTTCGACGCCGCCCTGGCGGCCGCCGACCCGAAGGTCTGCCTGCCGCCGCACCTGGTGACGCTGGCCAAGGCGCCGTGCACGGGCCTGACCCTGGTGATCGGCGCCGGCAAGGCGGCGGCGGCGATGGCGGCGGCGACCGAGGCCGTGTGGGCGGAACACGCGCCCGGAGCGCCGCTGGAAGGGCTGGTGGTCACCCGCTACGGCCATGGCTGCCCGACCGACCGCATCCAGGTGGTCGAGGCCGCCCACCCGGTCCCGGACGCGGCCGGGCGCGCGGCCGCCGAGCGCATCCTGGAGCTGGTGCGCGGCCTCGGGCCGGACGACCGGGTGATCGCGCTGATCTCCGGTGGCGGCTCGGCGCTGCTGACGCTGCCGGCCGAGGGCGTCAGCCTGGAGGACAAGCAGGACGTCAACCGCGCGCTGCTGAAGTCCGGCGCCTCGATCCACGAGATGAACGCCGTGCGCAAGCACCTGTCGGCGATCAAGGGCGGCCGACTCGCCGCCGCCGCGGCCCCGGCCCGGGTGTACGCGTTCCTGATCTCCGACGTGCCCGGCGACGACCCGGACGTGATCGCCTCCGGGCCGACCGTGCCCGACACATCGACCCTGGCCGACGCCCGCGCGGTGCTTGCGAAATACGCCATCGTCCCGCCGCCGGCGGTCGCGAAGGCGCTGGCCGATCCGACGTTCGAGACCCCGAAGCCCGGCGACAAGCTGTTCGACACCGTCGAGACCGTGATGGTGGCGCGCCCGCAGGCCTCGCTGGAGGCCGCCGCCGAAGTGGCGCGCGCCGCCGGGGTCGAGCCGGTGATCCTCGGCGACGCCATCGAGGGCGAGGCCCGCGAGGTCGCCATGGTGATGGCCGGGATCGCCGCCCAGGTCGCCCGCCACGACCAGCCGGCCGCCGCTCCCGCCGTGCTGCTGTCCGGCGGCGAGACCACGGTGACTGTGCGCGGCCAGGGCCGGGGCGGGCGCAACGCCGAGTTCCTGGCGGCCCTGGCGGTGGCGGTCGAGAAGCGCTGCGCCGACGTCGCCGACCGGATCGCCGCGGTCGCCGGCGACACCGACGGCATCGACGGCACCGAGGACAACGCCGGCGCGCTGTTCCTGCCCGGCGACCTGGAACGCGCCCGCGCCACCGGCGTGGATCTCGTCGAGCACCTCGCCAACAACGACGGCTACGGCGCCTTCGAGGCCCTCGGCCGGCTGCTGGTGACCGGCCCGACCCTGACCAACGTCAACGACTTCCGCGCGGTGCTGGTGCTGCCGTGAGCCGGGGCGCCGGCGGCGGGTGGTGGGCGGAGCTGGTGGCCGCGGTCGAGGCCTGCGGCTTCCGGCTGAACGGCGGGTTCGTGGACGAGGGCGGCGGGACTGTCGTGGTGGTCGGCCATGCCGGGCCGACGCTGTGGCAGCGGTTCGCGAGCGAGCGCCCCGACGGCCCCGACCCGCTCGACCGCTGGACCCGCGCCACCCTGGCCCCGGTCGCCGAGGCGTTCGGCGCCGCCCTCGTCCTCCCCAACGACGGCCCGCCCTACTACGCGTTCCAGCGCTGGGCGAAGCGTGCCGAGGCCGTGCATCCGAGCCCGCTCGGCCTGCTGATCCACCGGGAGTTCGGCCTGTGGCACGCGCTCCGCGCCGCGCTGGTGTTCCCCGACAGGCGCGAGGTCCCGCCCCGCGCCACCGCACCGTCGCCGTGCGCGACCTGCGCCGGGAAGCCCTGCCTGACCGCCTGCCCGGTCGGCGCGTTCGACGGCGAGAGCTATGCGGCGGACGCCTGCGCCACCCATGTCGGCTCCGAGGCCGGCCGCGACTGCCGCGAGCGCGGCTGCCTGGCGCGGCGGGCGTGCCCGGTCGGGCGGGCGTGGGCCTGGGGCGACGACCAGCAGGCCTTCCACATGACGGCGTTCCTGGCGGGGCGGGGGTAGGCTCAACCGCCCTTGCGTCATATCCCCCGCGATATGATATGTTCTGCGACATGATCCGGGCGGTTCTCGACACGAACGTCCTCGTCGCCGCCCGGCGCAGCCGGTCGGGCGCGTCGAATGCGGTGCTGCGGAGCGTCGACCAGGGAGCGTTCACGATGCTGGCGAGTGTTCCGCTGTTCCTGGAATACGAAGCGGTCCTGACGAGGCCAGCGCACGGATCCGTGACGGGTCGGGACAGGACGGTAGTGGCCGAGTTCCTCGGCTACCTGGCCGGGCTCATCGAGGCGGTGAAGCTGCACTATCTCTGGCGACCGCAACTCGGCGACGTGGCTGACGAGATGGTTCTGGAGACCGCCATCAACGGCCGCGCGGACTGCATCGCCACCTTCAACGCCCGACACTTCGGGCCGGCAGCCCGCTTCGGGATCGAGATCGTCACACCGGCGAAACTCCTGAGGAGGATCGGATGAGCAAGGCCAACTACGCATTGCGGCTCCAGCCCTCGCTGAAACAGGCGGCCGAGCGACTGGCGGCGGCCGAGGGCACCAGCCTCAACCAGTTCATCAACATTGCCGTGGCCGAGAAGCTGTCGGCAATGGAGACCGAGGCGTTCTTCCGCGAGCGCGCGGCCCACGGGGACCGGGCGGGGTTCCTGCGCTTCCTGGACGGTGCCGGCGACGAGCCGCCGGCCGAGGGCGACATGATCGGCACGGGCTGACCCGCGCAACCCTCGCGTGCCCGCGGCGCCGGCGCTAAGCTCTCTCCACGGGGAGCATGGCGATGGCCGACGAGAAATTCCTGAAGATCGTCCGGGACTGGGCGCCGATCGTGCTGGAGCCGATCGCGTCCAAGGTCGGCCTGCGCAACGCCGTCGCCGCATTCGCGGCCGCCGCCGGCAAACAGGCCGACGCCCTTGCTCTGTTCCAGAAGCGCCCCGATCGCCGGGTGCGGCCTGGCGCCGAGGCCATCCTGCTGCGCCCCGACCGCTCGCCGGTGCCGTTCGCCGGCCGCGACACGGAGGTCGCCGAATTCGAGGACTGGATGTTCTCGGATGGCTGGATGAAGTGGCGGCTGCTGACCGGCCCGTCCGGACGCGGCAAGACCCGGCTGATGATGGGCGTGGTCGACCGGCTGAACGCCATCGGCGACCGGCCAGTGCGTGCCGGCTTCCTCGACCTGGAAAAGATGGAGCGCAACCCGGCGGCGCTCGGCGGCTTCGCCGGCGATGCCAGCGTGAAGGGCGACCTGCTGCTGGTGGTCGACTACGCCGAGCGCGCCCGCCAACCGGTGGTCGCCGTCCTCAAGCTCGCCCTGATGCTGGAGCAGTTGGCCAAGGCCGGCATCGAGCGGAAGGTCCGCATCGTGCTGATCGCCCGCGGACTGTCGGAAGTGTGGGAGGACATCGGCCGCCAGCACCACGACATCCAGGAAGTGCTGATGGCCGAGGGGCTGGAACTGGTCGAGCTGCCGCCGCTGGCCGAGACGGTGCCCGACCGCCTCGCCGAGTTCGATCGGGCCTATGCGGCGTTCGACCGCTACTTCCGCGAGGTCGAGCAAGGCGACCCGCCGCCGGCCGACCGCCGCCCCGACCTATCCCCCAGCCGGGGGCGCGACGACTACGCGGATGCCATCATGGTCCATCTGGCTGCCCTGGCGATCCACCAGGGTGCGGTGAATGCAGCGGACATCTCGGCCCAGCGACTGCTCAACTGGATCGTCGACCGGGAACGCGGCGAATGGTCCAGGCGGATCGCTCACAAGAAGCTCGAAGCAGAAGTGCCCCTCAAGGCGATGGAAGAAGCGGTCGGCATCGCCACGCTCACCGCCCTATCGGACGGCGCACCGGACATGTACCGCTTCATCAACCTCTTGGCTGCCTGCCCGCTGCTGGGTGACCAGACGACGGCACGCCGGATGCAGATCGCCGATATCCTGCATGATCTGTATCCCTGCTCCGGCCACACCAACGGCCTTACCCCGGACCTGATCGGCACATGGTTCCTCGGCCAACTCGACCCGACCTTCTACCGGTCGATCTTCCCGTCTTTGTTTGACAACGAAGCTATCGACGGACTGACCAGGCTCAACTGGCTGGCTCAAAGCTGGCGCGTTGAAAGGGAACCCTGGAACCGTTACGGATCGGAACGCATCTGGGCTTCTATTGGTGCTGCCCCTGTCCGTATCCTGCCCCTGGTCGTCGACGTGGCCGAGCAGTCCGGCCATCCGATCGGACGGATCGCAGCCGAGTGGTTCGAAACGAACGGCTCGACCAGGCTTGCGCAGTCTGTCTCCAGGCGCAGGCGCCTCCCGCACCCGACCACCGCGCTTCAAGAGTTCGCCGTGCAGGTTGAGACGAGCTTGCTCCGAGACATTGGAGACGACGACTCGGACATCACTCTCGCAACCAGGGCCGAACACGCCAATAGACTCTGCCTGCGCCTGTCTGCTCTCGGCCGGCGCGAGGAGGCGCTCGCCGCCAGCGAGCAGGCGGTCGACCTGTATCGCGACCTCGCCGACACGAGACCCGACGCATTCAGGCCCAATCTCGCGATGAGCCTCAACAACCTCGCGAACCGCCTGTCCGATCTCGGCCGGCGCGAGGAGGCGCTCGCCGCCATCGAGCAGGCGGTCGCCATCAGACGCGCCCTCGCGGACACAAGGCCTGACGCCTTCAGGCCCGATCTCGCAGGCAGCCTCAACAACCTCGCGAACCGCCTGTCCGATCTCGGCCGGCGCGAAGAGGCGCTCGCCGCCATCGAGCAGGCGGTAGCCCTGTATCGCACCCTCGCAGACGCAAAGCCCGATGCCTTCAGGCCCGATCTCGCGATGTCTCTCAACAACCTATCGGGCCATAGTTCAGGTCTCGGCCGGCGCGAGGAGGCGCTCGCCGCCAGCGAGCAGGCGGTAGCCCTGTATCGCGACCTCGCCGACACAAGACCCGACGCCTTCAGGCCCGATCTCGCGATGTCCCTCAACAACCTCTCTGTCCGCCTGTCCGATCTCGGCCGACGCGAGGAGGCGCTCGCCGCCATCGAGCAGGCGGGGGCCCTGTATCGCGCCCTCGCCGACGCAAACCCCGACGCTTTCAGGCCAGGTCTCGCCTCCTCCCTCAACAACCTCGCGAACCGCCTGTCTGCTCTCGGCCGGCGCGAGGAGGCGCTCGCCGCCAGCGAGCAGGCGGTCGCCATCAGACGCGACCTCGCCGCCGCAAGACCCGACGCCTTCAGGCCCGATCTCGCGAGCAGCCTCAACAACCTCTCTGTCCGCCTGTCCGATCTCGGCCGGCGCGAGGAGGCGCTCGCCGCCAGCGAGCAGGCGGTCGCCATCAGACGCGACCTCGCCGACACAAGACCCGACGCCTTCAGGCCCGATCTCGCGATGAGCCTCAACAATCTCGCGAACCGCCTGTCCGATCTCGGCCGGCGCGAGGAGGCGCTCGCCGCCATCGAGCAGGCGGTCGCCCTGTATCGCGACCTCGCCGACACAAGACCCGACGCCTTTCGGCCAGATCTCGCGATGAGCCTCAACAACCTCGCGAACGGCCTGTCCGACCTCGGCCGGCGCGAGGAGGCGCTCGCCGCCATCGAGCAGGCGGTCGCCCTGTATCGCGACCTCGCCGACACAAGACCCGACGCCTTCAGGCCCGATCTCGCGATGAGCCTCAACAATCTCGCGAACCGCCTGTCCGATCTCGGCCGGCGCGAGGAGGCGCTCGCCGCCATCGAGCAGGCGGTCGCCCTGTATCGCGACCTCGCCGACACAAGACCCGACGCCTTTCGGCCAGATCTCGCGATGAGCCTCAACAACCTCGCGAACGGCCTGTCCGACCTCGGCCGGCGCGAGGAGGCGCTCGCCGCCATCGAGCAGGCGGTCGCCCTGTATCGCGACCTCGCCGACACAAGACCCGACGCCTTCAGGCCCGATCTCGCGATGAGCCTCAACAATCTCGCGAACCGCCTGTCCGATCTCGGCCGGCGCGAGGAGGCGCTCACCACCATCGAGGAGGCGGTCGCCATCAGACGCGACCTCGCCGACTCAAGGCCCGACGCCTTCGTCCAGGACCTGGCGAGGTCGTTGGGCGCCTACGGCCAGATTCTGGCGTTTCTCGATCGGGCTGCCGACGCGGCCGAGAGTTTCGGCGAGGGACTGCATCTGCTCGCACCCTATCTGCAGCGTCTGCCGCAAGCGTTCGCGCGATTGAGCGCAGCCCTCTTGCGGAACCATCTCCAGAGTCTCCTGGCAGCGGGACAGGAGCCCGATTGGGAGTCCCTCGCGCCGATCGTCGAGATCCTGGTCGAGCAGGGCGCCCTGGATCTCGGCGACCTCGGCGGCACCCCCGGCGACACTTCGTCCGAGGCACCCTGACAAACCCGACGGCGTCGAAAATCGCCCGCCTCCGCGCCCGATCCGCCGACGGCGCGCGAGGCGCGGTCCCGGCGGAGCGGCGGGTGGGTCCCGGATCCGTTCCGCCTGTCGGCGGGCCGGTCCGGGATGACGACAGGGGCGGGAGAAGAACCGCTGCATCCGTCATCCCGGAGGGGTCGCGCGAGCGGCCGGCTCCGGGACCCACGGCGCGACCGCCGCAGGGATGCCGATTCCGGTGCAGAAGCGCCACAGGGTGGGCATCACGGCGTTCCCGTGTTAAGATATTTTCTTGCGCGGAACCGTGGCTTGCCCCATATACGGTCCATCGAACGCGCTTGGGCGTTTCCGAGTCACGGCACGACCGCGAAGTTGGCTTTCTCCCAATCTGCAGTTTGATTACCCCGCCGCAAAGGTGCGGCGGTCGTTTCATGTTTGGGAGATACCCCAATGGCTACCGGTACTGTTAAGTGGTTCAATGCGACCAAGGGCTATGGCTTCATCGAGCCGGAAGATGGTTCGTCTGACATTTTCGTCCATATCTCGGCGGTCGAGCGCGCCGGCATGGGTGGGCTGAACGAAGGCCAGAAAGTTTCGTTCGAAGTCGAACGCGGTCGCAACGGCAAGTATGCCGCCACCGACCTGCGTGCCGTCTGATCGGACAAAGCTCGATGTCGCGCCCGGCCGTGCGCCGGGCGCGTCCCTCCGCCAACCGCCGAGGAGCGAGCAGTGGCCAAAGATGATATGATCGAATTCGAGGGCGTCGTTCGTGACGTCCTTCCCGACGGGCTCTACCGTATCGAGCTCGATAACGGCCACGATATTATCGCCTACACCGCCGGACGGATGAAGAAGTTCAAGATCCGCATCCTGGCCGGCGATCGTGTGACCGTCGAGATGACGCCCTACGACCTGACGAAGGGCCGCATCAATTTCCGCCACAAGGACGAGCGCGCCGGAGGCCCCGGCCCCGGTGGACAGCGCCGCCCGCCCCCGCGTAAGCGCCGTTGACGATCTTCGTCCGGCGCCGCGGGCGCACCTGAGGATTTACATGACCGTTCAAGATTTCGCCTCGCTCGGCCTGGCCGACGCGTTGCTGAAGACCGCCGCTACCTGCGGCTATACCACTCCGACGCCGATCCAGGTCGGCGCCATCCCGCCGCTGCTCGCCGGCCGCGACCTGCTGGGCCTGGCCCAGACCGGCACCGGCAAGACCGCGGCCTTCACGCTTCCCATGCTGCACCGGCTGGCCGCCGCCGGTGCCCGCGACAAGCGGATCCCGAAGGCGCCGCAGGCGCTGATCCTGACCCCGACCCGTGAGCTGGCGGTGCAGATCGCCGGCGTCGTCGAGACCTTCGGCCGCGGGCTCGGCCTGCGCCACGCCCTGATCCATGGCGGCGTGTCGGGCAAGCCGCAGGCGGTCGCCCTGCAGCGCGGCGTCGACGTGGTGATCGCCACCCCGGGCCGACTGCTCGATCTGCTCGAGCAGCGCGCCATCTTCCTCGACCGGGTCTGCTACTTCGTGCTCGACGAGGCCGACCGCATGCTCGACCTCGGCTTCGTGCGCGACGTCAAGCGGATCGCCGCCCTGATCCCGAAGGACCGGCAGACCGCCCTGTTCTCGGCCACCATGCCGCCGTCGATCGTCGAGCTGACCGAGGGCCTGCTGCGCAATCCGGAGCGGGTACAGATCACCCCGACCTCGACCCCGATCGAGCGCATCCGCCAGAGCGTCATGTTCGTGGCACGCCCGAACAAGCGCGCCCTGCTGTCGCGCCTGCTGGGCGCCCCGGAGGTGTCGCGTGCCATCGTGTTCGTGCGCACCAAGCACGGCGTCGACCGCGTGGTCGACGCGCTCAAGCGCGACGGCCTGCAGGCCGAGGGGCTGCATGGCAACAAGAGCCAGGGCGCACGCCAGACCGCGCTCGACGCGTTCCGTCGCGGCCGCCTGTCGATCCTGGTGGCGACCGACATCGCCGCCCGCGGCATCGACGTGCAGGAGATCAGCCACGTCATCAACCTCGACCTGCCGGACGTGCCGGAGACCTATGTCCACCGTATCGGCCGCACCGCGCGGGCCGGCGCCGAGGGCATCGCGGTGTCGTTCTGCGAGACCGAGGAGGTCGGCAACCTGATGGCCATCGAGGCCGACACCCGGCGCCGCATCGACGTCGACCAGACCCACGCCTTCCACGACGCCGGCATCGAGGCCGAGTACCGCTCCGGCCGGCGGCCGCCGGTCGCCGCCTCGCAGCGCGCACGCCGCAACAACGGCAACAACAACGGTGGCGGTCGGCCGAACCAGGACGGCAAGGCCCGCTCCTCGGCCCGCCCGCAGGGCCAGGGCCGACGCAACGGCGGGGGCGGCAGCGGTCGCGTCCGGCGCGCCTCCGACGCACGCCAGTCGGCGTGATGCCGTGAGGCGTATCTAGGCTAGACGGCCGGTATCCGGCACGAGACGGGCAACGGGACGATCAGAGACGGTCGTCCCGTTTGTTTTTGGCGACGTAGTTGCCGTTCTCGTCCTTGACCAGGTCGAGGACGCCGTCCGCCGGCTCCTCCGGGCGGGGCGGAGCGGCGCGACCGCCGGGACGGGCCGAGCCGCCGGGGACGGGCCGCTCGCCCTTGCGCCTGCGGGCCTCGTCGAGCCGGCCGACCAGCTTGAAGCCGTACCAGACCGCGCTGAGGATGGCGACCAGCGCCAGGATCTTGGTGAGACTGAACATCCGTCCGTTTTACCCTGCAGCCGCGGCAACGCAAGGGCGCTCGGCGGCGCCCGGGCCCGGCACTACCGGCACTACCGCGAAACCCGGATGCGAGTTCACAGCCCGAAGCGCGCCCACACCGCGCGCTCCTCCACGGTCGCCAGCAGCGAGCCGGCCACGCCGGCGACCAGCCGGTCGGCGCCGACCGGCTCGGTGCCTGCCAGCCCTAGCCGCCGCGCCAGGCCTGGCCGGCGCCCCAGCATCCGGAACCGGGTCCGGGCGCCGTAGCGCTCGCGCAGCGTGCGGCGCAGTTCGCCCTCGCCGTCGGCCAGGCCGAGTTCGACGCCGCGCGGTCCGGTCCAGAACTTGCCCTCGAGCAGCTCCGGGTCCTCGTCCGGCTTCAGGCGGTCGCCACGGCGGGTCCGCACCCAGTCGATGAACCGGGCGTGCAGTTCGGCCTGGATAGCCTTCAGGTGCACGACGTCGTCGGGCTGCTCGGGCCGGAACGGATCCAGCAGGGCCTTGCGGCTGCCGGCGGTGTGGACGCGCCGTTCGACGCCGAGCCGCGAGAGCGCGTCCTGGAACCCGAAGCCGGCGCTGATCACGCCGATCGAGCCGACGATCGAGGTCGACGCCACGCGGATCTCGTCGGCGGCACAGGCCAGCCAGTATCCGCCCGAGGCCGCCACGTCCTCGACGAAGGCGATCACCGGCTTGTCGGTCTCCGCCGCCAGGTCGCGGATCCGCCCGGCGATCAGCTCCGACTGCGCCGGCGAGCCGCCGGGCGAGTTCACCACCAGGGCGACCGCGGTCACCGAGCGCGGACGGAACGCCGCCTCCAGCAAAGGGGCCAGGGTCTCGGCGGTGAGGCCGCGGCGCATCGGGCCGGCACTGCCGATGACGCCGCGGAGCGGGACGACAGACACGATCGGCGGACGGCCGCGGACCTTGTCAACAATGGGATCATACCAGGACATGGACGCCTAGATAGGACGCCGGGGCCCGCTTCACAATGCGCGGGACGCGTCCGGGCGATGCCCGGGACGCTCCGATTCCCTCCGGGCGGCCCGCGGCTGGCCGCCCGGCAACCGGCCGCTTGCCGTGAGTCGTCATGCTTGCTCGACACCCGATGGTGAGCCCCGCACACTGTGTGCGATCAGCCGGGCGGGGGCGTCCGGTCCCACAGTGGGGGTGAGCATGTTCGAATCCACCTTCCGGCTCTCCGAGCACGGAACGACGGTCCGCACCGAGGTGCTTGCCGGCATCACGACCTTCCTGACCATGGCCTACATCATGTTCGTCAATCCGATGATCCTGTCGGATGCCGGCATGGACCAGGGCGCGGTGTTCGTCGCCACCTGCCTGGCGGCGGCGATCGGCACCTTGATAATGGGCCTGTACGCCAACTACCCGATCGCGCTGGCGCCGGGCATGGGCCTGAACGCCTACTTCACCTACGGCGTCGTGCTGGGCATGAACTACACGTGGCAGGTCGCGCTGGGCGCGGTGTTCCTGTCCGGCGTGCTGTTCGTGATCCTGTCGCTGCTGCCGGTCCGGGAATGGGTGGTGAACTCGATCCCGCGGTCGCTGAAGATCGCGATCTCGGCCGGCATCGGCCTGTTCCTGGCGATCATCGGCATGAAGAACGCCGGCCTCGTGATTGACCATCCGGCCACCCTGGTCGGGCTCGGCGACATCACCTCGTCGGCGGTGCAGCTGGCCTGCATCGGCTTCATGGCGATGGTGGCCCTCGACTACCTGAAGGTGCCGGGCGCGATCATCCTGTCGATCCTGGGCGTCACCCTGGTCGGCGTGGTGCTGGGCATCAGCCCGCCGGGCGGCATCATGTCGATGCCACCCAGCCTGGCCCCGACCCTGTTGCAGCTCGACATCGTCGGTGCGCTCAATGTCGGCCTGATCGCGGTGATCTTCGCGTTCTTCTTCGTCGACCTGTTCGACACCGCCGGCACCCTGGTCGGGGTCGCGCACCGGGCCGGGCTGCTCGACGCCGAGGGCCGCCTGCCGCGGCTCAAGAAGGCGCTGATGGCCGACTCGGTCGCCACCGTGGTCGGCTCGGGGCTCGGCACCTCGACCACCACCAGCTACATCGAGAGCGCCGCCGGCATCCGCGCCGGCGGACGCACCGGGCTGACGGCCTGCGTGGTGGCCGGGCTGTTCCTGCTCGGCCTGTTCTTCTCGCCGCTGGCCGGCACCATCCCGGCCTATGCGACGGCGCCGGCCCTGGTCTACGTCGCCTGCCTGATGGCGCGCGGCCTGGCCGAGCTGGACTGGGACGACATGACGGAATCGGCGCCGGGGGTGATCGCGGCGATCTCCATGCCGCTGACCTTCTCGATCGCCACCGGCATCGGCTTCGGCTTCATCAGCTACGTGGTGATCAAGGTGCTGACCGGCCAGGCCAGCAAGGTGTCCGCGGCCGTGTATGTGATCGCCGCCCTGTTCGTGGTGAAGTTCGCCCTGATCCCGTAGCGGCGGCTATCTCAGCTCGACAGATCCAGGCCGGCGCCGCGCAACGCGGCGTCGGCCGCTTTCGTATAGCCGCCGTCATCGCCGTGCAGGACCAGCCCGGCCGCCAGCCTGAGCGGCGTCCGCACGCCCTTGCGGGCCGTCACGATCAGGCGTCTGGCATCGCGGCCGGCGCGCGGCCACAGCGGATACACCACGACCTCCCCGAAACCGTCGAGCGCTGCCAGCAGGTCGCCCAACCGGTCGACGCGGTGGACCATCGTCAGCCGTCCCTTGTGGCGCAGGCACCGCCCGGCCCGCGCGACCCAGGCCCCAAGGTCGCTGCCGTCCTCGATCCCGGCGGCGGCGCGGCCGGGCAGCGGCGACGGGTCGGCCCGCTCGGCCGGCAGGAAGGGCGGGTTGCTCACCGCCTGGTCGAAGCCACCATCCCGCCAATCCACGGGCAATGCGGCCACGTCCGCCTGGACGACCTCGACGCTGTCCCCGCAGCCGTTCAATCCGGCGTTCGCGCGCGCCAGCCCCGCCATGCCCGGATCCCGCTCGACCGCGGTCACGGTCAGGGCCGGCTCGCGCGCCAGCAGGCACAGGAACACCGCCCCCGCGCCGCATCCGAGATCCAGCACGCGATCGCCGGCGCGCAACGGAACCGCCGCCGCCAGCAGCACCGGGTCGACCGCGACCCGATAGCCGTCCCGGGGCTGCCGTAGCCGGACGCGGCCGCCGAGCAGCGCGTCCTCGGTGACCGCGTCCTCAGTCGCGATCGAGCTGCTCACCCGCCGCCTCCAGGGCCCGACGCGCCTCGTCGTAGTCGTCGGAGGCGACCATCAGCCTGCGCGGGATGGCCCCGGCACTGCCCTCGAGCACGCTCGTATGGGCGTCCAGAACCAGGGTCTCGATTTCCTCTCCCCGCAGCAGCGCTTCGAGATAGGACAGTCGGACCAGATCGTTGGTGCGCAGCAATTCGCGCATGCGGCGTTCCACCTCCGGGTTGATGGCGACCGGTTGTTGACTTGACCGAGATTGGAGCCTTTCTATGCTCGCTGCCAGACCTGGAAGCGTCAAGCGACGCAGGAGATGCCGTGCCCCCGATCGCCGCCCCGGCCAGCACCGACCGCCGACCGTCCCAGCCCGGGGCACGCCAGGCCGGAGTGGAATCGTTGCGACGGCTGGTCGCCGCCGACATGGAGAAGGTCAACCGGGCGATCGTCGAGAACATGCAGAGCCCGGTGGCGCTGATCCCGCAGCTCGCCGGCCACATCGTGGCATCCGGCGGCAAGCGACTGCGGCCGATGCTGACCCTGGCGACCGCCGGGCTGTGCGGCTACGCCGGCGAACGGCATATCGGGCTGGCGGCCTGCGTCGAGTTCATCCACACCGCCACCCTGCTGCATGACGACGTGGTCGACGAGAGCGACCTGCGACGCGGGAGCGACACCGCCAACGCGGTCTGGGGCAACCAGGCCAGCGTGCTGGTCGGCGATTTCCTGTTCAGCCGGGCGTTCCAGCTCATGGTCGGCGACGGCTCGCTCAAGGTGCTGAAGATCCTGTCGGACGCCTCGGCCATCATCGCCGAGGGCGAGGTCCACCAGCTGGTGACGACCAACGACATCGCGACCACCGAGGACGCCTATCTCGAGGTGATCCGCTGCAAGACCGCGCAGCTGTTCGCCGCCGCCGCGCAGATCGGCCCGGTCGTCGCGGAGCGGCCGGAAACAGAGGAACTGGCGCTCGAGGGCTTCGGCCGCGACCTCGGGGTTGCGTTCCAGCTGGTCGACGACGTCCTCGACTACGCAGCCGAGCAGGCCGCGCTCGGCAAGACGGTCGGCGACGACTTCCGCGAGGGCAAGGTCACCCTGCCGGTGATCCTCGCGTACCAGGCCGGCGACGAGTCCGAGCAGACGTTCTGGAAGCGCACGATCGAGGATCTCGACCAGCACGACGGCGACCTGGCCGAGGCCCAGCGGCTGATGGCCAGGCACGGCACGCTCGAGGCCTCGCTCGACCGCGCCCGGACATATGCCGGCGCTGCCCGGACGGCCCTGCGCGACTTCCCGGCGAACCCGCACCGCGCGGCGCTTGAGGAGCTGGTCGACTTCTGCGTCGAGCGCGCCTACTGACGCGACGCGGGCGCCCTCACCGGTGGCCCCAGCCGACCCGCGCCCAGGCCCGTTCGTGCAGGTAGTACAGCCCCATTTTGGTCACCACCTCGACGCTGGCGATCGAGCTGGCCCAGGCGAAGCTGCCGGTCACGAAGAAGCTGATGATGAAGGTGTCGATCGTGGCGGTGACCCGCCAGCTGACGGTCTTCGCCAGGGAGTGGCGTCGCGACATCGCGCGCGGCGGGGACGCTCCGGCAGCGACTGTCCCGTGATCCGCCGCCGAGTTGCCGCTGGACGCTCCGGTCGTGTCTTCGGATCCCGTCATGGGATGCTCCGTGTCTCAAGCCCCAGGGCCCACGGAACATTTCCGTGGCGCTTTAGCAGTTGGTTTCGCGGCCGCAAGCTGCCCCTCAAATCCCGCGGGTCGTGTTTCGGGCGACCACCCCGTTGCCGGAACTTTCGTCGTTTGGCGTGTCATGATCAATCAAAAAGCGTGATTTTCCCGTCTCGCTCAACTTCGCCAAGCAGCAACCTGATCCGATGTGATCGGATCACGATCTACCCGGGAGCGGCCGGCCTGAGCCGCTCGACATAGACCCGATAGTCGCCGAGCGCCCGCCGCAGATCGCCGGAGAACGTGACCCCGGCCATCTCGGCGGCCTTTTCCAGGTAGTAGAAATACGCCTGATCGAACTCCTCGGCGTCGAGATCGTACCAGCCGTCGACCACCGAGGCCGCATGCCCGGCCCAGTCCGTCGGCATGTCGGCCCAGGTCTCGAAGTCGACCCGCCGGTGCGACAGCAGGTTCATCGGGAAGTCGCCGCCACGGAACACGGCCGTCTCGAACAGCCGGCGCGGTGTCGGCGCCAGGGAGTATCGGGCCGCGACCGCCCAGTAGTCGATCAGGTCCTTCGGATAGGGAATCGTCGGCTTGCCCTTGCGAATGATCGCGAAGTTCATGTAGTCGGGCACGCCTAGCACCGGCCGCAGGTTGCGGTAGAGGTGCTTGAGGGTCACATCGCTCTCGGGGAGGTTCTTGTACGGCCTGAACACCTCCCGTTCGGTCTCCAGGGTGGCCAGCAGATAATTCTCGAAATCGTCGATATGACCGGCGAACACCACGTCGCCGGTCAAATACGGGCCGTCGAGTTGCATCGGCGGCGTGAAGATGAAGTTCTTCTGACCAACGGCGGCATATGCCGTGAAGTTCCGCTCGCAATGGAGAACGTGCTCGCACAGCACACCCAGGTCGACGTGAAGATCGGTCCGGATCTTGATCACGTAGTCGACGCCACCCAGCCCGCGGATATGATCGATGCCGATCTTCGTGCTGAGCATCTGCCGTACCCGGTTCCGCAACGGAATTCCCTCACGGGACCAGGACGGCGTGGTATCGCGACTGAACACGGTATGGCAGTTGGCCGCCGTCAGGCCGGGATCCGCCTCGCCCTCCCAGGTCGAGACGACCACGGCCTTGAAAAGCCCGCCGAAGTCGTCGACCAGGCGGTTGATGTTGTCCCGGCAGTCGAATCCGCGATGCGTCACCGGCCCCTGGATGACGAGGCCGAAAGTCGGCTTGGCGGTGTCTGCGCGGGGCGGCCGGGCAGCCGCCGGCCGGACCGTGATCGGCGGCGCCTTCTGGAACGGACGCTCGGGCAGGACGCTGCGATCCGCGCACAGCGGCCGCACCGTGTCGAGCCAGAGGCTCAGCGCTTCCGAAATGCGGTTCAGTCCGAACAGGAAATAGAACAGGTGGGCGGCGCCGGACTGATCTGCAGGATTTCGCGCGACGGACTCCCGCAGCACCTCAGCCGCCCGATCGGTCTCGGTCTCGGCGTTGCTGAGGAACAGCAGCATTCCGACGCGCCGGAAATCACGATAGTCGGCCCGGTGGGTCCGGACCGACCGCCGCAGCCGGGCGACGCCTTCGTCGGCGCCGTCGGTCTCGCTGCACCGCGCCGCATCCAAGAGGATGCCCCGCAGCTCGATGGTCTCGCGGCGGCCCGTGGCCTTGACGCCATCCGACAACGTCGCCGCCGCCTCGGCGTGCCGCCCGAGGACCATCAGCATCAGGGTGAGGTCCTCGACCTCGCGCAACTGTGGTTGCCGCAGGCGGAAGGCAGCCTGCATGGCCGTGCAGGCCTCGGCATACAGGCCGGCCTCCTGGGCCAGCCGCGCGACGATGGTTTGCAGCGGGTGATGGTCGGCGAACCTCTGCACACCCCTGCGGGCAACATCCAGCGCTTCGGCCGGCGCGTCCCAGCGAATCTGTATGTCCGCCAGCGCTTCCAGCAGTTCCGGTGCATCCGGGAGGCGCTCGACGGCTTCGGTGAGTGCCTGGATAGCCTCGGTCCGCCGCCGGTCGAGTTCCAGAGCCAGGGCATGGGCAACGATGCAGGGCACGTCGGTCGGCGCGAGCCGCACCGCTGTCGCCAGTTCCGCAACCGCGTGATGGGACTCGATCAGCCCGTGATAGACCAGCCCGAGCCGCAGATGTTCCGGTACCGGCTGCGACGACCGCTCCACCTGTTCCCTCAGGATGTCGACGAGGCCGCGGCGCAGGTCGGAATGCTGGTTCTGCGCGACGATGTGGGCCAGCGCCTCGTAGTCGCTCGGCCGCGCCAGATCGAAATCCCGCCCCTGGTAGCGAACGGCGACAGGCTCCTCGGTCCACGAGAGCTGCCGGTGCACCCACGCCAGCCACAGGCCGGCCGGAAGGTTCTCCGGTTCGCGCCGGACCGCCCTGCCGAGGGCGGCCGACGCCGGCAGCAGTTCCCCGGCCCGGGCCAGTCGAATGCCGAGATCGCCCATGAAACCGGGCGGATCGTCGCCGACCGGCTCCCCGGCCGCCCGCCACACGCCCAGCGCATCGCCGTGGTCGCCGAGCCGGAACGCCGCGACCACCATGGCAACCGCAGTCTCCCGGTCGGCGCAGTGCTCGACCGCGTTCCGCAGTTCCACGCAGGCCTCAGCGGCCGGGCCATGATCCGCCAGGGTCAGCGCCAATTGAACGCGAAGCTGCGGCACCGTCGGCAACGCCGAGATCGTGCTCCGAAGCACGCGCACTGCAGCATCCGGGTTGCCGATCTCGACATAACAGGCGGCCAGCCGGCCGGCGATCTTGCGATCGAGGGACCGCCGCAGGGCGATCTCCAGCACCAGCCTGGCCTCCTGCAGCGACTTGAGCTTGGCCAGCCGTCCCCCGCAGGCCATCAGGAAGTCGAAGTTCGCCGGATCCAGGCAGACCAGGCTCCGGGCCAGGAGCGACGCCGATGTCCGTTCGCCGCTGCTCCACAGCCCGGCTTCGAACCCGATCAGCTTGCCGACACTGTCCGGGGATCCGTCGAACGCCTCGAGCAGCACGCGCAACTCGCCACGGCGCCGCGCCGCCAGGGTCCGGCCATCCACGGAAGCCTCCGCCGCCACCGTCAGGCGCCCCCGGGCCGCCGCCGACGGGCAATCCATGATTGCCGCATCACCCCGCCTTGACGGCGAGCAGGGTGATCCGCTTGTCGGGAAGCCCCGGCATGCCGCTCTCGATCCGGAAATCCCCGGCCCATTCCGCGCTCGCGTCGGGCGGGGTACCGACGGTGGCGTGCAGGGCAAACCCGAGTTCGCCGAAGCAGCGCTCATACTCGCCGACAGTCATGTACTGGTGGATCTCCAGCTTCTCGACGTTCCAGCGGGCCGGGTCGGCTTGCTTCAGCTTGTTGTACTGGGTCAACAGGATGCAGAAATCGTGAGACCCCAGTTCGAGGGTGTCTGCGTCGCGCCACCGATGCGCCATGCAGCGCGCCGGATACTCGTCCAGGAACGCGTCGACGGACTGCCGGGCCGCCGGATTCAGGATACGGACGGCGACCGGCACGTCGTCGGGGCAGAGCACGTTGTCGGTGATCACGATGCCGCCGCCCGGTGCGACGACCGCCGCCACCTGGGCCAGTGCCCGCCGGGCGGCGTCCTGGCCGAGCCGGTGATCGATCGGCTCCGCCACATCCCGGTTCGGCCGCCCGTAGAACGAATACACCTCGTGCAGCATGTCGAGCATGAACACCAGGTCGAAGCGGTCTCCCGAGCTGCCGAGTTCGAAGATGTCGGCCTGGCGCCATTCCAGGCGCGGGTCGTCGTAGCGCCGCGCGGCGGCCTCGACGACCGCGGCATCGTAGTCCAGACCGACCAGCCGGCGACCGCCCAATGCGTCGAGGTAGTGCAGCGCGATATCGCTGGTCCCGCATCCGATGTCGAGCAGGCTGTCGACAGCGGACGGGCCGTGGGCCGCGACGAGCGCATCCAACGCCTGCGCCTTGTACAGGGCAGTCTCGCCCTGCACGAGATTTTCCCAGTAAGCGTCCTGCTTTCGCGACTTGTGAGCCTGGGTGAGTTCCATTCCCGACACGGCTTCCCCTGTGACCCTTCCCCGGTGACCGCGGTCCGACTGACAGCCGGCATCGTAGACCGCCGGCCGGTTGCAGGAAAGCACAAGACAGGCCCGTGGAACCCGCCCGGGCAGGGGTACGGGCGCTGCCCGCCGGTCGCGAGTCCCGCGTTGACTCCAAGCCGTCGCAGCGGAACAGTCTACCCGGCTTGGAGCCATGGGGTCGCGCCCTCGGCCCCGACGCCGGCGGACGATATCTGGGGGAGCGAATGAGCGACAAGCACGACTTCCGGCAGATCGCGGACGCCTATGTCGCGGCCTTCAACGCCCGTGATATCGACCGTCTGGCCGCCTTGTTCGCGGACACCGTCACGCTGCGGGACTGGTCGCTGGACGAACGCGGCCGCGAGGCGGTTCTTCAGGCCAACCGCGACATGTTCGCCGCCACCACGTCGATCGAGGCGACCGTTCTCAAGAGCGTGGTCCAGGATCGCACGGTGGTGCTGGAACTCGTCATCGAGGTGAACCGCAGCGACCGCCTGACGGTCGTGGACATCCTGGAGTTCGACGACTCCGGCCGTCTGCTGGCCATCCGCGCCTACAAGGGCTAGATGGCCGTTCCCGCCACCGTCTGCATCCTGGCCGCCGGGGCTGGCTCCCGCTCCCGCGCCAGCGCCATGGGCATGCACAAGGCGCTGCTGCCGGTCGGGAACCGTGCCGTGCTGAGCCGGATCATCGGGCAGTTCGCCCCGGACAGCCGCTTCGTCCTGGCGCTCGGTCACTATGCCGACCAGGTCCGCGAGTATCTGGCCGTGGCGCATCCCGGCCTCGACGCCACCTGCGTGGCGGTCGACCGCATCGCCGGTGCCGGTGCCGGGCCCGGCTACTCGCTGCTGGCCTGCCGCCCGCACCTGCCGGGGCCGTTCGTCTTCACCGCCTGCGATACCCTGGTGCCGGCCGAGGTGCCGGCGGCGGACCGCAACTGGATCGGAGTACACCCGGTCGAGCAGCCGGAACGCTGGTGCACGGCCGCCACGGACGATGGCCGCGTCACCGGCCTGTTCTACAAGCAGGCGGGCACGCCCCTGCTCGGCTTCATCGGTATCGCCGGCGTGCACGACCACGCGCGTTTCTGGGACGCGCTCGCGCAAGGCCTCGCGACCCGGGCGGAGTCGCAGGTCGTGCCCGGCCTGGAGGCCTTGATCGAGCCGGGACTCGCGGCTGTAGAGCTTCCCTGGAACGACACCGGCGACGAGGAAGGCTACGCCGCCCTGCTGGCGCGGTTCGACCCGAACTACTCGTTCGACGGCAAGACCACCGACGCGACCTATCGGCAAGACGATCGGATCATCAAGTTCTTCGCCGATCCCGTCGTCTCGGCCAGGCGCTTCCGGCGCGGCTGCCAGCATTCCGGCGCCTTCGCGCCGGTGCTGGAGCATCGCGGCCACTTCTACAGCTACCGCTTCGTCGACGGCGGCAACCTGGCGGACCGGCTCGATCCGGCCCGCCTGTCGGCGCTGCTGGAATGGCTGGAGGAGGCGTTCTGGCGTCGGCATCCCTGCGACCCGGACGGCTTCGCCGACTTGTGCCGCCGCTTCTACCGCGACAAGACAATGGAGCGTCTGACCGCCTACCTGGCGCGCTTCAGGGCGGGCGCGGAACCGGACTGCCTGCGGATCGACGGCATCGCCTGCCCGCCGGTCGCCGATCTGGTCGCCGCCATTCCTGACGGATTCTGGCACGGCGGCCTGGCGTCGACCTTTCATGGCGACCTGCACGCCGACAACGTGCTGGTCGACGACGAGGGCCGGTTCACGCTGATCGACTGGCGGCAGGACTTCGCCGGCGAGACCACCCACGGCGACCGCTACTACGACCTGGCCAAGTTCTTTCATACCCTGGACTTCAGCGTGCCGGCCATGCGCGCGGGCTTCCGGATCCGCGAGACCGGCGGGAACGGGGCCGGGGCCGGGGGCGTCGTCCTCGAGCACGACCCGTTGCCGGACGCCGACGCCCTGCAGGCGGCGTTCTGGGCGTTCTGTGCCCGCCGCGGCTACCACCGGAACCGAATCCTGATGCTCAACGCCCTGATCTTCGTCAACATGGCTCCGCTATACGACCGGCCGCTGGCCGACTACCTGTATCTGCTCGGACGCCGGCGCCTCGCCGAGGCACTCGCCGGGCCGGACGCGGAGCGCTGAGCGATGGCGATCACCACCGTCACCAAACCGTGGGGCAAGGAGATCCTGATCGCCCACACCGATCGCTATGCGCTGAAGGACATCCAAATGAAGGCCGGCACCCGGTCGAGCCTGCAGTCCCATGTCCGCAAGCACGAGACCATCCTGGTGGTGTCCGGCCGGATCGCCGTGGAGACCGGACCGAACCCGACCGACCTCGCCTCGCGGACCTACGGCCCGGACGAGAGCTATACGGTCGAGCCGGGCACCGTCCATCGCGTCACGGTCCTCGAGGACGCGCGCCTGATCGAGGCCTCGACGCCGGAGCTCGACGACCTGATCCGCCACGCCGACGATTTCGGACGCACTTCGTCCGGGGCATAGGCCCCTTTCCGTCTTCCTGCCGGTCGTGGAGCGCCATGCCGATCGATCCGAAAGTCCTGATCCTCGACGTCGACGGCGTGCTGACCGACGGCGCCATCTACTATTCCGACGCCGGCAAGGTGCTCAAGCGGTTCGGCCCCGACGACAACGATGCCATCGGCCTGCTGGCCGACCGACTGCCGGTGCACGTGATCAGCGGCGACAAGCGCGGCTTCCCGATCACCCGCAAGCGTGTGCAGGAAGACATGGGACTGCCGCTCGACCTGGTCAGCACCCTGCACCGGGTCGACTGGATGGCCGAGCGCTGGCCGCTCGAGAGCATCATCTACATGGGCGACGGGATCTTCGATGCCGTGGTGTTCGGCGCGGTCGGCTACGCCATCGCCCCGGCCGACGCCGATGCGCTGGCCCGGAGCCACGCCGACTACGTCACCGAGCGCAGGGGCGGCGACCGGGCGGTCGCCGAGGCCTGCCTGCATATCCTCGCGAAATTCTTCGAGCCCTTTGACCTGTTCCGCTACAAGGAACAGTCAGGGAATTCGTCCTGAGCGGGGGGAAGGCGATGGGGGCCGTCCGCGAGCGCCTGCTCGCACAGCTGGTGACCTGGCCGAAGACGCTGCTCGGTGTCGGCGTGGTGAGCCGGTCGACCGTGGAGGCGACCGTCGAGCTCGCCAACGAGCATGCCGTCGACCTGATGCTGATCCCCAGCCGCCGGCAGGTCGACACCGACGCCTTGGGGGCCGGCTATGTCGAAGGCTGGACGGCGGCCCGGTTCGCCGAGTTCGTCCGGGCCCGCGACCGCGGCAACCGGGTGCTGCTGTGCCGCGACCATGGCGGGCCGTGGCAGAACGCCGACGAACTGGCCCGCGGCCTGGGCGAGGCCGATGCCATGGCCTCGGCGATGGCATCCTACGACGAGGACATCGAGGCCGGCTTCTCGGTCCTGCACATCGACACCAGCGTCAGCCCGGACGGCGAGCCGCCGGCCGGCGTGGCGCTCGACCGGCTGTTCACGCTGTATCGCCACTGCACCGACACGGCGCGTCGGCTGGGCCGGGACGTGGTCTTCGAGGTCGGCACCGAGGAACAGGACGCGGTGACGCACGGCCTGGACGAACTGGCGGAGACGCTGGGCCGGATCCAGCGATTCTGCGGCGAGCAGGCGATCGAGCCGCCGTTGTTCGTGGTCGCCCAGACCGGCACCAAGGTCATGGAGACCCGCAACGTCGGGTCGTTCGGGTCGCCGTATCGCATCCGTGGCGAGATGCCGTCGGAGATCTACGTGCCCCAGCTGGTCGGCCGGCTGAAAAGTTTCGGCGTCCTGCTCAAGCAGCACAATACCGACTACCTGACCGGCGAGACCCTACGCTGGCTGCCGATGTACGGCGTCAGCGCCGCCAACGTCGCGCCCGAGTTCGGGGTGACCGAGACCCGGGCGCTGCTGCACGTGCTGGAAGCCAATGGGCTGCTGAACCTGCGCGACCGCTTCCTCGAGCTCGCGCTGGCCAGCGGCAAGTGGCGAAAATGGATGCTCGACGACACCGGCGCCAGCGACCGGGACCGGGCAGTGATCGCCGGCCACTACGTATTCTCGACGCCGGAGTTCGGGATCATCCGCCACGACGCCCGCGCCCGGCTTGCGGCCCGCGGCGTCGACCTCGATGCGCATCTCAAATCGCGGGTGAAGGACGCCATCCGGCGTTACCTGGAATGCTTCCGGCTGACGGGTGTGCCATGAGGGAAGTCGCGACCATCATCCTCACCCGCAACCTGCCGCAGGTCGCAAACCGGCTGTACGAGACGTTCGAGCGCCAGAACAACGGCGAGACCGACATCTACGTCGTCGAAAGCGGGACCAGCCGCGACCAGCTCTGCGACTACTACACCTACTGGGCCAACTGGGACGAGGCCCAGAAGGACGGGTTGCGGTACCCGCGCGGGTTCAACTTCGGCCTGCTGCAGTTGCTGCGCGAGGCCAAGTTCCACGCCTACGACTACTTCCTGCTGGTGTGCAACGACGTGACCTTCGACGCCCCGCTGGTGCCGATCCTGCTGGACGAGATCAAGCGGCACCCGCGGGTCGGCATCCTGTCGCCCTGCGGCGCCCACTGGGCCGAATACGCCGGGGTGCCGGCCGACGGGACGCGCTACGTCTGGCACATGAACCACATCGTCTGGCTGGTGCGGCGCAGCTTCGTCGAGGTGGTCATGGAGCGGGTCAGCCCGAGCCACATGAACCTGCTGTACGACGGCTCGAACTACCGCGGCTACTGCGCCGACCTCGAACTGATCGTCAAGGGCTACGTCAACGAGTACGCCTCGGCGGTCACCAAGCGGGTGTTCTTCGAGGAGGACACCAGCCTGCTGCGCGACCAGGCCGACCTGATCCGCACCGACCCGCTGTCGATCAACCAGCGGCGCGTGGTCGAGGAAGGCCGCGAGTGGATGCACCGCAAATACGGCTTCACCTCGATGTCGCAGATGCAGGTCTACGCCCGCACCTTCTACGACCGCTTCTTCGACCTCTACCCGATGCTGTCCGACCGCCGGCTCTGACCCCGGCGCATGGTGCCGGAACCCGCGACCGGGCACCGGCGTTCGGTTCGTGAGCCTCGGATGCGCCAAGGTGGCGTGCCGACGGTCGGCAAAGGAGCGGAGTCCATGACCGAAGATACCAAGTCCCGGCGCCAGCAGGAGCGCGAACTGGATCAGGAACTCGACGACAGTTTCCCTGCCAGCGACCCGCCGTCCTCGATCGTCCCCGGGTCGGGGACCGAGCCGACGCCCGACAAGTACGAGAAGCTGAAGAAGTCCGGCGGCTGACGCCACCGCCGGGCTGTTGCGCGCGCCGTCAACCCCCGGCCAACTCGAGCACCTTCGCGTGCAGGGTGGCGTCGACGGTCACACCGGCCGTCGCCGTCGCCTTGCGGTTGCGCCGTCGCCGGTCGGCGGGAAGCCGCACGCCCTCCTCGGCGGTGATCTGCCCGAACAGCAGCTCGGCATGGGCGGCGAAGCCGGCCGCATCGCCGAACCGCGCCGGATCGATCGCCAGCATCAGTTCGCCGCCCTTCGGCGGGCCGCCGTCGCCGTTGTCGGCGGCCAGCGCCTCGAAGCTGAACTTGTCGCCGATCAGGGCCCCCACCAGCAGCTCGATCATCAGCGCGATCGAGGCGCCCTTGTAGCCGCCGAAGGGCAGTTGCGCGCCGCCGTCCAGGATGGCGTTCGGATCGGTGGTTTCGCGGCCCTCGGCGTCGATGCCGGTACCGGGCGGCACGTCGTGGCCCTCGCGCGCCGCGATCATGATCTCGCCGCGGGCCAGCGCCGACGACGCCTGGTCGAACACCAGCGGGTCGCGGCCCGGCCGCGGCCAGGCGAACGCCATCGGGTTGGTGCCGTAGATCGGCCTCCGACCGCCGGCCGCCACCACATAGGGAAACGCGGCGGTGAACGCGAAGGCGCACAGCCCCTGCTCGGCCAACGCCTCGACCTCCGGCCACAGAGCCGCGAAATGGTGGGTGTCGTTCAGCGCCAGCGCCGCGATCCCCTGGCTGCGCGCCTTGCCCATCAGCGGCTCGCGGCCGATCTGCAGGGCCAGCGGCGCGAACCCGCCCTTGCCGTCCACCCGGACCACGCCGGGGGCCAGGTCGTCGACCTGCGGGCGGGCCCGGCCGTCGACCTTGCCGCTACGCAGCGACGCGACATAGCCCGGCAGCCGGAACAGGCCGTGCGACAGGCAGATGTCGCGCTCGGCGGCGGCGATGGTGTCGGCGACCGCCCGGGCGTTGTCGGCGTCGCAGCCGTTGGCCACGAGGCAGCGGGTGGCGAGCGCGTGGACCTCGCCGAGGCTGAGATGGACGCTGGATGTGGGCCCGGCCATGGGTGGTCTCCGTGCTGTGGCGGTAGCGGAACGGCGGCGGAACGGTGCCGGAACGGCGACAGCTAACCAGAGGTTTGCCGCCTCGCAAACCCACGCCGCGCCCCGTGGCCGCGCATCGGCCTGAAATTCCTCGCCGCGGGCACGATCCGTGCTTGATGCCGCACCGGCGAGCCGCTATATCACGCCCTCGCATCCCGGCGGGCAGCCCACCAGCCCGTACCGGTCGGGGAGTAGCTCAGCCTGGTAGAGCACTGTCTTCGGGAGGCAGGGGCCGGAGGTTCGAATCCTCTCTCCCCGACCAACTTCGTCTGTCGTCATGGCTGAAATTGGGCTCACGCGGGATTTCCTCCGCGTTTGAGCCTATATTAGCCGTTACTGTGACCTTTCCCCACCGGTTCCGGCTCGGCAGCGCGGCGTTGGCCCATGCCGAGGCGTCCGCCTCCACGGTCCGGAGGCGCTCAACGCATATCGTCACCGACGTGAACCACCGAACCCGAATTCCACGATAAGTGCACTGTCACCTGATTCCTGTCACCCGATTCCCCAAAATTGACACCGCCCTACTTATCCACAGATCCTACACCACTCGGTGGGACACGACCCTGGGGATAGATTGATTGAACATCTACGTAAAATCTGTCTGGGGTACTCCCCATGAAAAATGGGCAGCTCTGTCATTCGGACGCGAGGGCGTGGCGAATGCCTTTGCTGCGGTAGTCCGATCCGACGATTTGATCTTCCTCGTTGGAACCGGTGGGGAGGAGACGTCCGATCCGGAAGAGCGCAGAGCCGTTCTGGGCGTCGTTTCCGTGGTCCCCGGGGCGAGTTACCGAACCACAGACATCGTTGATGCGGACTACTATCGAGCTCAGGTCGCTCGAACAGGCCACTCCTGGGACAATTCCATTCCAGCGTCAGAAATGTGGTCCATTCCCGTCCGGCACGATGCCCGCGACCTGATACCAAGCGCATACCGGCGACTTGGTGGCGGCGGCATCGGAAAGGCAAGGTTGGTCGAAGATCCGGAAGAGCGAGAACGCCTGCTCGCATTGTCGCGCCAGCCAATCACCTTCCAACATAGAAAGCGGGTACAGGAGGGGCGGTTCGACAAGGAGAGTATAAACGGGCAGCTGAAAAACGCGGTCTATCTTGCCCTTGAGCGGATCAGGAATAGCGGCAAACTCAGCTCCCGTACTAATCCTGTACGCATTACATCGGATGACCTAGCAGAGGCGGCCCGGCACGCCCTCGAAGCGCAGAGCGGCCTCTGTTATCTCTGTGACCAACCTTTTGTGATCGACCCGCCAAAAGGATATCAAATTAGCCTCGACCGACCGAACTCGGATATCGAGGACTATGCTAAATCGAAACCGTCACACTTACGGTGCAATCTCGCTGCCAACAAATGGGGGTGGCAGGCAGCACGTGAGTATTTCAATTTCATTCGAACTGGAGAAGTACCGGGACGGGGTGATGGCGGGCTGCCGGATGGTTGAAGGTGCTACACTCCAGTGCTGCATTCTTTCTGGATAGCGCGCATAAACTTTTGATTTCACACGCATTTACGATCGGAAGATCAGACCCTCTCTCCTGGACCAACACTCTCTCCAAACGATCCGCACCAGTGTTCAATGTCCGCGAGCCGGAGCATGGCCGGCTCGCCGCCGGGCAGGCCGGCGCGCGCTCACCAGGCCGGAACGATCCGGGCCTGCAGCCAGACGACCGACGGAAACGCCGCCAGCCAGACCCAGACGAACCGGTTGAACCCGAACAGCACGAAGTTCGCGATGTGGAAACCGAAGGCGACCGCCAGGCCGGCGAGAACCGCCATCTGCGACAGCAACGCCAGGGGAAACAGCAACTCGAACAGAATCACGCCCCAGGACATCGCCCACAGCGCGCCGGGGCGCGCCGCCCAGCCCCGGGTCGCCTCGCTGACCGGGTAGGCGGAGAACGCGAAGACGTCCCGGAGGGCCCGGCCGGTCCGCCAGTCGCGATGGACGACCTTCGCCCAACCCGACTTGAAGTACGAAAACACCACCTGGAGCGCCAGGTATCCGAAGACATATTCCTGCCATTGCGGGCTCGGCATCCAATGGGCCAGGCCCAGGCAGAAGATCAGCAGCGAACTCAGAAGATCGCTGCCGCCGTTATACGGCCCCTGGAAGCGGTTGATGACGAACAGGGCGTTGACGAACAGCGCGACGCAGACCCATTGCGGCTGGATGCCGAGCAGGAGAAGCAGACTCAGGCCCAGGCGCACGGCGTAGTGCAGCCGCTCGTCCGGCAGCCCGAAGACGTGCTCGAGGCTCTGTTGGATGAGCGCGATCGACAGCAGGATCTCCGTCAACCGGATCGTGTCGGTCAGGCCCATCGGTCGAGGGGGTCGATGCAGCGGTAGGCCGGGGAGACGAACGCCACGTCCCGTCGCAACCGGCCGTCGTGCCGGCTGACGAACACCAGCCGGAACCGGAAATAGGGCTGTACTGCGCGGTCGCCGGCGTCGCCGAGGACGTCGGCCCGGACGCGCCGCCGGATCTCCCTGCTGCTGTGGTCCGTGGGGTTCTGCAGCAGTCGCTCGGCGCAGGTCGCCAGATAGAGCGTCTCATTCCACGCCGCGTTCCAGAACAGGCGCCTGGGGATATCGCGCAGCCGGATTCGCGTCGGCCTCGGGCGGCACTCCCGCCAAACGCTGCATTCGGCTTCCGGATGGCCGATCAGGGCGAGATCGATGCGCGGCGACGGCGCGATCACGTCGAAGAAACGCCAGGATGGAAACAGCGCCGGCAGGAACAGCTTCAACGCCTTCATCATTCTCGGCTCTCGCGTCTCGAAACGCGACCGCCTCTCCGCATGCCGCCCATGGGTCCAGTAAAGCGCGTGAATGGTTAAGATTCCCGAACGATCCAGGCGATTTTCGCCAACCGGGGGCCGTGCCCGCCGCGCCCGGAAAGCAGGCTCACGGCCGACCGGAACGATCCCCCCTTGGCGCCCGCGTCCAGCCGCCCGACAATGCGCGCCGGATACGCATGGGAGGAGGCCGCGATGGCCGAAATGGCCGCATCGCCGAACAACGATCCGGTGGACGTCCTGATCATCGGCGCCGGGGCGTCGGGGGCGGCGATCGCCTGGAGCCTGACCGAGACGCGGATGCGCATCCTGTGCCTGGAGCAGGGCGACTGGATGTCGTCGTCGCACTACCCGACGACGCGCAAGAACTGGGAAGCCCAGCAGTTCGGCGCCTTTCACGTCGACCCGAACGTCCGCGGACGCGACACCGACTACCCGGTCAATGTCACCGACTCGCCCATCGACGTGCTGAACTTCAACGCCGTCGGCGGCAGCACGATCAACTACGCCGCCCATTTTCCCCGGCTGCACCCCTCGGATTTCCGGGTCAGGTCCCTGGACGGCGTCGCCGACGACTGGCCGGTCACCTACGACGACCTGGAGCCGTATTTCGTCCAGAACGACCGGATCATGGGGGTGTCCGGTCTGGCCGGCGATCCGATGTACCCGCCGAAGCAGCCGCCGTTGCCGCCGCTGCCGATCGGCCGGGTCGGCGAGGTGGTGGCGGCCGGCTTCGACCGGCTGGGCTGGCACTGGTGGCCGTCGGACGCCGCCATCCTGTCGCAGCCCTACGAGGGCCGGGACCGCTGCCTGAACCTGAACACCTGCATGACCGGCTGCTCGCAGGGGGCGAAGGGCAGCACCGACATCACCTACTGGCCCGAGGCGATCAGGAGCGGCATCGAGCTGCGCACCCGTTGCCGGGTCCGCGAGGTGACGGTCAACGAACACGGCATGGCCGACGGCGCGATCTACTACGACGCCGACGGCCGGGAGTGCTTCCAGAAGGCCGAGGTCGTGATCATGGCCTGCAACGGTGTCGGCACCCCGCGCATCCTGCTGAATTCGCGGTCGCCGCAGTTCCCCGACGGGCTGGCGAACCGCAGCGGCCTGGTCGGAAAGAACCTGATGTTCCACCCGGTGGCACTGGCGACCGGCGTGTTCGAGGAGCGGCTCGACACCCATATGGGACCGAATGGCTGCTGCATCCTCAGCAAGGAGTTCTACGAGACCGATCCGGAACGGGGCTTCGTGCGCGGCTACAACATGCAGGTCACCCGCGGCAGCGGCGGGCCGCTGGCGACCGCCATGCGCGGGCTCGCCAACGGCGACATCCCCTGGGGCCCGGGGCATCACGAGAAGTTCCGGCGGCGCTTCGATCGCACGGTGCAGTGCCTCGCGGTCTGCGAGGACCTGCCGGAGGAGTGCAACCGGGTGACGCTCGATCCGGACCTCAAGGATTCCAACGGCATCCCGGCCCCGAAGGTCACCTACCGGCTGAGCGAGAACAGCCGGAAGATGCTGGCGCACGGCCTGGAGCGCGGCAAGGAGGTGATGCGGGCCGCCGGTGCGGTGGAGATCATCGAGACGCCGCTGCTGCGTCCTGCCGGCTGGCACCTGCTGGGCACCGCGCGGATGGGCTCCGACCCGGAACGATCGGTGGTGAACTCCTGGGGCCGCAGCCACGACGTGAAGAACCTGTTCATCGTCGACGGCAGCATTTTCGTCACCGCCGGCGGGGTCAATCCGACCAGCACGATCCAGGCGCTGGCGCTCTACATCGGCGACCGGATCAAGGCGAACCTCGCCAACCTGTTCGACGACTGAGGGGCGGAAAATGGAGAACGCGACAATTGCGGCCGACGCCCTCACCGAGGTGCAGCACCAGCGCCTGGCGGCCCTGCAGGACACCCTCCTGCCGGCCAGCGCGGACGGCACACTGCCCAGCGCCCGGGAGATCGACTTCCCGGCGTATCTGCGCGAGCAGGCGCCCGAGTTCCGGGCCGAGCTGATCCGGATCCTGGACCGCCTCGACGGCGGGTTCCCCGATCTCGCGCTCGAACGACGCGTCGAACTGGTGCGGGAGTTCTCGCAGAGCGACGCCCCGGCGTTCCGGCGCCTGCTATTCCGGGTCTACGACAGCTACTACCAGGACGACCGGGTGCGCCTCGCGATCGGCGCCCGCCCCGGCCCGCCGTTCCCGGGCGGCCATTCGATCCCGGCCGGCGACCTGTCGTCGCTCGAAGCGGTCAAGGCGCGCGGCAAGGGCTACCGGCGGTAGGGCCGTCGCGCCCGACCGCGGCCAGGAAGTCCGCCAGCAGCGAGGCGCAGGCCTCCGGGTGCGAGGTGATGAGGAAGTGGCTCGCACCCTCGACCACGGCCGGGCGGACGTTCGGCAGGCATGCCGCCAGGCCGTCGGTGATGGTCGTCATCGCCGCGTTGGCGCCGCTTCCGCGGACCAGCAGAACCGGCTGGTCGAGACGCGCATAGTCGGCCATCGAGGCTTCGAACGCGAAAGCGGTGCGCCAATCGAGCACGTTCGCGGCGGTCGTCGCCCGGCAGTAGTCCTGCACGACCGCCGGCATCGCCGCGAACGAGCCGGCCCCGCCCCAGAAGTCGATGATACGGGCAGCCGCGTCGCGCTCGCCGCCGGCATGCGCCGCCTCGAAGGCGCGGCTCATCGCGCGGGTGCTCTCGTACAGCGCCTCGGTCCCATGCTCCCGGATCAGCATGAGCGGGTTCGCCTCGAAGGTCGCGATGCTGCGGATCTCGGCGACTCCGGCCAGGGCGGCCGCGAGCGCGACCGTGCCGCCGAACGAATGGCCGACGAGATGGATCGGCGCCGCGATCCGGGCGGCGGCCGCCGCGATCACCCGGACCTCGTGGGCCATGCCGAGATCCGCCGACGTCCGGGTCTCCCGGGTCGCGCCGTAGCCGAGGATGCTGGTCGCGACCAGCCGATGGCCCTCAGGCAGCCGTTTCCACAGACCGCGCCAAGCCGCCGGCGTGCCGAACGAGCCGGACACGAACAGAACCGCCGGCCCGTCCCCCTGCGCGACGAAATCGATGCCGTCGCCCGGCGCGGTGTCGGTCACGAGGCTCTCCAAACCGGTGCGCCGCCGTCACCGGCGTCGACACTCCCCATTATGCGGTCCCCCGGGCCTCAGCCGGTGTCCTTCCCGGTCCACGCCGTGCGGTCGAGGTCCAGGTCCGGGAACTTGTCTGGATCCAGCACCGGCCGGGCGACGCCGGCCTTAACCTGCTCGCGGAAGTCGCGCAGGATCCGCAGGCAGGTCGGCAGCAGCATCATGATGGCGACCAGGTTGACCAGCGCCAGGATGCCCATCAGCGGATCCGAGAAGAAGAACACCGCCGTCGCTCCCGGCGCCGTCGCCCCCAGGAACACCACCGCCATGATCACCACCCGGAACACGTTCAGCGCCATCGGGTGCTCGGTGATGACGGTGAGTGCGTTCTCGCCGAGATAGTAGTTGTAGATGATCGAGCTGAACGCGAAGAGCAGGATGATGAAGGTCAGGAAATACTGCGTCCATTCGCCGAGATGCGAGACCAGGGACTGCTGGGTCAGCACCACGCCGTCCACCGCCTCGTTGCCCGGCTGGTAGACGTCGCCGAGCAGGATGATGAAGGCGGTGCAGGAACAGATCACGATGGTGTCGATGAACACCGACAGCGCCTGGGTGATGCCCTGGCTGACCGGGTGCCGGACATCGGCGGTCGCCGCCACGTTCGGGGCGGAGCCGAGGCCGGCCTCGTTGGAGAACAGGCCGCGGCGCAGGCCCTGGGCGATCGCCGCCCCCATGCCGCCGCCCACGGCCTCCTCGAAGCCGAAGGCGTTCGAGAAGATCGTGCCGATGACCGACGGGACCGATCCGATGTTCATCAGGATGATGACGGCGGCCATCAGCAGATAGGCGATCGCCATGACCGGCACCACCACATCGGCCGCCTTGGCGATGCGGTGAATGCCGCCGAACACGATGAAGCCGGAAACAATGGTGAGCCCGGCGCCGGTCCAGAGCCGGTCGATGCCGAGGCTGTCCTCGGCCGCGCCGGCGACGGTGTTGCCCTGGAAGGCGTTGAAGCCGAGCCCGAAGGCCGCGATCAGGCAGATGGCGTACAGGATCGCCAGCCAGCGATACTGCTCGCCCAGCCCGTGAATGATCGACCGTGCGGGACCGCCCCGGAACATGCCGTCGGGCTCGCGCCGCTTGAACAACTGCGCCAGCGAGCACTCGACGAGGCTGGTGGCCATACCGATCAGGGCGATCGCCCACATCCAGAAGACCGCGCCCGGACCGCCGAGGGTGATCGCAACGGCGACGCCGGCGATGTTGCCGCCGCCGACGCGCCCGCCGACCGAGACCAGCAGCGCCTCGCGGGCGGAGATCGAATTCGGGTCGGCGCTCTCGCTGCCTTTGACGAGGACGCGGAACATGCGCCCGAAATACTCGACCTGCACGAAGCCCGTCAGGACGGTGATGAAGACGCCGAGAACGACCAGGATCGGGATGAGCGACCACCCCCAGGTCAGATCGCCGATGACACCAAAGAAACTCTCGATGAATTCCATGGGACCTTCCTTTTTAGCTCGGGCTCCCGCTGCGATGATGAGGCCGGAAACACAACTGTCAGCAGTTTCCCGGACCCGCTTGCATAACCATGACACGTCTCACCCGGAATCCGTGGCGAAAATCGATCGTGCCGGCGCGCCCGATGCGGTGGCGATCGGTGCTGTGCTAGGCTGCGGAAAATGCAACGGCGGAGCGGCGGCACCGTCCCGCACCGGAGAACAGGGGGGGTGACGATGGCCTACGAAGGCATGATCGCGGAATCCGTGACGATCAACGGCAACAACAACGAGCCGATCTCGGCCTATCAGGCACGGCCGATGGGGCCGGGCCCGTTCCCGGGCGTCGTGTTGATCCACCACTTGCCGGGCTGGGGCGAGTTCTATCGGGAGATGACCCGCAAGTTCGCGCACCACGGCTATGCCGCCATCAGTCACAACCTGTATCACCGCCTCGGCGAGGGTCACCCCGACGATGTCGCCGCCAAGGCCCGGGCCGAGGGCGGGGTCGCCGACGACCAGATGGTCGGGGACACCCATGGCGCGGTCGCGTGGCTGCGCGCGCAGCCCTATGTGAACGGCAAGGTCGGGCTGATCGGCAGTTGCTCGGGCGGCCGCCAGGCCTTCGTCTACGCATGCCGGCGCGACGATATCGACGCCGTGGTCGAACTCTGGGGCGGGCGCGTGGTCCAGGCCGAGGACGACCGGCCGGCCAAGCAGCCGGTATCGCCGATCACGATGACCAAGGACCTGTGCTGCCCGCTGCTGGGGCTGTTCGGCAACGACGACCGCGCGCCGAGCCCGGAGCAGGTCGACCAGCACGAGGCCGAGTTGAAGGCCCACAAGAAGGACTACGCGTTCCACCGCTACGACGGTGCCGGTCACGGATTCTTCTACTACCACCGGCCGATGTACCGGGTCGAACAGGCGCTGGACGGCTGGGAGAAGATCTTCGCGTTCTTCGGCAAGCACCTGGCGGGGTAGACGGGATGTGCACCTCGATCGTCGAGATCGTCCCGGCCGAGGGCGCCGGCAAGAGCTTCGAGGGCTGGTTCCCGGTGACCCGGGCCGTGGTGTCCTACGACCACCCCAACCATGCGCTGCTCGATGACGGCATCATCGTCGACTTCGTGAACCCGGACCTCGGCCCGGGGGCACGGGCCGCGGTCGAGTTGACCCTGGAATCGGCCAAGGCGCTGGTCGGCGCACTCGAGCGCGCGATCGCCGCCGCCGAGGTCGAGGAGGCGGAAGCCCGGCGGGTGCCGGCGGAGGCCGCCTAGGCGGCGACCGCAAGCCGGTACACCCGCGCCGCAGTTCCGGCGAACAGCGCCCGCTTCTCGGCGTGCGGACAGCCGGCGGCGATCCGCTTGAAGGCGTTCCACAGCACGCCGTAGCCGCAACTGCCCTTGTCGACCGGGAAGTTGCTCTCGAACATCGCGCGGTCCGGACCGAACGCCTCGATCGCGGTCTCGATGTACGGCCGCCAGGCGGCTGCGACAGCCTCGGAGCCGGGCGCCCGCTCACCCTCGTGCAGGTCGAACCCGAACAGCCGCATGCCGAGGCCGCCAAGTTTGACGACGACGTTCGGCCGCCGCGCGACCTCGCGAAGCGCCGTGCTCCAGTCCGCGAACACCTCGTCGCGCCGGCCGACATAGGGTCCGATCCCGATCGCCCCGCCGACATGGTTCAGAACGATGGCAGTGTCCGGGAAGGCGTCGGCGAGGTCGGCGGCGTCGGCCAGTTGGGTGTGGTACATCCAGGCGTCGAACAACAGGCCGAGCGGCGCCAGATGCGCGAAGCCGGCCCGGAAAGTGGCGCTCTCCAGCAGTCCCGGCGGCACGTTCAGCATCGAGCCGTGGGCCGTCGGGTCGGGGTGATACACGCTGCTGCATCGCAGGCCCCGCAGGCGTCCGCGGCCAAGCGCCACCGTCTGCTCCAGCAGCGGCCGGACCCGGTCGCCGGCGGTCAGGTCGAGGGTACCGACGACCCCCTTGCAGAGCGCCGTGTCCAGGCCCGCGGCAGCGTCCCCGACGCCGGCGGCGAACGCGACCTCGCCCAGCGGCCGTTCCAGCGGATCGCCACCGTCGCGGTAATGGGCGTGGCATTCGACATACACCGTCGCCAGGACGCGATGGCCCGACCCGTCGATATCGGCGGTCAGATCGCTGGCGAGGTATCGCGAGTCCGGCCGGTCCCAGAGATGATGGTGCGGGTCGACGATCGCCAGGTCCGGGTCGAGCGCATCCTCGTGCCGGGTGGCGAGCCAGTCGGGACGGACCGGGATGTGACGGCTGACGCTGAGGCTCATCGTGCTGCTCCGGTGACGGTCGGCTCAGGGTGCCAGCGGCCCGGCCGGAAAAACAGCTTCGGGCATCCCCTCCCAGATCTCGTCGGAAGTGAGGGGCCGCGGCAGCAGGCCCTGGTCGAAGGCCCAGCGGGACGCCAGCGCGACCGCCGGCTCCAGCGCAGCGCGGCCGATCGGCAGCGCCGCGCCGGCCGCCGTCAACGCCTGGCCGAGCGCCGCCACGAAGCCGGAGACCAGTTCCGGCCGCGCCTCGGCCAGGTCGCGACGCGCCACCATCAGGTGGTTGACCGGGGTAAAGCCGTGCCGGGCGCGGAACCGCGCAGCGGCGGCGTCGGGATCCGAGAATATCTGCCGCAGCGCCGGATCGTTCGGCGGCTCGTTGCCGACGATGACGGCATCGAGGTCGCCGGCCCGCAGCATGACCAGCATGTCGGATCCGCCCGGCGCCCGTTCGACCCAGGCCGGATCGGCATATTCGGGCACATGCGCCGGCTCGAACGTGATCCAGCGGACCGCATCCGCGCGCACGCCATGGTCCTCGGCCAGCACGCCGCGCAGCCAGCCGCCGGTGGTCTGGCTGTAGGCCCGCACCCCGACCCGCTTGCCGGCAAGGTCCGCCGGTCCGGCGATCGTCCGGTCGTCGGCCCGACACCACAGCGACGGCTCCTGGGCTCGAGCCGCGACCGCGACCGGCAACAGCACCAGGGGTTTTCCATAGGCCTTGGCTTGCAGGAGGGTGAACAGCGCCATTTCGGACAGCCCGAAGCGCTGCTCGCGGACCATCGGCGCGAACGCCCGGTAGATCGGCGCCACCTCGGCGAATTCCACTCGCACCCCGGCGATGACGGGTGGATCCGCCTTGAAGGCCCGGGTCCAGGGATAATCGCCGAGCGCGACGGAGACGATGCCGGGGGTACTGGCCATGTTCGTATCCCACCCCTGTCTCGGCCCGCGCCGGGCCGGCGGGGCCGGGCTCGCGGAACCGGGTCTGCGGGATCGACAGCCGTCCCGCCTTTCCTGTCAGTCTAGGACTGCCGGCCCGCTGCCGCCAAGCCGTCCGCCAGTCACCGCCCGTTGACGACGAACTCCATTCCGGCCCGGGTTCCGACCCAGATCCCCGGCTTGCTGCGCCGGAGCGTGATCAGCAGGTCGCCGACCGTCACATCGGCCCGATCGCCCTGCAACCTCACGACGGTGCCGCTCATCGTCTTGTCGTTGTCGGTGCAGGTGACCGTGACCTGTTCGTCCAGACGCATCGCGTGCCCCCTACGGGTCGCCGGCGACCCCATCGATCCCCGAACCACGGCGATGCTGACACACTATTGCGACCGGACCGCGGCCGATCGCCGCCCGGCCGTGAAACGCATCGACCCCGGCCGCGTCGGCAACCGGGGTCGAAAATGCTGTCACGCGATGCCGACGGGCGGCGATCGCTCAGGCGCCGGATGCCTCCGGCGCCGGGCCGTCCGGCCCACGGCCGCGCTGTGCCGCCATGAACTGGTCGAACTCGGCCTTGTCCTTGGCCTTGCGAAGGCGCTCGAGGAAATCCACGAACTCCTTCTGCTCGTCCTCGAGACGCTTCAGGGTCTCGGTCCGGTACTCGTCGAACGCGCTGTTGCCCGTGCTGCTGACGGTGCTTTCACGCTTCTCGCCGTGCCACCACTGGCCGCGGCTACGCTTCCAACATCCCATTCGTCCACTCCAGAAAAGATACGCCAGGACTGCCAGGCCGAACGGCCAGAACACGATGAATCCGAACACCATCAGGCCGATCCAGGCCGGCTTGCCGATGTCGTCGAGCTTTTCAGTGATGCCCATGCTGCCACCATGTAAATGTTAGTAACATTCACATAGGAAATGCCGAACCGGCATTCAAGCCTTCTTCATCGAAAAGTCGCCGCCCCGCGCCTTCAGCGCTTCGGCGCGTGCAGCCCCAACCCCTTCAGGTAGATCAGCACGCCCGCCTCCAGCAGCTCTTCCGGCGCCATCGGCAGCTTGCGGCGGCCGGCGTCGCCGCGGCCGAACAGCGAGGCGATGCCGTGCGCCATCGACCACAGGTGCAGCGCCACCATCATCGCCGGCGGCCGCGACCCGGCCGGGGCTAGGCCGCACAGTGCCTCAGCGGCCTTGCGGATCACCGCGAACGCCGCGTCGGCAGCCCGCCGGACCTCGGGATCGGCGTCCAGGTCGACGCCGGCCTCGAACATGGCGGAGTAGTGCGCCGGCTCGTCGCGGGCGAAGGCGAGATAGGCCCGGCCGGTATTCTCGAACGCGCTGAAGATGTCGGGCCGGCCGTCGTTCCAGGCCTTGTCCAGGCGCTGCTCGAACAACTCGAACCCACGCCGGGCGATGTCGGCGATCAGCGCCTCGCGGTCGCGGAAATGCCGGTACGGTGCGGCCGAGCTGACCCCGGCCGAGCGCGCGGCGTCGGCGAAGCTGAACCCCGACGGCCCCTTCTCGGCGATCAGCGACAGCGCCGCCGCGATCAATGCCTCGCGCAGGTTGCCGTGGTGATAGCCCCGCTTGCCGCCGGATCCGTCCTTCGACCATGCCATGGTGCGGGTACCTATTGCATTCGCGGTCGCAGCGCAGCCGCAATCGGAGGCGACCGATCAGTAAGGGTTCCGGTTCGGGTTGTCCGCCCACTGCCGGAACACCGCCCGCGCCTCGTCGCGCAGCAGGTTCCGGGCCGGCAGCGCGCGGTCGCCGATCGGCAGCGCCACCTGCTCGTAGAACCAGGCGTCGTCGAAGCCGATCTCGGCCGCGTCGGCCCGGGTGTTGGCGTAGACCATGCGGTCGATGCGCGCCCACAGGATCGCGGTCAGGCACATCGGGCACGGCTCGCAGCTGGTGTAGACCACCGCTCCCGACAGGTCGTGGGTGCCGAGGCGAGCGCAGGCCTGGCGGATCGCCACCATTTCGGCATGGGCGGTCGGGTCGTGGTCGGCGGTGACCCGGTTGACGCCCTCGCCGACGATCACGCCGTCGCGCACCACCACGGCGCCGAACGGGCCGCCCTCGGCACTCGTGGCGTTGCCGCGGCTGAGCTCGATGGCGCGGCGCAGGAAGATCTCGTCCGACATGGCATCATCTCCGGTTGGTCAGCGACCGCCGCGATTATGGCGCGCCGAACCGCCGCCGTGTAGCGTTACGGTGTCCGAAGTCGCAATGGCGAGAACGGCGGAATGGAAGCGGTACTGGTCGCTTGGGCGGAAATGCTGGTGCGCTGGCTGCACGTGGTCGCCGGCATCGCCTGGATCGGCAGCTCGTTCTACTTCATCGCCCTCGACCTCAGCCTGCGCCGGCGCGACGGCCTGCCGGACGGTGTCCAGGGCGAGGCCTGGCAGGTCCACGGCGGCGGCTTCTACAACATGGTGAAATATCTGGTGGCGCCGACCCGGATGCCGGACGAACTCACCTGGTTCAAGTGGGAGGCCTACACCACCTGGCTCAGCGGCTTCGCCCTGCTGGTGCTGGTCTACTATCTCGGCGCCGAACTGTTCCTGATCGACCCCGCGGTCGAGCCGTTCACGCCGTTCCAGGCGGTGTTCTGCAGCCTTGCCGGGCTGCTCGCCGGCTGGCTGGCGTACGAATGGGCATGCCGGTCGGACTTCGGGCGCAACACCACCCTGCTGTCGGTCGCCGGCTATGTCTTCCTGGTCGCGGCAACCTGGGGCTTCACCGAGATATTCAGCGGTCGCGGCGCCTTCATCCAGGTCGGCGCCCTGATCGGCACCATCATGGTCGCCAACGTGTTCGTGGTGATCATCCCGAACCAGAAGAAGACGGTGGCGGCCCTGCTGGCCGGCGAAACCCCGGACCCGGCGCTGGGTGCCCAGGCCAAGCAGCGCTCGGTGCACAACAACTACCTGACCCTGCCGGTCGTGCTGCTGATGGTCGCCAACCACTATCCGCTGCTGTTCGCCACGAAGTACAACTGGCTGATCGTCGCCGTCCTGCTGGCGCTCGGCCCGGTGATCCGGCACTTCTTCAACTCCCGCCACGCCGGCAAGGGCAGCCCGTGGTGGACCTGGGCGGTGGCCGCGCTCGGCCTCGCCGTCATCGGCTGGCTGTCGGCCGCCGGTCCGCGCGACGGCGTCGTCGGCTCAGCCGATCAACCGGCGCCCCGGTTCGCCGCGGTCGAGGAAATCGTGGTCTCGCGCTGCAGCATGTGCCACGGCGACTACGCCGCCTGGGACGGGATCGCGGCCGCGCCCAAGGGCGTGAAGCTCGACACGCCCGAGCGCATCCACGCCCATGCCCGGATGATCGAGCTGAACGCGGTACGGTCGTCGGCGATGCCGCCCGGCAACGTCACCGGAATCGAGCCCGCGGAACGCGCCGTGCTGGCCGCCTGGCTGGCCGCCGGCGCACCCGGCCCGGGAGAATCGACACAATGACCGACGGCATCGCCCTCGACGACCTCAACCGCCTCGACGACGCCGGCTTCGTCGCAGCGCTCGGTGGAGTGTTCGAGAACGCGCCCTGGGTAGCGACGGCGGTGCTGCCCGGCCGCCCCTACGCGTCGCTCGCCTTCCTGCATGCGATGATGTCGGCGGCGGTCCGCGACGCCCCGGCCGAGCGCAAGCTGGCCCTGCTGCGCGGCCATCCCGACCTGGCCGGCAAGGCAGCGCGGGCCGACGACCTGACCGACGACTCCACCGCCGAACAGGCCGGCGCCGGACTCGACCGGCTGACCGACGCCGAATACGACAGATTCCAGGCGCTGAACGCCGGTTACCGCGACAGGTTCGGCTTCCCGTTCATCGTCTGCGTGCGCCGCCACGGCAAGGAATCGATCCTGCGCGGCTTCGAGCGGCGGCTCGCCCACACACCGGAGCAGGAACTGGCGACCGCGCTGGAAGAGGTGCTGCGGATCGGCGCCCTGCGGCTCGACCGGAAGGTGACCGCCGCCGACCGCCTGCCGCTGGCCGGCCGGCTATCGACCCACGTGTTGGATACCCACCGTGGCCGACCGGCCGCCGGCGTAGCGGTCGAACTGGTCGAGCTGTGGGGCGAGGAGCGGCTGCCGGTCGCCCGCGGCGTCACCAACGCCGACGGCCGTACCGACGCGCCGCTGATATCCGGCCGCCCGGTGCCGATCGCCCGCTACGAGCTGCGGTTCGCGATCGGCGCCTACTTCGCCGGCCTCGACGTGCCGCTGGCCGATCCGCCGTTCCTGGACGTGGTACCGATCCGCTTCGCGGTCGCCGAGCCCGAGGGCCACTACCACGTGCCGCTGCTGGCGACACCCTGGGGTTATACGACCTATCGCGGCAGCTGAGGGCGGGGACATGCCCGTCGCTTCGTGGGTTCCGGCTCGACCGCGCCGAGGACGGCGCGTCCGTCCGGAATGACGTCAATATGGCGAAGGCCGACGCCCTTTCTCATTGCCGTCATTCCGGACCGGACCGCCATCAGCGGGACGGAGCCGGAACCCACGAAGCCACCTGCGCTCACACCAGCCCCAGCTCCTCGGCCTTGATCGCCAGGGCCAGGTATTTCGAGTAGTTGCGGCACTGCGAGAACGCGCCGGCGGTGAACCACAACCCCGGATGGCCGGTGCGGGTCCACATGTTGCGCAGCTCCTGGATCTCGAAGTCGAAGCCCCAGACCGGGCCGGTACGCTCGGCGACGGCGTCGCCGAACAGGGTTCGGACCATGTGGTCCTGGCCCTTGTAGCCGGTCGCCAGCACCACCAGTTCGGCCGGCAGCAGGCGGCCGTCGGCGAGCCGAGCGCCGGCGGATTCGAACCCCTCGATTTCGGCGTACTGCACCACCGGGATCCTGCCGGCCGCGATCAGGTCGGAGCAGCCGATGTTGAAATAGTAGCCGCCGCCACGGGTCCGGTACTTCAGCGGCCAGCCGGTGCCGCCCTCGCCGAAGTCCAGCCGGAACCCGGCGTTCTCGAGTCCGTCCAGCAGCGGCCTGTCGATCTGCCGGACCTGGTCGGTCAGCAGCTTGTGCGCCACCCGCATCAACGGCAGCGGCATCGAGGCAGTGATCAGGTCGCGGTCGTCGAGCGACGGCCCGTCGCCGAGATAGACGCCGTCGTAGAGCTGGGCGCTCGGCTCGATGTTCACCACCAGGGTCGGGCTGCGCTGGATCATCGTGACCCGAGCGCCGTTGCCGTGCAGGTCCTGGGCGATGTCGTGGGCGCTGGTGCCGGTGCCGAACACCAGCACGTCGCGGTCGCGCCAGTCGGCGCCGCTGCCGAAGCCGCTGGAATGCACGGTCTCGCCGCCGAACCGTTCGAGGGTCGGGATGTCCGGCAGGCTGGGCGTGCCGCTGACGCTGGTCGCCATCACGATGTGCCGGGGCCGCATCACCCGCTCGGAACCGTCGACGAGACGCAGCCGGGCGGTCCAGCAACCCGCAGCGTCGTCGTACTCGCCGCCCTCGAAAGACGTCCCGGTCCAGAAGTTGATCTCCATGGCCTCGACGTAGAGTTCGAGCCAGTTGGCAACCAGATCCTTGGGGATGTAGGTCGGGAAGGTCTCCGGGAACGGCATGTAGGGCAGGTGATTGCTGGCTTTCTGGTTGTGCAGCTTCAGCCCGTGGTAGCGCAGCCGCCAGTTGTCGCCGACCCGGGCCATGCGGTCGACCACCAGGGCGTCGACGCCGAGTTGGCCGAGCCGGGCGGCGGCGGTCAGCCCGGCATGGCCGCCGCCGACGATCAGCACCGCCGGGTCGCGGTCGGCAAAGGCCACCGTCTGGCGCCGCCGGTCGAGCCAGTTCGGCCCGTGCATGTCGCGGTCGAACACCGGCCCCTCGCGGGCGGCGCGGATCGTCGCCTCCTCATGGCCCCGGATGGCGTCGAGCGCCGTCAACAGGGTCCAGGCCCGCGGCGGCACTCCGGGGTCCTGCTCCAGCCAGAACCGCACGATGCCGCTGCCGGGGCCGACGTCGGTCTCGAAGCCGATCATCGCCTCGATCACCTCCACCCCGGCCCGGCTCACGATCCGCGGCGGGCAGCGGTCGGGATGCACCTGCAGGCCGCGCAGCGACCGGTTGCTCCCGAGGCCCGCGAGGTCGCCGGCGATGGTGTCGCCGCCGCTCACCGTGACGATCCGCCAGGTCAGTGCCAGCACGTCGCGCCAATGCGCATCGTCGAGGAACAGCGTCGCCAGCACGGCCGGGTCGCCGGTCGCCAGCGCCGCCTCGAACCGGCCGAGCCAATCGGTCACCGTCACGGTGATGCGCGCGGCGTGTTCCGCCCCCATAAGCCCGCCTCGTTTGCTGAAGATCGTCGATCGTCGCGCCCAGGCTAGCGGATCGTGGGCCGGACCGGCAATTCCCCGGGGCGCACGACTACCGTCGCCGGCCGGAGGCGATCGCCAGCGAGAAGCTGATCGCCGCGACCGCCAACAGCACCAGCAGCAGGCCACGGACCGTGTCGTAGCCGCCCAGCGACCAGACCGCCGCTGCCAGGGTCGGGGCGACCGCGCTGGCGGTGATGAACGGCAGGGCCAGTGCCCCGGAGATCGCGCCGAAGCCGTCGCGCCCGAGCACCGTCGCCGTGACCACCGGCCGGGCGATGGCAGTGACCCCGTAGCCGGCCCCCTGCAGCACCACGAAGGCCGCCAGCAACACCGGCGCCACCCCGGCCAGGCTCAGCGATACCACCGCCGCCGTCATCAGCGCGAACGACAGGCCGCAGATCACGTTCATCGAGACCCGCCGCTCCACCGACATCATCATCAACCGGCCGACCACCTGCATCGGCCCGATGCCGGATGCCGCCAGCACCGCGATGCCCGGCGCCACCCCGCGTTCCGCCAGCATCGGCAGCAGGTGGGTGATCAGGATGCCGTGGCTGAGCCCGATCATCGGGAACGCGGTGGCCAGCAGCCAGAACGCCGGGCGCCGCAGCGTGGCGTGCAGGGCACCGGAGCCGGCCATTCCCGGACCGCTCCGCACCGCGGCCCCGCCACGGTCGGCCCCGCCACGGTCGGCCCCGCCACGGTCGGCCCCACCACGGTCGGCCCCACCACGGTCGGCACCGCGGCCGCCGAACACGAACAGCGGCGCCGCCACCAGCAGCATCAGCCCGGCGAACGCCAGGACCGCGACCCGCCAGCCCCACAACCCGGCGATCGCGTTGCCGCCCGCGAAGGCCAGCGCGCTGGCGAATCCTGTGACCAGGGTGATCAGGGTCAGGACGCGCCGGGCGTCGGAACCCTGGGTCCGCACCATGAAGGCCGAGCACGGCTCGTACAGGCAGGCCGCCCCGGCGACGCCGAGCGCCGCCCAGACCGCATAGAACTGCCAGACCTCGCGCACCAACGCCATCGAGCCGACCAGCAGTGCCGCCGCCACCGTGCCCCAGGTCAACAGCCTGACACCGTGACCGGCATCGATCAGCCTCCCGGCGGCCGGGGCAGCCGCCGCCGAGATCAGCACCGCCAGGGTGAAGGCCCCGGCGAGCGTGGTCTTCGACCAGCCGAGATCGGCCTCCCAGTGCAGCAGCAGGGCCGGGAACAGGTACAACGTGCCGGCCCACGCCACGGTCTCGGCGACGGCCAGCGCCCATACGGCGCAGCGGCTGATCACGCGGGACCCCCGTTCACGAACCTGCTCTCCCCGTTCGGCAAAGGAATGTGCCGGCCATCCCAGCCTCGCGCGGCACCGTGCGGACGACAAGCCCGGGCCAGGCGCGAACCGGCGGGCGGCAGGTTGCCCGCGTTAGTCCTTCGCGACGGCCGGTTCACATGTTGTTAATCAGATGCTACTAGACGACAGACTGGCGGCCATCGGGGCCTCGGACTGCACAGGGGGGCCGGACGATGGTGGGTCGATCGACAACACGGGCCTGCCTATGGCGCTGCATGGCGCTGCTGGCGACCGCGACATGCCTGCTGGCGGCGACGCCGGAGGCCGCGGCCCGACGCCCGGTGATCGGCTTGGTGCTGAGCGGCGGCGGTGCCCTCGGCGCCACCCATATCGGCGTGCTCAAGGTGCTGGAGGAACTGAACGTACCGATCGACATCATCGCCGGTACCAGCATGGGATCGATCGTCGGCGGCCTCTACTCCCTCGGACTGGACGCCAATGAGCTGGAGTCCCTGGTCGCCAACATCGACTGGGCCAAGACCTTCCAGGACAACCCGCCGCGCGGCTCGCTGCCGATTCGCCGCAAGCAGGAGGACTACGGGTTCCTGCTCGACCTGAAGCTCGGCTTGAAGGACGGCCAGCTGCAACTCCCGGCCGGCCTGATCCAGGGCCAGCGGCTCACGCTGATGCTGCGCGAACTCACCGTGCGGGCCCACAACGTCACCGATTTCGACACCCTGCCGATCCGCTACCGCGCGGTGGCGGCCGATCTGGAGACCGGCAAGGAAGTGATCATCGGCAGCGGCAACCTGGCGACCGCGATGCGCGCCAGCATGTCGGTGCCGGGCTTCCTGCCGCCGGTCGAGGTCGACGGGCGGCTGCTGGTCGACGGCGGCGTCGCCAACAACCTGCCGGTCGACGTGGCCCGCGCCATGGGCGCCGAGGTGCTGATCGTCGTCGATATCCCGACCATCCTGAAGAAGCGCGATCAGCTGACGTCGAGCATCGACATCGCCGGCCAGATGCTGGCGGTCCTGGTCCAGCAGAACTCGTTGGTCCAGCTCGCCAGCCTTGGGCCGCAGGACATCCTGATCCAGCCCGACCTGGCCGACCGGGGGTCCACCGACTTCGACAAGATTCAGGAAATGATTCCGCCCGGCGAAGCGGCGGCCCGCCTGGTGGCCGACCGGCTACGGGCCCTGTCGATGGATCCGGCGGCCTATGTCGCCGAGCGGGCTGCCCGCGGCACCGAGAAGGTCGAGACGCCGGTGATCGGCTTCGTCGAGATCGAGAACCGCACCGCCCTGTCCGACCGTCGCCTGCGCGCCAAGATCCGCCAGAAGGTCGGCGAGCCCCTCGACGTCAAGCAGATCGAGGAAGACTTCTCCCAGCTCTACGGCTCGGGCCTGTTCGAGCAGGTCGACTACGCGCTGGTCGACCGCAAGGGCGAGACCGGGCTGGTGGTGACCGCCACCGAGAAGTCCTGGGCGAAGGATTATCTGCGCCTGGGCCTGGCGCTGGAAAGCGATATCGAGGGCGACAGCACCTACATGATCGGCGCCGGCTTCACCCTGACGGCGCTGAACCCCTACGGCGCCGAATGGCGCAACGAGATCGCGTTCGGCCAGTCCCAGCGCCTGCTGACCGAGTTCTACCAGCCGCTGCAGGCCGAGACCGGCTTCTACCTGCGGCCGTCGCTGAGCTACGGCCGCACCGACGTCCGGACCACCGGCCCGGACGGTTCGGCGAGCGAGTACCGCACCATGGTCGGCGAAGCGGCGCTGAGCCTCGGCTACGAGTTCGGCACCGACATCGATGCGCGGATCGGCGTGCGGGTCGGCGCCGGCGACATCGACGTGCGGACCGGCAACGGGCTCGGCGTCGAAACCGGCGATTACCGCGTCGGATCGATCGACACCAGCGTGCTCTACGACACCCTCGACAACGTCAGCTTCCCGAACGAGGGCAGCCTGCTGCGGATAGCCGTCGGGTCGTCGCGCACCGAACTGGGGGCCGACGACGACTACACCCGGCTCAACGTGCGCGGCGTCCAGGCCGTTACCTGGGGCGCCAACACCCTGGTCGCTGGGGCCTCCGGCGGTACCGCCCTGACCGGAGACCTGCCGGTCCACGATCGGTTCAGCATCGGCGGCCTGTTCAGCCTGTCCGGCTACAGCCGCGACGAGCTTTCCACCGAGAACCTGCTGCTGGGCCGGTTGTTCTACATGCGCCGGCTGACCGAGCGGTCGCCGGTGTTCTTCGACCTGCCGGTCTATGTCGGCGGCTCGCTGGAGACCGCCCGGCTGGACAGCGGCAGCGACGGCGATACCCTGGACCGCAGCGCCTTCGGCAGCAGCGTGTTCCTCGGGGCCGACACGCCGCTCGGGGCGGGATACCTGGCCCTCGGTCAAGGCGACGGCGGCCGGACCGCGGCCTACATCTACTTCGGCAAGCTGTTCTGATCGGGCACCCGGCGCCGGCGCCCGTCGCGTCGTAGGTCCCGGCTCCGCCCCGCCTCCGGTCGGCCGGTCCGGGATGACGGCAGGGAGAAGGACGGGGCCCGCCAGCGCCGGGATCCGGTGGGCGCCTCCGGGGTGACGACGCCGGGGATGCGGCGAAAGAAATCTCGCGGCCCGGATCCCCTGCCGCACGGTACCCGTGTAAGCTTCGCCGATGACGAGCGATTCGGTGCGGTTCCGGTTGAACGGGCAGGTGGTGGCGGCAGATGACGCGCCGACCGTCACAGTGCTCGACTGGCTGCGCGAGGCCCGGCGCCTGACCGGCACCAAGGAGGGCTGCGCCGAGGGCGACTGCGGCGCCTGCACGATCGCGGTGGCACGCCCCGGCGGGAGTTGGAACGCCGTGAATGCCTGCCTGATGCTGCTGCCGCAGATCGACGGACTGTCGATGCTGACCGTCGAGGGCCTGGCCGGGCCGGACGGTACCCTGCACCCGGTGCAGCAGGCGCTGATCGATGCCGACGCGACGCAATGCGGGTTCTGCACCCCCGGCTTCGCCATGGCGATGTTCGCGTTCCAGCAGGGCGGCGAGCCGGCCGAGGACGACATCGTCCACGAGGCTCTCGCCGGCAACCTCTGTCGTTGCACCGGCTACCGGCCGATCGTCGAGGCCTGCCGCAGGGTCGCCGGCGGCGCGGCGATACCGGCGGGCGAGCCGATGGCGCCCGGCACGGCGTTCGGCGACGAGAACCGGCGTTTCTTCGCACCCCACAGCCTGGACGATTTGACGGCGACGCTCGCGGCCCATCCCGATGCCTGGCTGCTCGGCGGCGGCACCGACCTGGGCATCGCCGTCACCAAGCGGCGCGCGCGGCCGGACGTGGTGATCTCGACCGCCCGGGTCCCGGACCTGAAACGGATCGCGGTCACCGGCGAGATGGTCGAGCTGGGCGGCGCCGTCACCTACACCGAGGCGCTGCCGTTTCTCGACGCCGCCTTCCCGTCCTTCGGCCAACTGGTCCGCCGCATCGGATCGCGGCAGATCCGCAACCTCGGCACCCTTGCCGGCAACCTCGCCAACGCCTCACCGATCGGCGACACCCCGCCCTGCCTGATGGCCCTGCAGGCGACGGTCGAGCTGGTCTCGGCCGGGCGACGGCGCCGGGTGGCGGCCGACGGCTTCGTGACCGGCTACCGCCGAACGGTCCTGAAGCCGGGCGAGGCGATCGCGACGATCCGGATCCCGGCCCTGCGCGCCGGCCAGCGCTTCGCGGCCTACAAGCTGTCGAAGCGCTTCGACCAGGACATCTCCGCGGTCGTCGCCGCCTTCCGACTGACCGTCGAGGATGGCGTGCTGACCGACCTGCGCGCGTTCTACGGCGGCATGGCGGCGACCGCGGTGCGGGCCAGCCATGTCGAGGCGGCGCTGGTCGGCCGACCGTGGACGGCGGCGTCCCTGGCCGGCATCGAGGCGGTGGTCGCCCGCGACTTCAGCCCGATCGGCGACCAGCGGGCGACTGCCGAATACCGGCTGGCGGCGGCCGCCAACCTGCTGCGCCGGCTGCAGGCCGAGACCTCGGGCGGGCCGGCGCCGGTGCGGCTGGAGGCGCTGTGATGGCGGCGGTCGACACGCGACACGCTGCGAGGCGGCGGGTGGGTTCCGGATCCGGTCGCTCGCGCGCCCGCTCCGGAATGACGGAGTCATGGGGACGCCTCCACTCCCGTTCGTCATCCCGGAGGGCCCGCGCCAGGGGGCGGCTCAGGGAACCACGAGGCGATGGGCATCCCGGCCGGAGGCACCCGTGAACGCCCCCTCGCCCCGGCGCGGCGCGCATGCGTCGGTCCGCCACGACAGCGCCGCCGGGCACGTCACCGGCCGGGCGGTCTATCTCGACGACATGCCGCTGCCGCCCAACGCCCTGCACGCCGCCCTGGTGCTGAGCCCGCACGCCCACGCCCGGATCCGGTCGATCGATCTGGCCCCGGCGCTGGCCCTACCCGGCGTATTCGCCGCGGTGACCGCCGCCGACATCCCCGGGGTCAACGACATCGGCCCGATCCTGAAGGGCGAGCCGGCGCTGGCCGAGGCGGTCGCCGAGTATGCCGGCCACCCGGTCGCCGCGGTCGCGGCCGAGACCCTGGAGATCGCCCGCGAGGCCGCCGCCCTGGTGGCCGTCGACTACGAGGAACTGCCGGCGGTGTTGAGCGTCGAGGAGGCGATGGCCCTGGCGCTGTTCGTGGCGCCGCCGCAGGTCATGGCGCGCGGCAACCCGGACGCCGCCCTCGAGCTGGCACCGTTGCGGCTTTCCGGCGAGCTGCGCTGCGGCGGCCAGGACCACTTCTATCTCGAGGGCCAGATCGCCATCGCGGTGCCGGGCGAGGACCGCGACATGCAGGTGTTCTCCTCGACCCAGCACCCGACCGAGGTGCAGCACGGAGTCGCCCACCTGCTGGGCCTGCCGTTCAACCAGGTGACGGTGGAGGTCCGCCGCATGGGCGGCGCCTTCGGCGGCAAGGAGAGCCAGGCCACCATCGTCGCCGGCATCGCCGCGGTGCTGGCCGCCCGGGCACGGCGCCCGGTCAAGCTGCGGCTGCCGCGCGACGACGACATGCTCGCCACCGGCAAGCGCCACCCGTTCCTGATCCGCTACGACGTCGGCGTCGACCCGGACGGCCGGCTGCTGGCCCTCGACCTGGTGCTGGCCGCCGATGCCGGCAACATCGCCGACCTGACGCCGGCGGTGCTGGCGCGGGCGCTCTGCCACTCCGACAACTGCTACTGGATCCCCGACATCCGGGTGACCGGCCTCGCCTGCAAGACGAACAAGGTCTCGAACACCGCGTTCCGCGGCTTCGGCGGGCCGCAGGGCATGCTGGCCATCGAGGCGCTGCTGGACGACGTCGCCCGCCACCTGAAGCTGCCGCTCGACAGCGTGCGGGCCCGCAACTGGTACGGGACGGACACCGACAACGTCACCCCCTACGGCATGACGGTCGAGGACAACATCATCGAGCGGGTCACAGGCGAACTGGCCCGCGCCGTCGACCTGCCCGGCTGGCGGACCGCGGTCGACGAATTCAACGCGTCCAGCCCGGTGGTGAAGAAGGGCCTCGCCACCGTGCCGGTGAAGTTCGGCATCTCGTTCAACCTGCCGACCCTGAACCAGGCCGGCGCCCTGGTGCATGTCTACACCGACGGCAGCGTGCACCTGAACCACGGCGGCACCGAGATGGGCCAGGGCCTGTTCGTGAAGGTCGCCCAGGTGGTGGCCGAGGCGTTCGGCATCGACGTCTCCATGGTCCGGGTATCGGCCACCAATACCGCCAAGGTGCCGAACACCTCGGCGACCGCGGCGTCCGCCGGCTCCGACCTGAACGGCATGGCCGCCCTGCACGCCGCCGAGACCATCCGGGACCGCATGGCCGAGGTGATGGCCGGGCAGTTCGGCGTGCCGCTGGCGGATGTCAGCTTCGACGACGGCCGGGTGTTCGCCCGCAACGAGAGCCTGGCGTTCGGCGAACTGGCGAATCTCTGCTGGAGCCGGCGGGTGTCGCTGTCGTCGACCGGCTTCTACCGCACCCCGAAGATCCACTGGGATCCCGCGACCTGCACCGGCCGGCCGTTCTTCTACTTCACCTACGGGGCGGCGGCGGCCGAGGTGGCGGTCGACACCCTCACCGGCGAACTCAGGGTACTTCGTGCCGAGCTGCTGCAGGACTGCGGCAATTCGCTGAACCCGGCGATCGACCGTGGCCAGATCGAGGGCGCCTTCGTGCAGGGCATGGGCTGGCTGACTTCCGAGGAGCTGTGGTGGGACGACGCCGGCCGGCTCGGCACCCACGGCCCCTCGACCTACAAGATCCCGGGCACCCGCGACGTCCCGCCGGTGTTCAATGCCCGGATACTGGAGGACGCCCCGAACCGCGAGGCCACGGTGCTGCGCTCCAAGGCGGTCGGCGAGCCGCCGCTGATGCTGGCGCTGTCGGTGTGGCTGGCGATCCGCGACGCGGTGGCGAGCGTGGGGCCGGCGGGGGCGAAGGTGGAACTGGATGCACCGGCGACGCCGAGCCGGGTGCTGGCCGCGGTGGAGCGGATGCGGGGCGGCGGATAGGGGCGGGCAGCGGGCCTTGCCACGCACTGTGGTTTTCGTGTGGCAAGCCCGTTCTTGCAGATCTTGCCACACAATACCATTATTGCGTGGCAAGGAGCGCGACATGCCCCGGACCTTCAAGCGTCACTCGCCGACCGCGCTCGCCGCCTACCACGATCTCGTCTCGCTGCTGCTCGACGAGGCCGCGTCCGACATCCGCGGCACGCCGACCCCGCGAGTTCGGGGCACCCGCACCTACTGGTATGACCGCTACCGCGTCGGGACCGCGAATCTGGAACGCTATCTGGGCGAGGATTCCGAGGCGCTACGGCGGCGGATCGACGACCACGAACGGCTGCGGGGCGATCGGGACAATCGACGCCGGGAGCGCACGCGGCTGGTTCGGTTGCTGCGCAGCGAGCGCTTCGCCGGCATGGACGGCGCAACCGGCGGCCTGGTAGCGGCGCTGGCGCGGGCCGGCGTCTTCCGGCTTGGCGGGGTGCTGGTCGGCACCAACGCATTCCGGGTCTATGAGGGCGAACTCGGCTTTCGCCTGACCCTCGACCAGTCGGCGGCGACCAACGACATCGACATCGCAAGCTTCGAGAAGTTGTCGCTCGCCCTCGGCGAGACCGTGCTTCCGTCGATCGACAGGCTGCTCGCCGACTTCGCCTTCGATGCGGTCCCGAGCCTCGACCCCGGCCGGGTCTGGCGCTGGCGCCAGAGCACCGGCCAGACCATGGTCGAGTTCCTCACGCCCTCCTTCGACGCTGCCGAGGGCCTGCGCGATCTCCCGGCTCCCGGCGTCACCGCCCAATCGCTGCACTACCTGAACTACGCGATCGCCGAACCGATTCCGGCCGCCGCCGTCTATCGCGACGGCATCCTGGTCCGGTTACCGCGCCCGGAACGCTTCGCCATCCACAAGCTGATCGTCGCCGACCGCCGCGCCGGCGGCCCCGACAGTCTGAAATCGCGCAAGGATCGCGCCCAGGCCGAACTGCTGATCGCGATCCTCGCCGAGGACCGCCCGGGCGATCTGCGCGAGGCCTACGAGGATGCCCTGTCGCGCGGCCCGCGTTGGCGCGAACGCCTGGAGCGCTCCCTGAAACGCTCGCCGGGCACCGCCGGCATCCTGGCAGCGGCGCAATCGGGCGGCAGGTAGGAGTCGGTCGGGCTCGACCATCACCCCTTCCCGTCCCGCCCTTTCCCCTGCCACTATCCCCGCCCGCCACACCGAACCCCGCGCACATGACATGAACATCTACGACTTCATCGTCGTCGGCGCCGGGTCGGCCGGGGCGGTCGTCGCCAACCGGCTGTCCGCCGACCCGCGCAACCGGATCCTGCTGCTGGAGGCCGGGCCGGCCGATCATCCCTGGACCCGTGTCCCGGTCGGCTACGCCCGGCTGATCGCCAACCCGGCGGTCAACTGGCTGTACAGCTCGGAGCCGGAGGCGAGCACCGCCGGCCGCCGGATCCCGGTACCGCGCGGCCGCATGCTTGGCGGCTCGAGCGCCCTCAACGGCCTCGCCTTCGTGCGCGGCCAGGCACAGGACTTCGACGGCTGGGCGCAGAGGGGCAACGCCGGCTGGAGCCATGCCGACGTGCTGCCGTTCTTCAAGCGGATGGAACGCTACGAGGCCGGCGGCGACGACGCGCTGCGCGGCCGCGACGGGCCGCTGCGGGTGACCGACCCGCGTCCCGACACGCCGCTGTACCGGACCCTGATCACGGCCGCCGGCGAGCGCGGCATCCCGCACAACCCGGACTACAACGGCGCGGGCCAGGACGGCATCGCCATGAGCCAGGCGACGATCGCCGGGCGCTGGCGCATGAGCACGGCACGCTGCTACCTCGATCCGGTCCGGCGGCGCCGGAATCTCCGGATCGTCACCGGCGCGCTGGTCGAGGGGTTGACCTTCGAGGGCACCGCCTGCACCGGCGTGCGCTACACCGTCGGCGGGCAGACGCACACCGCGCGCGCCGGTCGCGAGGTGGTGCTGAGCGCCGGGTCGATCAACACGCCGCAGATCCTGGAACTGTCGGGCGTCGGCCAGGCCGACCGGCTGCGCGACCTCGGCATCGCGCCGCTCCTGGACCTGCCCGGCGTCGGCGAGAACCTGCGCGACCACTACGCGCCGCGCACGCGCTGGGCGGTGGCCGCACCCGGGGTCACCTACAACGACAGCGGCCGCGGGCTCGGCCTGGTCCGCCAGGCGTTGCGCTACGCCCTGACCGGCGGCGGCATGCTGGCCATGGTGGGGGCGCCGATGCGTGCCTTCGTACGCTCGCGCGAGGGACTGGAGGCGCCCGACCTGCTGCTCGGCTGGATCCCGATGCTGACCGAGCCGGGGCCGAACGGCCCGGTCCTGTCGCGGCAGTGCGGCTTCGCCTGCTATGCCCATCCGATGCGGCCCGAGAGCACGGGCTCGGTGCATGCGGCGTCGCCCGATCCGCGGGCGGCCCCGGCGATCCGCTTCAATTTCCTGTCGGCCGCGGTCGACGCCGAGCTGACCGTGAAGGCGATCCGGATCGCGCGCTCGATCATGACCGCCCCGGCGATGGCGGCGCTGGGCGTCTCCGAGATCGCCCCCGGTGCCGCCCTGGATGGCGACGACGAGATCATCGACTGGGTGAAGCGCGCCGCCGAAACCACCTACCACCCGGTCGGCACCTGTCGGATGGGCCAGGACGACACCGCCGTGGTCGACGCCCGTCTGCGGGTGCGCGACGTCGCGGGCCTGCGGATCGCCGACGCCTCGATCATGCCGACCCTGACCTCCGGCAACACCAACGCGCCGACCATCATGATCGGCGAGAAGGCCGCCGCCATGATCCTGGAGGATGCCGGCGTCGGCGCGGCCTGACCCGGCCGGGCGCCGGTCTCAGCGGCCGTGCATTCTCAACGGTCGTGCATTCCCTTGCCTTCGAGGATCTTCGGTAGCACGACTTTCAGGCTGGCCTTCTCCAGCTCGACGGCCGCACGGACGTAGGCCGCCAGGGTGGGCTTCGCCGCGACGATCTCCTCGAGGCCCATGAACTTCACCATGCGGACCGACCGCGAATTGTCCCCGGGTGCGACCAGGATGCCGGCGGGGTCCTTCAAGAGCACACCCTTGAAGAACGACAGCGCACAGCTGTCCTTGAGGCCCCACACGGTCGCGACGTTGCCGCCGTCGACCGTGTAGCAGGGCGCTCGCCACTTGAACTCCTCGGCCACCGGGCAGTCCAGCAGGATCGCCCGCAACGCCGCCAGTTCCTCGCGCCACTTCTTCGCATTGGCAAAGAACGCCTCGACCTTGGAAATCGCGTCGGTCACCGACCGGTCGCTACGGCTTCACCGGCACCGGCGGCACATACGCCCGCACCTGCGGCGCCGGCCCGGTGTGCCTCTCGCACTCGACCACGGTGATCTGGCCGCAGCAGCCCTGGGCCAGGCGCGAGGTGCCGACGTCACGGGTCAGCACGTTCGGGTTGCCGTGCACGCAGAACGCGCCGCCCCCGGCACCTCCGGCCGGTGCCGGATCGAACCAGGCGCCGGTCGGCAGTTGGACCACGCCGGGCATCAGGGCGTCGGTCAGCTCGGCCGCGGCCAGGCAGGCGCCGCGGTCGTTGAAGATCCGCACCACGTCGCCATCGGCGATTCCGCGCGCCGCCGCGGTGTCGGGATGCAGCCGCACGACCTCGCGGCCGCCGACCTTGCGGGACTGGCTGTACTGGCCGAAGTCGAGCTGGCTGTGCAGCCGGGTGGCCGGCTGGTTGGCCACCAGCCACAGCGGCGCCGCTTCGCCCGGCTGCTCGGTCGACGGCATGAACACCGGGTGCCCCGGGCAGTCGTCGTAGCCGAAGCCGGCGATGGTCTCGGAGAAGATCTCGATCTTTCCGCTCGGCGTGGTCAGCGGGGAGTTCTCCGGATCGCTGCGGAAGCCGCGCAGCATGCCGCCGTCGTCCGGCTCCTGCGGCAGGTCGATCTCGCCGCGCTCCCAGAACGCCTCGAAGGATGGCGCGTCCAGGCCCTGCTCGGCCAGCGCGCGGCGGGTCGGCTCGTAAAGATGGGCCAGCCACTCCATGGTCGTGCGACCCTCGGTGAACGCCGCCCCGGCCTGCAATCGCTCCGCCAGGTCGGCGAAGATCGCATGATCGTCGCGTGCCTCGCCGACCGGCGGTGCCACCCGGCGCATGGCCACCAGCCGCGGGTCGGTGCCGGCGGCGCCGATGTCGTCGCGCTCCAGGGTCATGGTCGCCGGCAGCACGATGTCGGCGCTGCGTGCCATCGGCGTCCAGGCCAGTTCGTGCACCACCACGGTGTCCGGCCGCGCGAAGGCCTGCTGCAGGCGGGCGATGTCCTGGTGGTGGTGGAACGGGTTGCCGCCGGCCCAGTACACCAGCCGGATGTCGGGATAGGTCAGGCGGTGGCCGTTATAGTCGAAGGCCTCGCCCGGCTTCAGCAGCATGTCGGAGATGCGGGCGACCGGGATGAACGCCTCGACCGGGTTGCGGCCCTGCGACAGGGTCGGCGTGGGAACCGCGTTGTTGCGCCGGCCGGTGTGGCCGAGCGTGCCGAGCGCGTAGTTGTAGCCGCCGCCGGGCAGGCCGATCTGGCCGACCATCGCCGCCAGCGCCGCGGCGGCCCACACCGGCTGTTCACCATACTGGGCGCGCTGCAGGGCGTGCGCGACGACGATCAGGCTACGCGAAGCAACCAGCGCGCGGGCGATCCCGCGGATGGTGTCGGCATCAACGCCGGAGATCGCCGCCGCCCAGTCGGCGTCCTTGGCCTGACCGTCGGTCTCGCCCCGAAGGTAGCGCGCGAACACCTCGAAACCGGTGGTGTACCGCGTCAGGAACCCGCGATCGTGCAGGCCCTCGGCCAACAGGGTGTGCGCCATCGCCAACATGACCGCCACGTCGGTGCCCGGGCGGATCGGCACCCACTCGGCCGCCGCCTCGGGCGGCAGGTCGTCACGCTGCGGGCCGACCGTGATGAAGCGGGTACCGCGTTCGGCCGCCGCCCGCATCGCCCCGGACTCGATGTGCTCGCTGATGCCGCCGCCGGCGATCATCGCGTTCTTGATCGCCATGCCGCCGAAAGCCAGCACCACGTCGGTATGGGTGCGGAGCTGGTCCCAGGTGACGTTGCGCCGGGAGACGCCCTCGAACGAGCCCATGATGTGCGGCAGGATGACCGCCGAGGCGCCGGCGCTGTAGCTGTTGACCGACCGGACGTAGCCGCCGCAGGCGACGTTCAGGAACCGGTGAACCTGGCTCTGGGCATGATGGAAGCGCCCGGCACTGGCCCAGCCGTAGGAGCCGCCGAAGATCGCGCCCGGCCCGAAGCCGTCGCGCACCCGTGCCAGTTCCCCGGCCAGCAGGTCGAGGACGGTGTCCCATTCGCACTCCACGAACGGGTCGCCGATCTGGCGGCGTTGCGGGCCGGGGCCGTTGTCCAGCCAGGCGCGGCGAACCATCGGCTTGTGGATGCGGGCCTGGTGCCGCAGCGCGCCGCGGAAGTTGTCGAGGATCGGCGACGGCGCCGGGTCTCCGGCATGGGGCTCGATCGCCACGTCGTCGCCATCCCAGCGGGCCGAGAACGCACCCCAGTGGGCGCTGTGCGGTACGGCCCGGGAGCGGCCGTCGGCCGGCTTCGACTCGAACATGGCGACGCTGTCTCTTTGCAGGGTGGAAAACCCGGATGAGCATGGCGCCCATACTGGCCGCTGTCCGGAGCGAGTCCAAGATGTCGTCGCGAAAATCCCTCCGATCGCTGGACCGCCTCCTGGATGGACGGCGAACCGCGGCCTATTCTCTGCCGGCATCAATCTGAGAAGGGATCGCTGTTCCATGGCTGGATGGAAGGAACGCGCCGGCACAGACTTCGCCTGCGAGAAGACGCCGGTGACGGCATCGCGCGGCATGGCGGTCACCAACCACCCGCTGGCGTCGGCGGCGGCGACCGAGATCTTCGCCCAGGGCGGCAACGCCATCGACGCGACCGTGGCGGCGCTGTTCGCGCTGACCGTGGTCGAGCCGATGATGGTCGGCATCTTCGGCGGCGGCGTCGCCGTCATCCGGCTGGCCGACGGCCGCGAGATCGTGCTCGACGGCCTCGCCACCGCCCCGGCACTGGCCCGCCCGGACAGCTTCACGCCGGTCTCCGACGACTGGCCGGACTACATGGAGACCGAGGGCCGCGCCAACCGGGTCGGCCCGAAGGCGGTCGCGGTGCCCGGCAACCTGCGGTCCTGGTGCGAGGCGGCGCGGCGGTTCGGCACCCTCGACCTGGAGACGCTGCTGCAGCCGGCGATCCGCTACGCCGAGCGCGGTTTCACGATCACCCCCTATCTCGCCACCTGCATCGCCGAGACCGCGCCCGACCTGGCGCTGGACCCGGCGATCTCGGCGGTGTTCCTGCCGGACGGCCGACCCCTCCAGGCCGGCGACCGGCTGGTCCAGGCCGACTATGCCGCGACCCTGCGCAGCATCGCCAGACAAGGCCCGGAGGTGATGTACGGCGGCGAACTCGGCCGGGTCGTCGCCGACCACATCGAGAAGGCCGGCGGCTTTCTGCGCCTGGACGACCTCGCAGCCTACAAGCTGGCCGAGCGCGAGCCGGTGCGCGGCAGCTATCGCGGGGTCGAGGTGGTCGGGCCGCCGCCGCCGTGCTCCGGCGGCGTGCACACCATCCAGATCCTCAACATGCTCGAAGCCTTCGACCTCGGCGCCTCCGGCTTCGGCACGCCCGAGACCCTGCACCTGATGATCGAGGCGCTGAAGATCGCCGCCACCGACCGCCGCGCCGCCACCGCCGACCCGGCCTTCGTGGACGTGCCGGTCGCCCGGCTGATCTCAAAGGACTACGCCGCGCAGCGCCGGGCCGAGATCGACCCGACCCGGGCCGGGAGCTACACCTCCAAGGTGCTGTCGAACGAGTCGGCCAACACCACCCATCTGACGGTGGCCGACGCCGACGGCAACGTCGTCACCTCGACCCAGACCATCAACAGCCTGTTCGGCTCGCGGCTGATGATCCCGGGGACCGGCATCATCCCCAACAACTACATGTACCTGTTCGACCCGCATCCCGGGCTGGCGCTGTCGCTGGTTCCGGGCAAGCGCATCACCAGCGGCATCTCGGCGATGATCGGCAAGCGCGATGGCAAGCCGCTGTTCGCGCTCGGCGTGCCGGGCGCGCACCGGATCCCGTCCTGCGTGCTGCAGGCGGTGCTGAACATGGTCGACCACGGGATGGGCGTGCAGGAAGCCGTGGAGGCCCCTCGGGTATTCAGCTGGGGTCAGGAGGCCGAGATCGAGCGCGGCTTTCCGGAGCAGGTGCACACCGCGCTGAAGGCGCTGGGCCACCAGGTGACGCCGGTCGACCATGTCGGCGGCGGCATGTGCGCGATCGGCTTCAACCCCGACGGCAGCATGACCGGCGCCGCCTGCTGGCGCGCCGACGGCAGCCCGGCCGGCATCGGCGGCGGCCTCGCCCGGGCCAACACCTCGTTCTGGCCGGATCCGCGGCGCCGGAGGACGTGAAGCCCGGGACCGGCCAATCGACAAGCCCAGGCCGGCGATCCCGGACCCCGCTCGCGCCGCGAATGCTCGAGAGCTCGCCAAAATTCCGATCCCCTCGACGCCGCATTTGTGGAATTCTTTCCACCTCTCCGCATGTCGCGCCCCGGCCGGGGCACCTCCCCCACCCCACGGAACCAGCCATGCAGAACACCGACCCGATCCTGCCGCACATCGACAGCCACCGGGACGACCTGGTCGTCCTGTCCGACAACGTCTGGAGCATGCCCGAGACGCTGTATGCCGAATACCGCTCCTGCGCCGAGCACACCTCGGTGCTGCGCGCCAAGGGCTTCCGGGTGACCGAGGAACTCGCCGGCATCCCGACCGCGGTCATGGGCGAGGCCGGCGAGGGCGGACCGGTGATCGCCATCCTGGGCGAGTACGACGCGCTGCCCGGCCTCAGCCAGGAAGCCAACATCGCCGAGCCGAAGGAGCTGGTCTCCGGCGGCGCCGGCCACGGCTGCGGCCACAATTTGCTGGGCTCGGCCGCCCTGCTGGCGGCCTGCGCGCTGAAGGACTGGCTGGAGCAGGCCGGCGTCCCCGGCCGCGTGCGCTACTACGGCTGCCCGGCCGAGGAAGGTGGCGCCGCCAAGGCCTTCATGGTGCGCGACGGATGCTTCGAGGACGTCGACGCCGCGGTCAGCTGGCACCCGGGCGGGATGACCCAGATTTTCGGCGCCCACAGCCTCGCCAACACCCGCATCGACTTCACCTTCACCGGCCGGACCAGCCACGCCGCCGCCTCCCCGCATCTCGGGCGCAGTGCGCTGGACGCGGTCGAGCTGATGAATGTCGGCGTCAACTACATGCGCGAGCATATGCCGAGCTCGGCGCGCATTCACTACGCCTATCTCGATGCCGGCGGCATCGCGCCGAACGTGGTGCAGGGCACCGCCAAGGTCCGCTACGCCGTCCGCGCGGCCGACCTGCCCGGCATGCTGGCGCTGGTCGAACGGGTCAAGAAGATCGCCCAGGGCGCGGCCCTGATGACCGAGACCACCGTACGACCACAGGTGATCTCGGCGGTCTCCAACCTGCTGGCGAACACCCCGCTGGAAGAGGCGATGCAGACCGTGATGGACGGGCTCGGGGGGATCGCGTTCGACGACGCCGACCGCGCCTATGCCAGGCAGATCCAGGCCACCCTGTCGGCCGATGATATCGCCTCCAGCTATCAGCGGGCCGGGATCGAGCCGCGCACCGGCGAGGCATTGTGCGACTACGTGGTCCCGCACAATCCCAGAGGCGGCGGCATGATGGGCTCTACCGACGTGGCCGACGTGTCGTGGGCGGTGCCGACCGTGCAGGCCCGGGTCGCCACCGTCGCCATCGGCACCCCCGGCCACACCTGGCAGATCACCGCCCAAGGCAAGGCGCCGGCGGCGCACAAGGGCATGACCTACGCCGCCCAGGTGATGGGGGCGACCGCGCGCATGCTGTTCTCCGACGAGGTGCTGCTGGCCCGCGCCAAGAAGGACCACCGCGACCGGCTGGAGCGGCAGCCCTATATCTGCCCGATCCCCGACGACGTGACCCCGCCCCTGCAGCCGCGCCCGGCGGCGGAGTAGCGCGGGAGCAACGGTCAGGCGAAGACGAACCAGTCGGCCTGCAACTGGCTGGCGGCCACCCCTGCCAGTGTCAGGGTGTTGTCGCCGCCCAGCGTCACCATGACGTCGCCGTCGGCGTTGTCTTCGGCGGCCGCCCGCAGCTCGACGAAGCCGTCGATTTCGGTGCCGTTGAGGTTGGCGGCGACCCGGACCACGTCGCCCGACGCCCCGTCGAAGTCGGAGATCGTGTCGACGCCACCGCCGGCGCTGACCACGACCACGTCATGGCCGGCACCGGTGGAGATCAGATCGTTGCCGACGCCACCCTGGAGCGTGTCGTCACCGATGCCGCCGACCAGGGTGTCGGCGCCCTGGCCGCCATACAGCAGGTCGTCGTCCTGGCCGCCGTAGAGCCTGTCGTCGCCGAGGTTGCCGTACAGGACGTCGCCTGCGAGGTTGCCGTACACCACGTCCGCATGCTGCCCGCCATAGGCCACGTCGGCGTCCTGGCCGCCATACAGGGTGTCGAGGCCCTGATTGCCGTACAGCACGTCATCGGCCTGATTGCCGTACACAACGTCCTGGTCTTCACCACCGTGCACGGAGTCGGCGTCGGTGCCGCCGAAGACGCTGTCGTCGCCGGCATCGCCATACAGGGCATCGGCTCCGGCAGCCGAGCCGACGGTGTCGGCCCCGCCGCCGCCGAACAGCGTGTCGTCGCCTTCGCCGAGCGAGATGAACTGCGCGTTGTCGTCGCCGACCGCGTAGTTGTCGCCCGAACCGCCGGTCACGGTGGCGCTGCCGACGATCGAGGCGAACTCGATGTTGTGGAGTTCGACCGTCGACCCGGCGGGCAGGCCGGTGACATCGATCACGAAGGCCTCGGACTGGGTCACCCCGGTCGAGGACGATCCCGTGATGACGATCGGCTCGGACAGGGCCGTCGCCGACGAGGTCACGACGATGGTTCGAATGTCCAGCACCGCGGTACCGGCCAGCGCCTCCAGGTAGCTCCGGGCGTTCGACACCAGCGCCGCCTCGCCGGCCGTGTTGCGTGCCTCGATCGCCGAGATCAGGGAGGTCAGCGCATCGCCGCCGGCCGTGGCGGTCCCCGGACCGGTCGAGGTGATCGTCGTCGACGGCGGCAGCGAGGCTGTCACGAGATTGCCGTTGTTGCCGGTGTTCTGGACGATTGCCGCCGAACCCGTCGTCGCGCCGGTATTGGTAATCGTGCGGACCGGGTCCGAACCGCCCGGCGCGCTGTCGACGACGACGACCGAGCCGCCACTTCCGCCGCCTCCCGAGTCGTCGCCTCCGTCCGACGAAGATGCCGGGATGCTGTAGGTGATGTGCGCCTGGCCGGCCACGATGGCGACCCCGAGCACCGCATTGGAAGCCAGTCCGGTCGTGGTGATGGTGGCGTCGGCCGCGCTGTCGCCGTCGAGGTCGATCGACAGGACGTCGCCGGCGCGGGCGATGCCGGCGGCGGTCAGGGTCGTCGACGCGACCTGCAGGACCTCGCCGGCGGCCCAGTCGGTCAGGGTGTCGCCGTCGGCCCCGACGAACAGGTCGACGCCGGCGCCGCCGGTCAAGGTGTCGGCGCCGGCGCCGCCCGCCAGGGTGTCGGCCCCGTCGCCACCGCCGAGCGCATCGGCCCCAGCGCCACCGGACAGGGTGTCGGTCCCGGCGCTCCCGCACAGCGTGTCGTCGCCGGCGCCGCCGCTCAGCAGGTCGTTGCCGGCCTCTCCACACAGGTAGTCGGCCGCCTCGGCACCGCTGAGGGTATCGTTGCCGTTACCCCCGAACAGGCCGTCGGCATCCCAGCCGCCGCGCAGGACATCGTTGCCGGCGCCGCCGGTCAGGAAGTCTCCGCCGAGGTTGCCCTCCAGAACATCGTCACCGGCCATGCCGCTGAGGCTGTCGTCGCCGGAGCCGCCGCTGATGGTGTCGGCGCCGCTGCCGCCGGAGACGTCGTCGTCGCCGCCGGCAGCCTCGATCACCGTCCCGAAGCTCGCCGCCCCGACGATGGTCTCGGCATCGTCGTTGAGCTGGTCGCCGAACAGCTTCAGGCTCGAAGTGCCGGCCGTGAGCCCGGAAGTGACGAACGCGCTGGCATCGAAGGTCGTGGTCGCCGAAACCGCGAAGGAGAAGGCACCGGTTCCGGACACGGTCAGCGCCTGGCCGCTGAACACGTCGGCGAACACCACCATCGCGCCCGCTTGCCCCGAAACGGCCTCGATCCCGGAGACCGAGGCCGCAACGCTGAAGTCGACGGTGGCGTTGGCGCCCAGGACGATGCTGTCGGTGCCGGTTCCACCGTCGACGGTGGCGCTTTCGGCGTCGCAGGCGCAGTTGAATACCAGGGTATCGTCGCCGGCACCGCCGCTGAGGTGATCGCCGCCACCGCCACCGGACAGGGTATCGGCCCCGGCCCCGCCGATCAGCGTGTCGGCCCCGCTGCCGCCGGTGATCGCGAACCGGCCATCGCTCTCGGCCGACCCGGTCCAGGCGACCGCGTCGGTGCTGGCGGAGGCGTTCACCGTCAGGGTCTGGCCGCTGGCCACCGTCGTGTCGTGGCTGGTAATCGCCTGGACGCCGGCGGTGATCGTGACGGTCTCGACGTTGACCAGGGTGGCCGACCCGAAGACGACCGTCTGGGACGCCGAGATGGCGAGGGTATCGGCACCGGCGAGGCCGTCGATGGCGTCGCCGGCATTGAGCGTGCCGACCGCGCTGGCGGTCACCGTGTCGGCACCGGTGGACAGCGCCGGAGTGTCCGCGCCGACGGTCAGCGTGGCGGCCGCCAGCAGTCCTGGATAGGCGGCACAGGCTTCTGCCGAGAACGCCGGCGCGGCTATCGGCCCCCCCTCCGGCCGCCGCAGCGTCCAGCCGCCACCGCAGCTCGCATCGCCGACCGGACCGAGGGATGCGGCGACCGGCGCCCCCAGGGCGGCCGCCATATATTCCAGGAACCGCCCGCCGGCCGGCCCGCTGGCGATCGAGCAGCCGTACAGCAGGACCGCCGCATCTTCCGCGAGGGCGTTCGCCAGATCGACCATCACGCCCGGCCGGATCGCCAGTCCCGGGAGGTCGATGCGGTCCCCGGCCAGCAGCAGAACCCCCGGTTCGCCATGACTGACGATATGGAGCACCGCGATGTCCCGGCGTCCGGCGAGCCGACGGGCCGCCTGCTCCAGACCATCGCCGCCCGGCTCGAGCCGCAGCACTTCGAGTCCCGGTCGCAGCCCGGCCAGCAGATCCTCGGCGTGTTCGACGCCGGGATCGAGGATCACCACCTCGGCGGCGCGCGTCGCGGTCCTCGATGCCGTTCCTGCATTCCGTTGGCTTTGCACCATCCGACTCTCCCCTGGCAGACGCGGCCGGTTTCTCGGCCGTTGGGGTCGATTCCGGCCCGCGTCGGATTGCCTTCATTCGGAGATAGCCGGTCGGACGGGCACACACTCTGCGCTGCGTCTCGGAGTTTCGACGTTGCATCTCAAATGCCGGCGATATCAGGATTCGAAGGGCGGCCGACGGAGGCGGAGAGGGCCAACCAGGTGCCGCGGTTAAGGAATCCGTCGATTCGTGCTAGATTCTCCCTCGTCTCGAATCGATGGGGAGCGGTGCAGCTAGTGCGAGACGACAATCCAGAAGAGGCGCCCGTGCCGCGGGCGGTATTCTCGGTCAACGACATTCCCCGGCACGAACGATACGAAGTGTGGAAAGAGAGCATTTCCTGCATCTTCGACGTCGCCGCCGACGCCGAGACCCGCCGGGACGACTTCTTCGCGGCGGTCGATGCCAGCATGTTCGGCCCGGTCATGCTGGCCCGGAGCACCAGCCGCGGCCAGCGCTGGGAGCGGTCGTCGTCCACCATCGCGCGCGACGGCATGGACCACTACATGATCCAGCTCTACGAGACCGGCGGGCAGACCCTGACCGCGGGTGAGACGGAGGTCGAACAGCCGATCGGCGGTCTGCTGGTATACGATCTGTCGCGGACCGTGGCAGCGCGCAGCGGGACCTTCACGAACCTGTCGCTGATCATTCCCCGCAACCTGTTGGCGGAAAGTCTGGTGGCACCCGACGACCGTCACATGCAGACCCTGCCGGCGGCCGAGCCGATGGTGGCGATGCTGCGCGACCACATGCTCTCGCTGACGCGGCTTTCGCAGCGGATGTCGGCCGCCCAGGCGAGTGCCATGGTGCCCGCGACCGTCGCCCTGGCCGCGGCCTGCCTGAACACGACAGGTCGCGACACCCCGGGGGCGAGCAACGGCGTCGCGTTCGCGTCCATGGTGGCGGCCAGGCGACTGATCGACAACCGGCTGTCCAACGAAAGTCTGTCTCCCGACTGGCTGGCGCGGCAGCTTGGAGTGTCGCGCGCCAAGCTGTACCGGATGTTCGAGCCGGTCGGCGGAATCGCACAATACATCCGCAACCGCCGGCTGCGCCGGGCGATGCTGGAACTGCGGGCCGAGCACTACCGGCAACTGCCGATCTACGAGATCGCCCTCAGGGCCGGGTTTACCAGCGAGACCACCTTCGGCCGCGCCTTCCGCCAGCGCTATGGCGTGACGCCGCGCGAGGTCCGCTATAGCGGCGCCGCCGCGCGGCAAAGCGCTGCCAACGACTGGCCCGACCGACGCTACGAGGACTGGCTGCACCATCTGGCGGTCTGAACGCCCGGATACCCGCCACCGGTCGACCGACCTCATCCGGTGGGGTCCGGGCGGCGCGATATGCCGCGCGACGTCCCTCGCCCGCTGTTTCAAACAACCGCCGGCCTCCTGAGCCTCACGTTCTGCCGAGGCCCGGAGAACGACGTCATCGAGATCTACGCGGGGCGCTGAGACGGCGGCTCCAGCGGACTCTCCAGCTCGACCAGCCGCCGGCCGTCGATCCGCCAGAACCGGTTGCCGACATTCTCGACGAACCGCCGGTCGTGGGAGACCACCAGGCAGGCCCCCTCGCGGGCCCGGAGCTCGGCCTCCAGTACCTCCTGGCCTTCGATGTCGAGGTGGTTGGTCGGCTCGTCCAGCATGTAGAAGTTCGGCCGCTCGAGCCGCAGCACCAGCATCGCCAGCCGGGCCCGCTGCCCGCCCGACAGGACCTGGACCGGGCGGACCTGCCGGTCCAGGTCGACCCCGGCCCCGGCCAGCAGGGCCCGGGCCCGTTGATCGCCGACGTCGAAGCGCCCGGCGACGATCTCGAACGGCGTCCGGTCCCGGCCGAGCTGGGTCAGTTCCTGGTCGCAGACACCGGCCACGACCGACCCGGCACACCAGAACCCCGGCGCAGGCTCGCCGCCGACCACCCGCGCGACGGCGGCCAGCAGCCGCGACTTGCCGGCGCCGTTCGCACCCAGCACCACCACCCGGTCGCCCGGCGCAATCGCCAGCCGGCCGGTCCGGAACAGCAGCCGCCCGTCCGGTGCCGTCACTTCCGCCCCGTCGAGCACCAGCAGCGCCCGGGCATGGGTGCCGCCGTCCGATAGCCGGACCGTGCCGGCCGACAGTTCGCGATGCGCCGGCCTGGCCTCTTCTTCGATCCGCGCAGCCCGCGCCTTGAGCTGCCTGGTCTTCACCTGCAGCAGGTCGGAGCCGGAATTGATGCCGATGTTGTTCAGCTTCGCAGCCTGGCGGCGGAGCCGGGTCGCCTCCTGCAGGTCGGCGGCATGCCGACGCGCGGTCGCGGCATCGGCCTCCGCCAGCGCCTGCCGTGCCGGCGAGAACGCCAGCGCATAGAGCTGCGAGTCGCGCTCGCGCAGGAACAGGGTCCGGGTGGTGGCGGTGTCCAGGAAAGCACGGTCATGGCTGGCGACGATCAGCGCCATGTCGCCCGGCAGGCCGGCGATCCAGGCCTCGAGCCCGGCGATCCGCGCAAGGTCGAGATGGTTGGTCGGCTCGTCGAGCAGCATCAGGTCCGGCTCGCCCACCCGGGCCCGGGCCAGCTGGGCCATGCGCCGCCAGCCGCCACTCAATTCGGCGAGGGGCCGCTCCCGCAAGTCCTCCGGGACACCGAGTTCGTCCAGGGCCACCTCGGCCCGCCAAGCCTCCCAGTCCCGGGTCTCCGCCGGAAGCCCGTCGAGTGCCACCTCCCGAAGCGTCAGCGCCAGCAGGGCATCGGGCGTGTCCTGCTGGACGAAGACGGTGCGCAGCCCGCGCGCCCGCACGAACCGGCCGACGCTCGGCTCGATCCGGCCGGCGAGGCAGCGCAGAAGGGTCGTCTTGCCGCGACCGTTGGCGGCGACCAGACCGAGGCGGTCGCCCTTGGAGAGGGACAGGGTGAGATCCTGGAACAGCGGCGCACCGAGGGTGACGCCGAGGCCGTTGAGACTGATCAGGGTCATGATGTCGTCTTTCGAGATCCGCCCGGAGCGAACTCCGGAAATGGCGCAGAGCGCCAACCAAGGGCGGACCAAGATGAAAGACGTCGTCGAGCGTCAGTTCCCGATCAGCCCTGCAAACGCGTTTGCAGGGCGGAAACGGGGCCGCGCTGTCGATAGCGCCAGACAAACATCGCGCAGGCCTCCTCTGATCGGTCGGTTACGACAAGCCGTGGTTATCACGCGCCACAGTCGACCGGCAAGCGCTCCACAACCATCACGTCGACAGCTCGGCATGGCGCCGATGCAGCTCGCGCAGCTCGTCGGCCAGTTCCGGGGCCGGGCCGTCGACCGCGACGCCGGGTGCCACCGCCTGGATCGGCAGCGGGCTGATCGGCGAGGCCGGGGCGCCGAACTCCCGGCGCCAGCCGACCAGCTGGTTTGTCGAGCCGGCGTAGACGATCCGCCCCAGGCCGACGAAGCCGTGGGCGGCGGCGCACATCGGGCAGTGCTCGCCCGAGGTGTAGACGGTCGCCCTGGCGCGATCCGCCGGCACCATGTTCTCGGCCGCCCAGCGCGCCAGCGCGAACTCCGGATGCCGGGTGCGGTCGCCGCCGGAGACCCGGTTGCGGTCCTCCGCCAGGACCGCCCCGTCGGCCGCCACCAGCACCGAGCCGAACGGCGCGTCGCCGGCCTCCAGCGCCTCGCGCGCCAGCTCGACGCAGCGCCGCAGATGTTTGAGATCGGTCGCGTCCGTCATGTCGCCCTCCTCCGTGCCGCTCATGAACCGGGTTCGTCCGGCAGCCGGGCCTCGACTCCCGACAGGTGCTCGTAGGCCTTGATCACCGCCGTGCAACCCTCGTCGGCATGACCGAGGGCGGCCGCCAGGGCGTAGGTCTGGTGCACCGATTCCGCCATGAAGCCGGGCAGGCCGGCCTCCTCCAGCCAGTGCGCGTAATACTTCACGTCCTTCTGGGCGTTGGCCAGCGACATGGCCGGAGCGAAGTCGCGGCGCAGGGTCTTCTCGCCGTACAGGTCCATCATCCCGGACTTGCCGCCGGCCGCCGAGATGATGCCGATCACCTTGGTCATGTCGAGACCCTCGCGGGCGGCCAGGGCGAACCCCTCGCAGAATGCCGCGACATTGGCGAAGGCGATGTAGTTGTGGATCAGCTTGAGCCGGATGGCGTGACCGGACGGCCCGACGTGGAACACGTTCTCGGCGTAGCAGTCGAACACCGGGCGGAGTTCCTCCAGCAGCGCCGCCTCGCCGCCGAACAGCACGTTGACCTTGCCCTGCTCGGCGTGGATCGGGGTGCGGGTCATCGGCGCCTCGGCGTAGCGCAGGTCGCGCTCGGCGCAGATCCGATTCATGCGATCGACGTGGCCGGGATTGACCGTGGTGTGGTCGAGCACGATCGCACCGGCCGGCAGCAGGCCGGCCGCGCCGTCGGGGCCGAACAGGATCGCCTCGACAGCCTCGGCGGTGGTGACGCACAGCGCCAGGATCGTCGCGCCCTCGGCCGCATCGCGCGCCGATGCCGCCGGTACCGCGCCATGGCCCGTCATCCGCTTGACCTTGGTGGCGTCCAGGTCGAAGCAGCGCACGGCCTGCCCCTTGGTCGCGAGGTTCTTGACCAGGCCGGCGCCCATGCCGCCGAGGCCGATGAATCCGATCGTCATGTCGTTTTCCCTCTCCGTCGGACGCAGGACTGTGGCGCAGGTCGAGGCGCCATCCCAAATCCCTCCGACTTGGACAATGGTGGTGACAGCCTCAGAGGTCGTCCAGCGGCACCGCACCCGCCGGCGTGCCGGTTCGCAATGTCCGCAGCGTCCGTGCCACGTCGACGAGCGTATAGCCGATCATCAAGGCGCCGGAGACCGGGATCGCGACATAGAACAGCGCCGTCGGCAGGCTGAGGATCGGCGTGCTGGCCCCGCTGCGAACCGTCAGCAGCCAGCCCTGCCAGGTCATCACCCCCAGGAAGCCAAGCGAGATACAGTGGATGACAAGGGCGAGGCCGGCCCGCGACCGCCCGGCGGTCAGATGGTTCTCCAGCCAGTCGACCCGGAAGTGGCCGTGCTCGCGCCAGATCGCCGCGGCGCCGAAGAACACCAGCCAGGCGAACAGCCCCTCGACCACCTCGCCGAGCCAGGCGACGGAATACAGCGTGGTCGTGCGGCCGATGATGTTGCCGCCGACGACGACGAACAGTGCGACGAAACAACCGACGATCAGTGCCTGCATGACCGCCGCCAGGACGCGGTCGAAGCTGCGCAGCGCGCTCACGACGGCCCCCAGATCAGCTCGGGTACCAGCAACGACGCCGGCGCCCAGTAGGTGACGACGACCAACACCACCACGATGCCACCGAGGTAGGGCAGCAGCGCCCGGCTGAGCGTGCCGACCGGCATGCCGCTGACGCTGGAGACCGCGTACAGCACCATTCCGACCGGCGGGGTCAGCAGCCCGACCATCGAGGTCATGATCATGACCACGCCGAACTGGATCGGGTCCATGCCGATCTGCACCGCGACCGGCAGGAACAGCGGCACGCACAGCACGATCACCGCGATGCCCTCGAGGAACATGCCGAGCACGATGAGGATGCCGACGATGATCGCCATCACGACCGCCGGGTCGCCCGACAGCGTCAACAGCGAGTCGATCAGGTGGTTGGGGATCCGTTTGTGAATCAGCAGCCAGCCGAAGAATCCGGCGCCGGCGATGATGAACATCACCCGGACGGTGTGCTGCACCGTCTCCCAGACGATCCGATACAGGTCCGCGAGGTCGATCTCTCGGTAGACGAACATCGAGAGACAGATGGCGTAGGCCGAGGCCACGATGGCCGCCTCGGTCGGCGTGAAGAACCCACCGAGGATGCCGCCGACGATCACCACCGGCAGGCCGAGCGACAGCGCCGAGGCCTTGAAGCTGTCCCAGATCTCCGACCGCGCCGCGCGCTCCTCGCGTGGAAACTTCTTGAGCCGGGCCACCACGTAGACCGTCACCATCAGCGCCAGCGCCATCATCAGCCCCGGCAGCACGCCGGCCAGGAACAGCTTGGCGACCGACACCCCGGTGATGCTGGAGTAGATGACGAACGGGATCGACGGCGGGAATACCGGGCCGATGGTCGACGAGGCCGCCGTCACGGCGGCCGAGAACCGCGGGTCGTAGCCGCGGTCGTTCATCGCCTTCATCTCGACCTGACCGAGCCCGGCGGCGTCGGCGACCGCCGCCCCCGACATGCCGGCGAAGATCAGGCTGGCCAGGACGTTAACCTGGCCGAGGCCGCCGCGGATGTGACCGACCAAGGCACAGGCGAAGCGGAAGATCCGCTCGGTGATGCCGCCGGAGTTCATGACGTTGCCGGCCAGGATGAAGAACGGGATGGCCAGCAGGGTGAACGCCGTGGTCGCCGAGTACATGCGCTGGGCGACCATCGACAGCACGAAGGTCTCGCCAGACACCACATAGGCGCCGATGGCGGTAACTCCCAGCGCGACCGCGATCGGCACGCCGAGGATGATGAGCGCGACCAGCGCGCCGAGAATCAGGAACGGTGTCATGGTCTCGCCGGGGCAGGAGAAGGCGCCGCCGTCCGCCGGGACGGCCGACGGCGCACGACAGACGGCGGCAGGTGAGCGACTTCGGGGCTACTTCACCATGGCCAGGAAGGTTTCCATGTTCTCCTTGCCGGCATATTCGGCGATCCGCTCATAGGCCGGGGCCATCTTCGCCTTGAAGGCGGCCGTGTCCGGCCGGGTGATCTTCATCCCCTTGGCCTCGAGCTCGGCCAGTTCCTTGCCCTCCTGCTCCTGCACCAGCTTTCGCATGAGCTGGCCGGCGGCAACGCTCTCCTCGCGCAGGATGGTCTGCTGTTCCGGGGTCAGCTTGTCCCAGGAGGACTTGGAGATGACGTGGATCATGTTGTTGTAGGAGTGCTTGGTCAGCGCCAGGTGGGGCTGAAAATCGTTCAGCTTGTAGTGGTAGATCACGCCGATCGGGTTCTCCTGGCCGTCGACCACGCCCTGGTTCAGGGCATTCGGCAGTTCCGGGAAGGCGATCTGCGTGGCGCTGGCGCCCAGCGCTTCCATCGCCGCCACCAGTTGTACCTCCGGCGGCGTGCGCATCTTCAGCCCGACCATGTCATCCGGGGAATTCACCGGGTGCTTGTTGTTGGTGACGTTGCGGAAGCCGTACTCCCAGTTCGACAGCATCACCAGGTTCAGCTTGTCGAGCTTCGGCGCCACCCACTCCATGAACGGCCCGTCGAGCACCTGGTGGGCGTGCGCGTAGTCGCGGAAGACGAACGGGCTCATCACCACCGCGAAGGCCTTCTCGTACTTGTCGAGCTGGCCCTCGGTCGGCAGGCTCATGTCGACCACGCCGAGCTTGGTCTGCTCGAGCTGCTCGGGCGGCGAGCCGAGCTGGTTGGCCGGGTAGATTTCGATCCTGACTTCGCCCTTGGTGCGTTCGGCAAGCTTTGCCGCCATCTGCTTGGCGGCGATATTGCTCGGGTGCATCTCGGCCCCGAAATGCGCCAGCCGCAGCACGGTCTCGGCGGCTGCGGGCGCGATCGCCAGCCCGAGGCCCAGCGAAAGCGCCAGCGTCGACGACGCGAGCGCGCGGAACAAACCATTCCGACGATATGCCTGCATTCCTTCCTCCCTGGTATCGCTCGGCCGGTTTCGCCCGGCCGCAACGCTGCGGGTCGTCCGCCCGATCCGCTCGGCTCCACCACTCCAGCGCCAGATAACGGGCCCTGGGAAGGTCGGCCTTCTCTCGCAATTCGCGACGACGGCAGCGCAAATCGCGCCGCCCGAAACGGTTGGATCGACAGCCGATCGCCCGGCCGACCGGGCTACTCCGAACGGTCCGCGATCGGCCAATATCCGAGCATGGATATGGTTGTCAGGCAATATGATATCGCATAACTCGGGAACGGCAGTCGAACGGCGTTACACTGGCGGGGACGCCCCGACAATATGGTAGAGTTGCGTTGACGGACCGGCCGACCTGGATGGATGGATGACTGAAATCTTCGAACGGGTCTCGCGGCCACGGCGCTTGCCCGACGAGATCGCTTCCTCGATCCTTGAGGCAATTTCGTCGGGCGACCTGCAGGCTGGCGACCGTCTGCCGACCGAGATGGACCTGTCCGACCAGTTCGGCGTGGCCCGGACGGTGGTGCGCGAAGCGATCTCGCTGCTGAAGTTCGACGGCGTGATCAACGCCCGCCAGGGTGTCGGCGCCTTCGTGTCCGATGCCTCGAGCCGCCGCTCCTTCCGGATCGGCCCGGACTGCTTCGCCAAGCGCCAGCAGCTTCTGAAGCTGCTCGCGCTCCGCACCAGCGTGCAAGCCGACGCCGCGGCCGCAGCCACCGTGTGGCGGTCCGACGAGCAGCTCGAGGTGATGGCCTCCGCCCTGAAACGATTCTCCGGATCGATGGGGGGCGGCATTGAGGCGGCCGAGGTCCGGGTCGATGCCGAGGCCGCGTTCTACCGGACCATCGCCGAGGCCTCGGACAACGAGTACTTCGTCGAGTTCATCCAGATGATCGACACCAAGCTGATGGAAAACCTGCGGTCGGTGGTCGTGAAGAACGCCATGGTTTCGGAGATCGGCGTGCAGGTCCAGATCGAACACCAGGAGGTCTTCGTCGCCGTCCGCGACCGTGACGCCGAACGCGCCCGCACGGCGACGCGGCGGCACTACGAACGGGCGGCCCGGCGCCTCGCCGACCGCTCCGACATCAGCGACGTCTGACGCCTCAGCGGGGGCTGAGCAACTTCAGTCCGACGATTCCAGCCACGATCAGCCCGATGCAGGCGAGCTTCGCCGGACTGGCCGATTCCGAGAGAAACACGATTCCGAACGCTACGGTGCCGACCGTCCCGATCCCGGTCCAGACCGCATAGGCGTTGCCGAGCGGCAGATCGCGCAGGGCGACCGCCAGCAGGAAGAAGCTGAGGCCCATCGACAAGGCGGTGAAAAGCGACGGCCAAAGCCGCGTGAAGCCCTCGGCGTATTTGAGGCCTACCGCCCAGCCGATTTCGAAGACTCCGGCGACAATCAGAACGATCCAGGCCATGCCCACCCCCGGTTTCCGGTGACGGGGTCGTCCCCATCGGTACAGGTCAAGGACCCGGGATCGTTCCCGGACCCGGAGACGGTCCTGCGCGGACTCAGGCCGCCGCGGCCGACGCTTCCATCGCGGCCAGCACCTCATCGATGGACCGGCGGGCTCCGGTCTGCAAGTACTCCATCGCTCGCAACGCATGCTCATGGGCGGTCTCGCCGGATCCGGCCACGCAATCCTCGATCACCCGGCAGAAATAGTCGGACTGGTGGCCGTCGACGAAGGTGTAGTGCACGCAGACGTCGGTCAGGCCGCCGCAGAGCAGCAGCGTGTCCACCTTAAGGCCGCGCAGCAGGATTTCGAGATCCGTGCCGAAGAACGCCGAGTAGCGGCGCTTCCTGATCAGATAGTCGTCCGGCCGGAACCCGAGCTGCTGCGCCGCGATCGCGGTATGGGTGTTGTTCTCGAGGCAGTGCACGTCCTCGCTGCCATCCAGCTCCCGGCCGAAGTCGACCATGTCGGGGCGGTGCACTTCCTGGATGAAGATTACCGGGATCCCGGTCGCCCGCGCCTTGTCGATGGCAATGCGGGCCCGGGACATCCGGTCCTTGTAGCCAGGCATGTGGTCGATCGCCCGGACCCCGCTGTCGTCGGCGAAGGTACCGGCCAGGATGTCGATGACGATCAGGGCCGGGCGGCCTTCGATCAGGTCGCGCTTGCGCACGGACGCATTCGCCATCAGGCATTCCTCTCGATGGATGAGCAACCGGGGTGAGAACAGTAACCCGGCGTCCGGAAGTTCCAGATTTCCAAATGATTGCCCTCAGCGAAGCCTCAGGCTACGCTCGATCATCGTGCGCGCGACCTCATTCCTGAACGCGATCAGAGCCTTCGAGGCGGCGGCCCGGCACGAGAGCTTTGCCAAGGCGGCGGCGGAACTGCGGGTCAGCCATACGGTCGTCAGCCGGCACGTCCGGAACCTGGAGCATTGGCTTTCGACCGGGCTGTTCGTTCGGAGCGGCAACCGGGTGGCGTTGACCGACGATGCCCGGATGATCGCGCCGAAGATAACGGCGGCGTTCCTGGCCATCGACGAATCCTTCGAGGGCCTGCGTAGCGCTCCCCGCAAGACCAGGATCCGGGTCACCGCAGAGCCGGCCTTCGCGACGCGCTGGCTGCGCCGACACGCCCATGCCTTCCGCGCCGAATACCCGAACATCGAGATCGACCTGACGGCGTCGCGAAGCCCCCCGGGCCGGGAAAGCGGCGCGGCCGACGTCGTCATCCATTTCGAGCAACGACTGCAGGCCCGGAACCCGCACGCGCGACGGCTTTTTCCGATCGACGCTTTCCCGGCGTGTTCGGCCGGGTTCCTGCGCAGCCACGTGCAGGTCGCGGCGGCGGGCGACATCCGCACCCTTCCGCTCGTCCACGACCACGGGCTCGACATATGGCGCGAGTGGTTCACCCGCTACGAACCCGGGTGCGAGGCCTGGCGGAACGGCCGCGTCTACTCGGACCTGTCCCTCGCCATCGACGCCGCCGTCGACGGCGAGGGCGTAATCCTGGCCGACGACATCCTGTGCGCCAGGGAACTCGAAACCGGTGCCCTGGTCAGGCTCGACGACCGGATCGTGCGATGCACGTGGTACTGCGTCGCGTTCGACGACGCGGTGGTGTCGGATCCGGCGATCGCGGCATTCGCGTCCTGGCTGGACCGACAGGTCCGGTAGCCGGACGCTACCGCCGCTCGGGCGGCACGTCGCGGATCCGCGCCGCATGGGCGGCGACCTCCTCCACCGGGTATTTCAGATGGACGCGCTTGTCCGACGGCCGCTGGTTCAGGGAACACACTCCCGGCCGCCATTCGGTCGCCGGGCGGATCGGCCTGGGCACGAAGCCGCCGCCGCAGTTCGGGCAGACATTCTGCAGCTTCGTCGCCACGCAGTCGGCGCAGAAGGTGCATTCGTAGGAACAGATCATGGCGTCGGTCGCATCCGGCGGCAGATCCTTGTCGCAGTACTCGCAGTTCGGCCGCAGTTGCAGGGCCATGGCGCTCTCCCTTCCTTCCGGCATCGGTCGCCCGGGAGTCCTCCTCGAGCCGCCACGGCGAAAGGACAAATCGGCCGGGCCTTCGGCCACCGCTCCATGCGGCGGACTGCCGGGCGTTGACGCCCCGGGGGGACGGCTCCTAGCATGCTCGCATGTCTTACGTAGTCGCGATGGCGGGGAGCCGACCCGGGGACCGGTGACGGTCTTCCTGCCGACCCTCGTACCCTCCGAAGTCTCGGGGGGTTTTTTTGTGCCTGCAGCCGACCGGAGATCCCGATGTTCGCCACCGCCAGGACGCCGCCGCGACTGCTCACCCTGATCGTCGTGTCGGCCATGTCGATCCTGCCGGTCAGCATGTTCCTGCCGTCGCTGCCGGCGATCGCCGCGGACCTGCGGGTCGAGTTCGCGCTGGTCAACCTGTCGATCGCCGGCTACGCGGCCAGCACGGCCGTCCTGCAGCTGATCATGGGACCGCTTTCCGACCGCTACGGGCGCCGGCCGGTGCTGCTGGCGGGTCTCGCGGTCTTCGTCCTGGCATCGGTCGGCTGCGGGCTCGCCACCGACATCACGACATTCCTCGCCTGCCGGTTCCTGCAGGGTGCGGTCATCGCCGGCTATACCGTCTCGCTGGCGGTGATCCGCGACACTGCGCCGCCCGGGCAGGCGGCGAGCCTGATCGGCTACGTCACCATGGCCTGGGCGATCGCCCCGCTGCTCGGCCCGGCCCTCGGCGGCGTGCTGGAAGAAGCCTTCGGCTGGCGGGCGAATTTCTGGCTGTTCGCCGGCCTCGGCGGCGCGACGCTCGTGCTCTGCTGGGTCGACCTGGGCGAGACCAACCGGCACCCGGCGGCCACCATCCTGGGGCAGATCCGCGCCTACCCGGAACTGTTCCGGTCCCGGCGGTACTGGGGCTACACCCTTTGCATGGCATTCGCGGTCGGGGCCTTCTACGCCTATCTCGGCGGCGCGCCGCTGGCGGCACGGGCGGTGTTCGGGATGTCGCCGGCGATGCTCGGCGTGGCCATGGGGGCCGCGACGGTGGGATTCATCCTCGGCAGCTTCCTGTGCGGCCGCTATGCGAACCGCTATCCGCTGACCACCACGATGATCGCCGGGCGGATCGTGGCCTGCGCCGGCCTCGCCGGCGGGCTGGCCCTGTCCCTGGCGGGGCTCGTCCACCCGGTCGTGCTGTTCGGTGCCTGCGCGATCCTCGGCGTGGGCAACGGGCTGACGATCCCCAGCGGCAACGCCGGCGCGATGTCGGTCCGGCCCGCCCTGGCCGGCACGGCGGCGGGACTGGCTGGCGCGCTGATGGTGGGCGGCGGCGGCGTGGTATCGGCGATCGCCGGCGCGGTGCTGACCGAGGGCAACGTCGTCCCGGCCCTGCTCGCCATCATGCTGGCGTCCTCGGCCGCCGGGTTGCTCGCCGCGCTGTATGTCCGTCGCGTCGATCGACAAGGCGGGCCCACCGCCGCATAGAGCCCTCGGGGTACCGGTCAGACCGAGCCCTTGCGCTCGACCACCAGCACCCGGGCCTCGCCGACCGGACGGGCGACATGCTCGTCGCCGTCGGCCGCCACGAACATGTCGGCGGGCCCGAGCCGGGTCACATGCTCGACGCCGTCGGCACGCCAGTGCATGTCGACCGTCCCGTCCAGCACCACGAACACCTCCGGGCCGTCGTTGACGTGCCACTTGTAGGGCCGGTCGGTCCAGTGCAGTCGCACGGTCGCGCCGTCGACCTCGGCGAGATCGCGGGCACCCCAGGCGCGGTCGGCGGTGAAGCCGCGGGCATCGGTGACAATCGTCGGCATGGCTGGGCTCCGGGCGGTCGTCCACATACCATCACCCGGCTTCGGCCGCGGCTCAATGCCAGCCGCCCCGACATTCCGGCCCGGAAAGTTCCCGCGCCCCGGTCAGGCCGGGGCCGCGGACTTCGGAGCGGCCTGGAGCAGGCGGGGGCCGTTCTTCGAGCGAAATTCCTTGAAGGCCAGGCCGACCAGGTCGTAGTGCTCGCGCGCCACCTGGATGCCGACGAACCCGGCGGCTTCCAAGGCGCCACCGAAGGAGTCCAGCACGAAGCCGTTGCGGTGCGCCATGTAGACCTTGCCCTTCTCGATCGACGGACGATGCCCGTAGACGACGTCGAGCGGCATGATCGGGCCGCTCCCGGCCTCGTACAGCGGCTCCCCGGCCCGACCCCTGGCGATCGCCGCCACGGCCTGCTGGAGATCCGGCACCCGGGCGAACAGGAAGCCGCCCGGGTCGAGGACCCGAAGAAACTCCGCCAGCGCCTGCCGCAGCTCGTGCGGGAACAGGTGCTCGAGATTGTGCGACGAATAGACCGCGTGACAGCTGGCGTCGGCGACCGCCGCCATGTCGGTCATCGAGGCGACCACGTCCGGCTTCACCGACGGATCGATGTCGAGCCTGGTCTCGACCCACTTGCTCGCCGGGAACATGTTGCGGCGCCCGACCACCCGCTCCGGGCCGCAACCGACGTGAAGAACCCTCAGCATGCCGATCATCGCTCGCGATTTCGTTCGAGGCCGGGTTATCGCACGAAACCGATTCCGCGCTCCAGCGGCGAGTGGCGGGCGCTACCCCTGGCCTCGCAGTTGCCCGACGTCCTCGACCAAGACCAGGGCACGGCCTTCGCACAGCAGCTCGCCGGAGGCATCGGTGCATGTCGTCGCCAGATCGACCAGCTGCTTGTCCGGCCGGATCCGGGTGATCTCGACGGTCGCGGTGACCGGCTCGCCGACCAGTACCGGCCGGACGAACCGCATCTCCTGCTTCAGGTAGTTGCTGCCGAAACCCGGCAGCTCGCGACCAAGCAGATAGGAAAACAGCCCGCCGATCAGCGGCTCGGGGACCAGCCCGTCGGCGACCAGTTCGATCCCGGCAAGGGCCGCCAGGCCGGCCGCTTCGCTCGCCCGGTAGCTGCGGGTGATCGTCGCCCGGTCGCCAACCTTCATGGGGCCTCGCCCCCGACAAGCCGGATCCGGGTCCGGCCGTCCAGCGTCACCGTGCCGTCGGCCTCGGACACCACCCGGACGGCGAGGTCCAGCCGATCCGGTGCCGGCCGGTCGAGCACGTCGACCTCCAGCCGCATCGCATCTCCGGCATAGGTCGGGGCCGGGAACATCAGATCCTGGGTTTCCTGCACCGCGCCCGGAAACTGCCGTCGGACGAGCCCCCAGAGTCCCGCGTACAGCAGCATCCCGTGGGCGACCGTGCGGCCGAACCGGGTCTCGGCCGCGAATCCCGGATCGATATGGATCGGGTTGTCGTCGCCGCTGATCCCGGCGAAGCGGTCGAAATCGGCCTGGGTGAACACCCGGGTCTCGCGGATCGCGGCGATCACGGCGTCACCGCGACAGATTTCGGCGCCCTGCAGGCGGCCAGCCGCGCGCCGCCCCAGGCCGTGCCCCGGCAGCTGCCGGTCATGGCCGCCGTCCCTCGGGGCGCAACCCGCGGTCGATCGTGGCGGTGATGCTGGCGACCGATTCCTCGTGGAAGCCACGCGCCCCGAACTCCAGCTCGGCCGCGTCCAAAATCTTCCGCAGCGTCCGCCGCCCGCGTTCCGTCTTCGGCGTCTTCTCTCCGGGCATGCTCATTCCGTTTTTTATGAAACATGAGTCATACGTCGTATTTTTGCGGATCATCCCGACTGTCAACGCCGATCCGGGGCAATTCGGCACCGCGGAATCCATCGGAATCGCGGACACGGCATCTCGCAATCGCCCTTCAATTGGTGACGGCGGGTTTTTCGCGACCTATTTTGGAACCTGCCTGAAACTGAGGCGTTCTGGACTCTGACATTTCCGGGACGCAGCAGCCGCAGCCGGGCCTTATTTCCGGCGAAGACTGGGGTCCCACTTACGAGGGGTAAAGAGAGATGAAAGCCATAATCGGAACGATCGCCCTGGGATTTCTGGTTTCGGCCTGTGCCAACGGCACCGGCGCCGTTCCGGCGGCCGAGATCCAGTCGATGTCCGACAACGACATCAGCGTCGTGTACTATGACAGTGTGTCCGGCATGAATCGCGCCGGCCAGATCGCCGCGTCGCACTGCGACACGCGCAACGCCATGGTAACCGGCAAGTCCGACGGCGGAGCCACTCCGGACAAGACCGTCGTCGCCTACCACTGCAAGTAAGCGGCGACCAGACTTCCGAAGAGATGACGGTGTGGAGCGGGCCGCGTCCGGTGATCGATCACCGGACGCGGCCCGCTTGCCGTCACAACAAGCACACCATCATCGCCCGCGCCGGCACGTCGCCGGCGTTCCGCACCACATGCGAGCCCTGGACCGTGGCGTAGCGCAGCGTCTCGCCCGGTCCGGCGATCTTGGTATCGCCGTTGGCAATCACCGTCAGCGTGCCCTCCAGCACCGTCAGGTGCTCAACGCTGCCGTTCCCGTGCGCGCCTGAGACCAGCTCGCCGCCCGGATCCGCCTGGAACTCATACCACTGCACGCGCTCGACGGTCTCGATCGCGCCGAGGATCCGCAGGCGGCAACGCCCGTCCTCGCTCTGAATCTCGGGCGTCGCATTGGCGGACAGCTGCGCGATGCCGGCGCCTTCCTCTTCGCCCACCCGAAACAGGCTCTCCGGCGAGCGATCGAGCGCCGCGCAGATCCGCCATACCGTGGCGATCGTCGGATTGGTGCTGTCGCGCTCGATCTGCGAGAGGATCGACTTGGACACGCCGGAGCGCCGGGCCAGGTCGTCCAGGCTCAGACCCGCATCCTTGCGGGCGCGCAGTATCTCTCCGCCGAACTTCGGCGGCGCCACGGACATTCCAGGCTGCTTGATCTGCTGCGACATCGTTCTCTCACCTAGCATATCCGCCGCTCGGGTGGATTTTGTTCTTTTCATCGATCCATGTTCTTTACAAAGAACAGCAGTTCGTTATACGATAATCCGAACGTCGCATCGGGCTTGGTCCTCCCCGACGGACCCGCGGCCATTTGATCGGTCAGCTTGCAGCCGCGTCACAAAATGCTAAAGCGCCACGGGGACATCTCCGTGGGCTCGTGAATGCGGACCAGTGGAGTACGCCGTGCCCTCGACGTTTCATCCCGCCGACACTAGCACAGCCTTCGGGAGCGCCGCGCACCTCACGCGGGGGCGCTCGTCGTGAACGGCTTCCCTGCCTTCCTGCGGCTGGCCGGCCAGCCGGTACTGGTGACCGGCGGCGGCGCGGCCGCGGTCGCCAAGACCCGCCTGCTGCTGGCCGCCGGCGCCGACGTCACGGTCGCGACCGGGGCGCCCGCCCCCGAGCTTCTGGACTGGGCCCGGACCGGACGGCTGGCCATCGACCGCCACCCCCTGACCGCCGGTTGGGTGACAGGCCGGACCATCGTCATCGTCGCCGAGCCCGATGCCGACGGCATCGCCGTCGCTGCGGCGGCGCGCAGCGCCCGGGTGCCGGTCAACGTGGTCGACCGCCCGGAGCTCTCGACCTTCATCATGCCCGCCATCATCGACCGCGATCCGGTGCTGATCGCGGTATCGACCGGCGGGACTTCGCCGGCGCTGGCTCGCCGGGTACGCGCCTGGATCGAGGCGCTGCTGCCGGCCCGTCTGGGGACGCTCGCCCGGGCCCTGGATGCCGCCCGGCAGACCGTCAACGAGACGCTGGGATCGGCTTCCGTCCGCCGCCGGTTCTGGGATTCGGTCCTGGACGGACCGATCGCGACGCGCATCCTGCGCGGCGACGAGGCCGGGTGCTCCCAGGTCCTCGGCCAGCTCGCCGCGCCGGACCGCGGCCGGCCCGCCGGCGTCGTGCACATCGTCGGCGCCGGACCGGGCGACCCCGACCTGCTGACCCTGAAGGCGCTGCGCCTGCTGCAGCAGGCCGACGTCGTGATCCACGACCGGCTGGTCGGCGACGCGGTGCTGAACCTCGCCCGCCGCGACGCCACCCGGATCGCGGTCGGCAAGGCCAAGGGCGCGCATTCCTGGAGTCAGGCCGAGATCGACGCCCTGCTGGTCCATCGCGCCGGCGAGGGCCAGCGGGTAGTGCGGCTGAATGGGGGCGACCCCGACATCTTCGGCCGGGCCGGCGAGGAACTTGCGAATCTGCGGGCCCACGGCATCGAGGTCGAGATCGTGCCGGGCATCACCGCCGCGACCGCCGCCGCCGAATCGCCGCGCGCGCTGTCGGCCGTATCCTGAGGACCCGCGCCATGCCGAGCACCGCCATCACCGCCAACCGCCTGCTGGACGGCGCCGTGATCTACCTGACCGCCGACGGCGGCTGGTCGGAACGGCTGGCCGACGCCGCCATCGCCGACGGCAAGGACGCCGAGACCGACCTGCTGGCGGCCGCCGAGACCCAGGCCAGGGCCGGCACGGTGATCGGCCCCTATGCGTTCAAGGTCGAGGTTGAAGCCGGGACACCGATCCCGCTCGGCCGGCGCGAGGCGATCCGCACCCTCGGCCCGAGCGTGCGCACCGACCTCGGCACCCAGACCGCCACGCACTGACCGGAACCGGCGAGACAGCCATGTACCGCTACGACGAATTCGACCACACCTTCGTGACCCAGCGGGTCGAGCAGTTCCGCGAGCAGGTCGCCCGCCGGATCAGCGGCGAACTGAGCGAGGATGAGTTCAAGCCGCTGCGCCTGATGAACGGCCTGTATCTGCAACTGCACGCCTACATGCTGCGGGTCGCCGTCCCCTACGGCACGCTGTCGGCGCGGCAGCTGCGCCAACTCGCCTATATCGCCCGGCGCTACGACCGCGGCTACGGCCACTTCACGACGCGCCAGAACATCCAGTTCAACTGGCCGACCCTGTCCGACACGCCGGACATCCTGGCCGACCTCGCGGCGGTCGAGATGCACGCCATCCAGACCAGTGGCAACTGCATCCGCAACACCACCGCCGACGCCACCGCCGGCGTCGCCGCCGACGAGGTCGCGGACTCGCGGATCTACTGCGAGATCATCCGGCAGTGGTCGACCCTGCATCCGGAATTCTCGTTCCTGCCGCGCAAGTTCAAGATCGCGGTCACCGGGTCCGGCCGCGACCGCGCGGTGACGGCGGCCCACGACATCGGCCTGCGCATGCAGCGCGATGCCGACGGCAACCCCGGCTTCGAGGTGCTGGTCGGCGGCGGCCAGGGCCGGACCCCGGTGCTGGCGGCGAAGATCCGCGACTTCCTGCCCGAAGGGGACCTGCTGTCCTATCTCGAAGCGATCCTGCGCGTGTACAACCAGCTCGGCCGCCGCGACAACATCTACAAGGCCCGCATCAAGATCCTGGTACGCGAGACCGGTGCCGCCGAGTTCGCCCGGCTGGTCGAGGCGGAATGGGCGCATATCCGCAACGGCGAACTGCGGCTGCCGGCCGACGAGCTGGAGCGCATCCGCGGCTACTTCGCGCCGCCGCTCTATCAGGCACTCGACGACGCCTGCCCGGAGCTGGCCGCCCAGCGCGCCGGCAACCGGGGATTCGATGCCTGGGTGCAGAGCAACGTCGAGGCCCACAAGCGGCCCGGCTACGCCATCGCCACGATCTCGCTGAAGCCGCATGGCGGCATCCCCGGCGACGCCTCGGCCGAGCAGATGGAGGTCGTCGCCGGCCTCGCGGACCGCTATGGCTTCGGCGAGATCCGCGTCACCTACAAGCAGAACCTGCTGCTGCCCGACCTGCGCAAGGGCGACCTGTTCGCGGTCTGGAAGGCGCTGGGCGAGACCGGGCTGGCGACCGCCAACTCGCACCGGCTGTCCGACATCATCGCCTGTCCGGGCCTCGACTACTGCAACCTGGCGAACGCCCGGTCGATCCCGATCGCCCAGGTCATCAGCGCGCGCTTCGCCGACCTGGAGCGCGAGCGCGAGATCGGCAACGTCACCGTCAACATTTCCGGCTGCATCAACGCCTGCGCCCATCACCACGTCGCCAACATCGGCATTCTCGGCGTCGATAAGAAAGGCAAGGAGTTCTACCAGGTCACCCTCGGCGGGGCCGCCGACGAGAACGCCGCGATCGGCGACATCGTCGGCCCGGCCTTCGACGAGGACCGGATCGCCGGCGCGGTCGAGACCGTCGTCGACGTCTACCTCGCCGAGCGCCGCGGTGCCGACGAGGCCTTCATCGACACCTACCGCCGCATCGGCCTCAAGCCGTTCAAGGAGAAGCTCTATGCCGCTCATTAAGAACGGAGCCCCGCTCCAGGACCCGTGGTTCGCGGTCACCGGTGACGAACAACTCGATCGCGACGGCCCGCTGCTCGTGCCACTCGAAATCTGGCAGGCGCATCGCGACCGCCTCGCCGGCCGGGTCGGGCCAGTCGGTGTGCGGCTGGCGAGCCACCAGTCGCCGGCACTGGTCGCCGACGACCTCGACCGCCTCGACCTGGTGGCGCTGGAGTTCCCGAAATTCACCGATGGCCGGGCCTACTCCTACGCCCGCCTGCTGCGCGAACGCCACAGCTTCGGCGGCGAGATCCGGGCCGTGGGTCACATCCTGCGCGACCAGTTCGCCTTCCTGCTGCGCTGCGGGTTCGACGCCATCGAGGTCGACGAGCGGGCGGCCGCCGGCTGGCAGTCGGCGACCACTGCGTTCAGCGCCTGGTACCAGCCGGCCACCGACGACGCGGCCTCGATTCCGGCGCGCCGCCGCTACGCGGTGCCGGCCCGCTCGACCGCCGCGGTGATCCGCTCCGAGCCGGTGACACCGCGCCAGCCGTCGCCGGCCGAGGTCGCGGTCTGCGCCGCCACCTGGGCGTACTGACGGAAGACACGCCGAAACCAATCGGGACCACCGAGATGTATCGGGAACCGATCGCCGAGCCGGCGGATAGCGGTCCGCCGAATGCGTCGTCTGTTGCCCGCGGCTACGCCGCCGCCTGGGACCGGGCGTTCGGCCGGCTGGACGGCGAGGCGCTGCTCGAGGCGATGATCACCCGGGTGTTCCCGGGCCGGATCGCCCTGGTCTCGTCATTCGGCGCCGAGGCCGCGGTGCTGCTCGACATGGTGGCCCGCATCGACAGGTCGGTGCCGGTGCTGTTCCTGGATACCGGCAAGCATTTCGACGCCACCCTGACCTACCGCGACATCCTGGCCCGTCGTTTCGGCTTCACCGACCTGCGCAACCTGCGGCCCGACAGCGCCGACCTCAGGCACGCCGACCCGGACGGCAGCCTGCACCACCACGACCCGGACCTGTGCTGCCATATCCGCAAGGTGGCGCCGCTGAACCGCGCGCTGACCGGCTTCGATGCCTGGATCACCGGCCGCAAGCGGTTCCAGGGCGCCGACCGGTCGCGCCTGGACCCGATCGAGGTGGTCGACGACCGGATCAAGGTCAACCCGCTGGCCGGCTGGACCGCCGAACAGATCGAGGGCGCGTTCCGCCACCGCAACCTGCCGCGCCACCCGCTGTTCGACGACGGCTACCGGTCGGTCGGCTGCGCGCCCTGCACCCGCCGGGCACTGGCCGGCGAGGACGCCCGCGACGGTCGCTGGGCGGTGTTCGGCAAGACCGAGTGCGGGATTCACCGGGCGGCGGAGTGACGCCCGTCGCGCCGTGGCTTCCGGACCCGATCCGCCTGCGGCGGTCCGGTCCGGGATGACGAGTTTTGTGTGTCCGTCATTCCGGACGGCCGCGCCGCCATCGGCGCGGGCGATCCGGAACCCACCCGCCGCCTCAGCGCCCGTCCCTCACCCGTTCCGGTATATGTAGCTGTAGCCGTTGATCGCCGGAACCCCGCCGAGATGGGCGTACAGGACCCTCGAGCCGGCCGGGAAGAAACCGGTGCGGATCAGGTCGATCATGCCCTGCATGGATTTCCCCTCGTAGACCGGGTCGGTCATCATGCCCTCCAGGCGGGCCGACAGCCGGATCGCCTCGTTGGTCTCCTTCGACGGCACGCCGTAGACCGGGTAGGCATACTCGGTCTTCAGCACCACCTCGTCGTCCTCGATGGCGCGGCCGAGGCCGACCAGTTCGGCGGTGTTGCGGGCGATCTCCAGCACCTGGTCCCGGGTCTGGTCCGGTGTGCAGGAGGCGTCGATGCCGATCACATTGCGCGCCCGGCCGTCCTTGGCGAAGCCAACCACCATGCCGGCATGGGTCGAGCCGGTGACCGTGCATACCACCACGTAGTCGAACGCGAAGCCCAGTTCGGCCTCCTGGGCCCGGACCTCCTCGGCGAAGCCGACATAGCCGAGGCCGCCGAGCGGGTGGACCGACGCGCCGGCCGGGATAGGATAGGGCTTGCCGCCCTTGGCCTTCACGTCCTCCAGCGCCCGCTCCCAACTCTCGCGGATGCCGATGTCGAAGCCTTCGTCGACCAGCTCGATCTGGGCGCCCATGACCCGGCTCATCAGGATGTTGCCGACCCGGTCGTAGACCGCGTCCTCGAACGGCACCCAGCTCTCCTGGACCAGCCGGCACTTCATCCCGAGCTTGGCCGCCACCGCCGCCACCTGCCGGGTGTGGTTCGACTGCACGCCGCCGATCGACACCAGGGTGTCGGCGCCCGACTTGATCGCGTCCGGCACGATGTATTCCAGCTTGCGCAGCTTGTTGCCGCCGAAGGCGAGGCCCGAATTGCAGTCGTCGCGCTTGGCGAAGAGCTGGACGCCACCGCCGAGATGGGCGGACAGCCGCTCCAGCTTCTCGATCGGGGTCGGCCCGAAGGTCAGGGGGTAGCGTTCGAAATTTTCCAGCATGGCAGTGGCCTCCGGCGTCTGACGAAGGCGACAGACTAGCGATTCTGCGACCGAAGGTGCTTCCGTAAGTTCAGGAATTTCTGCGATCCTTGGGTGATTTTGTCCTCAATATCCGACATTCCCTTCATAGATGCCCGTCATATCGAGAGATACGTTCATGGACCAACGGCTCGACCGCACCGACCTGAAGATTCTCCGCCTGCTGCAGAGCGATGGTCGGCTCAGCAACGCCGAGATCGCCGGCCGGGTCGGCACCAGCCCGGCGACCTGCCACCGTCGGACCCAGCGGCTGTTCGCCGAGGGCTACGTGATGTCGGTGCGCGCGCAGATCGCGCCGGAGCCGGTCGACCGTGGTGCGCTGGTCATCGTCGGCGTGGTGCTCGACCGCTCCACGCCGGAGAGCTTCGCGACTTTCGAGGCCGCCGTTTCGACCCTCGACTTCGTCCTCGACTGCCACCTGGTGGCCGGCGACTTCGACTACTTCCTGAAGATCCGGGTGCGCGACATCGCCGATTTCAGCCGCCTGCACGCCGAGCGCCTGCTGCCGTTGCCGGGCGTGCGCCAGACCCGCACCTTCTTCGTCATGAAGGAGGTCACCGACAACGCCCCGCTGGCGTTCTGAGAACGACACGGCGACGCGCCCGCAGCCCCCGGACGCCTCAGCGCGAGAGCGCGCCGAATTCGGCCAGCACCAGGACCATGTCCAGCCGATCGCCATCGTCGGACAGCGGCAGGCGAAGCACGCGGAAGCGGCGGGTCATCGATTGCTGATTGGTAAACCCGTGCCGCAGGTATTGCGGCTTCAGGTCCCGCGCCATACGAACGAGGTCGTCGTGCAGGAACCGCGCGAACGGCTCGGGCTTCAGGTCGAGCACCCGCACGCCCTTCAACCGCATGCCGTGAATGTGGTCCGCCGCGGTGCCCGCCAAGCGGTACCGGAAATCGAGCGGGTCGTGCGCGATATCGATCAGCAGCAGATGCGGCAGCAGGAACGCCGGCAGATCCACCGGGTCGATATCGGCACGGCTCGGCAGTCCCCGGCCGCGGCAACGGTCTGCCCAATACGAGAACAACGGCCGAAAGAACCCGAAGTCTTCCGCTTCCGGCGCAAGCTCCAGAGCGACGCGTCGTATCGCCGTCGCCTCTGACAGTTCGACCGTATCCGCCGGTGATGCCATCATGGGCGTCCCCTCATCTGCGTTTTGCAGCAGGTCGCACTATTCGCATCTCGCCCCACTTCCGGGGGCTTTAGACATATGACGCAGCAGCGACCGCGAGTCCACCCGATTGACGCCGAATCGGTGCTCCACTTCACTTATGGCCCAACATAGACCGGGAGGCCTTGCGATCAGGCCGATTCCAGATTGATCGATCTCACTTCAATGCACAGGCTGTGGATATGCCGACCGCAAGCAAACGCGGGGCGCCCGGCGTCCTGATCGGCGGCACCGGCTGGGATCGAAAACGAGGACGCCCGAATGAACGCCACCATCGACCGCCTTATCGCCCGGTTTCCACGTACCAGCTTCCTGCCCTGGGCCACCCCGGTCGAGAGCCTGCCACGGCTCGGCGACCGGCTCGGCATCGCACTCAGCGTGAAGCGCGATGACCTGACCGGCATCGCCTTCGGCGGCAACAAGGTGCGCAAGCTGGAGTTCTACTTCGGGCAGGCCCAGCAGGAGGGCGCCGACACCGTGCTGATCACCGGCGCCGTGCAGAGCAACTTCGTCCGCGTGGCGGCGGCGTGCGCCGCCCGCGTCGGCATGGACTGCCATGTCCAGCTCGAAGAGCGGGTAGCGGGGCAGGACGCGACCTATCACACCTCGGGCAACGTCCTGCTCGACGACCTGTTCGGCGCCACCCGCCACGCCTATCCGGTGGGCGAGGACGAGGAAGGCGCCGACGCGCGCGTCCAGGAGATCGCCACCGACCTGGCCCGCCAGGGCCGCCGGCCCTACATCATCCCACTCGGCCCCGGGCATCCGCCGCTCGGCTCGCTCGGCTATGTCGCCTGCGCCGCGGAGCTGATGGCGCAGGGCGCCTTGGAGGTAGACCAGATCGTGCTCGGCTCCGGCAGCGGGCTGACTCACGCCGGCCTGCTGTTCGGGCTCCGCACGCTCGGCTGGCGCGGCCGCGTGATCGGCATCTGCGTGCGCCGATCCGCCTCCGCCCAGGCTGAGCGACTGGCCCGCCACGGTGAGAGACTGGCCGAACTGCTGCAAGTCCCCGCGCCGTTCGGCCCGGCCGATATCGAAGTGCATGACGATGTGCTGGCCCCCGGCTATGGGCAGGTCAACGAGCCGGTGGCCGAAGCGATCCGGATGGCGGCGCGCCTGGAGGGCCTGCTGGTCGATCCGGTCTACACCGCGCGGGCGCTGGCCGGGCTGGCGGCCTGCGCCGACGACGGGCGGATCGGCAAGGGCAGCCGCGCACTGTTCCTGCACACCGGCGGGCTGCCGGCGCTGTTCGGGTACGAGACCGACCTGCGATCACGGGTGATCGGCGGATAGAGCCTCGCGCAGTCCTTCCCCGACGCCGCAAGTCTGCGCCGGGAATGGCCTGTCATGCTACCAGGGTGCGCTCGATCTCGACGACGCCTACGGACTGCCCGTGCCAACCGATGTATTGCGTCGACCGGACGTCGTGCCGGACCTGCCCGACCAGGAGCATGTCGACGGTCGACCCGTCGGCGGCCAGGGGCATGAACATGCGCGCGACGTTGCATCGTCCGCTGCCGCCGCCGAAGTCATAGAGGTGGCGTGTGAACAGCGGCGCCCGCTGCTCCAGCACGGCGGCATAGAGGCCCAGAAGATGGTCGCGATATTCTCCGGGCGGCAGTGCGTCCTGCAGGATCCGACCGGTCGGGTCGAGACCGGCGGCAATGGCCGTGCCGACCAGGCGCAGACGCAGCGAACGGCCGCCGTCCAGGACGTCGACGAGCATGACGTGGGGCAGGTACGGGACCATCTCCTCCGGTGCGATCGACGCCCGACCCGGCAACCGGCCGTCGTGCGACTTGCCGGACCAATACTCGTGGAGGCCGGCCAGAACCGGTTCCCGGATCACCGTCAAAGAAGCGATGGCGCCACACATATCCTTGTCCCGAGGTAAAACTGAACTTCCAAGGGACGTATTCTGGCGCGGCCCGCCTTAATTCCAGATTAATGGCCGTCCTGCCGTCAGAACGCGCTCTGATACAGGCCGCCATCCAGCAGCAGGTTCTGGCCGGTGATGTAGCCGGCCTGGGCGCTGCAGAGGAACGCCGCGGCATCGCCGAACTCGGCCGGGTCGCCGGCGCGCTTCGCCGGCACCGTGGCGACCCGCTCGGCGTGCATGGCATCGTGCGTCTTGCCCTGCGCCTTGGCGGTCGCGTCGATGCCGCCACGATAGCGGTCGGTATCGAAGTAGCCCGGCAGGATGTTGTTGATGGTGACGTTGGCGTGGGCCACCGAGCGCGACACTCCGGCCAGGAACGCCGTCAGTCCGGCACGCGCACCGCTGGACAGATCGAGCCCGAAGATCGGCATCTTCACCGACACCGAGGTGATGTTGACGATCCGGCCGAACTTGCGCTCGACCATGCCGTCCACCGAGCGCTGGATCAGCTCGATCGGGGTCACCATGTTGGCGGTCACGCCCTTGAGCATCGCCTCGCGGTCGATCTCCCGGAAATCCTTGAACGGGGGACCGCCGGCATTGGTGACCAGGATGTCGGGATCCGGGCAGGCCGCGAACAGCGCGTCCTGGCCGGCCCGGGTGGTGACGTCGGCGGCCACCGGCAAGACCTCGGCGCCGGTCTCCCTGGACAGCAGTTCGGCCCGCTCGGCCAGCCGCTCGGCATCGATGCCGTTCATGACCACCACGCAGCCGGCGCGCGCCAGCGACCCGGCAATCGCCCGCCCGAGCCCTCGGCTCGACCCGCACACGATGGCCTTGCGGCCGCTGATCCCGAGATCCATGGTTTCCTCCCTGAAATTCGCGCGGCGTGACTCTAGCCTCGACCGTCGGTCCGCTCCACCCACGCCGTGAGCGTCGGCGAAAGCCCCTGGGACGGCTTGGCCGGCGGTCGCGCGAAACTGCCGCGCGACGCCGGCCGCGGCGCCAGGTCGACCAGCGCCTCGGCCAGCCGGACCGCACAGGACACGCCGTCCAGCACCGGCACCGGGATCTCGTGCGCGACGGTGCGGGCAAGACCGGCGATCGGCCCGCCGCCCATGATCACGACCTCGGCACCATGGCGGTCGACGACCTCGTGGCAAGCCTCGACCAGCTTGCGGCCGGTCTGCTCCTTGGCGGCCGTGATGTCCGACGGCGGCACGTCGAGCGGGCGGACCGCGACCAGCCTGCCGGCCAGGCCGTGCTCCTCGGCACATTCCCGGTACCAGACGCCGAGCCGCGGGGTGAGACAGACGATCGCGTACCGCCGCCCCAGAGTATGGGCGGTCAGGAACGCCGCCTCGGAGATCCCGATCACCGGGATCTCCAGCATCTCCTTCGCGGCGAACAGGCCGGGATCGCCGAAGGCCGCGACGATAGCGGCGTCGCAGCCGGGTGCATGTTCGGCCAGGGCGTCCAGAACGGCGTGCCCGGCGATCGCCGCCTCGACTCGGTTCTCGATGTAGAGCGTTCCGAAGCGCGCCGTCGCGGCCACGACCTCCGTCTCGGCGGACGCGACGCGCCTAGCCTCCTCCACCATGGTCGTGGTGATCGCCTCGGTCACGTTCGGATTGAGAACCAGAATTCGTCGCGCCACGCTTGCCCCCCGCCTTGTCCGATGATTCAAACATACTCGTGCGACAGGATCGCGCGGGATGCGGGTGTGGAATACTGCGGAATCGACCCAGGCAACGATTCACTGCATCCTGTTCGCGAGACTTTGTCGAAAATGTCTCGAAGCACGGAAATTCTCCCGAGGCACGGCGTGTGATTGAAAATCCGGACCAGCAAGTCGACGTGCTGCCGCCGTCTGCCGACGCGCGGGCCGGAACGCTGCTGGCCAAATGGTCCGCGTGCTGTGTCGACGGCCGGCCACCGGATCGAGAAATCCTCGACGCGTTCGCGCTTCGTCCCTGGCTCGGGCACATCAGCATCTACGAGGCGCTGGACGACGGCGCCGACTTCCGGATCCGGCTCGAAGGCACCCGGGTCAGCCAGATGACCGGCGAGGACTGGACCGGACGTCGGGCAAGCCAAGTCGACGACAAGTTCGGGACCGGTCTGGTAGCCGTGATGCGCGACGTCATTCGAACCGGCCGCCCCAGCCTGCATACCACCCGCATCTACCAGCGCGAGTTCCGCGGCGCGGTACGCCTGCTGCTGCCGGTCCGCAGCCGGCCCGATGCTCCGGCCGACCAGATCTTCATGGCGCTTTACGTGGACCCGCGGCCGCGCCCGTGATCCGTCGCGCCGCTCAGTCCCGGAACGACACGCCCAGCCGGTCGAGCTTTCGCATCCACGCCGCCAGCTCGATCTCGCCATAGCCGCCGAACCGCGAGCCGACCGGCTTCTGCGCCCGGGTATGCTCGACGATCGCCGGCGGAATACGCAGAACCTCAGCCTGTCCACCGGCTTGCGCCAGCACCTGCACCCGGCAGGCGCGCTCCAGATTGTACATGTGGAAGAACGCCTCGGCGACGGTCTCGCCGACGGTCAGGGTACCGTGGTTCCGCAGGATCAGCGCCTTGCGGTCGCCGAGGTCGGCGACCAGCCGCGGCTTTTCGTCGTCGTCCAGGGCCAACCCCTCGTAGTCGTGATAGGCGATGCCGCCGGGCAGGAACATCCCGAACTGCGAGGCGTCCAGCAGGCCCTCGCGCTGGCAGGAGACCGCGACGCCGGAGTCGGTGTGAAGATGAATCACGCAGTGCGCGGCCGGCGCCATCTCGTGGATCGCGCCGTGGATCACGAAGCCGGCGTAGTTGATCGGGTGACCGGTGTCCTCGACGATGTTGCCGTGCAGGTCGATCTTCACGAGGTTCGAGGCGGTCACCTCCTCATACATCAGCCCGAACGGGTTGATCAGGAAGTGGTGGTCGGGGCCCGGCACCCGGGCCGAGATGTGGGTGTAGATCAGGTCGTCCATCCCCAGCGTACCGAAGATCCGGTAGACCGCGGCCAGCTGTTCGCGAACGGTCTGCTCTTCCGGAGAGCGGGTCTTGGGGCGTGTGGCGCCCGGTTGGGCAAGCGAGGTGACGGACATGGCGATCCTCCCGATCTCGAAGCGTCGAACAATCGTATGGCACGGCGCGCGCGCGGTCCACGCAGCCGTCAGGCCTTCCCGTCGTAATCCGTCAGGTCGGCTTCCTCGTCGGCCGGGAAGTCGATGTGAAGGTGATTGCCGTCCGGGTCGTGGATGTTCACCTGACGGATCCCGAAGTCGGGCAGCACGCGGCAGTAGTAGGCGATCTTGTGGCGGCGCAGGTGCGCGAGGAAGTCGCCGAGACCGGTCGCGCTCATCGCATAATGCTCGAGTCGCTGGTCGACCTGATAGTCGCGGGGCCGTGCGGCGGTGCCGACCAGGTGCACGACGGCCTGGTCGCCGGCGTACATCCACGCGCCGGGAAAGTCGAAGCCGGGACGCGGGCCCTGACTGAGCCCCATGATGCGCTCGTGAAAGTCGATCTGGCCGGCCAGGTTCTCGGTTCGGATGTTGACGTGATCGAGCTTGTGGATTGGCATCGCGATCCTCCCGTAGGGCGTTTTCGCCAGCATAGCGTGGAAGTGGAATCGACGACCATGACCGAACGGCTGAGCAACGTCGACCTGCGACGGCTTTTCCTGGAGCGCCACGCGCTCTGCGATTCGCCCGCCGGGCCCCTGACCCGTGACGGCCTCGATGCCCTGGTCGAACGCCTGGGCTTCGTGCAGGTCGACACCATTTCGACCCTGGAGCAGGCGCACCACCACATCCTGTTCACGCGCGCCGGCGGCTACCGCAAGCCGCAGGTCAAGCATCTGCTGGAGAAGCGCCGCTCGCTGTTCGAGCACTGGACGCACGACGCCTCGATCATCCCGACCCGCTTCTACCCGTACTGGAAGCAGCGGTTCCAGCGCCGGGCCGCCCGCATCGCCGAGAGCCGGCACTGGATCGAGCGGTTCAACGGCCGCCAGGAGGCGGTGCTGGAAGAGATCCGGCGCCGGGTCGCAGCGGACGGTCCGGTCGGCTCGCGTGACGTGACCCCCGACGACGTCGAGGAACGCGGAGCCTGGTGGGGCTGGACGCCGTCCAAGGCGGCGCTCGAATATCTCTGGCATACCGGCGAGTTCGCGGTCACCGCCCGGCAGGGCTTCTCCAAGCTCTACGACCTCGCCGAACGGGTCATTCCCGAAGCGCACCGCGCGCCCGAGCCAACCGACGAGGAGACCGTCGACTGGAGCTGTCGCGAAGCGATCGCACGCCTCGGCGTGGCCACGCAGTCGGAGATCGCGGCATTCTTCGCCGCCGTCTCGCCCGACGAGGCCAAGGCGTGGTGCGCGGCCGCCGGGCCGGATGTGCTGCGGCGGATCGAGATCGAGCACGCCGACGGCTCGGTGCGCGAGGTCTTCGCCCGGCCAGACGTCCTCGACCTGACGCGCGCCACCCCGGAGCCACCGGCGCGGGTGCGTTTCCTGTCGCCCTTCGACCCGATGATCCGCGATCGCGACCGCGCCCTGCGCTTCTTCGGCTTCGACTACCGGTTCGAGGCGTTCGTGCCGGCCGCCAAGCGGGTCTGGGGCTACTACGTGCTGCCGATGCTGGAGCGCGACCGCTTGATCGGCCGCATCGAGTTGAAGGCCCACCGCAACCGCAACGAGCTGGAGGTCCGGGGCCTCTGGCTCGAGCCCGGGGTTCGGCCGGCGGCATCCCGGAATGCGCGGATCGAAGCGGAGATCGACCGCTGGCGTGGGTTCACCGGCCTGGAGCGGATCGTCTGGGCGAACGGTGTCCGGCTTGGGTAAAAATTGCCGGGTAGTTGATTGAAATCCGGCATATTATTCCCATTGATTGTAATGCCGTCACGTCACTAGAATCGATCAACACGCTCGGGAGGGGGGCGATTCCAGCTACGGAGACATCCCGTGGAGATCGCTTTCTGGGTCGTGGGCATCTGGTTCGCCCTGTCGCTGGTCGCAGCCCCGCTGATCGCGGTGCTCGGCCGGGCCAACGACGCGCCGACACCGGCGCGCGGCTATGGTCCGCCCACCAGCGGCAACTGACCGCATCGATACAGTTCAAGGGTGGTCAGCACACTGGCCGCGACGACTCCGAACGGCTTGGCTGCCCCTTCACGGCAGTTGCCGGTCCCAGACCATCGGCACCGCCGCGTCCCTGTACAGGGCAGTGCTGAGGTACTTGATCCCGGAATCGCACATCGCCTTCACCACCGTGGCCTCCGGACCGAGGCGGCGCGCGACATCGCCATCGCCGCTTCGGTCGGCACCGTGGCGATCTCGGTGATCACCGACGGATCCCACAGCGGCACCACGAAGCCGGCCCCGACGCCCTCGATGCGGTGAACACCGGACGGGCCGCCGGACAGCACGGCGGACTCCGCCGGCTCGACCGCGACGGTCAGGAGCCCCGGCCAGCGTGCCCGCAGCGCCTCGGACACCCCTCGCAGCGATGCCGCGGTTCCCGCACCCTGCACAAAGGCGTCGACCCGCCCACCAGTCTGCACCCAGATCTACTCGCCCATGCGGTGATAGGCGGAAAGTTGGTCGGCATTGTTCAACTGGTCGGTCCAGAGCCCGCCGCACCGCTCGGTTATCTGGCGCGCCGCCTCGATCATGGCGAGCGCCATGCGGTCCTTCATGCTGCCGGTCGGGTTCTGGCTCTCCAGCTTGACCAGGATCCGGGCACGGCCCTCAGAAGCCAGTTGCCGAAGCTCGATCAGCGGCGTGTCGCCAATCCGCTTGAAAATGGATGAATCGATAGCCGAGGTCATCGGCCGCCCCTGACTGCAATCACCGGCGGTCACGCTATGCGGTTCATTTCCGATCCGCGAGTGCGTGAATTCGCACCATGCCGGGCGGACCGGCCTTCGACCCGGCGGTCCACTGCTGGATCGGCTGGGGCGAGGACCGGCCCTACCCGTCCTGGACCCGCGACACCCCGTTTCCGGACCTGCCGGTCCGACACCGGCTGTTCTCGAACATCCTGCAGTTGGAGGCCGCCAGCGAGGGCCTCGGCCTGACCCTGCTGCCCTGTTTCCTGGGCGAGGCCGAGCCGGGTGTGGTCCGGGTCCCCGGGACCGGGACGCTGAACGGCAAGAGCATCTGGCTGCTGCATCACCGCGACCTCAGCCGCACCGCGCGGGTGCGCACCCTGATCGACTGGATCGCGCCCGCGATCAGACGGAACCGCCGCCTCATCGAGCGGACCGCCCTACCCGAGGGAATTGCCGCAAATACCAAATATTAACCTCTGCCGGTCCATGCTTCGCTCCGACGGCTGCATCGGAAGGGGCATCTCGGCATGGAAATCGCGTTGTGGATCGGGGGCATCTGGCTCGGCTTGACGGTCGCCGTCAGCGTCTGGGTTGCCGCCTTCATCCGCCGCGAACGCGGTACCGACACGGCAATTCCGGTATCGGCCGGAAGCGCCGTCAGCCGACAGGATCACGCCGTATCACGCCCGTAAGGCAGCCGATCGCGCCCGCCGCCTTGACCAGTTCCGAGCCGTCGACCGTGACGCACTCGATGCCGGCGGCCTCGTAGACCTTCTGCACCGACTCGTAACCGGCCAGCATCAGCACCTTGCGCGGCCCGAGCGTGACCATGTTCAGGGCCCGGTTCAGCACCGCGTCGGACTCGTCCGGCAACCAGACGATCCGGTGCCCGCGCTCCTCGAGCGCCCGCACGGTCGCGAACGGCGTGCGCTGCGGCCAGCACACCGCCAGATCCCGGTCGACGATCCGCAGCATGCCCATGAAGTGCATGGTGCCGTATGGCAGGTCGACCGCCAGGGTCTCGATGCCGACCTCGTCGAGCACCGCGGCGATCTGCGCCGCTGCGTCCTCGTTTGTCCGCAGGCCCAGGCCGACCATCGCGGTCTCCGGGTCCAGCCACATCAGGTCGGCCCCCTCGAACACCGCGTTCCCGGTCAAGGTCCGCAGGATCGGCACGCCGAGATCGGCCAGCCGGCGTGCCACCCAGCGCTCCTCCCCGGCCCGCACGGTCGAGGCCGGTCGGGCCAGAATCGCGCCCTCCGGCGTCATCACGAACAGGTCGGCGCAGAACATCTGGTTTGGGGTCGGCTGGCCGGCCGGATCGACCTGCTCGACGGCCACGCCGTTCGCCCGATAGGCCTCGGCCATTGCGCCATGCTGCTCGCCGGCCCGGCCGATATCGAGGGGTGCGAGCATCTGCACGGAATCCGGATCGTCGAGGGCCGCCGCCAGCTCGCCGCCGGGACGGTGCAGCAGCACCGAGCGCAGCCGGCCATACTCGCTGTCGATACCGGACGCCGCCCACAGGTCGCCGATCTCCTCGCGATGGCTGCGCGTGCGCCCCTGCCAGCCGGCGCCGCCGTAGGCCGCGGTGCCGAAGGTGCTGCCGTCGCTGTCCATGGTGCATCTCCGCAAGGTGGGGTGCGGAGGATCGGTCGCGGCACCGGACCCGTCAACCGGAGGCCGTCAACGCGCCGCCACTCCGCTGCAGCGCGTCCGAGAGATCGGCCAGAAACCGATCGCCGTTCCCGGTATTGCGTCCATCCAGCAGGTCGCCGAGCGCCTGCACCAGTCGGGCTTCCGACGTGCCTTAGGTCCGCCGCTCCAGGAGCAGTGCGAACAAGTGCAGCCCGTTGTCCGGATCCAGGGTGTCGCGGACCCGCTCCGCCGGTCCTGGCAGCGCCTCGGCCAGAGCCATTTTCAGCACCCGCCCCAGGTCGACCGGCCGCTCCAGGTGGCGCGCCGCCAGCATGGCCGCCAGCGCGATCCGCCAGGAGCGCTCGGCCGAAGACCTGGCGGGTACCGTGGCCAGGAACCCGGCCAACGCCGTTGCTGGATTCGGGGAGCCGCTGTGTCGTCGATTTCCAAGCATGCCGGGACGCTAGCCGCGCGCCGTCGCAGCGGCCACGCATAAGTTATTCGTCCGCTCAGGCGCGCGGCGGCTCGCCGTCGAACAGGCGGATCAGGCCACCCTCGGGGGTCGCGCCGGCCGGCAGGGTGGTCACCAGCCGCACCGGGCTGCCGTCGTTCAGGGTGAGCCGCTCCCACACGCAATAGCCCCTGGCCATACGGATCGGGCCGGACCGCTGCCGGCCGCGGATCCACAACACCGCCCCGGTGGTGGCATCGGCGAACCAGCCGATGTCGTCGAGCCGGCTCTCGGCGTCGCGGATCTCGTCGGTGGCGAACGCGAACAGCGGCTCGCCATGCAGTTCGGTCGCCGACACCGTCCACTCCGACTCGCGGGCCGGTGACGCCGCCAGCAGCCGGTGCGTGAGGTCGCAGATCAGGTGAACCGGCAACGGCGAGCCGACGACCAGCCGCTTCAGGCCGCTGTCGCGTGCCAGATCGGCAACCGGCTTGAGGATCGGGCCGAGGCGGCGCAGCTGCTCGGGCGAAGGTTCGATGGCGCCGGCCTCCCAGCGCGACACCGTGGTCTGCGCCACCCCGGCGAGGTCGGCGATCGCCTGCTGCTTCCAGCGACGCAGCGCCCGGGCGCGTCTGAGGAGCGGACCGATCTTCATCGCTACGGCCTTCATTCGAGCAATGCGGGCATGATACACGAAAGTGCTGCAACCCATCATCCGCTGGCGCGGGGGGAACCGATGCATCATCTTCTCAGGAGCCTGGCCACCCTGCTGACCGGCCTCACGCTGGCTGCCTGCGGCATGGTCGAGCCGGCTGTTCCGCCGTCGGCAATGAATGACGAAACCGCCACGGCGGCGCGCTTCGAGACGCTGAAGACCCAGCGGCCGGCCGAGCTGACGGCCTTCCTGCGCGCCATGCCGAAGGGCGGCGACCTGCACAATCATCTGAGCGGCACGGTCTACGCCGAGAACTTCATCGCCTGGGCGGCGGCCGATGGCCGTTGTCTGATCGTGGCGCAACAGGTCATCGCCGCCGCCCCCTGCGACGCCGAGGCCGGTCGGCCGCCGGTCGCCGAGGCGGTCGAATCCGCCGATGCCTACAACCGGCTGATCGACGCCCTGTCGACCCGCAACTACGCGCTGCGCGAGGTTTCGGGACACGACCAGTTCTTCGGGACCTTCGCCCGCTTCGGCGCCGCCGAGGGTGGGCGCGACGGCGACATGCTGGCCGAGGCGATGGTCCGGGCCGCCGACCAGAACATCGGATACCTGGAGCTCATGCTGTCGCCGGGCATGGCTGGTGCCCGCGCGCTCGGGGCCAGGGTCGGCTGGGACGACGACTTCGCGCGGTTCCGCGGCAAGCTGGTCACGGCGGGCCTGCCGGCGGTGGTCGGGCAGGCACGCGCCGCGTTCACCGCCATGGAGGCCCGGGCCCGCGCGATCCTCGACTGCGGCGGCAGGCACCCGCCGGCCTGCGAGGTCGCGGTGCGCTATCTGGCACAGGTGATCCGGGTGTTCCCGAAGGAAAAGGTGTTCGCCCAGACCGCATTGGCCTTCGCCCTGGTCGAGACCGACCCGCGCATCGTCGGCCTGAACTTCGTCGCCCCCGAGGACGACCGCACCGCGCTCCGCGACTACAGCCTGCACATGCGCATGATCGGGGCCCTCGCCGCCGCCACGCCCGGCGTGCCGGTGGCGTTGCATGCCGGCGAGTTGACGCTCGGTCTGGTACCGCCCGAGGACCTGCGGTTCCACGTCCGCGAGGCGGTCGAGGTGGCCGGCGCGCGGCGCATCGGCCACGGCGTCGACATCCTGCACGAGGACCGGCCCTACGACCTGCTGCGGCGCATGGCCGACGACCACGTCGCGGTCGAGATCAACCTGACCAGCAACGACGTCATCCTCGGCGTCGTCGGCGACCGACACCCCTTCGAGACCTACCGCGCCCACGGCGTGCCGCTGACGCTGTCGACCGACGACGAGGGCGTGTCGCGGATCGACCTGACCCACGAATACGTCCGGGCGGTTCGCAGCTACGACCTCGGCTATGCCGATGTGAAGGCGTTCTCGCGCAACGCCCTGACCTACGCCTTTTTGGCCGGCGACAGCCTGTGGGCCGATCCGCGCACCGCCCGGCCGGTCGCGACCTGCGCGCCGAACCGCCCCGGCTCCGGGTCGCCGGCCGCCGCCTGCGCGGCATTCCTGGCGGGCAGCGAGAAGGCGACCGCGCAGTGGCACCTGGAAGCGGCGTTCGCCGGCTTCGAGGCCGGACAGGCGGCGCAGTGAATCTCGCCCCGGTCTTCGCCGCCCCGCCAGCCGTCCTGCTGCATCTGGTCACGGTGGTTCCGGCCGCGGTCGTCGGCGCCTGGCTAATCCTGGCCAGCCGCAAGGGCGCCGCCTGGCACCGACGGATGGGCTACGCCTTCCTGGCGCTGATGACGGTGACGGCGATCAGCGCGGTGTTCGTGCGCGAGGTCAACGACGGCGGTTTCAGCTGGATTCATCTGCTGGTCCCGCTGACCCTGGCCGGCATCGTCGGCGGTCTGGTCGCGGCCCGTCGCCACGACGTCGGACGCCACCGCAGTGTCATGCTGAGCCTGTATCTCGGCGCCCTGGCGGTCGCCGGCGCCTTCACCCTGCTGCCCGGCCGGCTGCTGTACCGGGTGTTCTTCCGGTAGCAGGACGGCCAGTCGCCTCTCGACCATCCCTTCCCCTGGCGTCATCCCGGACGGACGCGCCTGAGCACGGACGCGCATGAGCACGGACGATCCGGGAGCCACGGAGCGACGGATGGACCCCGGCTCCGTCCCGCCCGCGGCTGTCCGGTCCGGCATGACGGCGATGGAGGAGTACCGAAGGGGAGGCACCGAAGCGGCCGTGCCTACAGCCCGCCCAGCACCTCGTCGGTGTGCTCGCCAAGCTCGGGCGGCGGCAGGTGGACGGTGCACGGGGTGTCCGACAGCTTGACCGGGAAGCCGGTCATCCGGATCGGCGTCCGGCCCGGACGCCGGGACTCGACAACCATCTCCTGGGCCAGCACCTGCGGGTCGGTGAACACTTCGGTCAGCGGCATGACCCGGCCGGCCGGGCAGCCGGCCTTGTTGATCGCGGTGATCCAGTGCGCCACCGGCATGGTCCGCGTGACCTCGTTGACCAGGGCGTTCAACGCCGGGCGGTGCGCCATGCGGCTGGCGTTGTCGCGGAACCGATCGTCGGCCAACAGCTCCGACAGCCCGAGCACCCCCAGGAACCGCGCCACCATCACATCGTGCGACGGCGACACCGCGATCTCGCCATCGGCGGCCTCGAACAGTCCGTAGGGCGCCACGATCGGGTGGTCGTTACCGGTGCGCGTCGGGTTCCGGCCGGTCGCGAAATACTCGGCCGAGAGATAGGCCATCATCGACATCAGCCCGCCGGTCAGGGTCGATTCGACCTTCTGGCCGCGGCCGGTACGGTGCCGGGCCTCCAGCGCCGAAGTCACCCCGAACGCGCAGTACAGCCCGGCGACCAGGTCGGAGATCGGCGGGGCGGCACGGCGCGGCGGGCCGTCGGGATCGCCGTTCACCGCCATGAAGCCGCTCATCGCCTGGGCGATGAAGTCGAAGGCCGGACGGTCGACATAGGGCCCGGTCGAGCCGTAGCCGTTGACGCTGGCGGTGATCAGCCGCGGATTGAGCTCCTCGAGCCGGGCCTCGTCGAACCCCATCCTGGCCAGAACGCCGGGTCGGTAGTTCTCGACCAGCACGTCGGCGGTGGCGATCAGTTTCGCCAGCGCCGCCTTGCCGTCCTCGCCGTACAGGTCGAGGACCACCGACTTCTTGTTGCGGTTGAACTGGGCGAAGTACCAGGAATAGCCGTCGACGATCGCGCCCTGGGCGCGTACCGGGTCGCCGCCCGGCGACTCCACCTTGATGACCTCCGCGCCCATGTCGGCGAGCAGCTGCGTGCAGAACGGCCCCGCGAGAATCCGCGTGAGGTCGACGACCCGAATACCGGCAAGCGCACCCATGAAATCGATCCCCCGGTCAGCCCACGGCCGTCCGGACGGATTCCATCGGGTGCAGGTCCAGCCTGAATCCGGCCTTCATGACCTGGCCCGGCAGCTCGCGGCCGAGCACGGTCTGCACGTCGCAGGCGAGATCCACCAGCTTGCGCTGATCGATGCCGGTCTCGATGCCCATCTCCTCGAGCAGGTACAGCAGGTCCTCGGTGCAGATGTTGCCGGTGGCGCGCGGCACGAACGGGCAGCCGCCGGTGCCGCCGAACGCGCTCTCGTAGCGGTCGACGCCCTCGGCCAGGCCGGCCATCACATTCGCCAGCCCGACCCCGCGGGTGTTGTGGAAGTGTAGCACCTGATAGAGCTTCGGCGCCGCCTCGCGGACCGCCTGTACGCGCTCCTGCACCAGCGGCGGCGTCGCCATGCCGGTGGTGTCGCCGAAGCTCAGGCCGACGAAGCCCATGTCCTGGTAGGCCTTGGCGATGCGGGCGACATCCGCGACCGGCACGTTGCCCTCGAACGGGCAGCCGAACGCGGTGGCGATCGCGCCGTGCACCGGAATGCCGGCGTCATGGGCGATCTTCGCGACCTCCTCGAAGGCCTTCAGGGACTCGGCCACGCTGCAGTTGACGTTCTTGGCGTTGTGGCTCTCCGACGCCGACAGGAACACCACGATCTGGTCGACCTCGGCCTCGGCGGCGCGAATGGCGCCGCGGGCGTTCGGGACCAGCGCCGCCAGGATAGTGTCCTTGGAGCGCTTCACGCCCTTCATCACCTCGGCGGCGTCGGCCAACTGCGGCACGGCGCGCGGGGAGACGAAGGAGGTCGCCTCGATGCGCGGTACGCCGGCCTCGATCAGCCGGTTGATCCAGGCGATCTTGTGCTGGGTCGGCACGAAGGTGGCGTCGGCCTGGATGCCGTCGCGCGGACCGACCTCCGTCACCTGCACCTTGCGGACCTTGGTAAGCTCGGTCATCGAACGTCTCCTGTGCTCAGAATTTCCAGTGCGGCGGCTTCGCACCCGCCACCGGCGACCGGAAGGTCGCCAGGCTGTCGCCGGCCAGCGAGCCGAGATAGGCGGTCTTCAGGTCGGGCCCGCCGAAGGTGATGCTGGCGATATTGGCCAGCCGCCGCGTCGCGCCCACATTCATGTCAGCCCGGCTGAACGTCCCGTCGCGCCAGTTCCGCATGCCGGTCGCGACCTCGTCCGGATCGCAGTCCTCAAGCACCACGGTCTGGCTGCCGTCGGGCGCCACCCGGACCACCCGGTTGCTCAGCACGCTGGCGCACCAGACGCCGCCCTCGACGTCGAACTCGAAGCCGTCCGGGAACACCCCGTCGAGATAGTCGGCGACGGTCTCGCGCCGGCCGAGGCCGCTGGCGGTCAGCTTCCAGCGCGAGATCCGCCGCGCCATGGTCTCGTTGGCGTACAGCCAGGCGCCCGAGGGGTCGATTTTCACCTCGTTGGCGTAGCCGAGGCCGTCGGCCACGATCCGCGCCGAGGCCGGGTCGTCCGCGTCGGCCATGCGGATCACGAAGCCGTCGGCGACGTCGCGGTGGAACGCCCGGTCGCGCGGCGCCCGCCAGGTGCTGACCGAGATCCAGACGGTGCCGTCCTCGGCCCGGTGCACGAAGTTCACCGACGGCAGCCGAAGGCCGTCGACCTCCAGCAGCACCGGCACGCAACTGCCGTCCGGCCGCAGCCGCCAGGCGCCACCGGATTCACCCAGGTTGGCGATCAGGAACGAACCGTCCGGCGCCATCGACCAGCCGTTCGGCATGAAGTCGTCGGGCATGCCGGTGCGCGCCAGCAACGGCCGCAGCGTGCCGTCGGGCGCCAACAGGGCGACCCCGCCGCCACCACCGTCGGGCAGCGCATGACTGACCCAGATCGCGCCGGCTGCCGTGCAGGCCACGCATTCCGGGCGGCTGAGGCCGGAGCCGAGGAAGGTCAGGTCGTCGAGGGTCAGCATCGTCATCGCCGCGCACTGTATCGCCACACCGACCGCCAGCAAAGCCGAGCCAACGCAAGGGAGCTTTGCGGGATCGCGACGACCGAGGCGCACGCCACCCGTTACCGGCGTCGCCTCTTCCGGCGGTTTCCGGTCCCGCGAGCGCGGGACCGGTTCGATCGACCGGCCAGTCCGGCTACGCGGGTCCGAACACGAAGGTTTCGTACGGCCCGACGCCGATCTGCCCGTTCACGACTCCACCGCCGCTTGACGACGGCCGCGTCATGCCCCGGCCATCGATCCGCAGATACAGATCGGCCTGCACAGTCGACTCGATCGCGAAGGTTCCGTCCGAAATGGCATGAATCCGGAACAGGGCGGCCGGGACCTTGGTCTCCGAGAAGCCGCTTTTTCCGACGCCGGCGGGGTTCAACTCGCTGGCGCCTTCCCCGTGCAGGGTCAAGTAGACGCCGAACTCGACTGACTTCAGATAGAAGCAGTCGTCGCCCTCCGCCCGCTCCAGCCCGAACCGCTCGAACGCGCCGACGCCTACTTGGCCGTTTGCCTCACCGGAAGCCTGATAACGATCCAGCCTGAGATAGACGTTCCGGAACGCGGTCGATTTGACCGCGATCCGCGGAAGATCGAGCGGGTTCGCACTTCGGGAGTTCAAGTACAACGCCGCCAGAATCGGTAGCTTGCCGTCGACGGCGTCGACGTAGATCAGGTTCGGGGGCCGATGGATGTTGCTCTCCGGTTCGCCCGGATAGATCGACGTGACGACGTCCCATAGAAGCATGTTCACGTGCTGCGCCATCTCAAGGATCGACTTGTTCGCACCGACCGGCGTCGAATCCACGGTTCCAAGCGTCAGCGTGTGCGACAGCAGGAACATCTCGCCGTTCAGCAGTTCCGCCTCCCTGAACTTCCGGTACTTCGAAATTTGATCCACAATCATCAGAATGGAGTTCTCGGAGTCGGAGTAGCAGTCGTACAGATCGAAGTTCGAAGTCGCATAGTTTCCTGGCAAGGTGCCCGGCGTATTACAGTCCAAACCACCGAACAGCAGGATCCCGTTCCTGGGATCGACAAATGAATCTTCCAAGTTCTGGAACACACAGATAGCCCGCTTCTGCCCGTCGACGATCTCGCCGATGGTGAACAGACCGATCTTCTCGCCACTCGATGCCGTAAACATCTGGTCGCCCAAGGCGGTCTTGATATGATCGATCATCGCCTGTTGCGTCGCGAGCGGAAATTTATTGCCGTCACTATCGACATAGCCGGAGAACTTCAGGATGGCGATCTCGTCGGGGTGGTCGTCGAGGAACTTCTTCACGTCCGTCAGCGCCATATCCATCGGCTCGCCGAGGCATCCCTGCCCACCGACCTCGGTGGTGAAGTGGCCGAAGGCGAACTCGGAGCCGGGCTCGCTCAATCGCCACAGGGCCGGCCGGAGATCGAAGTACCGGATCCCCGCCTCCAACTGTCTCGCCAGCGGCAGGGTCTGGGTCTGAGTGACCCGGGCGTCCGCGAAGCTGGTGCATGGGCCCGCATGCGACATGCCGCTGTCGTGCGACGCCGGCAGCGAGATGCTGTTCAACTGTTTCGATCGGAAGCTGGGGTGCTGTTCGATCAGTACGCTTATCCAGCGGGCCGAGTTGACGCGGTCGACCGGGTCGATGGGCACAGGAATAGACGGACGGCGCATGATCCCAACCCCCGCCTGACCGTCCCACGCGATGAAATTCTGGGTCGCAGACAGGCCGACGGCGATGGGTCCTTCGACGTAACGCGGATCGACCGGCACGCCGTCGACCGAGGTCTGGATGTTGATGCCAGCCTTGCCGCCCGTCGCACCGCCCCGATCGAACTGGATGGCGAAATGGGACTGCTCGAACGCACATCCCCCTGAACCATCGGCCTCGATGTACTGGAGTGGCTGCCCGAACGCGGGGATCGCAGAGACAGGCTCGATCGTGACGTCGTTCCAGATGTTCAGGTTCGACCCGCTCTCGCCACCGTTCTGCATGCAGTTGACGTCGTTGACCTCCAGATGGTGCGGCTGGCTGTCGAGATTGACGACGACCATGAAGGCGCCTTGTCCCATGTCCGTAACCTTTGTTATCATGTATTAGAAGATAATTTTAACATGCATTACAAAGAATACGTGCATTATAATTCAATCCTGCGGGTCCGACATCGCAGTGTCCGATCGGGTTCGGGATCCGCGTCAGCGGGATCGGTTACGTCTCTCCGACTTCACCGCTCCGGCAGCGGGATGAACTCCTGCTCGTCGCCGGGGACGATGGCGAAGCGGCGGGCCAGCCAGTCGGCCTTGGCAGCCTCGATCTTTTCTTTCGAGGAGGCGACGAAGTTCCACCAGATGAAGCGCGGCCCGTCCATCGGCTCGCCGCCCAGCACCAGCACCCGGGCCCGGGACTCCGCCTGTACCGTCACTTCGTCGCCAGGATGCAGGACCAGCAGCCGGCCGCAGTCGAAGCGATCGCCGGCCACCGACACCGTGCCCTCGGCGACATAGACCGCCCGCTCCTCGTGCTCGGCCGGGATCGGCAGCTTCGCCCCGGTATCGAGGATCGCGTCGGCGTAGATGGTCTCGGAATAGCTCGGCACCGGCGAGGTCTTGCCCCACAAGGTGCCGGCGACGATGCGTACCCGCTTGCCCTCGCCCTCGATGGTCGGCAGCGCATTGGAGCCGAGATGGGCGAAGCTCGGCGCCACCTCCTCCGATGCCTTCGGCAACGCCACCCAGGCCTGGATGCCGAACATCGTCGCGCCGGCGGCGCGCAGCTCGGAATCGGTACGCTCTGAATGCACGATGCCGCGGCCGGCGGTCATCCAGTTGACCTCGCCCGGCCGGATCGGCTGGGCGGTGCCGAGGCTGTCGCGGTGCATGATCTCGCCGTCGAACAGATAGGTCAGCGTCGACAGCCCGATATGCGGGTGCGGGCGGACGTTGATGCCCTCGCCGATCGGGAATTGGGTCGGCCCCATCTGGTCCCAGAAGATGAACGGCCCGACCATCTGGCGTTGCGCCGACGGCAACGCGCGGCGCACCTCGAAGCCGCCGAGGTCGCGGGCGCGCGGCACGATCACCGTCTCGATCCCGGATGTGGTGGTCGGATCGCTCATCTGACCCTCCTGCCATCCAGCACTGGCTGACGTCGCAAGAGCGTTTGCCCGGCGCCGTGGCTCCGGTCGATACTGTGTCGAAACACGGGAGGAGACCAGAGATGACCTTGCGGACGATCGCCGAAGGACTGCGATTCCCCGAGGGCCCGATCGCCATGGCGGACGGCTCGGTACTGGTGGTCGAGATCGCGCGGCGCACCCTGACCCGCTGCTGGCCGGATGGCCGCACGGAGGTCGTCGCCGAGACCGGCGGCGGGCCGAACGGCGCCGCCATGGGGCCGGACGACAAGGTCTATATCTGCAACAACGGCGGCTTCGACTTCCACGTCGATCCCGAGACCGGGCACCACCGCACCATCGGCCAGGCGCACGATTACTCGGGCGGACGCATCGAGCGCGTCGACCTGCAGACCGGTGCTGTCGAGGTGCTGTTCAGCGAATGCGGCGGCCATCCGCTGAAGGGGCCGAACGACCTGGTGTTCGACCGGACCGGCGGCTTGTGGTTCACCGACCTCGGCAAGGCCCGGGCCCGCGATATGGATCGCGGCGGCGTCTACTACTGCCGGCCCGACACCGGGTTGATCAAGGAAGCCATCTACCCGATGGTCATGCCGAACGGCATCGGCCTGTCACCCGACGAAAACACCCTCTACGTCGCCGAGACCGAGGGCGGCCGGCTGTGGTCGTACGAGATCGTCGGCGAGGGCGAGGTTTCGAAGCAGCCGTTCCCGTCGCCGAACGGCGGCCGGCTGGTGGCCTGCGATGCCGGCTTCCGGCGATTCGACAGCCTGGCGGTCGAACGCGACGGGGCGATCTGCGTCGCCACCCTGGGCACCGGCGGCGTCACGGTCGCCTCGCCGGCCACCGGCACCTTCGAGTTCCATCCGATGCCGGATTCCTACTGCACCAATATCGCATTCGGCGGCCCGGATCTGCGGACCGCCTTCATTACCCTCAGCATCACCGGCCGGCTGGTCGCCATGGACTGGCCGCGGCCCGGCCTGCCGCTGAATTTCCTGAACGAAGGTGCCAACGCCTAGAATTGGCCGCGCGGCACCTCGGACGACGGTTCCTTGGGGGGAACGCAACTGTTGCATGTCCCGTCGTCACGAGGTGCCGGCGACACTGTGGATGGCCGCGACGCGGCCACCCGATTTCGCACGAGCCGGACCGCGCCGGTCAGCGCATGGTGGTGAGCAAGGCTGGGTAGGTGGCGCGCGTCAACGGCGAGAACGCGGTCTCGACCGGCGCACCATAGCGATTACGCAACGTCCAACGGCCGCCGAGCGCCGCGGCACCGACCGGGCCGGCGGATGCCGCCACGCCGACGCCGAGCGCGGCCTCGAAATAGTCCAGGAACTGCAGTCCGGCCGCCCCGGCCGCGACCGAGCAGCCATACAGGGCGACGATGCCGCCGGGTCGGAATGCCTTGGCCATGTCAGCCAGCACCGCGCGCCGCATCGCCAGCGCCGGCAGATCGATCCGATCGCCGGCCAGTACCAGCACGCCCGGCTCGCCATGGCACACCAGGTGGACCGTCGCGATATCGTGGAGTCCGCCCAGATGCCCGGCGATCTGTTCCAGACCGCGGCCGCCGGACGACAGATGAACGATCTCGATCCCTGCGCGCCTGCCGTCGACCAGTATCGGCGCATCGTCGATCCCTGGATCGACGATCAGGACCTCGTTGATGGCTCCCTGGCGAGCCGACACCACGAGGCTGTCGACGACTCCGCCCGATCCGGCGTCGAGATCGCCGCTCGAACTCGCCTGATCCAAATGATCCACGATCTGCGGGTCGCCCCCGACCCCGCGAAACTGACTCATGCCCCTGCCTCCATTCTGGAACGCGGGAAGAATGCCTGGACCAACAGCCCAGATGGGCCGCCCTCACCCGTTACCCTATATCGTTAGCGCGAAATTCTAGCCCCTGATTGCCTGTACGTCTCAATTTTGTTTCTTCATTGTCTCAACATCTCACTATTCTGTCTTCCGGGCGATGATCTCGCCGTGCTCCGCCAACCGCCTGATCCACGACATCGCCCTCTACGACGCCGACTGTGCTTTCGTCCGCACCGGGCTGCCGGAGGACTTCGCCGCGGCGAGCGACCTGTTCGCCCGGCAGATGAAGGGCTGGCGTGTCTACACCCAGCATATCGGGCCGATCCTGCAGGCTGCAGGCACCTCCGCCACCTGACCGGACCGCTTGACCGGACTGCCTGACCGGGCCACTTGGTCGGGCCACCTGATCGTGACCCGCCCGCCGGTCAGCCGGGCGGCCCGTCGGCGAACGCCGCCACCTCGGCACCGTGCGTGCCGTCGGCCCCGACGAACCAGTCGCCGATCTCGCTGGAGGTCATGAAGACCACGTCGTCTCGGCCCAGCAAAAGATCGAGCACGCGCTCGAAGTGGTGGGCGACGTGCGGAACCCCGATCAGATGCGGGTGCAGCGCCAGCGTCAGGACCCGCGGCTGGTCCCGGCCCTCGCGCTCGAAGACCGCCAGGGTCGCCTCGACGCGCCGGAAGATCTCGTCGGTCGAGTTGTGCTGGACCGCGTAGATCGGCACGTCGTTGAGCTCGAAAGTATAGGGCATCGCGACCATCGGCCCGTGACGGGTCCGCATCCAGCACGGCAGATCGTCGACCAGCCAGTCGTGCAGGAACTCGATGCCGTGCTTCTTCAGAATGTCCGGGGTCTCCGGCGTCTCGCCGATGCCCGGCCCGAGCCATGCCCGCACCTTGCTCCCGGACAACGCCTCGAGGCGCTGCAACGAGCGCTGGATCTCGGCCTCCTCGTCATCGGCCTGCTTGAGCGACTGCTGGAACCAGCCATGCCCGACCAGCTCCCAGCCGGCCCGCACCACCGCCTCGGCCAGGCTGGGATACACGTCGGCGACCTGCGCGTTCATCAGCGCCGACGCCCGCAGGCCGCGCGCCGCCAGCATCGCGAACAGCCGCGGCATGCCGCAGCGCAGGCCGTATTCGACCCAGGCGAAGTTGGGGACGTCGGGCGGATCGCTCGGCCGACCGTGCGGTGGCGGCAGCACGCCGCGCGGCATCGGCCGGTCGAAGGGCCAGTACTCGATATTGACCGCGACGTTGACCATGATCGGCTTGCCGCGGAACGGCTTCAGCGACGCACGCTCGTTGGCCATCCGGAACGGGATGCGTGGATTGGACCACATGCTCGACCCTCTTTCGCTTGGTTCGATGTCGTCGTGTGCCCGGGTTTCGTCGTCACGGGAGAGCGGTGGCCTCAGCCGGATCGCCCCATCGCAGCGGCTGCCACGGTATCGCCGCCTGAAGCCGGGCGGCGAACGACAGCAGGACCGCGTCGCCGCCCGGCCGCCCGACCAGTTGCAGCGCCACCGGCATGCCGCGGTCATCGAGCCCGACCGGCAGCGCCACGGCCGGCAGGCCGAGATAGTTCGCGAACCGGGTATAGGCGCTGAGGGCGTACAGCAGCCGGGGCGAGAAGCCGGGTGAGTCCGGGTCGGCCTCGGCGACCAGCGGCGTGCGGACCGGCATGACCGGCAGCGCCAGCAGATCGGCGCCGGCGAACACCCGGTCCTCGAAGTCCAGCCGATGCCGGTCGCGGGCGTGCAGGCTGCGCGCCAACCGGTCGGCGCCGATCGACCCGCCCTTGGCGATCCGCTTGGCGAGCACCGGGTCCCCGACCCGGTCCAGCTTCGCCCCCCAGACCTGCCAGGCCTCGACCTGCATCACGACGAGCGCCTCCTCGCCCAGTTCCCGCAGGCACTCGAGGGCATCGACCGGCACGGTCGCGACGCCAAGTCCGGGCAGCCGGTCCAGGGCATCGCGGCAGGCCCGCCCGACCGGAGCTTCCGCCCGCGACAGGGCATCCTCGACCACGGCGACCGTTCGCACTGCGCCGGCATCCGGGACAAGGGCGTCGCCGGCCAGGACCGCCGCCACGGCCGCGATATCCCGCATGTCCCGCCCCAGCAGGCCGATGGTGTCGAGGCTCGGCGACAGCGGCATCGTGCCGTCACCCGGCACCAGCCCGGCGCTCGGCTTCCACGCGGCGACGCCGCAGCATTGCGCCGGAATGCGAACCGAGCCGCCGGTGTCCGAGCCGAGTGCCACCAGGGCGGCGCCAGCCGCCACCGCGACCGCCGACCCGGATGAGGAGCCGCCCGGCACGAAGGCCGGGTTCCAGGGATTCCGGGCGGTTCCGACACCGGACGGCTCGTAGGCCAGCGCGGTCATGCGGGTGAAGCCGATGCGCACCGCGCCGGCCGCGGCCAACCTGCCCAGGACCGTCGCATCGGCCCCGGCGTCGATGTCCGGCGGCGTCGGCAGTCCGCAGCCCGGCCGGCGGCCGGCGGCGACGACCATGTCCTTGCAGGCATACGGCAATCCGGCGAGGCGCCCGGCGGACGGCATTGGCCGATCGGCCTCGAGCGCGGCGAATGCTGCGAACCGGTCCTGGACCGCGCCGGCGCGGCGGCGGCAGAGGTCCAGCGCCGCCGCCCGCTCACCGGCGGTCAGCGTCCCCCAGTCCCGGCGATCGTCCGCTCCGGCCATGTTCGATCCTCCGGCTTCATTCTCAGGGGCGGTTCATCGATCCGGCCAGATCGGACAGCCTCTAGGTCAGGTGCAGCCGGACCGCCTCGGGCCGCCACGAGAGGTGGGCGCGGTCGCCGCTCGCGAAGTGCCCGGGCAGGCTGTTGGTGGCGACGCGCACCGTGGCGGCCTGGCCGGTCGGCAGATGGACGTGCATGACGGTGGAGAACCCGAGGTAGAACACGTCCGCCACCGTCACCGGGGTCTCGGCGACGCCCGACTCGGACGACGGATGCGCGGAGAGCCGGAAGTCCTCGGCCTTCACGGAGACCGCCGCCGCCTGGCCGTCGGCAGCCGGTGAATCCGGCAACGGGACGCTCAGGCCGTCGCAGACCATCAGGCGCGCGGCGGCACCGTCGCGCCGGACCACGCCGTCGAACAGCGTCGTCTCGCCGATGAAGCCGGCGCTGAAGCGGCGCTCCGGGCGCTCGTACATGTGCTCGGGGGTGCCGCGTTCGACCAGTTCGCCATCGGCGATCAGCGCGATCTCGTCGGCCACCGTCATCGCCTCTTCCTGGTTGTGGGTCACGTGCACGAAAGTGACGCCCACGCTCTCCTGGATGTGCTTGAGCTCGAAGCACATGTCGCGCCGCAGGCTGGCGTCCAGGGCGGCCAGCGGCTCGTCCAGCAGGATCACCGAAGTCTTGAGCACCAGCGCGCGGGCCAGCTGGACCCGCTGCTGCTGGCCGCCGGACAACTCGTGCGGCCGGCGGCGCTCGTAGCCGGCGAGCCCGACCAGCTTCAGCATATCCAGCGACTGCGTGCGGATCGCGTCGCGCGGCAGCCGGCGCAGGGTCAGGCCATAGGCGACGTTCTGCTCGACCGTCATGTGCGGGAACAGCGCCGATCCCTGGAACACCATCGAGGTATCGCGCCGGTCGGCGGGCCGGTCCGTCACGTCGACGCCGTTGATCCGGACCCGGCCCTGGGTCGGGCGGATCAACCCGGCGATCATCCGCAGGGTCGTCGTCTTGCCGCCGCCGCTCGGTCCCAGCAGCACGAAGTATCGCCCGGCCGGAATCGTGAAGCTGGTCGGCTTCATCGCGGTGACCGACCCGTAGTCCTTGGCGATCCCCTCGGCCTCGACCGCCGGCACCGCATTCTCCATACCCGTCATGTCCGTCCCCGCAGCATGGCCAGTGCCAGCACCAATCCGATGACCGTGATCGACACCGCGCTGAACAGCCCGGCCATGGCGTAGACCTCGGGGGTCATGCCGGTATTCAACATGTAGGACACCAGATAGGTCGGGAAGGTGTCGAAGCCGCCCTTGAGGAAGTTGGTCCGGACGTACTCGTTGAACGAAAGGATCGCCACGAAGGCGGTCGAGGCGAAAACGCCGGCCCGGATCTGCGGGAACTCGACGTGCCAGAATGCCTGCCACGCGTTGGCGCCGCAGGTCCGCGCCGCCTCGGCCTGCTCCGGGCGGAACCGGGCCATGGTGACCAGGACCACCACGAAGGCGTAGGGCAGACACCAGGTGATCTGACCGACCACCGCGCTCCACAACGACAGCTCGAACCATTCGACCCCGAGCACCGCCTCGGCGAGGCGGCTGAGGTTCTTGAAATAGACCAGCAACGCCGCAGCGGTGACGTCCGCCGGCACGAACAGCGGCGACAGCATCAGGAACACGAACGGCACCTTGAAACGGGTGCGCTGGTAGAACTTGGCGGCCAGCAGCGCCATCGGAATCGTCCAGGCGATCACGATGACCGCGATCAGCCCGGTCCAGCCGAGAGTGGCGCGGATTTCCTGATTCTCGAACAGCGTCTGGTACCACAGCCAGGTGAACTGGTACTCCGCCGCGCCGAACCCGCCGTAGTTGAACGAGATGTACAGCGTATAGAACACCGGCAGCATCAGCACGCCGACGACCGTCAGCATGTACAGCCACTTCAGGCGGTATCCCCAGGCGTTCTCGTAGTCGTGGTTCATCCGGCTAGCGGTACGGCTGGAGGATCTTGGTGATGTCGAACAGCCGGTGGCCGATCAACAGCAGCCCCACCATCAGCGCCACCATGACGGCGGCGATCGCCATCGCCAGCGGGAAGTCGAGGGCGGCGATCGCGTTCACCACCAGGGTGCCGGCATTGGCGGCCCCGGGGCCGCCCAGCAGGTCGGGCACCAGGAACAGCCCGAGGCTGTTGACGAAGATGAAAACCGTCGCCGCGAAGATGCCCGGGGCGGCCAGCGGCACGATCACCCGCACGAAGGTCCGCACCACCCCGCTGCCGAGGTCGCTGCACAGCTCGAACACGTAGTCGGGCACCCCCTCCATCGCCAGGAAGCCGCAGAACACCATGAACGGCAGGAACGACATCACCTCGCCGATCACCACCGCGGCCGGCGTGAACAGCAGCCAGTCGAGCGGCAGGTCGATCAGGCCGATGCCGATCAGCGCGTCGTTGACGATGCCGTTGCGGCCGAGCACCGGACGCAACGAGAACAACCGGATCACCTCGGAGATCATGAACGGCAGGATGAACAGCAGCACCGCCTTGTGCTGCGCCGCCACCGGCAGCGACCGGCGCACGAACACCGCGATCGGGAAGCCGAGCGCGAACGCCACCAGCACCGTGACAAGGCCGGACTGCACCGAGTTCAGGAAGCTGTCCAGCCGGCCGGACAGGAAGAAGTCGCCATAGGCCGCCAGCGTGAAGCCGGGCTCCATCCAGAACATGGTGCGCTCGAACACGCTCCACACCAGCGTCAGGGCGAGCGGCACCAGGAAGAACACGGTCATGAAGACCGCCGGCAGGTAGAACAGCAGCCGGCCGGGGCCGTCGTCGGCCACCAGCCGCTGCCAGAGGGAACCGTCTCCGGCTCCCTCTCGCGGCGTCACGACGGTCATGGGATCCGGCTCAGGCGGCCTGCACCCGCGACCACCATTCCTGATAGGTCCGCAGATGCGTCGGATAGACGTTCTGCCAGGCGTTGCCGGCAACCGCGTAGCGCTGCTCCTTGCGCTTCAGCGTCTCCTTCAGATCCGCGACGTCGAAGTCGGCGGCATTGGCTTCCAGGTAGTCGACCATGCCGGTGGTCAGGGACGCGAAGCCGAAGCGCGAGAGCTGCCGGGTCGTGTACCAGGGCGACAGTACGGTCTCGGCCAGCTTGTAGAATGCCGCGTCCTTGCCGGCCGCGGCGGCGTCCTTGGTCAGCATGACTATGTTGTTCCAGACCTGATGGCCTTCCTTCATCGTGCCGTAGACGATGTCCTGGCCGGATTTCTTGGCGGCGACCCGCTGGATCGGCTCCCAGCACGACATCATCGCCACTTCGCCGGAGGCCAGCAGGTCGACGCCCTGCTGGAAACCGTTCCAGAACGTCCGGAACTGCCCGGCCTTCTTCTTCTCGATCAGGAATTCGGCGACGCCCTGGATCTCGTCGGGCTGCATGTCGGACCGGTTCTTGATCGACATCTTCCCGGAATCGTGGAGATAGATCGCGGTGACCGTCATGGTCGGGCCGAAGTCGTTCTGCATGGCGGTCCGGCCCTTGAACTCGGGGTCGAACAGCGCTTCCCAGCTGTTGTAGTCCTGGCCCAGCATCGACTTGTTGTAGGCCAGCGAGTCGGCGTTCGCGATGTACGGGACGGCGTAGACCTTGTCCTTGTAGCGGATCGAGTGGGCAGCCTCGCCGTTGGGGTCGCGCACCTCGTCGCGCAGCAGGTTCCAGTTCGGAATCCGCGCGGTGTCGAGTTCGGCGATCACGCCGTTCTCGGCCATCGCGTCCTCCATGCCACCGCCGTTGTCGGTGAAGGCGTCGTAGAGCTTGCGGCCGTCGCCGACCATCATCTTCGACAGGGCCTCGTCGGCACTGGCGCTCTTCGGGCTCCACGCCAGCTTGATGCCGGCCTTCTCCTCGAACGGCGCCCAGGTGTCGAACGGCCGCATGATCGGCGCCGCCCAGAGGCGCAGCTCGTCCGTGGCCGCCTGGGCCGGAACGACGCGGGCGAGCGCGGCGGTCCCCAGCAGGCCGGCGGTCCCTTGGAGCAGCAGCCGACGGGTAAATTCGCTCTGATTCATGCGGAGGTCCCCCTTGTTCGCGATGACGGTAGATAGTTAACAGTTAACACCGACCTGGATGCAATGCTGGAATTGTCCAGGGGGTCCGGCCCAATCCCGGCCGGCATGGCGGGCGTCGGACCGCGGCCGTTCCGTCAGAATGTTTCACCCATGCCCAGTCGGCATTGGAAAACCGGGTGTCGCCGCGCCGAAGCTTGGCGACGACGCGACAACGCAAAGGTGGGTCCATGTCCGAAGCCGGAAGTCCGAACAGCTCGCTGGCAGCCCAACTCGCGGCGAACACGACCGAGCGGCGCAAGGTCATGGCGGAGGCCGACTGGGACACCATCGACGGGTCGATCCAGGCACTCGAGGCCGGCGGCGTGCGGTCGACCATCCTGCAACCCGGGCAGACCGCCCCGGACTTCGCGTTGCCGAACGCCGACGGCGTCATGGTCCGCTCGAACGCGCTCCGGGCGAACGGGCCGCTGGTGGTGAAGTTCTATCGCGGATCCTGGTGCTCCTACTGCAACGTCGAGATCCGGGCACTGATGCAGGTGCTCGACGACATCAGGGCACTCGGTGGCGACATGGTCGCGATCACGCCCGAAGTACCCGACGAGGCCGCGAAGATGACCGCGAAGCACGGCCTGGCGTTCGAGGTCCTGTCCGACGTCGGCAACACGGTGGCCCGGCAGTACGGACTGGTCTGGACCCTGCCCGACCGGGTCAGGCGCTTCTACGGCAGGATCGGCCTCGACCTGCAGCGCTCCAACGGCGACGATAGTTGGGAACTGCCGATCCCCGGCAACTTCGTCGTGGCGCCCGACGGCACCCTGCTCGACGCGTTCGCCGATCCCGACTACCGGGTCCGCCAGGAGCCTGCCGACGTGGTCGCGGTGATCCGCCGCTGGGCCGGACGTTAGGCGGCCGGGGCGACGTCAGGCGGCGTCGTGCAGGATGATCCCCAGCGTGTAGCGCGCGCCCGACCGCAACCGGCTCACGCCGTGTCGCATGGCGGTCCGGTAGATCCCGCGCGAGCCCTGCACCGGGCGTCGGTTCACCGGGAAGATCACCGCCTCGCCCTGCCCCAGGGTCACCACCTCGGCGCGCGATTGCATGCGCGGACGCTGCTCGGTCAGCACGAACTCGCCGCCGGTGAAGTCGGCCGCCGGATCGCTCAGCAGGGCCGCCGCCTGCAGCGGGAACACGTGCTCGCCGTAGAGGTCCTGGTGCAGGCAGTTGTAGTCGCCGGGACCGTATTTCAGGATCAGCGGCGTCGGGCGGGCCTGGCCGGCGGCATGGCATTCGGCCAGCCAGTCGTCGAGCCGGTCCGGGTAGCGCCGGTCGTCGCCGGTGCGCCCGGCCCAGGCATTCGCCACCGTGGCCAGCCGCGGATACAGCGCCGCCCGCAGCGCCGCCACCGGATCCGGCAGCGGATAGCCGAAGTAGCGGTATTCGCCGCTGCCGAAGCCGTGCCGGGCCATCGTCACGGTGCTGCGGAACCGGGGGTCGTCGGGATACAGGGCGATCAGCGACCGGCACTCGCCGGCCGACAGCAGCGGCCCGGTTGTCGCCGCCCCCCAGCGGTCGAGGTCGGCGCCGATCCGGTCCCAGTCGAGGCCGGCCACGCGGTCGGGAATATCGGTCATCGGGGCTCCATTCGCTCCAGGCATCGGCCCGGAACCGTAGGAGCGCCACCCGGACCGATCACTCCGGTTCTTGCGGCTGCCCGATTTCCTGCGGCTGCCCGGCCCGGCGCCGCGTCACCGTCACGCCGGCGGCCTCGGCATCCGGGAACACGTCGAGCTTCTCGACCGTCACCTCGGCGCGCCGGGCCCGCGGGTCGACCATCGCCAGTTCGGCAATGCGATCGGCCAGGGTCTCGACAAGACCGATATGACCGCCGCCGGCCAGCGCGCGAATGCCGGTGGCCAGTCGCTCGTAGCAGTACACCCGGCGATAGTCCTCGCGGAAGCCGCCCTCCGGGCGCACCGCATCGACGATCACGTCCACACGGACCCGCTGGGAACCGTCCCGCTCATGCGGGTGGATGCCGATCCGGAAATCGACGACCAGGCCCCGCAGCCGCACGACATAGAGATCGTCGACGACCCCGGTTTCGGGGTCGGTTTCGGGGCCGGTGTCGACATCGCTGGCAGCCACCGGCCGTTCGTCCACGTCGCGCCCGTGGGCGCGCCCTCCATCATCCGGTGCCATGCCGGCCTCCTGCGGTATCGCGCGAAGCTAACCTATGGCGGTCGGGGCGCCGTCGCAAACCCGCCTTGCGGGGTCGTCCACGGAACGGCCTCGCAATCCTGCCGACACGGCATCTTGGCGACGCCCGCGGCGGCGGTCTAGGCTCCGCGCCGACTTTGTATACACTCTTGGAGAAACCTCATGAGCAAGGCGATGTTCGAGGCCGGCCTGAAGAACCGTCGCGAGGTGCTCGGCGCCGACTACGTGGACAAGTCGATCGCCTCGGCCGACGACTTCAACCTGCCGCTCCAGGAACTGGTGACCGAATACGCCTGGGGCGCGGTGTGGGGCCGCGAGGGCCTGGAGCGCAAGCAGCGCTCGATCCTGAACCTCGGCATGCTGGTGGCCCTGAACCGGCCGCACGAGCTGAAGCTGCACATTCGCGGCGCCATCACCAACGGCGTCACCAAGGACGAGATGCGCGAGATCTTCCTGCAGACCGCCATCTACTGCGGCGTCCCGGCGGCGATCGACGCCTTCCGGACCGCCCGCGAAGTCTTCAAGGAACTGGGCATATAAAGGGAGATCGCCGCCATGGCGGACATGACCGTTGGCTGGATCGGCATCGGCAACATGGGTTGGCCGATGGCCCGCAACGCCAAGAAGGCCGGCATCGATATCGCGGTCTACGACCTCGACCAGGGCCGGATGGGCGAATTCGCCGAGGAGTTCGACGCCAGGCGCGCACCGACCCTGCGGGCGCTCGCCGAGATGTCCGACGTGGTCGTGACGATCGTGCCGGACGGCAAGATCGTCCGGCAGATCTGCCTGGGTGACGGCGATCGCCTGGCCGACGGCCTCAAGCCCGGCACCATCGTCGTCGACATGAGCTCGTCGGCGCCGACCGGTACCCGCACCCTGGGCGACGAGTTGCACAAGCGCGGGATCACGCTGATCGACGCGCCGGTATCCGGCGGCACCGGCGGCGCCGACGCCGCCACCCTGTCGATCATGGTCGGCGGCAGCGACGAAGCGGCGATCGCCAAGGTCATGCCGGTGTTCGAGGCGACCGGCAAGAACGTGTTCCGCTGCGGCACGCTCGGCTGCGGACATGCCATGAAGTGCCTGAACAACTACCTGTCGGCGGTCGGCCTCACCGCCGCCAACGAGGCCCTGGTCGTCGGTCAGAAATTCGGCCTCGATCCGGCCACCATGATCGACATCATCAACGTGTCGAGCGGCCGCAACAACTCGACCGAGACCAAGTACCACCAACGGGTCCTGCCCCGGACATACGGCTCCGGCTTCTCGGCGGCGCTGATGGCCAAGGACGTCGGCATCGCCGCCGGGCTGGCCGGCGACCAGGAGGCGTTCGCGCCGCTGCTGCACACCCTGAACGACATCTGGCAGCAGGCCTCGGAACAGCTGCCCGGCGTCGATCACGAAGTCACCATCGAGTACTACGAGCGGGCCAACGCCACCAGGCTGAAGTCCGGGAAGAAGAGCTGATGGCGACCGGGTCGAACGCGCCGCGGCTGGCGTTCGTCGGCTTCGGCGAGGCCGGGCCGCTGATCGCCAAGGGATTGCTCGAGGCCGGGGCCGCGTCGGTCGCGGCCTACGACGTCCTGGTCGACGACCCGGCGGCGCGCGACGCCTGGGTCGCCAGGGCCGAGGCGGTGCCGGCCAGGGCGTGCACGGCGCTGGCCGAGGCGGTCGGCGATGCCGACCTGATCCTCTCGACCGTCACCTCGGAGCGTGCCTTGGAGGCGGCCACCGCGGCGGCCCCGCACCTGCGGGCCGGCCAACTGTTCCTGGACCTGAACGCCTGCTCTCCCGGCAAGAAGGTCAAGGCGGCGGCCGCGGTCGAAGCGGCGACGCCGGCCCGTTACGTCGACGTGGCGGTGATGGACACGGTCCCCGGTCGCGGCCACAAGGTGCCGATGCTCCTGGCCGGCCCGGCCGCGGCGGAAGCCGCCGAGCGGCTGGCGCACTTCGGCATGAACGTGGAGGTGGTCGGCGACAAGATCGGCCAGGCATCGACCATCAAGATGACGCGCAGCGTGTTCATGAAGGGGCTCGAGGCGATCCTGTGCGAGACCCTGGTGGCGGCCGACCGGGCCGGGGTCGCCGACCGGGTTCTGGGGTCGATCCAGGCCACCTTCCCCGCCCTCGACTGGCGGCAGGTCGCCACCTACCACATGGGCCGAATGGCCTTGCACGGCCGGCGCCGGGCGATCGAGATGGACTCGGTCGCCGACACCCTGCGCGACCTCGGCCTGGACCCGTTCACCGCCGTCGGCTCCGGCCAGCGCCAGATGTGGGTCGCCGACCTCGGCCTGCGCGAACGCTTCGGGACCAAGGGACCGGAAACCCTGGAGGACTTCCTGGCGGCGGTCGCCGAGACCGATACCACCGGCGACGGGTGAGCGGGCCCCAGCGAAACCGGATCGGACCGCATCCGACCAGCGTGGGGTCAGCCCGCAAGTCAGCCGCCGCCGAACGGATGAGGCCCGCCGAAGTCGTCGACATAGAGCTTATGGCTGACCAGCCCGACACCGGGAACCGTCCCGTGCAGCTGCAGCATCGGGGACTCCATGATCAGCTTCAGCGGCGCCGCGCCATCGACATCGTAGTGCAGCTGGTGGGCCGCGCCGGGCATCACGTCCAGCACGGTCCCGGCGAACCGCATGGCCACCGGGCGATGCAGGTGCCCGGCCAGGACCCGCTCGACGTTCGGTGCCGCCCGGATCAGTGCCTCGAACCGGTCCGCCCCCTCCAGCAGCCGGACACCGTCCATCCGGGCAAGCCCGACGGCCACCGGCGGGTGGTGCATGGCGACGATCGTCGGCGTCGTCCGGTCGCCGGCGAGTTGTCCGGCCAGCCAGTCGAGCCTGCTGCTGCACAGGGCGCCCGACGACTTGCCCTGGTCCAGCGTGTCGAGCATCAGGACCCGGCAGCCTTCCAGTTCCAGCGCGTACTGCAAGAACGGCTCGGCGGGGTTCCAGTAGTCGAGGTCGGGAAAGCTCGCCCGGAAGGCCTCGCGGTTGTCGTGGTTTCCGAGCGCAAGGCGGACCGGCACGGCAAGCGGTCCAAGAAGCTGCCGGAGGTGCGCATATTCCAACTCCGATCCGGCATCGACCAGATCGCCGGTTATCAGCACGAAATCCGGACGCGGGCGGAGCGCGTTCAGGCGGGCGACCGCGCGTTCGAGGAATGCCCCGGTGTCGACGCGGCCGGCGAGCCGGTCTCCGGGAACTCGGACATGCAGGTCGGTGATCTGGGCAAACAGCATGAGGTTCCTCCGTCGACAGCCGTGGATATATGGCCTGCCCGCTTCTTCTCTGGACAAGAGTTTTCTTGGGCTTACATCTAGCGCTCGGACTCGGGAGCTGGCCCCCGGCACGACCGTTACCCGAGATCATCCGACGGATTCACGAGAGGAGAGCGACCGATGGCATTCGAACTTCCCCCGCTGCCCTATGCGTATGACGCACTGGCGCCGTTCATGTCGGCGGAGACGCTGGAGTTCCACCACGACAAGCACCACAACGCCTATGTCACGAACGGCAACAACCTGCTGAAGGGCACCGGCCTGGAGGGCAAGTCGCTCGAGGACGTCGTGAAGGCGTCCTACAAGGACGACAAGCTGACCGGCCTGTTCAACAACGCCGCCCAGCACTGGAACCACATCGAGTTCTGGCAGTGGATGAAGCCGAACGGCGGCGGTGCCATGCCGGGCGAGCTCGAGAAGCGGGTCGTCGCCGACTTCGGCAGCGTCGACAAGTTCAAGGAAGACTTCGTCAACGCCGGCGTCACCCAGTTCGGCTCCGGCTGGTGCTGGCTGGCGGTCGGCTCCGACGGCAAGCTGAAGGTCACCAAGACGCCGAACGGCGTGAACCCGGTGGCGCTCGGCGAGACCGCGCTGCTCGGCTGCGATGTTTGGGAGCACTCCTACTACATCGACTACCGCAACCGCCGGCCGGACTATCTGAAGGCCTTCGTCGACAGCATGGTGAACTGGGAGCGGGTCGCCGAGCTCCTGGCGAAAGCAGCCTGAACGCAGGCGGGCGCGGCGCCGTCCGGCGTCGCGCCCGCCACCCTGAAACGGTTCCAGCCCGAACGCTTTTTCACCGTCAGCTCAATTGCTTCTTGTCGGTATTTGCACTGACGTGCAAGACTTTCTCCCCGGGAATACGGGGCGGCTTCGCGGTTATGGACATCCAACTCGCATCGTTCTGGCTTACCCCGAAGGGGATTGGTCCGCGGCTATCCGACGGCACGGGCGCGGAGCGCACCATGTGGGCCACCGCGATCAACCTCATGGGCTGGATCGACGTGGAGATCGGCGGTCGTATCGCCGATGTACATGTGGACCCGGACGTCGTGGGCGACGAGGTTCTCGACCTTCTCCCCGATGCGCTCGCGCACAGGGCGAAGGGTCGGCGTGTGACCATCAATCTGGTCCGGGCCGACTCCCGTCCGGCCTCGGTATGCTTTGCCGACGCGAAATCGGCGATACGCTACCTGCAGGACTCGGTACGGATGCGGCGCGGCAGCAAGAACTCGCCGCCTACGATCGACGAGATTCTGCGGGGCGCCGGTGCATCGTCTGCCGATACCGACGGCCAGCCGCAGTCGCCGGCGCCGATCGCCGCGCAACCCGACGCCGGCGTCGCCCGGTCGATCAGCTCGATCGAGCTGGCGATGATATCCGCGGAAACCCTGGCCGCGCGGCTTCGAACCGCGGAGTGGTTGGACGCCGACGGCCGCTATCGTCGGCGGTTGGGCGACGACCTGCCGCACGACGCGCCGGACATGGTGCTATTCGCCGTGCATTCCCTGGGTTGGGCGGCGATCGAACGTTCCTGGCTGCACGCCGGAACCAGCCTGGACACGGTTTCGCCGACCCGGATCGTCGTCGATCCCCATGGCGCCGAGCCGGCGACGGTCGAACGGCTGATCGACCTCTGCGCGGTCTGGTCGGACGGACTGGAGCCGATCTCGCTGGCGTGGTGGGACGGCGCCACCTGGCAGAACGAGTACGGCCGGGCCGAGCAGGTAGCCGACCGGATCCGGCACCTTGTCACGGCCCGGCAGTATGCCCAGTTCCCGACCACCATCCAGTCGATCGCCATCGAGCCGGACCGGCTGCCCAGCGACGTGGCGCCGCATCATCGTGAGTTGATCGGCCGGGCGGTCCGGACATGGTGGGCATATGGCGGCAACGGCGACGAAGGATCCGGGCTGATCGAGGCACTGGAGCGCGAGGGCGCCAGTTCCGCTCGCGCCAAGCTGGTCGAACTCGACCAGGACAACCAGTTCCGGATCGCGGCCTATGAGGGCGGCGACCTGCGGCTGTGGGACGAGATCACCCCGGCCCAGATGGTCGGCAAGCGGCTGATCGACGTTCCCGACCGGCGGCTCGGCCGGCGCGTCGAGCTCGACGTGCAGACGGCGGTCCGTCGGGGTTCTCCGCTGGTGCATCGCTGCCGCGGGGTGCTGCTCACCAAGGGCGGGCCGGAGTCGTTCGACTGGGTGCGGCTCAGCCTGCCGCTGTACCGTCGCACCCACCCGACGCCGCGATCGGTGCTGACGATCTGCATGGTCTGAGCGCCGCCGCTTCCCGCGCTTCGTCAGGCGCAATCCGGCAGGCGCAATCCGGCAGGCCCAATCCAGCAGGCCCAATCCGCCAAGCCCGAGCCTCCAGGACAGAATGCCAGGACCCGCGCCTCGACCCGCCGCGTTCTTCGACCGCGACGGCGTGCTCAACCAGGATGTCGGCTATGCCCACCGGCCCGACCAGATCGTCTGGGTGGAGGGCGCCATGGATGCTGTGCGCCGCCTCAACAGAGCCGGTTTCCTGGTGTTTGTCGTGACCAACCAGGCCGGTATAGCCCGCGGGCTCTATGGATCCGCGGACGTCGAGAGGCTGCACCGATGGATGGCCGAACGCCTCGGCGAGCAGGGAGCGGTCATCGACGACTGGCGGTACTGCCCCTACCACCCGGACCATCAGGCGGACCGCTACGCCGCCTACTCCCGCTGGCGCAAGCCGGCCCCCGGCATGCTGCTCGACCTCATGCGGCACTGGCAGGTCCGGCCGACCGGGTCTTTCCTGGTCGGTGACCGCGACACCGACATTCAGGCGGCGCTGGCGGCCGGGGTCGCCGGGCACCGCTACCCTGGCGGCGACCTCGACGCCTTCGTGGCGCGCTTGATCGCGGTCGATCGAGCCGGTATCTCGGGCGACGAGGAGGCGGGGTCATGAAATTTCGGTTCGGATGGCTCGGAGCGTCTGTGCTGCCGCTTGCGTCGGCGACCGCGAGCAGCCCGGCGGGCGGGCGGCGGTGAGCGCCGGAAGGCCGATCGTCCCGGTCATCCTGTCGGGCGGCGCCGGCACCCGGCTCTGGCCGCTGTCCAGGGCCGACCATCCCAAGCAGTTCCTCGACCTGCTGGGCGACGGGACCATGCTGCAGGCCACGGCCCGACGGGTCGCGGATCCGAGCCGCTTCTCCGCGCCGATCGTGATTGCCAATGTCGAGCACCGGTTCCTGGTCGCCGAGCAACTGCAGGCGGCCGGAATCCGGCCCCGCGCGATCATTCTGGAGCCCCAGGGACGCAACTCGGCGCCGGCGGCGGCGATCGCCGCCCTGCACGCGATGGCCGACGACGAAGACGCCCTGATCCTGCTGCTCGCCGCGGACCACGCCATGTCGCGCCCGGCCGCCTTCGTGGACGCGGTCGACCGGGCGAGGCCGGCGGCCCGGGCCGGCAGCATCGTGACCTTCGGCATCCGACCCGACCGGCCGGAGACCGGCTACGGCTATGTCCTGGCCGGCCGGGAGCAGCCGGATGCGCGCGGCGTGCATGCGGTCGACCGGTTCGTCGAGAAGCCGGATGCCGCGACCGCCTCGGCCTACCTGGCGGACGGACGCTACCTCTGGAACTCCGGAAACTTCCTCGCTTCGGCCGCAGTCCTGTCCAGGGAGATCGCCAGACTGGCCCCGGACGTCGATGCCGCCGCCCGGGCGGCGCTCGCCGGTGCCGCCCGCGACCTCGACTTCGAACGCCTGGATCCGGCAGCGTTCGAGCGGGCGCCGGCGATCTCGATCGACTACGCGATCATGGAGAAGACCGATCGCGCGGCCGTGGTCCCGTGCGATCCCGGCTGGAGCGACGTCGGCTCGTTCGCGTCGCTGTGGACCCTCGCATCCCGCGATCCGGCGGGCAACGCCCTGGTCGGCGATGCCGTCGCGGTCGACACCCGCAACTGTCTGGTACACAGCACCGGCCCACTGCTGGCCACTCTCGGGGTGTCCGACCTGCTGGTCGTCGCCACCCCCGACGCGGTGCTGGTGGCCGATGCCGGCCGGGCGCAGGACGTGAAGACGGTTGTCGACAGGCTGCGGTCCGAGGGACGTAGCCAGGCCGACGGCCACCCGGAGGTGCACCGTCCCTGGGGTTCCTACCGCACGCTCGACATCGGCCCCGGATTCCAGGTCAAGCAGATCCGGGTCAACCCAGGCGGCCGACTGTCCCTGCAGAGCCACAAGCACCGCGCCGAGCACTGGGTGGTCATCGAGGGGACCGCCCGGGTCACCCGCGGACCGAGCCGCGAGGCACTGGAGACGGTCGATCTCGGGATCAACCGGTCGATCGACATTCCGCTCGGCTGGGTGCACCGGCTGGAGAACCCGACCGACACCCCGGTCGCGATCGTCGAGGTGCAGTCCGGCGGCTATCTCGGCGAGGACGACATCGAGCGCTACGACGACGCCTACGGCCGCGACTGACCCGCCGGGAGTACCGCGTACAGTCGGCGCATCGGCCGGCGCCGGAACCGGTAGACCGTGGCCGGCGGAAAGTTGGAGAACGTGCGTCCGATCTTCAGCGCCTTCAGGCCGAGGCGCTCCAGGATCAGGCGCGGCACCGGGCAGCGCGCCCCATAGGTGAACTGGTAGAAAGAGCCGTCGGCGCTCAAATGAGCGAAGCAGCCGTCGAGCACGCCCATAATGGCGCGAGCCGGCATCGACAGGAACGGCAGGCCGCTGATCACCGCCTTCACCGGCTCGCCGTCGAACAGGTCGACCCGGCCGAGGTCGGTGGCATCCATCGTCAGCACCCCGACCCCGGGGAACCGCTCCTCCAGCATCGCCGCGAACTTGGCCTCCCGTTCGACCAGCAGCAGCCGCTCGGGCGGGATGCCACGGGCCAGAAGCGCCTTGGTGAAAACCCCGGTGCCGGGGCCGAGTTCAAGCACCGGCGTCGTCTGCGGCGTGATCTCAGACGTGATCAGCGCCGCCAGCGCACTGCTCGACGGGGTTATCGAGGCCACACGCCGTGGATCCGCGATCCAGGCGCGCAGGAATTGTACTGCGTCGTTCATGATCGTCGGTAGGCACCTCGAATTGGCTCGCCGGGACGGACGTCCCGCCGCTCAATATGACATAGCGATGACAGGACGGGAAAAGAAGCAGTGCGTGACGACGTCGCATTGGCGCAGCGGCGATATTGCCCGCACCCGACCAGCCCAGTCGAGCGATATCCCCCGGCTTCGCCGTCAGCGACGAGGTTGTCTGTCTGATGTCGGGCCCGCCGGCACACGCCTGGCAGCATGCAGCAACGCATCTACCCGGCGGTCTTGTAGACGACGAAGCCGGCGACCGCGTCCAGGAACGCCTGGGTCTCGTCGACCCGGATCGAGTGGCTGCTGTCCTCGAAGATCCGGAAGTCGGAACCCGGGATCAGCCGGTGGATCTCGGCCGAGAAGTCCGGGTGGCAGATCCAGTCGTGGCGGCCGGCCAGGATCAGGGTCGGCGCGGTGATCCGGGACAGTTCGGGGCGCAGGTCGAAGCTCTGCAGGAACCCGCCGGGCGCGAACGCCATGTTGATGGCATCCGGCGACAGGATGCGGCGGTCGAGCCCGGTCGCCGCCGTCGCCGGATCGTGCCGCCGCGAATACAGCGGCCCCATGATCTCGTAGTAGCGCCGCAGCTTGGCCACGGTATCGAGGCGGCCGGCCCACAGGTCGTCGCAGGCCGCGACCTGCTCCGGGGTGCCGCGCTCGGCGACGATCTGCCGGGCGCGGTCGTTGAAGCCGGCATGCGCCGCCGTCACCACCAGGATCAGGTGCGACACCGACTTCGGATAGCGGGCGGCATGCGCCATACCGACCATCCCACCGTAGCTGGTGCCGATGCTGACGACCGGCCCGAGGCCGAGATGCCGGCGCAACGCCTCCATGTCCTCGACGTTCTCGTCGAGGGTGTATTTCGAGACGTCGCCGCGCGCCGACCGCCCCTGGCCGCGATGGTCGAAATAGACCACCTGCATGCGGTCGGTGAGCCGGGAGAATCCGAGCTTCATGTCGGAATGATCGCCGCCCGGACCACCGTGGATCACGAAGGCGGTCGGCTTCTCGCGCATGCGCGGACCGTCCGGAACCAGGCCGGCGCCATCGACGTCGAAATAGATCTCGGTACCGCGGATCCGGGCGCGCATGGGGCCTCCTGGGGGCGTCGAAAGAGGGCTCTTCGAGGCGTGAGGCTAGGCCGCGACACGGCGGGCGGCAACGCGCGGACGGGCGTGCAAAGCAGTTTTCCTTGTTCCCAGCGGCTTGCGGTGCTTTGCTGTCGTGGGGAACGTGCAAGTCGGCCGAACCGGCAGAATGCTGATTTTTGCTTGGTTTCGGCTGCTTTAGACGGGGACTGACGTGGCCGGCGGCACGGTGTTCGAGATCCTCACCATGCGTGGGGGTTCCTGGTCGATTGAAGCGACCGCGACTTCGCAGCAAGACGCGCAAGTCGAGGCCGGGCGGATGCTCAACCGCCCGTTCATCGATGGCGTGCGCGTCATCAAGGAATCCAAGAAGTCCATCGCGCAGCTCGAGCCGAAGGACATCCTGTTCGAGAAGGTCAAGCAGAAGGCCGAAGGCAAGGTCTTCGTCCAGCAGATCCTCGACGCACCGCTCTGCGACACCACCGACGACCTGTACGGCTGGCCGGCCCGGTCGACCATCAACCAGCTGATGCGGACCTATCTCGACAAGGTCAACATCACCGCCACCGAACTGATGCACTCCGCCAAGGAGATCAAGCGGCTGCTCGACGAAGGCACGCTGATCAACTCGGCGACCGCCAAGGTCGCGTCCCTGCAGGCGAAGAAGACCGACGGCAACACCAACGCGCGTCGCGACCAGATCTACGAGTTCATCCGGGACATCAACGCCCGGGTCAAGACGGCCTCCGACCGCAAGCTGCCGCGGGTGCGGGACGTCGGCTTCCTCGGTGTACTCGAAAGCGTCAACCAGTCCTTCGCCGGCCCGGATGCCGAGTTCATGGCCCGGGTCGCGATCACCACCGAGCTGATCGACAACCGCAATCTGTTCGGCAAGCTGTCGATGCTGCTGGAATGGGGCGATCAGGCCGAGGACGATGCGGCTTTCCAGGTCATCGACGTCTTCATCTCGGACATCCTGTGGAACTCCGACGTGCTGCGGGAGCTTCTGGGCTCTCAGCGCGATCTCGGCAGCGCGCTGGTCACCCTGATCTGCTTCGCGAGCGGCGAGCCGCTGGGCGAGGAGCCGCCCGAGGGCCTGAACCCCGAGCACCCCAAGTTCATCAACTTCACATTGCACCGCCTGATCGCGGAAGGCCGGCTGCCGGACAGCCAGGCCGTGCTGTTCGAGCGGGTCAAGCGCCAGCTCGAGGGCGTCAACCCGCTGTCGCGCGGCGACCGCGAGGAGGAACGGGAGGTGTTCTCCGGCCTCCTGACCAAGCTGATCACGGATGTCGAGGTGGTCGGCGGGCCGACGATCGCCGAGGCCGTCACACAGCGCCAGTCGATGATCATCAACAAGGGCGGACAGAAGGGCCTGAAGGAGGCGACGGCCTCGATGCTGCCGTCGCTGGCGGACCCCGGACGCAAGGCCGGCTATCTGCTGGCGCTGCTGGAATGCGCCCTCGGCCAGGATCTGCTGCGCGACGACATCGACGAGCATCTCGAGAAGATCCTGGTGTCGCCACCGTCGATCAACCACATCGTCCGCGACAAGATGCCTCCGAACCTGAAGATGCGGAAGATCACGTCGATCTACTACCGCGTCGAGCAATCGAGCCTGTCGGACGATCAGAAGGACAAGCTCAAGAGCCGGCTGGACGAACTGCTCACCTCCTACATCGTCGACGGCAAGCTGCTTGAGAAGCTGGACAACCCGGAGCGGCCGCTGCACATCCGCGCCCGGATGCTGGTCAGCATGGTGCAGCCGGAGATGCTGCCGAACGGCCGGGCCTCGTCACTGGCCCGCGAGATCATCATCAAGCACCTGCGGCGGCCGAACTTCGAGAAGGAGATGGTGGCCACCATCACCGACGTGGCCGAGAAGGCCACGGTCCTGCGGCAGTTCCACGAGCAGCTGAATCGCTGCGGGTTCTTCGGTTAGGCGTGCGGAACGGAACGGACGGCGGCGGGAAACCGCCGGGCTCAGACGGATTCCATGTCGAGGTCGGCCTCGAAGTCCGACCACTCGTCGCCTTCATCTACGCCCTGTCGCGCCTCTTCGACCATGGTTTCCAGCAGGGCGCTGTAGCGATCCCAGCTGCCGTCGTCGTCGGCTGCCTTGGTGGCGGCCCACGCCGCCGCCAGCCCGGTCGCCCGGGCGGCATGCGTCCTGGCCGCGGCGGCCCGCGCCGCCTCGCCAGCGATGGCGGCGGCCGCGTCGCCGCGGGCCGCGGCGGCCTTGGACGCCTCCCGGGCGGCAGCACGGGCGGCGATGCGCAGGTTCTCGTTGCCGGTCTCCAGGAAGCCCCTGACCTCGTCGGGAATGTCCCAGAGATGAGCGACATCCAGCGCTACCCGCCGCGCGAAATCCCGCAGCAGGTCCTCTCCATCCACCCGCCATTCGACGGTGCGGGACCGGCAGACCAGCTTGTCTTCCTGTCGGGTGAGCACGTCTTCGCACGCGACCCGGCAGATCACGTTGCCCGGCGCGTATTTGAGCGCGTCGAGGATGCGCTCGGACGCATGCAGCCCGGAGACGCAGATCGCCGGATCGTCCTCATGGGTCAGGGACTCGCCGTCCGGCGGCACGGATCTGCCGTCCCGAAGACTGTCGCCGACGAAGTGCCACGCCGCTGTCGACACCGCTGCATCCCCCTCATGGGCAGACCTGCGAAACCAGCCACTTACAGGCTGCATCGCGAGGTCGGAACCGCCGATATTCGCGGCAGCCATGTTAGGGAAACCTGCTAGGATTAGGAACGACAAAGCGGCGGCCCGGCTCGGTAGCCGCCCATCGGGAAGAAAACGGTCGCCGCATGCCCAAGATATTGATCGTCGACGACTCCCGCCTCGTCCGCATGACCGTCAGGTCGATCCTGCGCCGCGCCGACGGCTTCGAAGTGGTCGGAGAGGCGGAGAACGGCCGCGAAGGTGTCGACATGGCGAGGGAACTGAGCCCCGACGTCGTGACGCTCGACATCGAAATGCCGGTGATGGACGGCATCGAATGCCTGAGACGGCTGCGGATACTGTCGCCGGCCAAGGTCGTGGTGCTGTCGTCGCTGACCCACCCGGCGTCGCCGAAGGCGGTGGAGGCCCGCCTGGTCGGCGCCGACGCGGTCATCGGCAAGCCGTCCGGGTCGGTCAGCCGCGATGTCGACGCGTCCGGCGGAGACTTGCTGATCGACACGATTCGCAGGCTGATGGACACCAGCGAAACCGGACTTCGCAGGATGAATCGATGAGCCTCGCGGAAGGCCTCGCCGACGACGAGAAGGTTTCGGTCCTGCTGTTCCTGTCGGGCGGGCGGCGCTATGGCATTCGCCTGTCGAAGGTGCGAGAGGTCGCGGAGATCGAGGCCATCGAGCCGCTGGAGGGTCGTTCGGAGGACTATGTCGGCGTCATGGTCCTGCGCGACGAGCCGATTCCGCTGGCGGTCGTGCGGCCCGCCGGCGCGGAGATTCCGCCGAGCCTGCCGATCTGCATCGTTCTTCAGAGCGGGGCGGCGGTCATCGGGCTGGCGGTCGAGCGGATCATCGGGATCCGGCGGTTCCGCCCCGAACGCTCCGTTGCCGGCCTCGTCGCCGAGGACCGCCCGCAGCAGACCTATCTGGACGATGACGGACGGCTGATCCAGGCCATCGACGTCGACCGCTGGTTCGCGGCACAGCCCAAGCTGCCGCTGCTGTCCGACCAGCGCAACGTCAAGTCGCCGGCCGCCCAGGATGCGGCGACGCAGGCATCCCGGACCCGCTACATGGCCCTGACCGTCGGCGACCGGCACTTCGCCGTGGATTCGAGTCTGGTCGAGCGCGCGATCGACGACGCCAGTGTGGCCATGCTGCCGAAACGCCCCGGCGTCCGGCTGGATTCGGTGATCGAGGTCAGTGGCAACGTGTTGCCCGTGCTGCGGCTCTCGACCCAGGCGCTCGACGCTAGCGCGATCTACATCATCGTGAACTTTTTCGACCACAAATGGGCGATCGCGACCGAGCGCGTTCTGGGTATCGTGGCCAATGAGAGCCCGGCCCGGGCAAGCGGCGACGACACCCAGGAACGCGTGATCGCCAGCAAGGGGCGGTTCCACGAAGTCATCGACCTGCGGGCGCTGATCGCGGCCCATGTCCCCGATTTCGTGCGGCCCGACGGTTCGAGGGCCTGAACGGCATGGACGATTTCGAGACCGACGCGTCGGAAGAGCTCTGGGAGGTCTTCGAGCAAGAGAGCGAGAGCTACCTCGCCCAGTTCGAGGAGTCGTTGTCCGGCACGGCCGCCGACCTCCAGGATCGCGGTAGGATGGGCGCGCTGTTCCGCGCCGTGCATTCCTTCAAGGGGGTGTCGGCGTCGCTCGGGCTGACCGGGCTCGAGGCGATCGCCCATCGCGCCGAAGACCTGCTCGATATGTTCCGCAACGGCGAGGCGGTACCCGACGAGGCGACCCGCGAGCTGTTGCTGTACGCGGCCGATTCGCTGTCCTCGCTGCGCGAGACCTGCCTGGCGCGACGCGCCGACATCGCCGGCGACAGCCAACTGCTGACCGAACTGGCCCAGGCGAAGGCCCGCCTGAAGGCCGGCGGTGCGGCACCGGCCGCGCAGCCGCGGACCGCCAATGCCCCGGCCGCCAATGCCCCGGCCGCCAATGCCCCGGCCGCCAGTGCCCCGGCCACCAGTGCCCCCGCCGGCGGCTACCCGAGCGCGGAGGACGCGGACGACGGCTTCTCCGACGACGCCGAGGAGCCCGAGGAGGCGGGCGAGCCGGCCACTGCCCGGTCCGACGGAACGGCACCGGCGGCCGGACCGGTTGGAATGACGCTGCAGGTATCGCGGGCGCCGGCGGATCCGTCGGAGATGGAGTTCCAGGGCGACGTCGTGGGCGGGTTCGACGCCGTGGTGTCCGGCGAACTCGGGAATCTCGCCGAGGCCCTGGAGAGCGCCGATCTCGACGCCCAGGAGATCGCCGGATCGATCCTGCAGATCCGCGAGGCGGCGAACGAGGCCGGCTATTTCGGGATCGCCGACGTCCTGGACGACATCCAGGTGGTCCTGAGAGAGTCCGAGCCGCTCGACCGGACCGCGCTCACCCGCGGCCTCTGCATGTTCGTGCACCGACTCCGGGTGCTGTCCGAACTCGCCGACTCGGGCCTGTCCATGGAGAACGTCGAGGACTCGCTGTCCCCGCACATCTCCCGCGAGGCCCGGAACGTCATCGACCGGCTGTGGGTCGACCATGGCCAGACCCGGGACTGGGAGCTGGTGGGCATCCTGGCCCGTGCGCTCGGCGTTCCACGGCTGTCCGCGCTGGCGCGCCTGACCAGCGAACTGACCGCGATGGATGGCTGGCGCGAACGGCCCGGCGCGCTCGAGGTTGCGGAGGAGATCCGGCGCGAGACCCCGGTGATCGGCATCGAAGGCCTCGACGTTTCGTCGCTGGACGTGCGGAACGCCGCCTACGACCGACTCCGCGACCGGATGGCCCTGTTGCTGACAAACGCCGAAGCCGCGGTCGCGGAGTTGCAGAAGAAGCTCGGCGACGACATCTTCAACAGCCTGTCGCCCGCCGCCCGCACCGAGATCGCCAATTTCCTGGAGACCCCCGGCGCCGTCCTGCTCGAGGTGCGCGCGCTGATGGCCGACGACAACCCGGCGGCGCAGGCCCTGATGGGGCGGCTCAGCGGCGAGCGGGTGATTTCCAACCGCGTGCTGGTGGATATCGACCCTGACCTGTACCAGTTCCTGATCGGCATCGTCGGCGGCTCGGACCCGTTGATCGAAGAGATCCGGTCGATCGACGACACCGAAACCGTGCTGCAGTCCTGGGCGGTCCTGGCCGAGAGCACCGCCGAAGGCGTGCCACCGGCCGCTGTCGCCACGCCGCGCCCGGCCGCCAAGCCGCGCCGGGCGCCCGCGACGCCGAGCGCGGCGCCGAAGACCGCCGAGGGTCTCCGGGCGGAATCGACCCCGATGCCGACGACCACAGTGCCGCCAAGCGGCCAGGCGGCGGCGGCCGAGTTGGTGCCGTCGCCGCCCGAATCGTCCGCCAAGCTGCCCGAGGACACCAAGGAGCCGGCCGCCGCCAAGGTGGCCGGCGGCAGTTCGCTCCGGGTCTCGTCGGAGCTGGTCGACAGCTATCTCGATTCCGTGGCCGACCTTCGGCTCTGCCTGTCGCGGCTCGAGCAGGGCGTCGCCGAGGCCGGTTTCCCCAGCACCACCGCCGAGCTCCGGTCGGCGGCGACCCAGACCAGTGCGCGCACCGCCGAGCGGCTGCGCACCGCCGCCCGCCAGATCGACAATGCCAGCAAGGTGATCGCCAGCCAGATCGCCCGGGCCGAGACGACCCTGCGGATGCTGCACGGCGTCACGCTGGACCTGCGGGTCGTCCCGATCAGCATGGTGCTCGGCCGGATGCCGCGACTGGTGCGCGACCTGGCGCGCAGCCTCGGCAAGCAGGTAACCCTCGAGATCGAGGACGGCGATATCCAGATCGACAAGTCGATGGTCGACGCCCTGACCGAGCCGCTGGTCCACATGCTCCGCAACGCCATGGACCACGGCATCGAGACGCCGGAGGAACGCGACCGCCTCGGCAAGCCCAGCAAGGCGACGATCACGCTCAAGGCGACGCAGAGTGGCAACGTCGCCCGGATCATGATCGCCGACGACGGACGCGGGCTGAACACCTCGGTCATCCGGTCGAAAGCGATCGAGCGCGGCCTGATCACCGAACAGGATGCCTCCCGGATGTCCGACCGCGAGATTCAACGGCAGATCTTCGCCCCGGGATTCTCGACAGCCGCGGCAATCACCGAGACATCGGGACGCGGCGTCGGCATGGACGTCGTCCTGGTCACCATCCGCCGGCTGGGGGGATCGATCGACATCGAGAGCGCCGAGGGCGAGGGCACCACCTTTCACCTGAACTTCCCGGTCTCGGCCGCCCTGCAGCGGATCGTCGTGGTCAGCGACGGCAAGCATGACCTCGGCCTGCCGGAACGCGCGGTGATCGAGGTCATCCAGGTCGAGAGGAGCGCCATCCAGACCGTCGGCGAGATGGCCGGCATCCATCATCGCGACGGATTCCTGCCGGTCCGCCCGATCGAAGCCATGCTGGGCTGGGATACCCCGGAGAGCGCCGCGACCCAGTCGGCGTTTCCGGTGGTGATCATCGGCACATCCGAGCGCCGGGTCGGGGTCGCGGTCGCCCGTATCAAGCGCCGCCAGGAAGTGTTCATGAAGGAACTGCACCCGGCGCTCAACTCGGTCGACGTGCTCGCCGGCGCCACCGTGATGGGCGAAGGCCAGCCGCTACTGGTCCTCGATCCCGACACCCTGATCGCCATCGCCGGGGCGTGAGGGGGCGCTATTTCCGCAGGGGCGCTATTTCCGCAGGGGCGCTATTTCCGCAGGGTCGGCGTAAGTCCCGATATCCATCCGGCGATCCTGGACAGCGCCAGGATGCTGTCGGCGGCACCGATCTCCATCGCCGCCTTCGGCATGCCGTAGACCACCGAGGTGGCCTCGTCCTGGGCCGCGGTCCGGGCGCCCGCCCGGCGCATCGCCAGCAACCCGTCGGCGCCGTCGCGCCCCATGCCGGTCAGCAAGATGCCGATGGCCCGCCGCCCGAGTTCCTGCGCGGCCGACTTCATCAGCTCGTCGGCGGCCGGGCAGTGACCGCCGATCCGGTCGGCCTCGCCCAGGCTGGTCCAGATGCCGCGTGCATCCTTGCGCAACCGGAACTGCCGGCCGCCCGGGCCCACCACCGCCAGTCCCGGACGCAGGGCGACGCCGTCGGCGGCCAGCGCCACGTCGATGGCGCAGGACTGGTCCAGACGCCCGGCGAACGCGCCGACATAGGCCTCGGGCATATGCTGGACGATGGCGATCGGCGCGCAGTCCCGGGGCAAGCCGGAGAGCACCGACAGCAGGGCGTCGGTGCCCCCCGTCGACGCACCGATGCAGACGACCGGACCGAGATAGGGCATGCCGGGGGGGCGACCCTCGGGCCCTCCCGGGCGCTCCGGCTGCCGGGGCGCCATGCCGGTCTTCGCGGCCGGCACCGGCGGTTGCGCCGGCTCCGGCGACCGCGAGCCCGGCATGCGCGCCTGCTTGAGCGCCGCATGCAGCCGCGGCGCGGCCCGGGACAGCTCGTCGCGGACATTCAGGTCGGGAATGGCGATGCGCAGTGCCGGCGGCACCGCGAGCCGGGTCGCGACCGAGCCGCCGGCATCCCGCCCTCCGACCGCCACCAGGATCACCGGACGGCCGGCGGCCGCGACGACCGCGAGCCCCTTCTCCAGGTCCGCAAGGTTGCCATCGGTCGCCGCGATCACGACGACCTCGGCGGCCCCGACCCGCTCCGGCGTGACCCGGACCGGGGTGATCGCCTCGACGCCGCCATCGCTCAGGGCCGTGAGGGTCTCGGTCACCGCCTTGCGCAACAGCGGATCGGCGGCGATCACCAGGATTTCCGGCGACGCTCCCATCAGGCCCCCCGCTTGCGGAAGATCGCCGGCTGGACCTGGTCCAGGTGTCGCCGGGCGAAATCCGGGTTGTCGGTGTGGCCGATGAACAGATATCCGCCCGGAGCGAGCAGTTTCTCCAGGCTGCGGACCAGCTGCTCGCGCGTCGCGTCGTCGAAATAGATCATCACGTTGCGGCAGAAGATCAGGTGGAACCCACCCCTCAGCTTGTCGAGCGGCTCCACCAGGTTCAGCCGCCGGAACATGACATCGTCGCGCACCGCCTTGGCGACACGGTACCGGTCATCGCCGATCGGCTCCAGGAAGCCGGCACGCCAGGACGCCGGGAGATGGCGGAACGCGTCGGCCTTGAACTCGCCGGCGGCGCCGCGCCGCAGCGACCGGACGGCGATATCGGTCGCCAGGACGCCGGCGTCGAGGTCCTGGTAGCGGCGGCCGAAATAGGTCCGCAGGGCCATGGCGATCGTGTAGGCCTCCTCGCCGGCGGCGGCGGCGGCGCTCCAGATCCGCAGGTCGGACCGCCCGTTGCGGAGCGGCCCGCGCTCGAGTTCAGGCAGGACGGTGGCGAGCAGGAACTCGAAATGCGCCGGCTCGCGGTAGAAGTAGCTGTGGTTGGTCGACAACTGCTCGACGACCTCCGCCAGCAGGTCGTCTCGCCCCTCCGTCCGTGCCTCCCGGATCAGCGCGTTGATCGTGCCATGCCCGGACTGGCCGACATATCCGAGCAGCCTGGATCGCAGGAAGTTCTCGGCGTCAACCGGCAGCACGATCCCGAACCTGGCGTGCATCAATCGGCGAAACTCGCCGAAATCCGCACTCTTTACGTCAATACTTTCCAAAATCGCCCGACTTGATCTTCTCCTGGGCCCGGGCCGCGTCGTTGTTGGCGGTCTGCGCCGACCATGCCGGCATCGGCGCCGGGGCGTCGTCGTGAACCGTGCCGCCGGCGCCGTTCAGCTTGAACCGCGACACCGACTGCTGCAGCTCGCGGCCGCGTTGCGCCAGCGACCCGGACGTCGAGGCCATCTGCTGGGCGGCCGCGGCGTTCTGCTGGATCACCGTGTTTAGCCGGTGGATCGCCACGTTGATCTCGTCGGCGCCGATCGACTGTTCCTCGCTGGCGGCACTGATCCCCTGCACCAGGTCCTTCGCCCGGGTGATTCCGGGCAGCAGGTCGCTCAGCAGGCGACTGGTATTCTCGGCGGCCTCGCGGCCATCGGCCGAGGCGTCCTGGATCTCGCTGGCGGCCTGCTTGCTGATCTCGGCGAGCCGCGACACCTCCGAGGCGACAACCGCGAACCCGCGGCCGTGCTCGCCGGCCCGGGCCGCCTCGACGGAGGCGTTCAGCGCCAGCAGCTCGACCTTCCGGGTGATCTCCTCGACCACCAGGATCTTGTCGGAGATGTGTTTCATGGCCGCCGCCGTCTGGCCCATGGCCTCGGAACACCGGTTGGCCTCCTCCGCCATTCGCTCGGAGACCTTCTCGGTCTCTTCGGCGTTCTTGGCGTTCTGCCGGATCCCGGCGGTCATCTCCTCCATCGCCGCCGATGTTTCCTGGACGCTGGAGGCCTGGTCGTTGACGCCGTCCGACACCTGCTGGGCGGTCTGCCGGAGCTCGGAACTGCCACTGCTGACGCCGTTGGAGGCGACCTGGATCGTCCCCAGGATCTGCCCGAGGTTCTCCTGCATGCTGGCCACGGCCGTCAGCAGTCGCCCGATCTCGTCGCGGGGGCCGTTGGTGTCGACGGTGACCGACAGGTCGCCCGACGCAAACCGGTCGACCATACTGACGGTCCGGTTCAGGCGGCTGCGGATGCGCAGCGCCAGCATGATCCCGGCGACGAGCGCAATGACGATGGCGACGCCGGACGCGACCAGGAGATGCTGGATCGCCTCGGCGGGTGCAGCCAGCACCATCTTCGACGAGTTGCCGGCCAGGATATTGGCGCGCTTCATCAGCTGCTCCATGTAGCCGAAGGAGCGGTCCTGGGCGTCGTTGATCTGCTGCATCTTCGGGCTGAACATTCCGAGCGCCGGAATGCGGCCGGCGGACGCACTCAGGAGCGGCCGCAATTGGCCGAAGACGACCGTTCCGGCCGCCGTGATCTCGTCGTGGTCCTTCTCGATCTTGCGGATCAGCGCCTCATAGGCGCTGAACTCGGCTGCCCGGAAGGCGTCCGTGCCATCGTCGGTCTTCAGCAGAGTGACGACCTTGGCGAACTCGGCTTCCGCCAACCCGGCGTAGGCTCGGAACTTCTCGGCATGTTCATCCACCATGTCGCCGCGGCCCTGGGCCGCATCCGAGAGCGCGATGTGGACGTGCATCTCCTGTTCCAGCTGGTATTTGATCGCGGTGGAGATGCCCTTTACCAGCGGCATGTCCGACGAGGTGATGTGATCCACCTGCTTCCCGACCTCGGCCAGTGAGTAGATCGAGTAGCCCGCGACGCTGGACAGAACCAGCGCCATGAAGATCACCAGCGTCAGAATCTTAGTGGACAGATTGATCGACATCCGTAGCCCCCGGAAATTGCTCGGCAAGCGCAACCCGCGTCCGACGGACCGCCCTGCGCCGGAGAGTATATCGCCGTCGTCCGGGCGAGGGCATAGCCTTGGAGCCGATCGTCGCAAGAACTTCGCAAGATACCGATCGAAACCTAGCGATCACCGGTTGCGGTATCGTCGGAATGACCTGACGCTGGCCGCATCGAACAACCCAGGATGCACGGGACGGACAGCATGGGCGACAGGCTGAAGGGCAAGGTGGCGCTGGTTACCGGGGCCGGATCGATCGGGCCCGGCTGGGGCAACGGCAAGGCTTCCGCCACCCTGTATGCGCGCGAGGGCGCCAGGGTGTTCCTGGTCGACAACCGGCCGGACGCGGTCGAGGAGACCCGCCGGATCATCGAGGGCGAGGGCGGGGCCTGCGCCAGCCATGTCTGCGACGTCACGAAGTCGGATCAGGTCGCCGCCATGGTGGCCGCCTGCGTCTCCGCATTCGGCGCCCTCGACGTTCTTCACAACAACGTCGGCTTCGCGCTGCCGGGCGGCCCGGTCACCTTGTCGGAGGACGACTGGGACGACCAGATGGCGATCAACCTGCGCCACGTGTTCCTGGCCACCAAGCATGCCATCCCGGTCATGGAGACGGCCGGCGGCGGGGCGATCGTCAACATCGGATCGACCTCGGGGGTCACCTTCACGGGCCAGCAACAGATCGCCTACCAGGTGGCGAAGGCCGCGATCGTCCGGTTCTCGCGCTCGGTGGCGCTGGAGTACGCGCCCAAGGGAATCCGCTGCAACACCGTGATTCCGGGTCAGATGCACACCCCACTGGTCGAGGCCCACCTGGCCCGGCAGCAGTCCGGCGGCGACGCCGAGACCCTGATCGCCCGGCGCAATGCCCGGATCCCCATGGGCTTCATGGGCACCGGCTGGGACGTCGCCCACGCCTGCCTGTTCCTGGTTTCCGACGAGGCGCGCTACGTCACCGGCGCCGAGATCGTGGTCGACGGCGGGCTGACGCTGAAGTGCACCGACCGATAGGACGCCGGCAGGACCGTCCGCGAGAAGCCGCCTCCCGGAGACCGGCATGGCACGCCGCGGCCCGCCCGCGCTGCGGGCCGCGGCTGTCGGTCGAACACAATCACGAATCGCATATGAATTTAATTAATTCTAGGTTGACGCACTTTTGCGGGTACGTAAAAATAGAAATAACTTCGGTGGACTTTCGATAACCCCTGCCGAAAAATGACTTAATGCTAGGAATAAGTTTAGACGACAGTTCTCAGGATCAATAAAACCACCGGATTTCAGGAGACGCAACCATGACGCGTGCAGATTGCGTATCGAATCGTGACGCGACGTCCCTTGAATTTCAGCCGGTCGATCAGACGAATAGCTATCTTTTTGTCGATTCCGACGTCACAGACTCCGAAATACTGCTGAACGGCATGGCGCGACCGACCATCGTCGCGCCGCTGCACCGAGACGATGACCCGCTCGACCAGATTGCGGCGGCGCTTCGCGCCAACCCGGGCGTCGGGCGCATCGACATTCTGGCACATGGCGAGCCGGGCGCGCTGCGCCTGAGCGGCCAACGGATCGACGCGGACTATCTGGAAGCCAACCGGGGGCAACTCGCCGCGATCCGCGGCGCCCTCGCGACCGGTGCCGTGGTCGGCCTGCAGGCCTGTTCGGTCGCGGCCGGTCTGGTTGGCCAGCGTTTCGTGGCCGCGCTCGAGGACGCACTCGGCGCCGAGGTGCGGGCCTCGACGGTTCCGCTGGGCGGCAGCGCCGGGTGGGGCGGGCTGCGACGCGGCGACCTGCCGTATTCGGCCGCCGCGCTTGCCGCCTATCCGGCGACGCTGGCGACGATGACCTTTGGCGTCGTCACGACGATCAACACCACCACGACCCTGACCTCGACGGAATCCGGCGTGACGGTCGACGTCGTGCGCAGCGACAGCACGCCGATGGCCGGCGTCAGTTCGGGCTTCCTCGATGCCGGCGTGATCGCCAACACCGTGAGCTATACGCTGACGTTCGGCAGCGCGATCAACATCACGCAGTTCCAGATCGGCGAGTTCAAGAACAATACCGGCAGCGGCGACTACGTCTTCACCCCGAACACCGGATCGGCGGTCACGCTCGCCGACGACAGCGGTTCGATCTCCGGCGCGATCGCCACCCTCAACCCCGCCGACTGGACCGGCGTCACGTCCTTCACGGTGTCCTATAGCGGGGCGGATACCTGGCGGGTCGGTCTCGACAATATCAAGTTCACCGTGGTCGATGTACCGGCCGGCGACCTGGTGACCGGCACCACGGGCAACGACACCCTGATCGGCAGCGACGGCAACGACACGCTGCTGGGCGGCGACGGCGACGACATCCTGTACGGGGTCACCGGTGCCGACGTTCTCTCGGGCGGCGCCGGCAACGACAGCATGTCCGGCATGGACGGCGACGACAGCCTGTATGGCGGCACCGGCGCCGACATCCTGTCCGGCGGGGCCGGCAACGACGTCCTGTCCGGCGGCGACGGCAACGATGTCCTGGTCGGGGTCGCCGGCAGCAACCTGCTGGACGGCGGTGCCGGGGTCGACACCCTGGTCGGCGGCGGCGACGACGACACGCTGTACGGCGGCGCCGACAACGACATCCTGTACGGGGTCACCGGCAACGACGTGCTGTACGGCGGCGACGGTGCCGACAACATGTCCGGCATGGACGGCAATGACACCCTGTACGGCGGCACCGGCGCCGACATTCTGTCCGGCGGTGCCGGCAACGACGTCCTCTCCGGCGGCGACGGCAACGATGTGCTGGTCGGGGTCGCCGGCAGCAACCTGCTGGACGGCGGCGCCGGCGTCGACACCCTGATCGGCGGCGGCGACGACGACACCCTGTACGGCGGCGCCGACAACGACATCCTGTACGGGGTCACCGGCAACGACGTGCTGTACGGCGGCGACGGTGCCGACAATATGTCCGGCATGGACGGCAATGACAGCCTGTATGGCGGCACCGGTGCCGACATCCTGTCCGGCGGTGCCGGCAACGACGTCCTCTCAGGCGGCGAGGGGGACGATTTCCTGGCCGGGGTCGCCGGCAACAACCTGATCGACGGCGGTGCCGGGATCGACACCCTGGTCGGCGGCGGTGGCGACGACACGCTGTTCGGCCGCGGCGGCAACGACCTGATGTTCGGGGCCACCGGTGCCGACGTCCTGTCCGGCGGCGAGGGTGCCGACAACATGTCCGGCATGGAGGGCGACGACAGCCTGTATGGCGGCACCGGCGCCGACATCCTGTCCGGCGGTGCCGGCAACGATGTCCTGTCCGGCGGCGACGGCGACGATCTCCTGGCCGGGGTCGCCGGCAACAACCTGATCGACGGCGGCGACGGGGCCGACACCCTGGTCGGCGGCGGTGGCAACGATACGCTGTTCGGCGGCGACGGCGCCGACCTGATGTTCGGGGCCACCGGTGCCGACACCCTGTGCGGCGGCACCGGCGCCGATACCGTGTTCGGCGGCGACGGCGCCGACGTGTTCGTGTTCGACGCCGGCGACGGTGCCGACACGATCATGGATTTCACGGACAGCGAGGACAGCGTCGACCTGGACGACGGCTTCGGGATCTCCAGCCAGGCGGCGCTCGACGCGGCCGCCTCGGACGACGGCTTCGGCAATGCCGTCCTCGACTTCGGCAACGGCGACCAGATCGTGCTGCTGGGGATCGACTACCGAGACCTGCTGATCGACAACTTCTACTGAGCACACCGTCTTCTACCGAGCACCCGTCCCGTCCGGATCCCCGTGGGCCTCATGGGGACCGGCCGGGACGTAGCCCTGGCCCAGGTCGCGGCCTCCGCCGCAGCGCTCGGTGCCGGGCACCGCGAACAGGCTCGACGCCCGACCCGCGCCGGCGCAGGATAGCAAATCGGAGATCTCGAACCCCGGAAATGACGAAGCCCCGAAAGCTCTCGCTTTCAGGGCCTCAGAGTGGCGCGCCCGAGAAGATTCGAACTCCTAACCTCCTGATCCGTAGTCAGGTGCTCTATCCAGTTGAGCTACGGGCGCACGCTCCGGGGACACGCCCCCCGAAGGCCGCGCAACCTACTCAAACAGGATTACCTTGGCAAGGGCGGAGCGTCAGGAATTCACGAACCAAAATAACTTGTTCTGATACCTGGGTTTAAGTAGTATCGACGGCACGATTCGCGGCCCTGCAAGCAATCGGCGTGAGGCGACGCGGGCTCGATCGGTCTGGCGTACGACGGGGGCGGGCAGTCGTAACGCAATGGGGTATTCCGGGGTGCCCTCCTCGGAAGGGACAACATAGGGAAGTCGCGGTGACCGTATCGTTCCACTCGTTGCGTCGCCTCGCCGCCGTTGGCGTAGGCGTACTGGGGCTGGCAGGCTGCTCCACCGACTCCCTGTGGCCTTCACTGAGCGGTGAGCCACCGGCCTCCCAAGGCTCGGGAGACAGGATCGCCATCAAGCCGTCAGCGGGAGAGATCTCCGGCCAGCCGCTGAACGCTCCGCCGCAGCTCGGCTCGACCAACTTCCAGTTCACGCCGCCGCAGCCAGGCCAGCCGACCGGCACCTTCGTCGGCCAGAAGGTCGATCAGCTGCGCCAGGACCTGATCCGTCTTCAGGGCTCGGTGAGCGCACAGAACGCTTCTCTGCAGCAGATGCGCGAGCAGACCGTCCTGAACGCGATGAACTATCATTCGACCGTCGCCAGCATCGAGTCGCGCCTGCAGGTCGGCACCACCCCGGGAAATCCGCAGCTGGTCGACGGTTGGGCACGGGCCCAGCGCGAGTTGGAGATCGTCAACGCCGACATCGGCCAGATGAACGGCCTCGCCAACCGGGTGTCGGCCGATGCCGCCCTGTCGACCTACATGCTCGAATCGGTGCGGGCCGCCTACGGCCTGTCGGGCGCCGTCGAGGAAGACCATCGCCAGCTCTCGGTCCTGGAGGACGACACCAACCAGACCGTGGTGCTGGTCGACCGCCTGCTGACCGAATTGAGCGACGACATCCGTCGTCAGAGTTCCTATGTCGCGACCGAGCGCCAGGACCTGAACGCCCTGGCCGTCGCGATCAAGCATGGCGAGCTGTTCGGGACCAGCCTGGCGAACCGGACGATCCCGCAGACCAGCTTCGCGCCGGCGCCGAGTGCGGCGCCGCGCGGCTTCGTCGCCCAGGGCGCCGAGCGGCGTCCGCTGGTGGTGATCCGTTTCGACCGCCCGAACGTGCAGTACGAGCAGCCGCTCTACAGCGCCGTCAGCCGGGCGCTCGAGCGGCGTCCCGACGCGTTCTTCGACGTCGTCGCGGTCAGCCCGCAGTCGGCCAGTTCCGGCCGCGCCGCGCTCGATACCAACGCCGCACGCCGCAACGCCCAGGGCGTGATGCGGGCGCTGACCGACATGGGCCTGCCGACCAGCCGGATCGCGCTGTCGGCGACCACCGCCTCCGACGCCTCGACCAACGAAGTCCGGATCTTCGTGCGCTGACGTCCGGCCGGCTGTCGTCTCGCCGGCCACAACCCCGTCAACCATGACCTTTCCGGAACGATCCGTCCCGCCGCCGGTCTGTTGCCGTCGGAGCTGCGTGTCGATGTCTCGATTCGCTGCGCTATAGCCGGTCCACCGAATAGGGAGATGAGCCATGGCGGAGGCATCCGCGCCGGAGAAGGCGTTCCCGGTTTCCTGGGAAGAACTGCATCGGACCGGCAAGGCCCTGGCCTGGCGGCTGGTGGATGCCGGCCCGTTCGACGGGATCATTGCAATCACCCGCGGCGGTCTGGTGCCGGCGGCGATCGTGGCCCGCGAACTGGCGATCCGCGTCGTCGACACGGTCTGCGTGACGACCTACGGCACCAGCGGCGACGACAAGAAGCGTGGCGACCTGAAGATCATCAAGCCGCCCTCCGTCGGGGGTGACGGCGAAGGCTGGCTTATCGTCGACGACCTGGTCGACACCGGCGTCACCGCCCGGGCCGTCCGCGCCCTGCTGCCGAAGGCGCATTTCGCGACGATCTACGCCAAGCCGGCCGGCCGGCCCCTGGTCGACACCTTCGTGACCGAGGTCAGCCAGGACACCTGGATCTACTTCCCATGGGACCTGGAGCAGCGTCCGGTCGACCCGATCGCAGCGCTTCGCCCGCGCCCCTGAGGGACGTCAGCCGACCGGCACGTGTCAGCCGACCGGCACGTCAGCCGACCGGCACGTTGTCGATCAGCCGGACCGCCCCGAGCCTGGCCGCCGCCAGGACCCGCGCCGCGACGCCGGCACGGTCGATCGGCTCCAGCGTACGGGGATCCCTGACCTCCAGATAGTCGACCGCCCCGAATCCGGCCTCCAGCAGCCGTTCCCGCCCCCAGGCGATCTCCGCCGAGGGCTCGCTGGCGCCGTCGGCCAGGCGCGCCGCCATCCGGCTGATCGTGCGGTGCAGGGCCGGCGCCACGGCCCGGTCGGCAGCCGACAGGTGCACGTTGCGCGACGACAGCGCCAGCCCGTCGGCCTCACGCACGGTGGCCACCGGCACCACCTCGACGCCGAGATCGAGATCACGCGCCATGCGGCTGACCACCAGCAACTGCTGGTAGTCCTTCTCACCGAAATAGGCGCGGTGCGGGCGGACCAGGGCGAACAGCTTCGCGACCACGGTGGCCACGCCATCGAAGAAACCGGGACGGTGCGCGCCCTCCATCGGCTGCCCGAGCCCGCCCGACCGCACCGTGGTCTCGAAGCCGGCCGGGTACACCACGTCGGGCGCCGGCATCCAGGCCAGGTCGGCGCGCTCCTCGGTCAACGCGGCCAGATCCTCGTTCTCGGTCCGCGGATAGATAGCGAGGTCCTCGCTCGGCGCGAACTGGCGGGGGTTCACGAAGATCGAGACGACCACGCGGTCGGCCCCGGCACGGGCCGCCCTGACCAGGGTGCGGTGACCCTCGTGCAACGCCCCCATGGTCGGCACCAGTGCGACGGTCTGGCCGTCCCGTCGCCAGGCCTCGACCCGCCGCCGCACCGCCTCCGGGACCCGTGCGACCTCGATTCCGAGGCCGGGAATGCCGCTGCCGATGCTCATGGGAGTCTTCGGGTCCATCAATGGTCCAGCGTTCATCGTCCGCTCCGACGAGATCAGCTGCCTTCAGCGCAATCTTCCAGCGCCTGGCGGTCGCACAGCGCCACCCTGCCCCGCGGTTGCAGGGAGATCAGCCCGGTGGTCTTGAACTGGGTGATCGTGCGGCTGACGGTCTCGGTGGTGAGCCCCAGGTAGTCGGCGATATCGGTGCGCCCCATCGGCAGGGAGACCGGCTCCGATGCCTGATTCCGCGCCTCCTGCCGACGGCTGAGCTGCAAAAGGAACGAGGCCAGCTTCTCGGCCGCGGTCTTGCGACCGAGTAGAACCATCTGATCCTGCGCGGCGGCCAGTTCGTTCGACGCTATCGCCAGCAATCGCCGCTCCAGCTTCGGCAGGGCCGAGAACAGGCCTTCGAGCTTGCGGCGCGGGAACCGGCACAGCCGCACCGGGGTCATGGCCTCGGCCGAGCAGGCATAGGCTTCGCCGCCCGTCAGTCCCAGGAAGTCACCGGGGAACAGGAAGCCGGTGACGGCCCGCCGACCGTCGGCCAGCAGCTTGTAGAGCCGCACCGCTCCCCCGGTGACGTTGAAGACGTGATCGGCCGGCTCGGCCTCCTCGGTGATACTGCCGCCGGCCGGCACGTCGATCACCTTGAGGATCTCGACCAGACGCTGCATCTCGCCGTTGTCGACGGCGGCGCACAGCGTCAGGTGCCGGACCTCGCAGTTGCTGCACTGCACCGGCACGTCGATCAGGCAACCCGATGGTGCACCGAATGGGGTGCGCTCCACGACCAGTCCTCCACGCTTGGGCCCGAACGGCGGGCCCGCGAACGGGTTGAAGCTAGCACCGGGGACGTGGGCGGCCAAGTTGCGACGCAGCATCGACGCAACGGGACCGTTCAACGATCCGCTTCCGGCAGCTCGATCCGGAAGACCGTGCCGCCGGGCCCGGTGCGGTCGAGCGTCAGGCGGCCGCCGTGGGCCTGCACGATGTCACGGGCGATGGTGAGGCCGAGTCCCGTGCCCTCCTTGCGGCTGCTGAACTGGAACGGCTGGAACAGCTTGCCGATGGCATCCTCGGGGATGCCCGGCCCGTCGTCGGCAATGTCGAGCACGATCTGGCGGTCGCGGCGCCCGGCGGTGACCGTCACGCGACCGGCCCCTGCCCCGGCGGCGTTGCCGATCAGGTTGGCGAGCGCCCGGAACATCTGGTCGCGGTCGACCTTCACCGTGAGATCGCCGCCTTCGGCGAGATGGATCCGCAGCGCCCCCAGCTCCGAGGCCGGCACCCCGTGCTCGACGTCGCGCAGCAGCTCGGCAACGGTCACCGGCTCGACCCGAAGCGGCGGCGTCTCGCGGGTGAAGTTCAGGGTCGTCGAGCACAGCGCCGCGGCGCGATCGATCGCCCGCACCAGGGTCGGGGTTATGCGCTGCACCTCGGGATCCTGGCTCATCGACAGCCGGTCCGAGATCAGGGTCGCCGTCGCCAGCATGTTGCGCAGGTCGTGGCTGATCTTGTTGACCGCGGTGCCGAGGGCCGCCAGCCGGGTGCGCTGCCGCAAGGCGCCGCGCAGGCCCTCCTTCATGGCCGCCATCTCGCGAAGCGCCACACCGATCTCGTCCCGCCGACCCTGGTCGACGAGATCGCTCGAGCGATCCTCCGGCGTCCGCCGGAAGGCGGTCAGGCTGCGCGTCAGATGCTCGAGCGGCCTCACCATCAACCAGCGCAGGCTGATGAACATCAACGTCGCGGTGATCACCGAGATCACCACCGACAGGTTCAGGATCCGCCAGGAGTAATCGTACATCTCGCGGCGCAGCGGCAGCTCGTCGAGCGTCACCACCACCACCGCCATTGGGTCCTTGGGAGCCGTGCCGCGGATCTGCATCACCCGGTTGCGGGTCTGGAACAGCGCCTCGAATGCGTCGAGGATCAACGTCACCACACCGGCCCGGTCGAGGTCGTAGCGGACCCCCGGCTCCGGCCGCAGCGGCCGCTTCAGCATCTCCATGGGGACGCCGTCGCGCACCAGCTCGATCGACCAGGCGCCGACATGGTCCAGCAGCTCGTAGGTGATCTCCTCGCTGACCATCCGGTCGGGCGCCACGTTCACCGCCAGTGCCGCCAGGTGCGCCGAATCCAGCTTCTCCTGCAGGTACACGAGCCGGAACCGCGCCACCGACGGCGTGTAGATCAGCACCTCGGACAACATGACGAAGAAGACCGTCAGCAGCAGCAGCCGGAACGACAGGGAGCGGAACGAGAAGCGCATGATCGGTTCCCGTCAGGCGAAGCGCATCAGGAAGCGAACCACGGCCTTGGTGCGATCGCCGAACAGGGTCGGGACGTACCAGCTGGACGCCGCCCGCTTGATGACCTCCGCCCGGGTCGGATACGGCACCACCAGCCCGGCCAGCGCCGACACCTTGAGGCGCCGGTCGACGGCAAGCCCCAGGACCGGCACCAGTTCGCCGGCGGCCTCGCCGACGACGGTGGCGCCGAGGACCCGGCCGTTCGGTGCCACCAGCAGCTTGGCGAAGCCGTCGATCGCGCGCTCGGCCTGAGCCCGGTCGTTCTCGGCGTACGACCAGCGCAGCACGCCGAAACGGGTGCCTGCGGTTGTGAGTTCGGCTTCGGTCGGCCCGACCTGCGCGAGTTCGGGGGCGGTGTAGGTAACCCGCGGGACGTCGGCACGCGGCGCCTTGGCCGGCAGCCGGAACAGGACGTTGCGGATCACCACGCCGGCATGGACCCCGGCCAGGTGGGTGAACTGCGGGCCGCCGGCGGCGTCGCCGACCGCGAACACCCGACGATTGCTGGTCCGCAGTCGGGAATCGAGCACCAGCCGGCCACGGTCGTCGATGGCGATCCCGGCGCGGGCCAGGTCCATCTCCTCGAACGCCACCCGGCGGCCGGTCGAGACCAGCAGGTGGCTGCCGGTGACGTCCGCCGGTCCGGCCGCTCCATCCAGGGTCAGGGACACGCCACCATCGTCGGTCCGGGCGACCGCACGTGCCGCCGTGCCCTCGAGGATCTGCACGCCGTCGCGCGCGAGCGCCAGCCGCACCGCATCGGCTGCCTCCGGGTCCTCGGCCCCGAGCAGGCGCGCCGCCTCCACCAGCGTCACCCGGCAGCCGAGCCGCGCATGCGCCTGGGCAAGCTCGCAGCCGATCGCGCCGCCGCCGAGCACCAGCAGGTGCGCCGGCCGGGCGTCGAGGTCGAAAATCGACTCGTTGGTGAGATAGGGGGTCTCGGCAAGGCCGGGGATCGGCGGGACCGACGGCCCCGAGCCGGTGGCGATCACCACGAACCGGGCGCGCACGGTGACGCCCCCGCCCTCGACCTCGCGCGGCCCGGTGAACCGGGCGTGGTCCTGGATGACCCGGACCCCGAAGCCCTCGTAGCGCTCGACCGAATCGACCGGGGCGATCGCCGCGACGACGCCGCGCACATGATCCCGGACCCGATGCCAGTCGACCGGGGCCACCGTCATGTCGAGGCCGAAGCGCCCGGCGACCCGCGCGGCATGCGCCGCGTGCGCCGCCGCCAGCAGCGCCTTGGACGGTATGCAGCCGACATTCAGGCAGTCGCCGCCCATGACCCCGCGCTCGAACAGGGCCACCGAGGCCCCCATCTGCGACGCTCCCGCCGCCACGGACAGGCCACCGGCACCGGCTCCGATCACGCAAAGATCGACGTCGATGGCTTCAGTCATGCGCGATCCGACGATTTGCCCGGGCGCTCATGCTGCCCGTGATACAGGGAAAGGTGCCAGCAATCCAGGATGGTTACCCGCGCCTCCCTCGCCTGCGCAGCCGCTTGTAGACAACCGGCACCAGTGCCAGCGCCGAAAGCCCCGCGATCGGGATGAGCACCGACGGTTCCAGGAAGATCTCCAGCCCCGGGATTCGACCGGCATCGATGATCGTCTCCAGGCCGTTGCCGACCGACACGAACACGAAGGTGCCCGGGATGATGCCGACCAGCGTGCCGATCAGGTAGGTCCGGACCGGAACCCCCAGCAGCGCTGGTACGATGTTGACCAGCCAGAAAGGAAACAGCGGCACCAGCCGCAGGACCAGCAGATAGGACAGCGCATCCGCGCGGAAACCCTCCTCCAGCCGCGCCGCGAACGGACCGGCGCGACGCCTGAGCGCATCGCCGATCGCGCTGCGGGCGGCCAGGAAGACCGCCAGCGCCCCGGCCGTCGCCGCCAGCACCGTCATGACGGTGCCCTCCAGCAAGCCGAATACCATCCCGCCGCCGACGGTCAGGACCAGCCCGACCGGCAGCGAAAATGCAATCGCGACGAAATACGCAACGGCATAAGACCCGCGCGACAATATCGGGTTGTGATCGACCCACGCCTCCAGGCTTTCGCAGTTGCGGGCCAGCTCGGCGAGCGAAACGTAGCGGCCCAGGTCGAAGGCGAAGAACGCCGCGAAGCCGGCGACCAGCACCGCCGCCAGCCCCCAGCGCCGCAGCGCCGACCGGCCCCCGAACCTTGCCGGTTCGTCGTACTCCGCGTCCGGGTCGCCGCGCGGCGGCGCCCGATGTTCATGGTGTTCGTGGCTCGACATCCCGGAAATCTATGCACACCGAGGATCGCCGCCAGTCAATATGCCGTGACCGATCGTGAACGCGCGATGCTCCGCGGCACCTTGGCCAGACACGACCATCGGATATGGCCCTACCGATCGGGCCAAGTGGCGCCGATAGTGGCGGCGCGCCATTCGACGACAGGAGGCTTCCATGCCCGATGGACACGCAGCCGTGATCCGCGACAGCGTCTGCCCGCTGGACTGCCCCGACACCTGCAGCCTGGCGGTGACCGTCGAGGACGACCAGGTGGTCGCGGTCCGCGGCTCCGAAGCCAACCCGCTGACCGAAAGCGTGGTCTGCAACAAGGTAGCGCGCTACTACCCGGACTTCGTGCACGGGCCGACCCGGCTGCGCGAACCCCTGCTGCGGGTCGGCGCCCGCGGCGAGGGCCGGTTCGAACCGATCTCCTGGGCGGAGGCGATCGACCGGGTGCACGACGGGCTGGCCGCCGCGATCGCCCGCTTCGGACCCGAGAGCGTGGTGCCGTTCAACTATGCCGGCCCGCACGGCATGCTGGCGGGCGGATCGATGGACCTGCGATTCTTCCACAAGCTGGGGGCCAGCAAGCTCGATCGCGGGCCGATGTGCGGCGGCGTGAAGACCGAAGCCTGCGTCAGCGTCTACGGCAACATGCCCGGCACGCCGCCCGAGCAGGGCGCCGAAGCCGAGCTGATCGTGGTCTGGGGCAACAACGTCACGGTCTCCAACCTGCACTTCATCCGCACCATCAACCGCGCCAAGGCCAAAGGCGCGAAGCTGGTGGTGATCGACCCGAAGCGCGTGAAGGTGGCCGAACGCGCCGACCTGCACCTGGCGATCAGGCCCGGCACCGACGCGGCCCTGGCCCTGGCGCTGGCCGCCGAGCTGGAGCGGCTGGATGCCATCGACCGCGGCTTCGTCGAGCGCTGGACGGTCGGCGCCGACGAACTGCTGGCCGAGGCCCGCGCCTGGACCGTCGAGCGCGCCGCCGAGGAATGTGGAATCCCGGCCGAGCAGATCCGCACCCTGGCGCGCTGGTACGCCGACGCCAGGCCGGCGCTGATCGCCGTCGGCAACGGCCTGGAGCGCAACCGCAACGGCGGCAACGGCATCCGCGCGATCGTGGCGTTGCCGGCGCTGGCCGGCAAATGGGGCGTGGTCGGCGGCGGCGCCGTCGTCCGGGCCGGTGCCGCGGTCCCGAAGACCATGGCGAAGCTGCAGCGTCCCGATCTGGCACCCGAAGGCACCCGCACGGTCAATATCATGGACGTGCCGCGGATGATCCTCGATCCCGGTACAGCCACGCCGATCGGTGCGCTGTTCGTCTACAACCACAACCCGGTCGCCACCCACCCCGAGCAGCGGCTGGTGCGCGAGGCACTGTCGCGGCCCGACCTGTTCGTGGTCGGCTGCGAGGTCCAGATGACCGACAGCATGGCCTATGCCGACGTGGTACTGCCGGCCTGCAGCCATTTCGAGCACGCAGACCTGTTCCCGGCTTATGGCCAGACCTATGTGCAGCGCGCCGACGCGGTCATCCCGCCGGTCGGCGAGGCGCTGCCGAACACCGAGATCTTCCGGCGCCTGGCCGCCCGCTTCGGGTTCGCCGAGCCGTGCTTCAAGGCGACCGATTCCGAGCTGATGGACGATGCGATCGACGGTGCCGATCCCCGGCTCGGCGGGATCCGGCCGAGCGAGTTGCCGCTCGCCTCGGCCCGCAACATGACCGCCGCCGACGGCCACTCGCCGATCGTGCCGTTCGCCACGGTGTTCCCGACCACGCCGAGCGGCAAGGCCGAGCTGGCGTCGGAACTGACCCAGGCCAGGCGCGGGTTCCGGGTGCCGGTCTACCGGCCGCAGCGGAGCGACTGGCCGCTGGCGCTGGTCAGCCCGTCCTCGGCCGACCGCACCAACGCCACCTTCGGCGGCCACGAGGCCTCGTCCGGCATGCCGCCGCTGGAGATCCACCCGGACGACGCCACGGCCCGCGGCATCGCCGACGGCGCCGAGGTCCGGATCTGGAACGACCTGGGCGAGACCCGGCTGCTGGCGGTGGTCACCGACGCGGTGCGGCCGGGCGTGCTGTATTCGCCGAAAGGCACCTGGGCGCGCACCAGCCCGACCGGCGACACGGTCAACGTCCTGATGATCAGCGCCAAGGCCGACCTGTGCGAGGGCGCCTGCTACAACGACACCCGGGTCGAGGTCGCCCCGGCGTAGCGGCGTCAGTCGAACAGTCTGGAGATCGTGGCGATCCCGGCGACGATGGCGCCGGTGTAGAGCACCATCTGTACCTTGGCATTGGCGATGCTGGCTTCGAGCCTGGCCACCCTGGCATCAAGCTTGGCGTCGAGCTTCGCCTCAAGCGTCCCGAGTTGCCGCGAGACATCGGCGACCTCTTTATGCAGCGCCGCCTTCAGCTCCACGAAATCGACCTTGGTCGCCGCCGTGTCATCGACGACGTCGACAACCACCCCGACCACGGCGCGAGCCTGCTCCTCGCTGAAACCGGTCCGCGTCAGGCTCTCTACGGCCCGGATCGTGTTCATGGCGGTCATCCTGTCCTGCCGAAAATCTAGGCGAAGTCAGCCCGGTCCGCCACGCTTTCCCGCCCGACCCCGCCGCAACGGCACCACGGTGCCGTCGTCGTCGACCGGCCAGCGGGCGATGCCGGCCAGCACCAGGGTGACCCGGCCGTCGAAGGCGCCATAGGGCAGGAACAGGCCGACCAGTCCTTCTGCGCGCATCCAGAGCAGCCCGGGCACCGCCGGCCGGCGCACCCGGGCGAACCCGGTGCCGAGCCAGGCGAGCGGATGCTCGATCGGGCAACGCTCCGGCACCACGCCGACCGGTTCCAGGGGCAGCAGCGCGCGTGCCGCGGCACCGGCGAACTCGATCTCGAAGTCGTCGGTGTCCTCGTCGCGGTAGGCCAGGAGAAGGTGCGGGATCATCTCGGCCATGTCGGCCAGGAACAGCTCGTCGGCCGCCGGCAGGGTCGCCCCGGCCCGCTGGTCCCGCCAGACCGCCACCAGCCGCTCCAGCCAGCGCACCGGATCCGGCATCCGCCCGATCGTTCCGCCACCCTCGTCCATCGCCGCCTCCATCACCCACTCTCCCGGCCGTCCTTGACCGACAGGGCTATGGACGGCGCAGGGCCGGGATCCGCCGACCCGCCTGCGTTTCCAAGGGCCGTCATGGGACTTGGCCGAAAACGAGGGATTGTGGTCATTGCTGCCAAAGCTCGATCGGGCCAGGATGCCCGGGCCATGACAAACGATCCGGTCTCAGCCGCTCCGCCATCCACCACCGGCATCGTGCGCCGGGTGGCGATCGTCGCCGTCGAGGGCTTCGAACTCCTGGATGTCGCCGGCCCTTTGGCGCTGTTCGCATCCGCCACCTTCGACGGCCGCCACGACGGCACCCACGCCTATGACTGCCGGCTGCTCGGCATGCGCGCCGGCGCGGTGACCCCCAGCGTCGGCCCGTCGTTCAACGTCGACGCCGCGCTCGCCGACACCGACCCCGCCGATTTCGACACCGTGCTGGTCGCCGGCGGCGTCGGCGCCCGCCGTCCGGTCGCCGACCCCGGGCCGCTGTTCGCCTGGCTGCGGCGTGCGGTCGTCGGCGTCCGACGCCTCGGCTCGGTGTGCACGGGCGCCTTCCTGCTGGCCGAAGCCGGCGTGCTGGACGGCCGGCGCGCCACCACCCACTGGCGGCATGCCGACGACCTGGCGGCGGCGTTTCCCAGGGCGCGCATCGAACCCGATCGCATCTACGTCCGCGACGGCACCGTGTGGACCGCCGCCGGCGTGACCTCGGGCATGGACATGGCGCTCGCCATGATCGCCGAGGATCTGGGCCGCCGGCCGGCGCTGGAACTGGCACGCTCCAAGGTCATGTACATGCACCGGCCCGGCGGGCAGAGCCAATTCAGCGCCGAACTGGCCTTGCAGACCGCCGACGAGCCGCGGCTGGCGCGACTGCAGGACTGGGTGTTCGAGAACCTGTCGTCGCCGCTGACCGTCGAGGAACTGGCCGAGCGTGCGGCCATGAGCCCGCGCAACTTCAACCGGGTGTTCACCCGCGCCGTCGGCCTCAGCCCGGCCCGCTTCGTCGAGCGCGCCCGGGTCGACGCCGCCCGCCGGCGCCTGGAGGCCGGCACCGCATCGGTCGAGGCGATCGCCTACGACACCGGATTCGGCAATCCCGAGCGCATGCGCCGCAGCTTCCTGCGCCAGCTCGGGATCGCCCCCGCCGACTACCGACAGCGCTTCGGCGCACCGACCCAGGAGATCGCGGGATGAAGATCGGCTTTCTGATGTTCGACGACCTGGAGGAGCTCGACATGGTCGGGCCCTGGGAGGTCTTCACCATGGCCTCGAAGACCCGGCCGGAACTCGGCATCGACTGCGTCACCATCGCGCCGGATGGCGGCACCGTGCGCTGCGCCAAGGGCATGCGCGTGGTCGCCGACCACGGCTTCGCCGACGCCCCTTCCCTCGACATGCTGGTGGTGCCGGGCGGCCAGGGCACCCGCCGCGAGGTGAACAACCCGGCGCTGCTCGGCTGGATCGAGGCGGTGGCACCGGGCTGCACCTGGGTCACGTCGGTGTGCACCGGCTCGATGCTGCTGGCGGCCGCCGGCCCGGCCCGCGGCAAGCGGATCACCACCCACTGGGCGGCGGTCGAACTGGTGCGCAAGCGTGGCGAGGCGGCCGAAGTGCTCGACGACGTCCGCTACGTCCGCGACGGCAACGTGGTCACCTCGGCCGGGGTGTCGGCCGGGATCGACATGGCGCTGTGGCTGGTCGGCGAGATCTGGGAGCCGGCCTTCGCCCGCAAGGTGCAGCGCCAGATGCAGTACGACCCGGCACCGCCCTACGCCGGCGAGGTCTGAGCGCCGCCATGGCCGAAGCCGCCCTTGAGCTGCGGTCCGAGATCACCTGCCCCGAATGCGGGCACCGGGCGATCGAGACCATGCCGACCGACGCCTGCCAGTGGTTCTACGACTGCCAGGGCTGCGGCGCACTGCTGAAGCCGAAGCCGGGCGACTGCTGCGTATTCTGTTCCTACGGAACGGTGGTCTGCCCTCCGGTGCAGGCGGACGGCCGGTGCTGCGGCTGAGCTATCCGTCCGCCAGCTGTTCCAGGGTCGCGCGCAGCGCCGCCTGGTCGACGTCGAGGCCGGTGAACAGCCGGAAGGCATGCACGCCCTGCCAGAAGAACAGCTCGTAGCCGGAAATCACCTCGGCGCCGCGCCGGCCGGCGGCGATCGCGAACGCGGTGTCGCGCGGGGTGTAGACCGCGTCGAACACCCAGCGCGGCCGGCCCATGGCGGCCTCCGGCACCGGGTTGCCGGGATAGCGGTACATCCCGACCGGGCTGGCGTTGACGATGCCGGTGGCCCCGTCCAGCGCCGCTTCGAGCGTGGCGCAGGCGCGGACCGGCACCTCCGCGGTCGTCAGGTCGGCGGCCAGCCGGGCGGCCCGCGCCGGGTCGATGTCGTAGACCCTGATCTCGGTGGCGCCGAGTTCGCCGAGGCCGACGGCGATCGGCCGGCCGACCCCGCCGGCCCCGACCAGCGCGACAGCGCCCGGCCGGTCGTCGCCGAGCCGCGAGCGGTAGGCGGCGACGAAGCCGCTGTGGTCGGTGTTGTGGCCGGCGATCGGCACGCCGTCGCGGAACAGCACGGTGTTGATCGCCCCGATCCGCCGCACCCGCGGATCCTGGACCGGCACGATACCGGCCGCCCGCTCCTTGTAGGGATGGGTGACGTTGACGCCCGCCAGGCCGTCGCGGCCGCAGGCGGCGAGGGTGTCATCGAAGCTCGTGTCGACCCGTCCGTCCAGGTCGAAGCGGGCATAGCCGACCCGGCGCCCGACGATCCGCCCGGCCAGCTCGTGCAGCCGTGGCGCCGACGACCGGCCGATGCCGTCGCCGATCAGGCCGAGGCGGAACTCGATGTCGTCGGTCACCATGAGCCTCCGATGCGGTCCGCTCCGGCATAGCACGGCGGCGCGCGGCGTGGGAGGTTGGCGCGGGTCGCTGGCGCGGTCGCCGATGATCGGGGACTCCCGGAAGCGCCACCCGTCTCAATCCGTTGCGGGGAACTTCTCCACGGTCGGCACCAGCCACACCAGGAACTGCTGCATGCGTTCGAGCGCCGGTCCGGTGCGGCGCGCATGGTCCCGTTGCATCGCGGTCTCCCCTTGGAACGCGTGAAAAATCCGCTGGGGGCCTCGGCCCCCAGACCCCCAGAGGTAAAGAGGACAGGGTACCAGGAGTCAAAGCGTCCGGGCAGGGCGGAACCCCGTATCGAGGTCCCTGTAGTCGGGCTCGACCCTGTAGCGGCAGGCGGCACGGCAGCTCCTGGGATTGATGAACCAGGAGCCGCCGCGAACCACACGGCCGGCTTCGCCGGACCCTGGATCGAGCCGCGCGGACCCGTCATCCGGCGCCCCCTCATGGCTGTCGTGCCAGCGATCCTCCACCCATTCCCAGACATTGCCGATCATGTCGTGCAGCCCCCAGCGGTTCGCCGGGTAGCTCCCGACCGGACTCGGCTCTCCCGGGCCGCCCTCGGATCCGTTGGCCCGGCCGGCGTCCCAGGCATCCCCCCACGGATAGACGGTCGCGGTCCCGGCACGGCATGCGTACTCCCACTCGCTCTCCGACGGCAGGCGATACCGCGCTGCCGTCGCCGCCGACAGCCACGCGCAATACGCCGCCGCATCGTCCCACGACACGGCGATCACCGGCCGCGTTCCCCGCCCCCAATCGTTGTCGCCCGGCGGCTCGCGACCGGTCGCTGCGCAGAACCCATCGTATTCCTCGAACGTCACCGGATACCGCGCCAGCGCGAAGCGCCGGGCGATCGTGACCGCGTGACACGGCCCTTCGTCATCGAAACGTCCGTCCTCGTCCTCGAGCGAACCCATCATGAACCGGCCCGACGGGATGACGACCATCTCGGGGCCGACGCCGAGGTCGGTCAGCCGGTCGCGGAAGATCGCGAAATCCGGCAATCCCGAGGGGTCCTCCTCCAAGGTCGTGTCGTCGTCCGTCAGCGCCTTTTCGAAGTTCCGCACCCGGGAGAGGTCGGCGCCGCTGAGGTCGGTGCCCCGGAGATCCCACCCGGCGACATCCGCCGTGCCGAAGTTCACGTCGCGGAGGTTGGCGCCGCGAAGGTCCCGCGCCGGATCAAGGCCGGCGCCGGACAGGCACTCGACGAAACCTGGACTCTTGAGCGTCGCCACTGCCCGCATGCCTGAAACCGCGTGACCGATCGACAGCTCACGCATCGCCGGCCTCGGACACCGTCACCTTGGCGACGACCAGCCGGTCGTCGTCCCCCTCGAACACCCCACGCTTGGCCAGAATTTCCAGGACTCGCGCCTGCTCGACGTTCCAGTCCGCCCTGGTCCGGCCGTCGATCGTCAGCTCATCGATCTGAACGTGCCGCTTCTTGACCGCGCAGATCATCTGCAACCGGATTTCCCCGCCGGTCGGTTCGACGGAGCACAGGCCGTACTTGGCATCAGTGGCGACATAGTTGTCGACCAGCCAGCGACCCGGAAGAGGCTCGATGAAGCGCCAGCGGCCGTTGCCGTCATAGACAGTGCGGTGCAGTTGCCGCTCCTCGGACAGGACCGTCGAGCCGTCGTCGACCGCCGTCTCGCTCCGGTTCGAGCCGGCGCTGGCCCGGCCTTCGGCGCCGATTCCCAGATCGGCTTCTACCGGGTCGCCGTCTCCGGCGCCGATCAGGGACTTGAACACCTGAAGCGGATTGAGGCGCATCTTTCCGCTGCCGGAGATCTCGCCCTGTCGTTCATGCTGCTTCACCGTCTCGGCCGATGCCCGCGTCTGTGCGTTGGTCGTCTCGACGACCGGTCCCCGCACCGGCACACCGCGCGCATATTCGGTTCCCCGCACGACCTCGACCCCCTGGGCTTCGAGCGTCAGCACGGCTTCACCGGGGTCCTTGGCGGAACGGGTGACGCCGAGTGTGACCTCGAAGCTCACCCCCGACTCCGCCACCGGCTCGCGCGGGGCGAAGGCGACGATGACGTCCAGGTCCCTCATCTCGGCCGGCGGCGCCTGGCGGACACCGAAGTCGATCGTGCAGGCCTTGATACGCGGTTGCGAGTCGCGAACCTCGCAGGTCCTGCCGGCTATCGTGACACGCTTGCCTGCCATCCATACGGCCCCCCGAACCGCCTCTTCAGGCTAGCCGGTTTTCTCAGGAGCGTGAACACGCATTGGTCGTCGCGGCGTGCCAATCGGGTGAACGCCCAGGAAGGCGCAAGCCGGAAGCCACCCGCCGCCTGTCCCCGGCTACGCCTCGGTCAGGGTCAGCAGGATGTCCGAGTACCAGGTGCAGTTCAGGCCCAGCGCCTCGTCCAGCTTCAGGTCGCGGGTGCCGAGGTCGAGGCGCGACGAGTGGATGCCGAGCAGCATCCACGGCAGGTCGCCGAGGTCCTGGCCGGCGCCGTGAATGCGCGTCACCACCAGCGCGCCGCTGGTGCCGCGGTGGGTGCGGGCGTCGGTCAGGAAGTAGCCCTGGCCCTGGAACCGCAGGCCGAACGACGAGGAGAGGGCGGCGTGCCGGGCCACCGGCATGTGGTGCAGGGTGTCGTGAAAGCCGAGCGGGAACCCGATCACCAGCAGCGTCGTGCCGATCTCGACCTGCGCGCCCGGGCCGGGCAGATGCGCCGGCGTGAAGGCGCGGTACACGGTGCGCGCCGGCAGGGCGCCGCGCTCGATGCGGACCACGCCGACGTCCACCGCGCCGCCGGCGTCGGTGCCGTCGCGCCAGACGCTCTTGCCGTCGCGGTACAGCGGGATCGAGAATCCCGTGGATTCCGCCAGGTTGTCCGGGTCGGTGTGCAACTCGATCTCGAGCCGGTCCGGGAAATGCTTGCTCGGCTCGTCGATCAGCACGTGCCGGCTGGTCACCAGGTACAGGCGGCCATCGCGCTCGAAGAAGAAGCCGCTCGCCGAGGTCAGGCTGCGCTGCCCGTCGAAGGTCAGGATGCGGGCCGCGGTCAGCAGCACCGGATCGACGGTCGGGGCGCTCATGCGCCGATCCGCCGGTCCCGGGGTCCGCGCCTATTCATCGCGCTTCACCGAACTGATCACGTAGCCGCCGGAACGCTCATCCATGTCCATGTCCAGCAGCCCCCGCTCCTCGGCCTCCTCCAGCAGGTCGCTGAACGACCGGAAGCCGTAGGCGGATTCGCTGAACCCGGGGCGACGCCGCTTCAGGGTCTGCTTGACCGCCGAACCCCACACCCGGTCGGAGCCCTCGGCCAGCATCGCCGCCGCGGTCTCCAGGACCAGGTCGATGGCCTCGGCGTAGCCGTCGGCGCCCTTGGCGACGGCACCCTTGGCGTCCGCGCCCTTGGGGGCCGCGGCCTTGGCCTCCGGCGCCTTGGCATCCGGGGTCTTGGCCTCGGTTGTCTTGGCCGACCCGTTGCCGGCGGGAGCCTTGGCGGCGGCCGCCGGCTTCGGCGCCGCCTTGGCCGCGGCCGGCCGCTTGGCGACGACCCGTCCCGGCAAGCCCGCCGCGGCCAGGTCGTCGTAGAAGATGAACTCGTCGCAGTTGTTCATCAGCAGGTCGGAAGTGCTGTTGCGGACCCCGATGCCGATCACGGTCTTGGCGTTCTCGCGCAGCTTGCTGACCAGCGGCGAGAAGTCGGAGTCGCCGCTGACGATCACGAAGCTGTCGATGTGCTCCTTGGTGTAGCAGAGGTCCAGGGCATCCACGACCATCCGGATATCGGCGGAATTCTTGCCCGACTGCCGGGCGTGCGGAATCTCGATGAGCTCGAACGCCGCCTCGTGCATGGCGGCCTTGAACTCCTTGTAGCGCTCCCAGTCGCAGTAGGCCTTCTTGACCACGATGCTGCCCTTCAGCAGCAGCCGCTCGAGCACCAGCTTCATGTCGAATTTCGGGATCTTCGCGTCGCGCACGCCGAGCGCCACGTTCTCGAAGTCGCAGAACACCGCCAGCTTGTAGTCGGAACCCTGGATGCTCATCGGAAACCTCTCGTTCGGCGATGCCTACAGCCTGCACGACCGACGGACGGATGCACACCGTTCAATTCGGACCCCCGGCGGACCACCGCAGCCTGCCTGAAATCGCCGGGGTTGTGGAAACGTTCAACCAAGGCGATTTCCCCGGACATGCAGGCGCCCGGCAGACGCCGTCGCCGGCCACGCTCACCCCTCGGCCACGCTCACCCCTCGGCCACGCTCACCCCTCGGCCGCACCCATGGCCAGGAACTTGTCGCGGCGATCGGCGCGAAGCTGGCCGCCGTCGCGCTTCGACAGCTCGTCCAGTGCCTCGCCCATGGCCTTGGCCAGGTTGTCCAGGGCCACGCCGGGGTCGCGATGGGCGCCGCCCAGCGGTTCCGGCACGATACCGTCGATCACGCCCAGGCGATCGAGGTCCTGGGCGGTCACCTTCAAGGCCTCGGCGGCGTCCTTGGCGAACTCGGCGGACCGCCACAGGATCGAGGCGCAGCCCTCCGGCGAGATCACCGAATACACCGCGTGCTCGAACATCAGCACCCTGTTGCCGGCCGCCAGCGCCACGGCGCCGCCGGAACCGCCTTCGCCGATGATCGCGGTCACCAGCGGCACCCGCACCGCCAGACAGGTCTCGATCGAGCGGGCGATCGCCTCGGCCTGGCCACGCGCCTCGGCGTCGATGCCGGGATAGGCGCCGGCGGTATCGACGAAGGTCAGGATCGGCAGGCCGAAGCGGTCGGCCATCTGCATCAGCCGTCGGGCCTTGCGGTAACCCTCGGGTCGCGCCATCCCGAAGTTGCGGCGCACGCGCTGCTCGGTGGTCGCCCCCTTCTCGGTGCCCATCACCACGACCGACCGTCCCCGGAACCGGCCGAGTCCGCCGACGATCGCGGCGTCGTCGGCGTAGTTGCGGTCACCGGCCAGCGGCTGGAAGTCCTCGATCAGATGCGCGATCGCATCGGCCGCATGCGGCCGGTCGGGATGCCGGGCCACCTGGACCTTCTGCCAGGCGGTGAGGCGCTGGTAGGTGGTTCGCAGCTGGCGCTCGACCTTGGCCTGCAGCTTGCCGACCTCGTCGGCGATGTTGATCTCGCCGCTGCCGGACAGGTGCTTCAGTTCCTCGATCTTGCCTTCGAGGTCGGCGATCGGCTTCTCGAAATCGAGAAAATGACGCATGTGCAGAAAACCTCGTCGAAAAAGCGGCGGCACCATACCGGCGCCGCCCACGCCCTACAAGCAGGGCCCCGCGTATCCATCCGCCCGCGGATCAGGTGCGGGCCAGCGGGTGATGGGTCTCGACCAGCGCGCGCAGCCGCTCGGCCAGGACATGGGTGTAGATCTGCGTGGTCGAGATGTCGGCATGTCCCAGCATCTGCTGCACGCTGCGCAAGTCGGCGCCATGGTCGAGGAGATGCGTGGCGAAAGCATGGCGCAATACGTGCGGCGACACCTTGGCCGGGTCGAGGCCCGCCAGGACCGCGGTCTCGTCCAGCAACTGGGCCAGGCGCCGTCGCGTCAGGTGGCCGGCCTCGGAGCGCGACGGGAACAGGTGCGGCGAGGTCTCCCCGGCGGCCAGGAAGGCGCCCCGTACGCCCTTGTACGCCGATATCGCCGCCATCGCGGCCTCGGTCAGCGGGACCATCCGCTCCTTTCCGCCCTTGCCGCGCACGATCAGCACGCGCGGGTCGCGGGCCACGGCCGCGAACGGCAGCCCGACCAGCTCCGACACCCTGAGCCCGGTGGCATACAGAACCTCCAGGAGGCAGGTCAGCCGGATGCCATCCGGCCCGGGCCGGTCGCGGGCGGCGTCCAGCAGGGCGTCGACCTCGCCCTCGGACAGGATCTTCGGCAGCGGCCGGCCGCGGCGCGGAGCATCCACGCTGGCGGTCGGATCGTCGCCGCGTCGGCCCTCGGCGAACAGGAACCGGTAGTACTGGCGCAATGCCGACAGCCGGCGCGCCGCCGTGCGCGGCGCCACGCCCGCCACCTGCAGGGCCGCCAGATAGCCGCGCAATTCGTCGGTGCCGGCGGCCTCCAGCGCGCAGCCCCGGCCCGCGAGCCAGGCCTCGGTGTCGGCCAGGTCACGCCCGTAGGCCTCGAGGGTGTTGCGAGCCGCCCCACGTTCCGCAACCATCATCTCGAGGAAGGCCTCGACCGCGGGCGACCAGTCGCGCGCCGCCGCCCGTCGCGCCACCGCCTGTCGCGCCACTGCCCGTCGCGCCATCTCAGCGGTCCCCGATCATGTCAGTCCCCGGCCATGTCACAGGCCGTAGGCCACGGCGGCCTCGCCAGCCAGCCGGCGGGCGTCGTCCTCCAGTCCGAGCCTGCGCAGCGCCCGCACCACCCCGGCCACCGACGTGGGGTCGAGCTCGTCGAGCGGCACTTCCCCGAACCCGGCGGCGGCCAGGGTCACGGTCTCGGCGAGCCGGCCGGCGTCGGCCCCGGCCGCGACCCCGTTGCGGAATGCCGCGGTCGGCGCTTCGTAGGGATTCGTCGACGGGGCCGAAGCCAGGCCGCGCCAGACATCCGCGCCGATCGGCGCGCCCAACGCGTCCAGCAGCGTCAACGCCGCCCCACCGAGGTTCGAGGCCGTCTCCGGACTGCTGTCGCGCAGGTCGTCCCACCAGGCCGCCACCGCCGCCGCCTGATAGGGCGCCAGCAGGTCGCCGCCGCCGATCCGGGCGACCACCCACAGCCGGCGGATCGCCTTGCGGGCATCCGGATTGCCGGCGTCGGCGCGGGTCCGAAGCCATTCCAGCCAAGGCCGGGCGGCCGCCGGTTCGCCGGCCGCCACCAGGATCCGGATCGCGTCGGGCGCCAGCGGCTCGACCGAGGGACCAATGTTCAGGCGCCGGATCAACGGCGCGAACAGCCGCGCCGTCTGCCGCCAGGTCGAGCCGTCCTCGGCCAGCGCCAGCGCGGACCGAATCACCCGGGCCCGCTGGGCCGGATCGCCGTTCACCTCCGCGGTCCGCCACAGCAGCGCCCGGGCGTAGGCGGTCTGGTCGGCCGCGGCGACCCGCAGGGCCTCGTCGACCGCTCCGGCCTCGACCGAGATCTCGGCATACAGCCCGATCAGTGCCTGGGCGCTGACGGCGCCCGTCCGCTCGGCCCGCTCGGCGGCGGCCAGCCGGGCGGCGAACGACGGACCGCCGATGCCGCGGGTCAGCGCCACCAGCACCGGCAGCGACTCGACCGACGCCACATCCGGGTCGATCGGCATCTTCACGATCCGGGCCGCCGCCAGGTGCAGTGGACCAGCGCCGGTCAACCGGTGCGGACCACCGCCCGTGCCGGCGACCGCGGCCTGCACGAACTCCTGCAGATGCGGGTCGTTCTCGCCGATCTCCGCCAGCAGTCGTGTCCCGAGCTCGGCCTTGACGGCATCGCCGCGCCACAGGTCGCAGACGACGCCGAGCTTGACCCAGAAACGGTCGTCGGCCCGGGCCGCGACCGCGTCATGATGGCCGCATGCCGTCGCGTCGTCGCCGAGCGCCAGGGCCGCCTCGGCGAACGGCCGCGCCAGCACCGGGTCGTCGGTCCGGCCCGGTACCGCCTTGGCGAGGGCGCCGAGTTCGTCCAGCGCCCCCATCGACAGCAACCGCGCGGCGCGGGCCGCCAGCAGGGCGCCCTCCTCGGGCAACCCGGCGGGAGCCGGTCCCGAGGACAGCAGCATGCGGCGCTGCAGGCCGCGCATCGCCTGGCTGTCCGGAGCGGACGGCAGCAGTGCCAGCAGGCGCAGCGCGATCGGGCCGGGGGTGCCCTGCCAGAGGTCGCTGCGCAGCCCGCCGCTGTCCGGGGTGAGCGTTCCGGCGGCGTCGGCGGTAAGCCGGCTCAGCCCTTGGATGCGGATCGCGCCGTCCGCCGTCGTCCGCGACGGTGCCGCGGTCACCGGCGGCGGGGCAGTGAGCAGCGGCGGGACGGCGGGGGCGATCGCCGCCGGGTCGCCGCCCGGCGTGGCGGGTGCCGACGGACCCAGCGGGGTCGGCGGCCCCAGCAGGATCGGTCCGCGGGTCTGCGCGCCCGTCGACGGTACCCCGGCGGTCCCGGCCAGGATCGCCGCCGTCAGCGCAACGGCGATGACGAGAGCGGGCCGCCCGGCGGCGACGCGAGCCCGGCGACGACCGCTACTTCGGCAGGCGGTCATTCGGAATCACCTTCTGAACCGGCGCGGTCGGCGGCGGGATGTCCCAGGTCATCAGAAACACCGCCCCGCCTCCGAGAAGCAGAACCAGCAGTACCAGTAGAACGGCGACGAAACGCATGACCGCGGCCTCGATCCGGTTGAACGGTTCCGTGCGGCGGGATACCGGCGCCGCCGGCCGGCCGAGCCCGGTCTGGCGACCGCCGCGAGGCGTGTGGTACCGTCGGACCATGGCACGACTACGGCACTGTACCGACCCGTGGAATCCGACGCAACGCGGGGCCCGAACCCGGCGCGGAGGGGGAGACCGCGCATGACCGCGGCCAGCGAAGCGCGCGTCGAGGCGCCCGAATCGGACCATTCGGCGATGGCGCCGGACGAGACCGCCCCCATGTTGCCGCGGACGCTTGTGCTGGTCGGCCTGATGGGGGCCGGCAAGAGCAGCATCGGCCGACGGCTGGCGCAGCGGCTCGACATCGACTTTCTGGACGCCGACCACGAGATCGAATCGGCCGCCGGCCGCACCATCCCCGAGATCTTCGAGGAGCTGGGCGAGCCGGCGTTCCGGGACGGCGAGCGCCGGGTGATCCGACGGCTGCTGGAGGACCGCACGCCGCACGTGCTGGCGACCGGCGGCGGCGCGTTCATGGCACCCGAGACCCGTGCCGCGATCAAGGACAAGGGCCTGTCGCTGTGGCTGAAGGCCGACCTGGATACGCTGTTCGAGCGGGTCTCGCGACGCTCCAACCGGCCGCTGTTGAAGACCGCCGACCCGAAGGACACGCTTCGCGGCCTGATGGCGGTCCGTTATCCGGTCTATGCCGAGGCCGACATCGTGGTCGAAACCCAGCGCGTCCCCATTGAGACCACCGTCGAGAAGGTCTATCAGGCGGTGGTCGCGCACTTGAACCAATGAAGGCCTGTCCCTTGAGGACCTCCGCGCCATGAGCGCCGCCCCCGAAGCCGTCGAGACGGTAGAGGTCGATCTCGCCGACCGCGGCTACGAAATCCGGGTCGGCGCCGGGTTGATCGAACGCGCCGGTGCCGAGCTGGCCGACCTGCTGTCGGGCCGCAAGGTGGTGATCGTCGCCGACGAGACGGTGGCGGCACTGCACCTGCCGACGCTGACCCGCAGCCTCGAGGGCACCGCATCGGCGGTGCATGCCCTGACCGTTCCGGCCGGCGAGTCCGCCAAGTCGATGACCGGCCTTTCCGACCTGCTCGACCGCATTCTGGGGATCGGGATCGACCGCCGGACCGTGGTGGTGGCACTCGGCGGCGGCGTGACCGGGGATCTGGCCGGATTCGCCGCCGCGGTCGCGCTGCGCGGCCTCGATTTCGTGCAGATCCCGACCACGCTGCTGGCCCAGGTCGACAGCTCGGTCGGCGGCAAGACCGGGGTGAACACCCGGCACGGCAAGAACCTGCTGGGCGCCTTCCACCAGCCGCGCCGGGTGCTGATCGACACCGCCGTGCTGGACACCCTGCCGCGCCGGGAGCTGCTGGCCGGCTATGCCGAGATCGTGAAATACGGCGCCATCGGCGACATGGCGTTCTTCCAGTGGCTGGAGGCCAACGGGCGCCGGCTGCTGGACGGCGATACCGACGCCCGCAGGCACGCGATCGTGGCGTCATGCCGCGCCAAGGCCGCGGTCGTCGCCGACGACGAGCGCGAGACCGCCGGCGGCCCCAGGGCGCTGCTGAATTTCGGCCACACCTTCGGACACGCGCTGGAGGCGATGGCCGGCTATGACGGGTCGCTGCTGCACGGCGAGGCGGTCGCCGCCGGCATGGTCCTGGCGGCGCGGATGTCGGCGCGCCTCGGCCCCTGCACCGGCCAGGACGCCGAGCGGCTGGCCGCGCACCTGGCGGCGGTCGGACTGCCGGCCGAACTCGACCAGGTCGACGCGGCGCGGCTCTGGTCCGCCGACGAGCTGATCCGCCACATGACCAAGGACAAGAAGGCCCGCGACGGCCGCATCGTGTTCGTGCTGCTCGACCGTCTGGGCCACGCGGTCGTACGCGACGACGTCGAGCGTTCGGCGGTCCGCGCGCTGCTGGATCGTCCGAAGGCGGCCTGAAGGCTTGTGCATGTATCCCAGTAAGGTCTGAGGGAGAATCCGCCGGTCCAATGGACACTTCGCTCGCACTCACGCTCGGCGTCATCTTCGTGCTGCTGCTGCTGTCCGGATTCTTCTCTGGATCCGAGACCGCGCTGACCGCGGCCAGCCAGGCGCGGTTGTCGCAACTCGCCCGCAAGGGCAGCGAGGCAGCCGCGACGGTGATCGCGCTCAAGGAACGCAGCGATCGGATGATCGGGGCCATCCTGATCGGCAACAACGTCGTCAACATTTTCGCCTCGGCACTGGCGACCAGCGCGCTGATCAGCCTGTTCGGCGAGCACGGCGTGGCCTACGCCACCATCGGCATGACGGTCATCGTGGTGATCTTCGGCGAGGTTCTGCCGAAGACCTTCGCGATCAACCGCCCGGACCAGTCGGCGATCGCCGTCGCGCCGATCATTCAGGCATTGGTCTGGGTGCTGACCCCGCTGACGATTACCGTGCAGGCGATGGTAACCGGCGTGCTCAGGCTGTGCGGCGTCCCGGTCGCCGCCGGACTCGGCCACGACGAGCGCGAGGAGGAGTTGCGCGGACTGATCGAGATGCACGCCGACGGCGGCGCCGAGGTCGAGCACGAGCGCGCCATGCTGCGCAGCATCCTCGACCTAGCGGACGTCGAGGTCTCGGAGATCATGACGCACCGACGCAACGTCCGGATGCTGGATGCCGACGCGCCACTCGACGAGTTGCTGGAGCAGGTGCTGGACAGCCCGTTCACGCGCGTGCCGTTGTACAAGGGCGAGTCCGACAACATCGTCGGCGTGCTGCACGTCAAGGCGCTGCTGCGGGCGATCCGGGCTCACGGCGGCTCGGCGCCCGAGGACCTGAAGATCGTCGAGATCGCCAACGACCCGTGGTTCATCCCCGACTCCACCACCCTGCTCGACCAGATGCAGGCGTTTCGCGAGCGGCGCGAGCACTTCGCGCTGGTGGTCGACGAGTACGGCAGCTTCATGGGCGTGGTGACCCTCGAGGACATCCTGGAGGAGATCGTCGGCGACATCCTGGACGAGCACGACGTGGCGGTGGCCGGCGTGCGGGTGCAGACCGACGGCTCGGTCGTGGTCAGCGGCACGGTGACGATCCGTGACCTGAACCGCGAGTTCAGCTGGAGCCTGCCCGACGAGGAAGCCTCGACGATCGCCGGCCTTGTCCTGCATGAGGCGCGCCGGATTCCCGAGGTCGGCCAGGAGTTCATGTTCTACGGCTTCCGCTTCCGGATCCTGCGTCGCCAGCGCAACCAGATCACGCTGCTGCGCCTCACCCGGCTGGACAATCCGACGGACGCATGAGATTCGGTGCCGCCCACCGCAGACGTTCCCCCGACGGAGACGAACGATGCCCCTGAGCCCTCCCGTCGAGCGCGAGCTCGTCCACGACCGCACCGTCGTCTGCCGTGGCTGGCGGCGCACGGACGGCCACTGGGACATCGAAGGCCATCTCGTCGACACCAAGACCTACGGTTTTCCCAACGAGTACCGCGGCTTCGTCGAGGCAGGGCAGGCCATCCACGACATGTGGCTGCGGCTGACCATCGACCGCGACCTGAACATCGTCGCGGCCGAGGCGGTGACCGACACCGGGCCGTTCCCGATCTGCCCGGACATCGCGCCCAACTTTCAGCGCCTGGTCGGCCTGTCGATCGCCACCGGCTGGCGGCGGGCCGTGCGCGAGCGGCTGGGCGGGGCGCAGGGCTGCACCCACCTGGTCGAACTGCTCGGTCCGATGGCCACCACCGCCTACCAGACCATCTTCGGCGAGCGCTCGCGCGAGCGCCGCGAGGCCGAGGCCCGCGGCGAACCGACGACGCCCGAGGATCCCGACCGTAAGCCCCGGCTGCTCAACTCCTGTCACGCATTCGGGGAATCGAGCCCGGTCGTCGCCAAGATCTGGCCACGCTGGTTCCGGGCAACGGGCGACGAATCCGATACACCGAAGTCACGTTCGACCGGATAGGGCCGGCTCAGTCCTCGCCGGTTACGGCCAGGTTGCGGTTCCGATAGCCGGCCGACCGCAGCGACGTTGCCCGGTTGATCGGCTGCCCGACCACGGTGTCCAGCACGACCCGCGCCAAGGAGCCGCTCGGCTCCGGCCGCGCCAACGAGCCGCTCGGCTCCGGCCGCGCCAACGAGCCGCTCGGCTCCGGCCGCGCCAACGAGCCGCTCGGCTCCGGCCGCGCCAACGAGCCGCTCGGCCCGGGGCCCTGCCCCTCATAGCTCCTGACCAACTGCCGGTAGTAGCTGATGATGAAAACGCGGGTCGCGGATGTCAGCCCGATTTCACGCCGGCGCTGATCGATCTCCGCGCACAGCCGGTTGATCGTCATTCCCTCGAGCCGTGCGATGGTTTCGATCGCATCCCACATCTGCGGTTCCAGCCGCATGCTGGTGCGCCTGCCGCCGACCGTGACATTCCGGCTTTCCAGGATCGAGGATTTATCTTCCGACGCGGACAAGTTTGCCCCCACTATTCTGTCTTGGCGCGAACTCAGCCAGCTCAACTCCCGCTACGTTAGCAATCCCACGAAATTTTTGAACCTGCAACTATTTAATGTTTTCAGATTATTTCGACTATTTTTGGTTGTCAACTCAACTCGGCGGTCCATCAGGGGCCTCCAGCTTCAGGGCGAGCGCATGGACGCTGTCCCGCAATTCCGTGGCGAGTACCGCGTGCACCATGCGGTGGCGCTCGACCCGGGACTTGCCGGCGAACGCGGCCGAGACCACCTCGACGTTGAAATGCGTCTCACCACCGGGCCGTGCTCCGGCGTGGCCGGCATGGCGATGCGAATCGTCCTCCACCGACAATCGAATCGGGGCAAATGCGGCGGTCAGCTTGGCGGCAAGCGTGTCTTTCATACTCATGCTCATGCTCTGGACTTTCTGTGATGTGCGGTTAGGGTCGGTCGGGATCGGGTCGGCCGTTTTTGTGCTGCCCCTTCTCCCGTCGTTCGGCATTTAGATGGTCGCTTCCATGGCCAAGGCCAATCCGGAACGTCTCATGTCCGACCGCATGGATCCGCGGAACTCGCTGCGAGTCTGCGACCATCCGGGTTGTACCGAATCGGGCGACCACCGGGCGCCGCGGTCGCGCCAGCGGCTGGACGATTACTTCTGGTTCTGCCTGGAACATGTGCGCGAATACAACAGGTCGTGGAACTACTATGCCGGCATGTCGAACGCCGAGGTAGAGGCGGACCTGCGACGCACGACCACCTGGGAGCGTCCGACCTGGCGATTCGGCGCGGCCGACGGCGCCGGCCGCGGCCAGGCGTTCCGGCGCGTCCGCGACCCGTTCGGCGTATTCGACGACGAGTCCGAGGACGAGAATCGGTCCGGACCCACCCGGCCCACATCGGAATCGCCCGAGGGACGCGCCCTCGCGGTGATGGGCCTCGACCCGCCCCTGACCCTGGATCTGCTGAAGCGCCGGTACAAGGAACTGGTCAAAAAACATCACCCCGATGCCAACGGCGGCGACCGAGGCGCGGAGGAACGGTTGAAAAGTATCAACGAGGCCTATACGACTTTGCGTCGGTTCCTTGGCTGAGCCGTTTCCGACGCGCCGGCCCCCTTCCCTACAGGAAATTCGTCCATGGCGAACGACACCGTCATCGAGCGCAAGCCCGCCCACCGTCTCGACAAGCCTGACACCACCGTGTCGGCGGCGGAGGCTTTCGGTCTCGACATCGATTTGCAGGTCCCGGCGTTCTCGGAGCCCAGCGAGTACGTCCCGAATCGGGACGACGCCTACCTGTTTGACCACGACACCACGCTGGCGATCCTGGCGGGCTTCGCGCACAACCGGCGGGTCATGATCCAGGGCTATCACGGCACCGGCAAGTCGACCCACATCGAGCAGGTGGCGGCGCGGCTGAACTGGCCGTGCATCCGGGTCAACCTGGACAGCCACATCAGCCGGATCGACCTGATCGGCAAGGACGCCATCGTGATCCGCGACGGCAAGCAGGTGACCGAATTCCGCGAAGGCATCCTGCCGTGGGCGCTGCAGAACCCGGTCGCCCTGGTGTTCGACGAATACGATGCCGGGCGCGCCGACGTGATGTTCGTGATCCAGCGCGTGCTCGAAGTCGACGGCAAGCTGACGCTGCTGGATACCAACAAGGTGATCCAGCCGCACCCGTCGTTCCGGCTGTTCTCGACCGCCAACACCGTTGGCCTCGGCGACACCACCGGCCTCTATCACGGCACCCAGCAGATCAACCAGGGTCAGATGGACCGCTGGAACGTTGTCACCACGCTGAACTACCTGCCGCACGACGCGGAGGCGGACATCGTGTTGGCGAAGTGCCCGAGCTACAAGAGCGCCGAGAGACGCGAACTGGTCTCCAAGATGGTCACCTGCGCCGATTTGACGCGCGCCGGCTTCATGGCGGGCGACATCTCCACGGTCATGTCGCCGCGGACGGTGATCACCTGGGCCGAGAATGCCGACATCTTCGGCGGCGACCTGAAGCTGGCCTTCCGCCTGACCTTCCTGAACAAGTGCGACGAGGTCGAGCGCTCGATCGTGGCGGAGTACTACCAGCGCTGCTTCGGCGACGAGATCACCGCCAAGACCGGGGCCAGGGCGGCCGAATAGCAGGCGACGCGAGACCGCATGGCGATGCGCAGCAACAGCAGCAACAAGGCGCCCGACGACGCCGCCTTCGAGGACTTCAAGCGCGCCACCGCGGCCTGCTTGCGGGCCATCTCGGGGGAGCGCGAAGTCGAGGTGACCTACGGTGCGGAGCAGTCCGGCCTGGCCGGCAACCGCGCCCGCCTTCCGGCCCCCCCGAAGGACATGGACCCGGGCGACCTCGCGCGGTTGCGCGGCGCGTCCGATGCCCTGGCGCTGCGCCTGAAGCACCATAACGAGGCCCTGCACTCGCGCCGGCTGCCGCAGAGCCAGGCGGCCCGCGAGATCTTCGATGCGGTCGAGCAGGCGCGTATCGAGGCGATCGGCGCGCGTTCCATGGCCGGCGTCGCCGACAACCTCGACGCGGTGACCGACGAGAGTTACCGGCGCAAGGGCCTGGAGCGCGCCGAGAAGGACGACGTCTCGCTGGTCGACGTGATGCGGCTGATCACCCGCGAGGCGTTGACCGGCGCCCCGCCGCCGGAATGCGCCCGTCGCGTGGTCGACCTGTGGCGCCCGTGGATCCAGAGCAAGGTCGGGCACGACCTCAAGGACCTCGAGAGCACCCTCGAGGACCAGGACGCCTTCGCCAAGGCCTCGCGCCGGCTGATCGCCGACCTCGACCTGGAGATCGGCGAGGAGGGCATGGCCGAGGACGACGCCAGCAACACCGAGGGCGAGGACGAGGGCGGCGACGTCGACGAGACCAGCGAGGGCGGCACCCGCGGCACCTCCGAGGACGGCGCCGACACCGAGACCATCCCGTCCGACATGCAGGCCGGCGACGAGAGCGCCGACGGCGAGGATGCCGAGGAGATGGACCTGGAGCCGGGCTCCGGGGACGAGGAGCCGGCCAACCCCGGCTCGCCGATGCATCCGAACATGGACGGCCGCAACTGGCAGGACGCCGCCTATCGGGCCTTCACCACCGAGTTCGACGAGGTCGTCGAAGCCGATACCCTGTGCGACCCGGACGAGCTCAACCGCCTCCGCACGCTGCTCGACCAGCAGCTTTCGCACCTGCAGGGCGTGATCGGGCGACTGGCCAACCGGCTGCAGCGCCGGCTGATGGCCCAGCAGAACCGTTCCTGGGAGTTCGATCTCGAGGAAGGCGTCCTGGATGCCGGCCGGCTGTCGCGCGTGGTGACGGCACCGCTGTTCCCGCTGTCCTACAAGCACGAGAAGGACACCGAGTTCCGCGACACCGTGGTGACCCTGCTGATCGACAACTCCGGCTCGATGCGCGGTCGGCCGATCACCATCGCGGCGATCTGCGCCGACATCATGGCCCGCACCCTGGAACGTTGCGGCGTGAAGGTCGAGATCCTGGGCTTCACCACCCGTGCCTGGAAGGGCGGCTCGGCGCGCGAGCGCTGGATCTCGTCCGGAAAGCCGGCCAACCCGGGCCGCCTGAACGACCTGCGCCATATCGTCTACAAACCCGCCGACGCGCCCTGGCGCCGGGCCCGCAAGTCGCTCGGCCTGATGCTGCGCGAGGGCATCCTGAAGGAGAACATCGACGGCGAGGCGCTGCACTGGGCGCACCAGCGGCTGCTGGCCCGTACCGAGGAGCGGCGCATCCTCATGGTGATCTCGGACGGCGCCCCGGTCGACGATTCGACCCTGTCGGTGAACCCCGGCAACTACCTCGAGAAGCATCTGCGCGACGTCATCAAGCACATCGAGACCCGTTCGCCGGTCGAGTTGGTGGCGGTCGGCATCGGCCACGACGTGACCCGCTACTACCGGCGTGCCGTGACCATCGTCGACGCCGAACAGTTGGGCGGGACGATGATGGAGCAGCTCGCCGCGCTGTTCGACGAGAAGGACAATGCCGCGGCCGCACGCGGCGGGCGCGGCGCCGGCCGGCACGCCCGGGCGCGCTAGCGCGACCGCGCTTCCGACCGCGACGCGAGTCCGGCTACTCTGCGGTGTCCACACCGAAGGAGCGCCGCATGTTCCATCTGCTCAGGACCGCCCTGCTGGCGGTCTTCTCCGTCGTCTGGCTCGCCGGCCCGCTGGCGGCCGAGCCGGCGCGGCTGGTCGTCCTCCACATCAACGACTGGGACCGCATCGATCCGGTCGACGGTGCCGGCGGCGCCGCCCGTATCGCCGCCGTGATCAAGGCCGAGAAAGCGCGGGCCGCCGCGGCCGGTGCCACCGTCATCGTGACCTTCGGCGGCGACATGATCTCGCCCTCGCTGTTGTCGGGCATCGACAAGGGCGCCAACATGATCGACATGGCCAACGCCGTCGGCATCGACTACGCCGTGCTGGGCAATCACGAGTTCGATTTCGGCCCCGAGGTGCTGAAGGCGCGAGTGGCCGAGTCGGGCTTCCGGTGGCTGGCCGGCAACGTCGCCGAGAAGGGCAGATCGAACTTCCCGGGCGTCGCCGATGCCACGATCATCGAGGCCGGTGGCTACAAGATCGGCCTCCTCGGCCTCACCACGCCCGAAACCCCGCTGGTGTCGAGCCCGGGTCCCGACATCACCTTCGACGCATATGAGAATGCCGGCCCCCGCCTCGCCAGGATCCTGCGCGACCAGGGCGCCGATCTGGTGATCGCGCTCAGCCACAACAACTACACCGACGACCTGGCGCTGATGCGCGCCGCCCCCGGCATCGACGTCGTGCTCGGCGGACACGACCACCTGGCCTTCACCCACTACGACGGCCAGCACGCCGTGCTGAAGGCCGGTTCGCAGGGCATTTTCGTCGGCCGGGTGATCCTGAGCATCGACCGGGTCGAGGGCCGCGACGGCCCGAAGGTCGTTTGGACGCCCGACTTCGCGCAGATCCACACCGGCGCGATCGCCCCCGACCCCGAGGTCCAGGCCAAGGTCGACGCCTACCGCGCCAAGCTGGATGTCGAACTCGGCCAACCGATCGGCACCACGACGACCGAACTCGACACGCGCCGGGCCACGGTGCGCGGCGGCGAGGCGGCGTTCGGCAACCTGATCGCCGACGCCATGCGGGCGGCGACCGGCGCCGACGTCGCCATCACCAACGGCGGCGGCATTCGCGGCGACACCACCTACCCGGCCGGCAGCACCCTGACCCGCAAGACCGCCCTGACCGAACTGCCGTTCGGCAACCGCACCCTGAAGCTGCAGGTGACCGGCGCCGGGCTGCTGGCGGCACTCGAAAATGGCGTCTCCAAGGTCGAGGACGCCGCCGGCCGGTTCCCACAGGTCTCCGGCGTCAGCTTCGCCTATGATGCAGGAAAGCCTGTCGGAGCCCGGGTTTCCGACGTTTCGGTGAACGGCGGGCCGCTCGATCCGGCCGCCAGCTACACGGTGGCGACCAACGACTTCATGGCGCGCGGCGGCGACGGCTACCGGACGTTCGCCGACGCCAAGGTCCTGGTCGATGCCAACTCGGCGCAACTCCTGGCCGGCCAGGTGGGCGACTTCGTGGCCATCAAGGGGACGGTCGCGCCGATCGTCGAAGGTCGGATCCGCAGGCTCGACTGATCGGGTATTCCCGCCGCCACCTGCTGCGCTAAGCTCCCGGTCCCACCGCGAAGACCACACGCTCAATCCAGGAGGAAACGTCCATGCTGTTCGACGTGCGCAAATACACCTGCCGACCCGGCACCATCGCCAAGCACCTGGCGCTCTACGAGAAGATGGGCAAGGCGCCGCAGTCCAAGCACCTCGGCCAGCCGGTGCTGTACGCCAAGTGCGAGACCGGCGACCCGAACGTCTACATCCACATCTGGGCCTACGACAACGCCGGCGACCGCGAGAACAAGCGGACCGCCATGCAGGCCGACCCGGACTGGATCGCCTACACCCAGGAGAGCGCCAAGCTCGGCGCGCTGGAAAAGCAGGAGAACGCGCTGTTCAACGACGTCGGCTTCTACCCGTTCAAGCGCTGACGCGCCCGACGCGGCCTGCCCGGCCGGCGGCGAGGGTCTCCGCTCTCGCCGTCGCCGTGCGCCGACGGCCGCCCTGCTCCACGACCTCGATCTCACGATAGGGCGACGCGACAACGCCCGACATTCGCTCCGGGAAGGACACGCGATGGCGACTGCAATCACGAACAAGAAAAAGGTGCTGGTGACCGAGACCTTCGCCGCCAGCGGCAAGGCGCTGCTTCAGGGGCGGAGCGACATCGAGCTCCTGACCTTCCCGAACGGCATCGGGCAGCCCGACTTCAACGAGTTGCTCAGGAAGCACGCGCCGGTGCACGCCGTGGCGCTCGGCCCGACCCGCTTCGGCGAGGATGAACTGGTGTCCTCCGGCGACATGCGCGTGGTCACGCGCATCGGCGTCGGCTTCGATGCCATCGATCTTCCGGCGCTGAGCAAGCGCAACGTGCCGCTGATGACCGTCGGGACGGCCAATTCGCCGTCGGTGGCCGAGGCCGCCCTGTTCATGATGATGGCGCTGGCCAAGCGCGGTACCGAGCTGGACGCGCTGGTGAAGGAGAGCCGCTGGGCCGATCGGCTCAAGGCGATTCCCTTCGACCTGCTCGGCAAGACCGTCGTCGTGATCGGCTGCGGCCGCATCGGTTCGCGGCTGGTCAAGCGCTGCGTGGCGATGGAGATGACCGTCCAGGTCTTCGACCCATACAAGGATGCCGGCGACATCGCCGCGACCGGGGCCGAGCCGGTGAGCGATCTCGACGCGGCGCTGGCCGGGGCCGACTTCATCAGCATCCACTGCCCGAAATCGCCGGAGACGGTCGGGCTGTTCGATGCCGCGCGCCTCGCGAGGCTGAAGCCGACAGCGTACCTGATCAACACCGCCCGTGGCGGCATCGTCGACGAGGCGGCACTCCACGCCGCGCTGGCCGCCGGCAAGCTGGCGGGCGCCGGGCTCGACGTGTTCGCGCAGGAGCCGCCGCAACCGGACAATCCGCTGTTCAAGCTGTCGAACGTCATCACCGCGCCGCACCTCGCCGGCGTCACCCGCGAAGCCCTCGACCGCATGGGCCTGCAGACCGCGAAGAACATCCTCAGCGCCTTCGACGACGACATCATCGCCGACAACGTCATCAACAAGGACGTGCTGAAGTAGGCGCCGCGCGGCAGCCCTATCCCCGATCCCCGCCGTACCGCAGGTAGCGCGTCGGCGGGGCCCCGAGGGTCCGGCGGAACATGGCGATGAAGGCGCTCGGGCTGTCGTAGCCGAGGTCGAGCGCGACTGCCGTCACCGGTTCGCCGGCGGCCAGCCGCTCGAGCGCCGCCAGCAGCCGCCGGCGTTGCCGCCAGCGCCCGAAGGTCAGGCCGGTCTCGTTGCGGAACAGCCGGGCGAGCGTCCGGTCGCTGGCGCCCACGGCCCGGCCCCAGGCCTCCAGGTCGCGGTTGTCGGACGGCACCGAGATCAGGGCCTCGGCGACCGCCGCCGCCCGACGGTCGCGCGGCAGCGGCAAGTCCAGCGGAGCCGCCGGCAGGTCCGCCAGCTCGTCGGCCAGCACCGCGACCAGCCGGGCCTCCGGCCCGCTGGCCGCATAGTCCTCCGGCAACCGCACCACCCGGGCGATCAGCTCGCGCACCAGGGCCGGCACCTGCACGACCCGGCAGCGCGCCCCCACCTGCACCCCGGAATCGACCCGCAGATACAATGTCCGCATGGCGACGGCACCGGCCGCCCGGACCTCGTGAACCACCCCCGCCGGTACCCACACGGCGTAGCCCGGCGGTACCACCCAGGCGCCGTCGTCGGTCCGCACCGTCATCACGCCCTTCTCGCCGTGCACCAGCTGGGTGCGGTCGTGGGCGTGCCGCCCGGTGCTGTGGCCGGCGGCATAGTCGACGGCATAGCCGACGATGGCCTTGGGCCAGCGCTGGCGGGCCTCGACCGCCGGATCACGGCTTCGCAGGGTATGTCCGGTTCTCAACACAGGTTGGCATTCTATCGAAAGACGGAAACGACTGCTCGGATCATCATCCCTCCGTCAAGAGGGAGGAGTCCATGCGTCTCGACACACGTTTCCTGTTCCTGAACGCCGGTCACGCCGTCGACCACCTGATGATGCTGGTATTTCCGACCGCCGCCGTGTTCATGGCCGTCGAAATGGGGGCGAGCTACGGCGAGATGCTGGTCCTGTCGACCGCCGGATTCATCGCCTTCGGCGCCTGTTCGCTGCCGGCCGGCTGGCTGGCCGACCGCTGGAGCCGGGAGGGCATGCTGGCGCTGTTCTTCATCGGCATCGGCGTCGCCACCGTCCTGACCGGCTTTGCCGACGGCCGGACCCAGATCGCCGCCGGCCTGCTGGCGATCGGGGTATTCGCGGCGATCTACCACCCGGTCGGGATCGCCATGGTCAGCCAGGGCGGTGGCGCCATCGGCCGCCGTCTCGGCGTCAACGGGGTCTGGGGCAACATGGGCGTGGCCGCCGCCCCGCTGCTGGCGGCATTCCTGTGCAACGCCTACGGCTGGCGGACCGCGTTCGTGGTGCCGGGCCTGCTCAGCATGGCCATCGGCGGCTTCTGGATCCTGCACTGCCGCAGCGCCGCCGGCCGCGCCGCCACCGAGGCCGGCGTGGCGGCCCGCAAGGCGAAGGCCCTGCCGAGCACGCAATGGAAGCGAATCCTGGCGATCGTGTTCTTCGCGACCGCGATCGGCGGCTTCATCTTCAACGCCACCACGATCGCGCTGCCGAAGATCTTCGACGAGCGGGTGATGGCGTTGACCGAGGGCGCGTCCCGGGCCGGCGGCCTGATCGCCATGGTGTTCGCCGCCGCGGCGTTCACCCAGGTGGCGGTCGGCCATCTGATCGACCGTTACTCGATCCGGCTGGTGTTCCTGGTGCTCACCCTGGGCGACGTCGCGGTGTTCGTGCTGGCGTCCGAGGCCACCGGCTCGACCATGCTCGGACTTGCGCTGGCGATGATGATGCTGGTGTTCGGCCAGATCCCGATCACCGACACGCTGGTGGCCCGGCACACGCCGGAGCACTGGCGGGCCCGGGCCTACTCCGTCAAATACGTCCTGTCCTTCGCGGTCGCCTCGACCGTGGTACCGGTGATTTCCCGTCTGCACGACGCGTCGGCCGGCGACGGGTTCACCACCCTGTTCCTGATCTGCGCTGCCTGCGCCGGTGCCATCGCGGTGGCCGTCGCGTTCCTGCCGGCGCCCCGCCCGGCGGCGGCGGTGGCTGCCGAGTAAACGGGGACCACCCGCTTGCGCGTCATCGACCGAGTCGTACTGGGAGCCCGGATCACGGTGTCGATCGCGCCGCCGGCGTCGCGGGTGCTCAAGATCACGGTGTAGCGACCGGAAGGCGAGCCGATCAGGCCGAGTCGACCTGATCGGCTTGGGCTCTACAGGATCTTGCCCGGGTTCATGACGTTGGCCGGGTCGATCGCCGCCTTCACCATCCGCATCAGGGTCAGCCGCGAGGGTGCCGCGTAGCGCACCAGGTCGTCGCGCTTCTGGGCACCGATGCCGTGCTCGGCCGAAAAGCTGCCGCCCATCGAGGCGATCAACTCGTTCAGACGGTGCACGAGGTCGGAGTTGCGCTGCTTCCAGGCGTCCGGTTCCATGGCGAGCGGCCGCAGGATCAGGTAATGGATGTTGCCGTCGCCCATGTGACCGAAGGTGTTGAGCCGCAGCTCCGGCTCCTCGGCCCGCAGCATCTCCTCGGCCCGGGCCAGGAAACCGGCGACCGCGCTGACCGGCACCGAGACGTCGCAGGACACGCCGCCGCCCTCGCGCCGGCCGGCCTCGGCCTGCTCCTCGCGGATCCGCCACAGGGCCGCGCGCTGCGCCTCGCTCTCGGCGATCACCCCGTCGGTCACCCGGCCCTGTTCCATGGCTTCGGCCAGGATCGCCTCCAGCTTGGCGCGCAGGTCGTCGATCGGCGAAGCGGTCGCCAGCTCGACCAGCACGTACCAAGGCGACGGCACCGACAGCGGGTCGGCGATGCCCTCGATGTGCTTGATCGCCAGGTCCAGGCACATCCGCGGCATCAGTTCGTAGGCCAGCACGGTGTCGCCCGACAGCTCGCGGGCCCGCGCCAGCAGCGCCTGCGCCGCCGACGGGTCCGGCACCGCCAGCAGCGCGGTCTCGCGGCCCCTGGGCGCCGGCATCAGCCGCATCGCCGCGGCGGTGATGATCCCCAACGTGCCTTCCGCGCCGATGAACAGATGCTTGAGGTCGTAGCCGGTGTTGTTCTTGCGCAAGGTGTTCAGGCCGTCGAACACGGTGCCGTCGGGCAGCACCACCTCCAGGCCCAGCACCTGCTCGCGGGCATTGCCGTAGCGGATCGTCTGGTTGCCGCCGGCGTTGGTCGACAGCGTGCCGCCGATCGTCGAGCTGCCCTCGGACGCCAGCGACAGCGGGAACAGGCGGTCGGCGGCGGTCGCCGCCTCCTGCACCGCCTTGACCACGCAGCCGGCCTCGGCGACCAGCGCGAAATTGTCGGCGTCGAGCGCCCGGATCCGGGTCATGCGGTCGAGCGACAGCACCACGGCCGGCCGCGGCTCGGTCGGGATCGAGCCCAGGACCAGCCCGGTGTTGCCACCCTGCGGCACGATGGCAAGCCCGGCGCCGGCGCAGATCCGCACCACCTCCGCGACCTCCGCCGTCGAGGTCGGCCGGGCGACCAGCAGCGCCTCGCCGACGTCGCGGCCGCGCCAGTCGGTACGGTACTTCAGGGTGTCGGCCGGATCCTCCAGCCAACCCTTCGCCCCGAGCGCCTGCTTGATGCGGGTCACGGCCTCTGCTGCCGCCGCCGGCGGGGTATGCTGGTTCACGGTCTTTCTCCGGTGGATGATCTTGTTGAGGTTGGTTGCTGGGAGTGTGGCGCCGGACGTTGCCGTACGGCAAGCCGGGAACAGGTGGATGACGCGGCGCCCGATCCCTGCTTTGATCGACCCGTCATACGAGATATCACCCCGGAGGCTTCCGTGATCGACCTGAAGAACGCCGCCCTCGACCGGCTGCGGGCCGGACAGCTCGCGCTCGGCGTCGGACTGCGCCAGGCACGCACCGTCGACATCGCCAAGGCCATGCGCACCGCCGGCTTCGACTGGCTGTTCATCGATATGGAACACAACTCCATGGACCTGGACACCGCGGTTCAGATCAGCGTCGCCGCCCAGGACGCCGGCATCACCCCGGTGGTGCGGGTGCCCGGCTACGAATCCTTCCACGCCACCCGGGCGCTCGACGGCGGCGCCCAGGGCATCGTGGTGCCACATGTCGACGACGCCGAGACCGCCACCCGCATGGTCAGCCAGTGCCGCTACCCGCCGGTCGGCCACCGCTCGGTCACCGGCGCGCTGCCGCAGCTCGACTTCAAGCCGGCGCCGCTCGCCGAGGCGACCGAGGCCATCAACCGCGAGACCCTGCTGGTGATCATGCTGGAGTCGCCGCAGGCGATCGCCCGTGCCGACGAGATCGCCGCGGTGCCGGGGGTCGACGCCCTGCTGGTCGGCACCAGCGACCTCAGCATGGAGATGGGGATTCCCGGCCAGGTCGGGCATCCCGACATCGCCAAGGCCTACGAAGCCGTGGTCGCCGCCTGCCGCAAGCACGGCAAGCACCCGGGGATGGGCGGCGTGTACGACCCGCCGCTGATGCAGCGCTACATCGAGATCGGCGCCCGGCTGATTCTCGGCGGCAACGACATGCCGCTGCTGATGGCGGCCGCGTCGGAGCGCTCGAAGACGCTCCGCGCCATGCTGTGATCGAGATCACCGGAGGAAGTCCCATGCCCATCCCGACACCCGCCATGCCGAGCAGCGGCATCCACCCGATCGCCCCGACGCCGTTCACCGACAGCGGCGACCTCGACCTCGACGGCCAGAAGCGGGTCCTGGACTGCATGATCGACCAGGGCGTCGACGGCATCTGTATCCTGGCCAACTACTCCGAGCAGTTCCTGCTGTCGGACGCCGAGCGCGACACCCTGCTGACGCTGTGCCTCGACCATGTCGCCGGCCGGGTGCCGGTGATCGTCACCACGAGCCACTTCTCCACCCGGCTCGCCGCCGAGCGTTCGAAGCGGGCCGCCGAGGCCGGGGCCTCGATGCTGATGCTGATGCCGCCCTATCACGGCACCGCGCTGAAGGCCGACGAGAACGGCATCGTCGAGCATTTCGCGGCGGTCGCCGAGGCGTCCGGCCTGCCGATCATGGTCCAGGACGCGCCGCTGTCGGGGGTCACCCTGTCGGTGCCGTTCCTGGTTCGGCTCGGCAAGGAAGTGCCGCTGGCTACCCACTTCAAGATCGAGACCGCCGGCGCCGCGGCCAAGCTGCGCGCCCTGATCGGCGCCGGCGGCGACGCCATCAGGGGACCGTTCGACGGCGAGGAATCGATCACCCTGATGGCCGACCTCGACGCCGGCGCCACCGGCACCATGCCGAGCGCCCTGCTGCCCGACCTGATCAGGCCGGTGGTGACCGAGCACCTGGCCGGCCGCCGGGCCGAAGCGGCGCGGCTGTACGCCGGCATCCTGCCGCTGATCAACTACGAGAACCGACAGTGCGGCCTCAGGGCGTGCAAGGCGGCGATGATGGAGGGCGGGGTGATCAAGTCAGACGCCGTCCGCCACCCATTGGAGCCGCTGCACCCGGACACCCGGGCCGGCCTGCTGGAGCTGGCGCGCGAGGCCGGCGTGCTGGCATTGCGCTGGGGGAAATAGTACAGCGACCCGGCCGGACGTTTCGTTGCTGGAGGCCGTTGCCCGGACATGACGTTGCTACCCTCGGCCCTCCGCAAACGGGCGCTCGACAAAGACCTGAAGAAGATCGTCGCGCTCGAGACGGTCGGCCGCCAGGGCGGGCTGCGGCTGCTCCCGCTTGGACTCAGCCTCGTGTTCCTGGTCCTGGTCTGGGTGCTGGCGGCCGGGAGCACCACGGCGGGCGCCGGGGTGGTGGTCGCCGCCGCGGTGATCGGCGGCTACATGGCGCTCAACATCGGCGCCAACGACGTCGCCAACAACATGGCCCCGGCCGTCGGGTCCCGCGCCCTCAGCATGGGCGGCGCGCTCCTGGTGGCAGCGATCTTCGAGGCCAGCGGTGCCGTGATCGCCGGCGCCGATGTGGTGTCGACGGTCAGCAAGGGCATCATCCATCCCTCGGTGGTCGGCGACGGCAGGGTGTTCGTGGCGCTGATGATGGCGGCGCTGCTCGGTGCCGCCCTCTGGCTGAACCTGGCGACCTGGCTCGAGGCGCCGGTGTCGACGACCCATTCGATCGTCGGCGGGGTGCTCGGCGCCGGTATCGCGGCCGCCGGCTTCCAGGCGGCCAACTGGCCGGTGATGGGTGCGATCGCCGCCAGCTGGGTAGTCTCGCCGATGCTCGGGGGCCTCGGCGCGGCGCTGATGCTGGCGATGCTGGACCAGTTGATCCTGCAGGCCGACGACCGCGTGGCCGCGGCCCGCCGCTGGGTGCCGGTCGTGGTGGCGGTCACCGCCGCCGCCTTCGCCGCCTACCTGGTTCAGAAGGGACTTTCGAAGGTCTGGAAGCCGCCGCTGTGGGTCCTGCTGGGCATGGTCGCCGGCGTCTTCGCCGTGACGCTCGCCGTGGTCGGGCAACTGGTGGCGCGGCAGGCACCGCGGCTGGAGAACACCAAGAAGGCGGTCGGCACGCTGTTCACCGCCCCGCTGATCGTCGCCGCGGCACTGCTGTCGTTCGCACACGGCGCCAACGACGTAGCCAACGCCATCGGCCCGCTGGCTGCCATCGCCGCGGCAGTGCAGGGCGTCGCCGGTGACAAGGTCGCGGTTCCCGGCTGGATCATGCTGATCGGCGCGGCCGGCATCTCCCTCGGCCTCGCCCTGTTCGGACCGCGCATGATCCGGGTGGTCGGCGAGAAGATCACCCGCCTGAACCCGGTCCGGGCGTTCTGCGTGGCCCTGTCGGCCGCGGTGACCGTGCTGGTGGCATCGACCCTCGGCCTGCCGGTCAGTTCCACCCATATCGCCGTCGGCGCGGTGTTCGGCGTCGGCCTGGCGCGCGAATGGCACGCCCATCGCGGCGGCCATATCCGCCGGCAGGCGCGTCTCAACCAGGCCGCACGGACAGCTGTCGTACAGGAGGCGGCGCAGGACGCGGTGCCGGGATCGGCGGACGGCTGGTTGCCCGGCATGGCGCCCGACCCGACCGAGGACCCGAGCCTCCTGCGCAAGGCCGCCAAGCGCCGGCTGGTGCGGCGGCGACATCTCCTCACGATCGCCGCCGCCTGGCTGATCACGGTGCCGCTGTCGGCGCTGATCGGCGCCCTGATCTTCCTGGTCATGGTCCGGTTGATCCCCGGTCTCTGAGGCCGGGCGCAGACACGGGCACGGGCGCGGCACCCGAACGCGATTCCGGACAGGCCGGTGGCGTCGGCCGAAGGATCTCGTATCCTGGCAACGGTATCCGATCGTGCCGGCCCGAATTCCGGTCCAAACCCCGCCATCCGAAGAGTCCGTCCCATGCCCGAGTCCTCTCCCTATCCGCGCGACATGATCGGCTATGGCGGCGAGCCGCCGCAGGCCGCCTGGCCGGGCGGCGCCCGGATCGCCGTCAACTTCGTGCTCAACGTCGAGGAAGGTTCCGAGACCTCCGTCCTGCACGGCGACGACCGCAACGAGAGCGGGCTGTCGGAGGCCGTCGGCGGCCGGCATCCGGCGGGCGAGCGCGACCTCGGCATCGAGTCGCTTTACGAATACGGCTCGCGCGCCGGGGTCTGGCGGATCCTGGGGCTGTTCCGCGACCGCGGCCTGCCGTTCACCGTGTATGCCTGCGCCCAGGCGCTGGAGCGCAACCCGGTGTCGACCCGGGCGCTGGCCGAGTACGGCTGCGACTTCGCCGGCCATGGCTGGCGCTGGATCAACCACTTCGAGCTGTCCGAGGCCGAGGAGCGCGAGCACATCGCCCGCGCCGCCGCGACCATCGAGCGGCTGACCGGGGCGCCGCCGGCCGGCTGGTACTGCCGCTACGCGCCGAGCCCGAACACCCGCCGGCTGCTGGTGGAGCATGGCGGCTTCCTCTACGACAGCGACGCCTACAACGACGACCTGCCGTACTGGGTCGCGGTCGAGGGCGAACCGCATCTGATCGTGCCCTACGCGCTCGATACCAACGACGTAAAATTCGGCGCGCCGCCGGGCTACGGCTCCGGCGAGGACTTCTTCCGCCACCTGATCGACAGCTTCGACCAACTCTACGAAGAAGGCGCCGAGACCCCGAAGATGCTGTCGATCGGGATGCACCAGCGCCTGGTCGGCCGGCCGGGACGTGCCCGCGCGCTGGCTCGCTTCCTCGACCACGTGAAGGCCCATGACCGCGCCTGGGTGTGCAACCGGATCGACATCGCCCGCCACTGGCACGCCACGCATCCGCCCGCCTGACACCAGCCCATACCAGAGAGCGCTATGCCAGAGAGCCCCATGAAGGACTTCCTGCTCGCCGACATGGACCCGGTCGACGCCTACAAGGTATTCCGCAGCGTCGTCACCCCGCGGCCGGTCGCGCTGGTCACCACCCTCGCCCCCGACGGCACGGTGAACGCCGCGCCGTTCTCGTTCTTCAACGCCATCGCCTTCGACCCGTGCATGGTGGTGCTCGGCGTCGATGCCCGGCCGGACCGGCGGCCGAAGGACACCTCGGCCAACATCCGCGAACTGCCGGAATTCGTGGTCAACATCGTGGACTTCGCGCTCGCCGAGCGGATGAACCTGTGCGCGCTGCCGCTGGAACCGGGCGAGTCCGAGATCGACGTCGCCGGCCTCGACACCGCGCCATCGGTCACCGTCGGGCCGCCGCGTATCGTCCAGGCGCCGGCCGCCCTGGAATGTCGGCGCCACACCACCCTGCAGGTCGGGAACCGCCGCGAGATCATCGTCGGCGAAGTGCTGCGGATCGTGGTGCGCCCGGACCTGGTGGATGACGAACGGCTGCGCATCGACCAGTCCGGGCTGGACACCGTCGGCCGGCTCGGCGGCGACACCTACACGACCACCCGGGACCGTTTCGAGATGCCGGTGCCGAAAGGGTAAGCTGGCGGCCGCCGTACCGCAGGGATACCCTTGCACCTCGGAGTTGCGTCGCTCGATGCGTTCTCACCCAGAGTCAGGTCCGTATGTCCGATCCCGGTCCGCGCCACCCGGCCCTGCCCGCTTCGGGGACCGAGAGTCCGCCGCCACCCGACCCGGGCGCCGGCAAGCGGATGCGATTCCGGTCGCTCGGCCGCCGCCCGCCGGGGCTGCAATGGGTGGCCCTGACCGCGCTGTCGGCCCTGACAGTGCTCGGGCTGGAACTCCTGCACCTGCCGGCAGCACTTCTGCTCGGGCCGATGGCAGCGGCCATCCTGGTCGCATCGGCGGAAGGCACGGTGCGGGTTCCGACAATGCCGTTCTACGCCGCCCAGGGCGTGATCGGCTGCATGATCGCGCACAGCATTCCGGTCTCGACCCTGGCCGAGATCGGCCGCGACTGGCCGCTGTTCCTGGCCGGTGTCGCCTGGACGGTGGTGGTGGCGGCAGCGTTGGGCTGGCTGCTCACGCGCTGGCGGATCCTGCCCGGCACGACCGCGGTCTGGGGGTTCTCGCCCGGTGCGGCCTCCAGCATGACGCTGATCTCGGAAGCCTACGGCGCCGACGTCCGGCTGGTCGCGTTCATGCAGTATCTGCGCGTCGTCTGCGTGGTCGTCGTCGCCTCGGCGGTTGCCCGGATCTGGGTCGGTCCGGCCACGCATGCGCCGGCGGTCGACTGGTTCCCGGATACCGACTGGGGCGGGTTCGCGGCGACCATGGCGGTGGCGGCCGTCGGCGTCGCGATCGCGCTGCGCCTGCGGGTCCCGGCCGGGCCGCTGCTGCTGCCGCTGGTGATCGGCGTGACGCTGCAGGGCCTGGGCTGGCTGACCATCGAGCTGCCGCCCTGGCTGCTGGCAGTCAGCTACGCGCTGGTCGGCTGGGCCATCGGGCTGCGCTTCACCCGGCCGATCCTCATGCACGCCGCGCGCGCACTGCCGCGGGTGCTGCTGTCGATCTTCGCGCTGATCGCCCTGTGCGGCGCCTTCGCGGCGGTGCTGGTGGTGTTCGCCGGCGTTGATCCGCTGACCGCCTACCTCGCGACCAGCCCCGGCGGCATGGACTCGGCGGCGATCATCGCCGCGTCGTCGCGCAACGTCGACCTGCCGTTCGTCATGGCCATGCAGACCGCCCGGGTGATCGTCGTGATCCTGACCGGCCCCAGCCTGGCCCGCTTCATCGCCCGCAGGACCGGCGCCACCGGGGAAACGCCGACATGACGGCCGCGCCGCCTGCCCGGGCCGAGTCCCCCGACGGCCTCGACCTGCCGCGCCGCCGCTGGGCCTGGGCGACGATCATCATCGGCATCACCCTCGCCGTGCTCGACAGTTCGATGACCAACGTCGCGCTGCCGACCATCGCCGGTCACCTCGAAGCCAGCCCGGCGGTCTCGATCTGGATCGTCAACGGCTACCAGCTGGCGATCGTGATGACGATGCTGCCGTTCGCCTCGCTCGGCGAGATCGTCGGCTACCGGCGGGTCTATCTCGCCGGCGTATCGCTGTTCGCGGTCGCGGCGCTGGGCTGCGCGCTGTCCGACTCGCTCGCCGAGTTGACCGTCGCCCGCATCGTCCAGGGCGTGGGCGCCGGCGGGCTGATGAGCGTCAACGCCGCGCTGCTGCGCTACACGGTCCCGAACGACCGGTTCGGGGCGGCGATCGGCATCAACGCCCTGGTGGTGGCGGCGGCCTCGACCGTCGGCCCGACGATCGGCGGGTTCATCCTGTCGGTCGCCAGTTGGCCTTGGCTGTTCGCCATGCACCTGCCGCTCGGCGCCGCCGTCCTGGCGATGGGCTGGTTCAGCCTGCCGGACAGCGACCGCGCCAACCGCCGGTTCGACCTGCGCAGCGCGATCCTCAGCGCCACCTCGATCGGCCTGGTGGTGACGACCATCGACAGCATCGGCCACGGTCTGGCGTGGCCGCTGGTCGCCGCCCAGGCGGTGGCCTGCATGGTCTCCTGGGTGCTGCTGGTGCGGCGCGAGCTTCGGGTGCCGGAGCCGCTGCTGCCGCTCGACCTGCTGGCCAAGCCGATCTTCAGCCTGTCGATCGCCACCTCGATGGCGTCGTTCGTGGCCCAGGTCCTGGCATTCGTGTCGCTGCCCTTCACCTTCCAGCGCATCCTCGGCTTCGCGCCGCTGGAGGTCGGGCTGCTGATGATGCCGTGGCCGCTGGCGATCGCCGTGGTGGCGCCGTTCGCCGGCCGGCTGTCGGATCGCTTCTCGCCGGCGATCATCGTCTCCCTCGGCATGGCACTGCTCGCAGTCGGGCTGGCGGCACTGGCCCTGCTGCCGGACGATCCGGCGCGCCTGGAAATCGCCTGGCGCATGGCGCTGTGCGGGGCCGGCTTCGGGATGTTCCAGGCCCCCAACAACCGCACCCTGATCACCGCCGCGCCGAAGGCCCGCAGCGGTGCCGCCAGCGGCATGCTCGGCACCGCCCGGCTGAGCGGACAGGCGATCGGCGCCGCCCTGGTCGCCCTGCTGCTCGGCCGCCTCGGGATCGAGGGGGCGACCTGGGCGCTGGTGCTGGGCTCGGGCTTCGCGGCGCTGTCGGCGGTGGTCAGCCTGATGCGGCTGAAGCATTTCCGGCAGGCGAAGTCCGAGTAGAGCGGAGCCGGCGTTCCGGGATCGGATCGGCGCCGGAGATACCCCGACGTTTCGAGCGGATTGCCGGCGCCGCTAGCCGGCTACGCCAGCTTCCCGTGGCACTGCTTGAACTTCTTGCCGCTGCCGCACGGGCACGGGGCGTTGCGCTGGACCTTGCCCCAGGTCGACGGGTCGTTCGGGTCGACGGCGGCGGCCGTCCGGCGTGACGGCACCGCGGCCCCGTGGGTGCCGGTGGCGGCCAGCCCGGTCTCGTCCTCGGCCTCGGACGCCCGGTCGGAGGCCAGCGCCGGGTCCATGCGGGTCTCGTGCATCTCGGCCTGGGCGCGTTCGGCGGCCATGCGGGCCTCCATCTCCTCCGGGGCCTGGCTGCGGATCTCCAGATGCGACAGCACCGAGGTCACCACCTGGCGCAGGTTGGCCAGCATCGTCTCGAACAGCGAGAACGCCTCGCGCTTGTATTCGTTCAGCGGGTCCTTCTGGGCGTAGGCCCGCAGGTTGATGCCCTGGCGCAGGTGGTCGAGCGACAGCAGGTGGTCCTTCCACTGCTGGTCGAGCAGTTGCAGCAGCAGGCTGCGCTCGGCCATGCGCATCATGTCGCGGCCGTAGTTGGCGACCTTCTCGGCCATCTTGCGGTTCGAGGCGTCGCGGATCCGCTCCAGGATCTCGCGGTCGGCGATGCCCTCCTCCTTGGCCCAGTCCCTGACCGGCAGGTCGAGGGCCAGCAGCCGCAGGCACTCCTCGTGCAGGGCGTCGAGGTCCCACTGCTCGGCATAGGCGCCCTGCGGGATGCAGCGCGTGACCAGATCCTCGATCACCTCGTGGCGCATGTCGGTGACCATCTCGTGCGCGTCGGGCGCGCGCATGATTTCCTTGCGCTGCTCGTAGACGACCTTGCGCTGGTCGTTCATGACGTCGTCGAACTTCAGGAGCTGCTTGCGGATCTCGAAGTTGCGCGCCTCGACCTTCTGCTGCGCCTTCTCCAACGCCTTGTTGATCCACGGATGGACGATCGCCTCGCCGTCGCGCAGGCCGAGCTTCTGCAGCATGCCGTCCATGCGCTCGGACCCGAAGATTCGCATCAGGTCGTCTTCCAGCGACAGGAAGAACTTCGAGGCGCCCGGGTCGCCCTGCCGGCCGGAGCGGCCGCGCAGCTGGTTGTCGATGCGCCGGCTCTCGTGCCGCTCGGTGGCGATCACGTAGAGGCCGCCGGCGGCCAGGGCCTTGGCCCTGCCCTCCTCGACCTCGGCCCGGTAGGCCTCGTGGATCTCGGCGCGCTTCGCCTCGTCCTCGACCCCGTCCAGCGCCGCCGCCAGCCGCATGTCGAGATTGCCGCCGAGCTGGATGTCGGTGCCGCGACCGGCCATGTTGGTGGCGATCGTCACCGAGCCGGGAACGCCGGCCTGGGCGATGATGCCGGCCTCCTGCTCGTGGAAACGCGCGTTCAGGACCTGGTGCGGGATGCCCTTGCTCTTCAGCAGCGCCGCCACGCTCTCGGATTTCTCGATCGACACCGTACCGACCAGCACCGGCTGGCCGCGGCCGCGGCATTCCTCGATCAGCACGGCCAGCGCCTCGTACTTCTCGGCGGCGCTCCGGTAGACCTCGTCGTCCTCGTCCTTGCGACGGATCTCCACATTCGTCGGGATCTCGACCACCTCGAGGCCGTAGATCTCGGCGAACTCGGACGCCTCGGTCATCGCCGTACCGGTCATCCCGGCCAGCTTCGGATACAGGCGGAAATAATTCTGGAAGGTGATCGAGGCGAGCGTCTGGTTCTCGTTCTGGACGGTCACCTGCTCCTTGGCCTCGAGCGCCTGGTGCAGGCCGTCGGAGTAGCGCCGGCCCTCCATGGCGCGGCCGGTGAACTCGTCGATGATGACGACCTTGTCGTCCTTGACGATATAGTCGGTATCGCGCGCGAACAGCTTGTGGGCCCGCAGGGCCTGGTTGGCATGATGCACCAGGGAGATGTTCTGGATGTCGTAGAGCCCGCCCTCGTTGAGGAGCCCGGCCTCGCCCAGCAGCCGCTCGATCTCGACCGCGCCCTCGTCGCTCATGGTGACCGTGCGCTGCTTCTCGTCCTTCTCGTAGTGCTCGGGCTTGAGCTTCGGGATCAGCAGGTCGACCTGCCGGTACAGCACCGAGCTGTCGTCGGCCGGCCCGGAAATGATCAGCGGCGTGCGCGCCTCGTCGATCAGGATCGAGTCGACCTCGTCGACGATCGCGAAGTTGAAGTCGCGCTGGGACATGTCCTCCAGACGGAACTTCATGTTGTCGCGCAGATAGTCGAACCCGAACTCGTTGTTGGTGCCGTAGGTCACGTCGCAGGCATAGGCCGCGCGCCGCTCGTCGTCGGTCAGGCCGTGCACGATGCAGCCCACGGAGAGCCCCAGGAAGCGGTAGACCTGCCCCATCCACTCGCTGTCGCGGCTGGCCAGGTAGTCGTTCACGGTGACCACGTGCACGCCCTTGCCGGACACGGCGTTCAGATACACCGGCAGGGTGGCGACCAGGGTCTTGCCTTCGCCGGTCTTCATCTCGGCGATCCGGCCCTGGTGCAGCACGATGCCGCCGACCAGCTGGACGTCGAAATGCCGCTGCCCCAGGGTGCGCTTGGCGGCCTCGCGAACCACCGCGAAAGCCTCGGGCAACATGTCGTCGAGCGACTCGCCACCTGCGATCCGCTGCCTGAAGGCATCGGTCTTGGCCCGTAAATCCTCGTCCGAGAGCGCCGAAATCGCCGGTTCGAACGCATTGATCTCAGCGACCGGCTTCTGCAAGCCTTTGAGAAGACGGTCGTTCTGCGACCCGAACAGGGCCTTGGCGATGGCGCCGAGCATGAAGATCCCCGAATTGTACGCGCCGGCCGGCGGCCGTCGAGACACCGACATTTAGGGGGCGCCCGAGGTCCTGTCAACGCGACCGACCCCCGGCCGAAGGCCGCGGAATGCGCTGGTTTGTTGCGTTTTCGCGGCGCAGGCGTCATGCTGTTTTTGGGGACGTAACGACCATTCGGCAGAAAGCCTCGTCATGGTCGATGAAATCGTGGGGCCTCGGCCGATCGCCGCAGCAGGCGTGCGGGCGCAGGACCAAACACAACTATTTATCCGCATGCGCGGTAGCGACCGCGGGCGATGGCGGAGCTATGCCTCGGACAGCGAGGCGGAAATCGACGCCGACGACCGCGGCGGGAACGGGGATTCCGGCGACGCGCGAGAGCGTGCGGGCGGCAAGCGCTCCGCGGCAGGACGGGCCGCCCAGGCCTATGGCGGCGTGGCCAAGGCCTTGCGCAAGGAAGCCGAGGTGGTGATCTCGCGCTCGGCGGCGATCCTGACCGGCGACCTGGACAGTGTGTTGCGGCGCGCCGGGCAGGCGATACGCCAGATGGCCGAGACCCTGCTGGGGATCGACCCGACGCGGACCGCCGGACTGGTGGAAGGGTTCCACGGTGCCGCGCTCGAGTGGGTACGCGACGCATTGCCGCGCTACCGCTCCTATGCCGTCAATCACGACCGGCTGCCGATCGGCCTGTCCTTCGAGCAGGTCCGCATGGAGTTGAGCGCCGACAACGGCCGGCTGTCGGTCGACGTCGGCGGCGTGGAGTTCCGCAGCGGCTTCGACTTCCGGGCGTCCGGCGTGGTGTTCGACATCCGGGCGTCTGAGACGGTGCGCGATCCGGCGCCGGGGTTCTACGTGGACACCGGCGAGACCGGTGCCGCAACCGCCCACGACATCGTCGAGACCGTGCGCACCGAACTGCCGTCGTTCGGCATCACCGAGGATACCGAGGGGGTGTGCGTGCTGATCCGCGCCGAGGCGAGCGACTTCGTCACCGGCCGGGCATCGACCTGGGTGGTCGACATGGACGTGCATGTCCCGTTCGACCCGACCTGGTCCGGCAGCGCGCGCCGCTGAGCTGGCGGTTCGGCGGCGCCGTATCCGGTCCGGTCATGCGACCCGACCGATGCCATTGGCCTCGGCCGCGGCGCGCTGCATGTTGGTGGACATGTCATTGGCGACCGCGGTCTGCTCCTCGACGGTGGAAGCGGTCGAAGTTACGTATTCGAGGACCTGTTGCATGGCGCCGCGGATCGCGTCGAGCGAGCCGACGACCTCGCCGGAGATCGAGCGCATGCCGTCGATCTCGCTGGAGATCTGCTCGGTGGCGCTCTTGGCCTGACCGGCCAGATTCTTGACCTCGTTGGCGACCACCGCGAAGCCCTTGCCGGCCTCACCGGCCCGCGCCGACTCGATGGTGGCATTCAGCGCCAGCAGGTTGATCTGACCGGTGATGTTGTTGATCACGTCCAGGATTCCGCCCATCGCCTGCGCCGCGGAGGTCAACTGCTGGGTGGCGCGGTCCGCTGCCACCACCATCTCGAAGGCCTCGGAGGTACGGTCCTTCGACATCGCCATGCTGCCGGCGATCTCCCTGACCGAGGCGTTCAGCTGCTCGGATCCGGTCGCCACCGTCTCCATCAGTTGGCCGACATGCTCGGCGCGCATCCGCGCCAGCACCTGCTCGGTCACGTCGGAAGCGAACTTCACGATCTTGAATGGCTCGCCGTCGAGACCCAGGATCGGGTTGTACGACGCCTGGATCCAGACTTCGCGACCGCCCTTGCCGAGCCGGCGATACTGCGCCGACTGGTATTCGCCGCGCCGCAGCCGGGCCCAGAACTCCTTGTACTCCGCGCTCTCGCGTTCCGCCGGCTCCACAAACAGGCTGTGGTGCTTGCCGCGGACCTCCTCGAGCGAATACCCCATTGCCGTCAGGAAGTTCCCGTTGGCCGTCAGGATCGTGCCGTCGAGGTCGAACTCGATCACCGCCTGCGACTTGCCGATGGCGCCGATCTGCCCGGCATAGTCGGCGTTGCGCAGCTTCTGCTCGGTGACGTCGGTGGCGAACTTGACGACCTTGAACGGCTTGCCGTCGAGACCCAGGATCGGGTTGTACGATGCCTGGATCCACACCTCGCGACCGCCCTTGCCGAGCCGGCGGTACTCCGCCGCCTGATATTCGCCACGCCCCAGCCGCGCCCAGAACGCCTTGTATTCCGCACCGTCGCGCTCCGGCGGCTTCACGAACAGGCTATGGTGCCGGCCGCGAACCTCGTCCAGCGAATACCCCATTGCCGACAGGAAGTTCTCGTTGGCGGTCAGGATCGTGCCGTCGAGATTGAACTCGATCACCGCCTGCGACTTGCCGATCGCCGCGACCTGGCCTGCATAGTCGGCATCGCGCCGAACCTGCTCGGTGATGTCGGTCGCCACCTTCACGACCTTCAGCGTCCTGCCGTCGCGGTCGAGGACCGGGTTGTACGACGCCTGGATCCACACCTCGCGACCGCCCTTGCCGAACCGCTTGAATACCTTGGCCTGTTGCTCGCCGCGCCGCAGCCGTGCCCAGAACTCCTTGTACTCGGCGCCTTCGCGCTCCAACGGATCGACGAACATCCCGTGGTGCTGGCCGCGGACCTCTTCGAGGCCATAGCCCATGACCGCGAGGAAGTTCTCGTTCGCATCCAGGATCGTTCCATCGGGATAGAATTCGATCATTGCTTGCGATCGGCTAATGGCCTCGACCTTTGCCTTAAGCTCCCGCAAAATGACACCACCATTGAATCCAAGCACGCGGCTTCTCCAAAGACATGAATTTGGATGGTTGTACGCGATAAGCTTTGAAATGGATGCTGTTATTCGAGATGCCAATCAAAAGACGGCATCAATGTAAATCATCACGAACGAATACCTCGCGCATTCACATTTTATTTACTATTGGCCGGGCCGGCCGGCGCGCTTGTTCGGGTTCCGGCGATCTGGTACCCCTGCGGTCCCCCGGCACGTGGCGGCATCCGCCCGGTCGCGAGAGTCCGGGCCGCACCCTGGGTCGTCAGCACGAAAGGACCCCCGATGCCGTTCCTGCGTACCGCGGCCGTCGCCGCCACCGTACTGCTGTCGGCAGCAGTCGCCGGGAGCCCCGTGCTCGCCCAGACCGCGCCCGCGTCGTCGGCCGCGCCGGCAGCCGCCGACGAGACCGATCCCTTGAAGATGGTCGTCGCCACGGTCGGCGACGGATCCATCACGCTCGCCGATCTGGTCGCCATGCGCGAGAGCCTGCCGGCGCAATACCGGCAGATGCCGCTGCAGGCGCTCTATCCGCACCTGTTGGAGCGCGCGATCGACGGCTATCTGATCGCCCAGGCCGCCCGCGCCACCGATCTGCGCGAGCGTGCCGATGTGAAACTCCGCATCAGGCGCGCCGAGGACGAGGTACTCTCGCAGGTCTATCTGTCCGAGAGCATCGCCGAAAAGGTCACCGAAGAGGCGCTGCGCCAGCGCTACGAGACGACGGCCACCGGTGACGGTGGCAAGGTCGAGGCGCACGCCCGGCATATCCTCGTGGATACCGAGGAGCAGGCCAAGGACGTGATCGCCGAGCTCGGCAAGGGCGGCGACTTCGCGAATCTGGCCAAGGAACGGTCGACCGACCCGGGCGCGGCCGAAGGCGGCGACCTTGGCTGGTTCACCGCCGACCAGATGGTTCCGGAGTTCTCCACCGCCGCCTTCGCGCTGGAGCCCGGCAGCTATACAAAGGAGCCGGTGAAGAGCCAGTTCGGCTGGCACGTCATTCTGCTCGAGGAGAAGCGCACGGCGGCACCGCCGGCGTTCGAGGAGATGAAGAGCCAGCTCGCCGCGGAGATGACCCGCGAGTTGATCAACGCCAGGCTGGCGGAGCTGCGCAAGGACGTCTCCGTCCAGCGCTTCGGCCCCGACGGCTCGCCGATGCCGGCCCCACAGTAACCGGCCCCGCAGTAAGCTGTCGTTCAACGCGCCCGGGCACGCAGCCCGGGTACGCCGTCCCGCCAGGAGGTCCGACCGTGGCCCCGCTTCCCGTGTCACCGCTCGCTCCCGCAGCTCTCCCCGAACTCCCGCCGGTCGCCGGCTGCCGCTTCGCGGCGGTCGAGGCCGGCGTGCGCTACAAGGGGCGCCGCGACGTCCTGCTCGCCGAGTTCGCGCCCGGCACCACCGTGGCCGGCGTGCTGACGCGCAACCAGATGCCCGGTGCCCCGATCGACTGGTGCCGAGCCCATCTGCCGGCCGGCCGGGCCCGCGGGCTGGTGGTCAACGCCGGTAACGCCAACGTATTCACCGGCGCCAAGGGCCGCACCGCCTGCGTCGAGACCGCCGCCGCCGCCGCCGGCATCCTCGGCTGCACCCCGGCGGAGATCATGCTGGCCTCGACCGGGGTGATCGGCGAGCCGCTGCCCTACGAGCGCATCGTCGCCGCCCTGCCGGGCGCGCAGAAGGCCCTGTCGCCCGATACCTGGGCCGATGCCGCGCGCGCCATCATGACCACCGACACCTTCCCGAAGGCGGCGTCCCGCATCGCACACATCCGCGGCGTGCCGGTGCGGATCAACGGCATCGCCAAGGGCTCCGGCATGATCGCCCCCGACATGGCGACCATGCTGTCGTTCGTGGTCACCGATGCGCAGATCCCGGGCGACGTGCTGCAGGCGCTGCTGGCCCGCACCGTGGCCCGGACCTTCAACGCCATCACCGTCGACAGCGACACCTCGACCAGCGACACCCTGATGCTGTTCGCCACCGGCCAGGCCTCGCACGCCGCCATCACCGGCCCCGGCGAACCGGCGCTGCGCGACTTCCGGGCCAAGCTGCAGGACCTGCTGAAGGACCTGGCGCTGCAGGTGGTCCGCGACGGCGAGGGCGCGCAGAAGCTGATCGAGATCAGCGTCAGCGGCGCCGCCTCGGAGCGTGCCGCCCGCCGCATCGCCCTCGCCATCGCCGACTCGCCGCTGGTCAAGACCGCGATCGCCGGCGAGGACGCCAACTGGGGCCGCATCGTGATGGCGGTCGGGAAATCCGGCCAGAAGGCCGACCGCGACCGCCTGGCCATCGACATCGGCGGGGTCGCGGTGGCGCGCGACGGCACCCGGGTCGAGGGTTACGACGAAGCGCCGGTAGCCGCCCACATGAAGGGCCAGGAGATCGTGGTGGCGGTCGATGTCGGAGTCGGCAGCGGACGGTCGACGGTGTGGACCTGCGACCTGACCCACGGCTACATCGATATCAACGCCGACTACCGAAGCTGACCCGGGCGGCGTGACGGGATCCCGGCCATGAGCGAGATGGACGGCTGCATGGCGGCAGGCGGGCCCGGTGCCGGCTTGGCGCCGGTCCCGATCGTGCTGGTGGTGGCCGTTGCCCTGATCGATGTCGACGGCCGGGTGCTGATCGCCCAGCGCCCCGAAGGCAAGTCGATGGCCGGCCTCTGGGAGTTTCCCGGCGGCAAGGTCGATCCCGGCGAGACGCCGGAGGCCGCGCTGATCCGCGAATTGCGCGAGGAACTCGGCATCGATACCGCCGAGTCCTGCCTCGCCCCACTCACCTTCGCCTCGCACCGTTACGAGGGCTTCCACCTGCTGATGCCGCTCTACGCCTGCCGGCGCTGGCACGGCACGGTCACGGCGAAGGAGCACCAGCAACTCGCCTGGGTCCGCCCGGTGCGGCTCGGCGACTACCCGATGCCGCCGGCCGACGCCCCGCTGGTGGCGATGATCCACGACCTGCTGGGTTAAGCGGCCCCATCATCCTTCTTCGACCAGCGCCGCCTTGACGATGCCGGTAGCCGCGTCCACATCCGCCGCCCTGGTCCAACGCCGGGCCCCGCACCACGCGCCCGCGGCCTCGGCGATCCGACGGCGGGCCGACCGCCGGCCCTCGGCGGGCGACGGACCGAGGACCTGGCGGCGCCACAACCGGTCGTCCAGACCCAGGCCGCCGGCGATGTTGACGATCCGGAACAGCGTATCGCTGAACATGACAGTTCTCCTCACACATCGACAGCCGAAGGGCATGTCCGATATGGCGAAGATCATCGCGAACCGTCATACTCTCAAACGATACGTTCTCACCTGATCCGTTATTTGGATTCACATATATGCGGACCATGCCGCCCCTGACCGCGCTACGCGCTTTCGAGGCCGCCGCCCGGCTCGGCAGCGTCACCAGGGCCGCCGACGAGCTGTCGGTCACCCATGCCGCGGTCAGCCACCAGTTGCGGGCGCTTGAGGAGTGGATCGGCGGTCCGCTGTTCCGGCGAGAGCACCGCCGGATCGTGCCGAACGAGGCCGGCGCCAGCTTGCTGCCGGTGGTGACCGACGCCTTCGACCGGGTCGCCGCGCGGGCCGGCGAGATCCGGTCGCGGGGCGGGCGGCGGGTGCTGACGATCTCCTCGGCACCGTCGGTCGCGTATCGCTGGATCGTGCCTCGGCTGGCCGCCTTCAGTACCCTGCATCCGGAGATCGACGTCCGGCTGGAGCATTCGACGCGGCTGGTCGACCTCGCGCGCGAGAGCGTCGACGTGGCAATCCGCTACGGGACCGGCTCGTGGCAAGGGTTGGCGGCGCACCGGCTGATGCCGGGACACGGCAAGCCGATCGCGTCGCCGGCCCTGCTGGAACGTCACGGCCTGTCGGCCGCCGACCTGCCGCTGTCGCCGGAACAGCTCGCCGGCCTGCCGCTGCAGCACGAGGAGACCCGCGACCACTGGCGGCGCTGGTTCGTGGATGCCGGCGTGATCGGCGCAGACGTGTCGACCGGGGCGGTGTTCCACGAGGCCGGCGTGCTGATCGACGTCGCGATGGCGGCACAGGGCGTGGTGCTCGGCCGGGTGGCGCTGGCGCAGGCGCTGATCGACCAGGGCCTGCTGCTGGTCCTCAACGATCGGCCGATCGGGGCCGAGGCGAGCTACTGGCTCTGCTATCCCGAGGCCCGGCGGGCGGACCCGGAGGTCGAGGCGTTCCGCACCTTCGTTTTAAGGGAAGCAGGGATCAACCCGGACGCATAATCACGTCAGAGTTGTTCAATATCAGGCAATCATCTAGCATACCGGCGTTCGGTGGCCAGGGCATTCCGGGCTGCCGCGCACCCGCCGGCACGGCGCCAGAAGGACAACCAAAAGCGGGGCAACGACGCCGTGCGGGGCCGGCCGAGCAGCCAAGACGCGGGGCAAGATCCTGCGCCGAGGCGGCAGGCCCGGTCCGGTGGCCATCGCCCCGCCCGAGGGAGGATCCCATGACCCGCTCCGACCGCACCGACGACGAGACCCCGCGCTTCGACCGTCGCGCCTTTCTGGCCGGCGCCGCGACCATCGCCGCCAGCACGGCAATGGCGCCGGAGGCGTTCGCACGCAACTTCGCACCGGGTGCCGAACCGGTGCGATACCCGGATCCTGACATCATCGCCCTCGACGAACGCTTCAAGTACAAGCTCGGCAACACGCCGATCCAGCGCCTGCACACCGGCACCCTGTGGGCCGAGGGACCGGCCTGGAACGGCGTCGGCCGCTACCTGCTGTGGAGCGATATCCCCGGCAACGAGCAGCTTCGCTGGATCGAGGAGGACGGCCACGTCAGCCGCGGCTTCCGCGCACCCTCCGGCAACAGCAACGGCAACACCTTCGACTACCGGGGCCGGCAGATCGCCTGCGAGCACCTGAACCGCCGCGTCGTGCGCTACGAGTACGACGGTTCCATGACCGTCCTCGCCGACAAGAACGACGAGGGCAAGGGGTTCAACGCCCCGAACGACGCGGTCGTGCACCCCGACGACGGCTCGATCTGGTTCACCGATCCCGGCTACGGCCAGTTGATGAACTACGAGGGCTTCCGCGCCGGCACCGGCTCGGTGCAGCCGTTCATGAAGGAGGCGGTGTATCGAATCGACGCCGGCACCGGCAAGGTGACCAAGGTGACCGATGCGCCGTTCAAGCCGAACGGCCTGTGTTTCAGTCCCGACTACAAGATCCTGTACGTGGCCGACACCGGGGTCTCGCACTATCCGGACGCGGCCAGCCAGATCTGGGCATTCGACCTGGATGCCGAGAAGGGCACGCTGTCCAATCCCCGCAGCTTCGCCAGCATGACCTGGGAGGGCCGGACCGGCTTCGCCGACGGCATCCGGTGCGACGAGGACGGCAATGTCTGGTCGTCGGCCGGGTGGGTCGGCGACGGCTACGACGGCGTCCACGTCTTCGCGCCCGACGGCACCCGGATCGGCCAGATCCGCCTGCCGGAGATCTGCGCCAACATCTGTTTCGGCGGCACCAAGCGCAACCGGCTGTTCATGGCCGCCAGCCAGAGCCTGTACGCGGTCTACGTCGAGACCCGCGGCGCGCACATCACCTGAGGGACATAACGCGACCGGCGGCGGGTAGCGACCGCCGCCGGGTCATCCCCGGGCGCCGGGCTACATGTTGTTCTGCAGCACGACGAACCAGTTCTGCGAACGATCGGTGAGCTTGCCGTCGGAATTCAGGCGTACCTCGCGCCGAGTAACGCTGTTGGCGACATTGCCGCCGATCGAATAGGCGCGGCCCTGGCCGACCTCGGTGACGATGTCGCAGTGGCTCTGGTACCAGCCGATCTTGCGGGCGGTGTCGAACCTGACTTTGGTACCGCCGCGCCAGTACCCGATCAGATCACCGGGCTTCAGCACATGGTCGCCGAACTGCCTGCCGATGATCGGCGCGTCTGCCGGCCCCGACGCATTTCGGATCGCGGCGTTGATGTAGGTGGCGTGGCCGGCCGAATACGGAAAGTTATCCCCAGCTCCGGCCTCAGACATGCAGAACGAGACGAAGGCAGCCGACCAGGGCTGGCCCCGGTCCTTGCCGGTCAGGTTTGCATAGGCTCCGCCGATGAACTTCCAGTAGTCGCCAACACGCTGCCAGACTCCGTCCGCATACTCCTTGCGCCCATCGACCGACGTGCCATCCAGATTGATCTGTCCCGCCCCGAAGAATTGCCACTCATGCTCAACGATCTCGACGAGCTTCGGAACGATCGATGCCATGGTCCCTCCAGTACGACTGCCGCCAATAGGTTACGCTACGATCACGGCACACCGGCCGCAGCGAACTCCACCCGACATCCGTCGACCCAGCATCGCCGCCCCCGGCGACAGGCCATAGGCTCGACAGCGCGATCCGCATCCAGTCGGTCTCCCGGCCGACCGTCGGCGCACGATCGTTCAAGACGCGCGGCCATCCCAGGGTTCATAGGAGAGACCGTATGCCATTTTAGCGCGACGGAGAATGCGCGACATGCAGGATCTGCTCGGCTTCATCGTCGCCGGCTTCGCGCTCGCCGGCAGTCCCGGACCGAACACGCTCAGCCTCGCCGCCACCGGCGCGGCGTTCGGGGCGCGTCGCGGCCTCGCCTACATGGCCGGCCTCAACGCCGGCATGCTGGCGGTCATGGCGATCACCGCCAGCGGCATGATCGGCATACTGCTGGCGGTCCCGGGGGCCAGGCCGGCTGTCACGGCCGTGGCCGCCGGCTACTTCGTGTATCTCGCCTGGCGGATCGCTACCGCGCCCCCGATCGGGCAGGACGCCGGCGACCGGCGCCAGCCGCCGTTCCTCGCCGGGGTGACGCTGTCCCTGGTCAACCCCAAGGCCTACGCGGCCATGTCCGCCCTGTTCTCCGGCTTCGTGCTGGTGCCGGGCCGGATCGGTCCCGACATCGCGGCGAAGATCGGCACCCTGGTGGCGGTCGTCGCCATCGTCAATATCGCCTGGCTGGCGAGTGGGGCCGTGCTCACCCGGTTCTTCCGGGATCCGCGCGCCAGCCGCGCGATCAACCTGGGCTTCGCCGCCCTGCTCCTGGCTTCGGTCGGCTTGGCGCTGGCGTTCTGAGTGCGGCCCGCCGGAACTTCTCCCGATACCGGCCGTTGCATGGGGGAAGAAACCGCAAAACGGGGCCGAACATGGACATCGTCCGCATCATCTTCGCCATCCTGCTGCCGCCGGTCGGCGTGTTCCTGCAGGTCGGACTCGGCCTGCACTTCTGGCTGAACATCCTGCTCACGCTGCTCGGCTACATCCCGGGGATCGTGCACGCTGTCTGGATCATCGCCCGGCGATAGCCATGTCCCGGCCCGCCCCTCGCCTGCACGACCTCGAGGCCCTGGCGCTGTTGCTGGACGAGCGGTTCCGGATTCCCGGCACCTCGATCCGGTTCGGCGTCGACGGCCTGGTGGGCCTGGTGCCCGGGATCGGCGATGTCGCGACCACCCTGGTCTCGCTGTATCTGGTGGCCCGCGCCCGCGATCTCGGCCTGCCGGGCAGCGTCCTGATGCGCATGCTCGGCAATGTCGCGATCGACTCCGTGGTCGGGGCGATCCCGGTGCTGGGCGACCTGTTCGATGTCGCCTTCAAGGCCAATCGCCGCAACATCGAACTGCTGAAGCGCGAGCTGCGGCGACAGGCCGCCGATCCAGCGGCCCTTCCAGGCGCCGGGCGGAACCACGCTTGATGCGTCGGCCGGCCAAGGCCGAAGCCCTCCGACACCCAACTCCACAGAGAGAGAGAGAGAGAGAGAGAGAGAGAGGAAGCCATGAACCGCCAGACCAAGGAAGAGAAAGGCGAACGCCAGGCCCAGTTGGAAGACAAGCCGTTCTTCGGCGTCGACGACGGCTCCACGCCCGGCGGCAGCAGCGGCGGCAACCTGGCGCGCGATATCGGTACCCGCGACACCCTCAAGCGCAGCCAGCAGCGGCCCGGCGGTGCCACCCGGGTCCGTAAGAGCGACGAATCCGAATCCGCCTGACCGGACCGGGTTCTAGCCCGGCGTGTCGCCGGTCCCGACCTCGCGGCCGCCGAGGGCACCGGCCAGGCTGTTGCGGGCCGAACCCGGGCGCAACGCCTTGGGCTGGTCTGCCGACGGCGCCCAGGCGGTCAGGTACAGGACCTGGAAACGCGCCGGTACCCGGCCGTCCGGCCCGGCGAAACGTTCCGCATAGATCTCGGCGGCACGCGCGAACAGGGCGCGCCGGGCCGGCCGCCGGCTGCGCTCCAGCACCGAATTGCCTTCGCCCATGCCGCGCAGGTCGCGCATCAGGTGGAACGCGGTCGCATAGGTGACCGGAATGGTGTCGGCGTCGGCGACCGGCAGGGCAAATCCGGCGCGCTGCAGCAGGCCGGCGGCGTCGCGCAGGTCGGCGAACGGCGACACCCGCGGGCTGACCCCGCCGGTGACCTCGCTGTCGGCCTCGAACAGGGCGTCGCGCAGCTCGACCAGGGTCTCGCCCCCGAGCATTGCCAGCAGCATCAGGCCGTCCGGCTTCAGGGCCCGCCGGACCTGGGCGAGCGTGCCCGGCAGGTCGTTGACCCAGTGCAGCGACAGCGCACCGAACACCGCGTCGAGCGAACCGTCGGCGAACGGCAGGGCCTCCTCGTCGACCGCCGCCGCCGGGCCATCCGCCGCCCGAGCAATAGCCCACGCCGGCGACAGGTCGGTCTGGATCAGGGTGTCGACCTTGCCGCTCGCCCGCAGCAGCCGGCCGAGCGCGCCGGAGCGGGCGCCGAGCTCAACCGCGAGCGGGAAGCGCCGGCGGATATCCTCCAGGCGTTCGGCGACCCGCTCGGCCACCGCCTCCTCGAGGAAGGCGAACCCGGGATAGCCGGGACGTGCCCGCTCCCGACGGCGGCGCACCAGGGATCGGTCGAAGACATGCATCGGGTCGCTCATGACCGGCTATATGGCGTAGCCGCCGGTCCGGCGCATCCCCGAAATCGGTCCCGGCCTCGCATAGCCGGGCCATGGACCGAACCGACAGGCTGTCCGGGCGGGCGCGCGACGCGGCGACCGCGATGGCAAGCGTGCTGGCGACCGTCGTGCTGGACGCCCTGCTGCCGCCGCGCTGTGCCGTCTGCGGCGAGCCGGTGGACCGCCCGCGCTCGCTCTGCCTCCGGTGCTGGTCGGCGCTGGGCTTCGTCACCCGGCCGCTGTGCGCGATCTGCGGCGATCCCTTCGAGACCGCGCCACCGGGCGAGCCGGTCTGCGGCGACTGCCTGGCCGCCCCGCCGCCCTGGGGCCGGGCGCGTTCGGCACTGCGCTACGACGATGCCAGCCGGCCGCTGGTGCTGGGCTTCAAACACGGCGACCGCCTGCATCTGGCGCCGTTGCTGGCCGGCTGGATGCAGGCTGCCGGCGCCGAGCTTCTCGCCGACGCCGACGTGATCGTGCCGGTGCCGCTGCACCGCTGGCGGCTGATCGCCCGGCGCTACAACCAGGCCGCCGTGCTGGCCCATGCGCTCGGCCGCACGACCGGTATCGCCGTTTCCGACCGAGCGCTGGTCCGGGTCAGACGCACCCCGAGCCAGGGCCAACTGACACGGACCCAGCGCGCCCGCAACGTCCAGGGTGCGTTCCGCGTCGACGCGCCGAGATGCGTCGAGATCGTCGGTCGTCGGGTGCTGCTGGTCGACGACGTCCTGACCTCGGGCGCCACCGCCGGCGCCTGCACCCGGGTGCTGCTGCAGGCCGGCGCCGAGGCGGTCGACCTGCTCACCCTGGCGCGGGTGGTTTAAGGCCACAGAAACCGCCGCAACCACTGGCGCACGGGAATTTGTCCGCCGCGATGCGACACCAGCGCTGGCGAACCGGCCGGGCCGGCCCTATCTTCGGGCGGTACACACGGAGACCCGCATGGCCAAGAAGATCGAGATCTACACCACCATGTTCTGCCCGTTTTGCTATCGGGCGAAGGCGCTGCTGAACAACAAGGGCGTCGAATTCGCCGAATACGACGTCGGCGGCTCGTCCGACGCCCGCGCCAAGATGCGCGAGCGCGCCGACGGCCGGCATACGGTGCCGCAGATCTTCATCGACGACATCGGCATCGGCGGCTCGGACGAGCTTGCGGCGCTCGACCGGCGCGGTAAGCTGAATGAGATGCTCGGCCTCACGGCCTGAGCGGGTTTCCGCCTCGCACCCCGGAGCCTTCGATGACCAAGCTGACAGTCGCCTGCGTGCAGACCAACACCACGCCCGATCCGCTGGAGAACGTCGAGCTGGTCTCGCCGATGATCCGCGAGGCGGCGGCGCGCGGCGCGCAGCTCATCACCACGCCCGAGGTGGTGGGCATGATCGAGCCCAAGCGCGACCAGGCCCTGGCCAAGGCCCGGCCGGAGGAAACCCACGAGGTGCTGGCCGCCTTCCGCGGCCTCGCCGCCGAACTCCGGACCTGGCTGCTGGTCGGCTCGATCTCGATCAAGGTCGCCGACGACAAGATGGCCAACCGCAGCTTCCTGCTGGACGACCGCGGCAACGTGGTCGCCCGGTACTCGAAGATCCACATGTTCGACGTGCAGGTCGGCGACGGCCAGACCTACCGCGAGAGCAACACCTACCGGCCCGGCGAGGAAGCGGTGATCGCCGAGACGCCGTGGGGCCGGATGGGCATGACCATCTGCTACGACATCCGGTTCCCGTATCTGTACCGCAAGCTCGCGCAGGCCGGCGCTGAGGTGCTGTTCGCCCCGGCCGCCTTCACCAAGGTCACCGGCGAGGCGCACTGGCACGTGCTGCAGCGGGCCCGCGCCATCGAGACCGGCTGCTTCGTGGTGTCGGCGGCGCAGACCGGCGAGCATGCGGCGGGTCGGCGTACCTTCGGCCATTCGGTGATCGTCGATCCGTGGGGCCGGGTGCTGGCGGATGCCGGCGAGGACGTCGGCGTGATCACCGCCGAGATCGACCTCGACGAGGTCGCGGCGGCGCGCGGCAAGGTCCCGTCCCTGACCCACGACCGCGTCATCGGCGACCCTGCGGTGTACGGCAGCGCCTTCCGGCAGGCCGGCGAATAACGCCTGAACCTTTTCCGCCCCGGCATATCTCGCCCGGGCCTATTCCGCGGCCGCGTACAGTGCCCGGTCCGGCATCGCCGGATCCGGAGCCGGGTTGCTGGTGTCGACCGCAAAGCCGCCATCGTGGTCGCGCAGCCTTATGGGTTCAGGGCCGCCCGTTGCATCGTGGGGCGTCGGGCCGAAGCCGTCGCGTCGCATAACCTGCACCAGGGCCGCAGCCCCGACCAATCGCTGGACCGTCACGCCTCACCTTTCCCGCGGGGCGTTGCCCCGTCTCGTCGGTGGTCACGGCATCGAGCCGCCTGAGCGTTTTATATATAATGCGAATGATTTGCAATAGCTTTTGATGTGATGCGCTATCCACGGCAATATTGATGCTTGACGCATTACTAACCGCGTTTCAAACTTCACATATCGATGATTAAACCTGCATACGACCCCTGAATGATCACAGCCGCCCAGTTGCGTGCCTCGCGCGCCCTGCTCGGAATTGACCAGCGCCGGCTGGCCGAGCTGTCGGGCCTGTCGGTACCCACGATCCAGCGCATGGAGGCGAGCCAGGACGTGATCCGCGGCAACGTCGATTCGCTGATGAAGCTGACCGCGGCCCTTGACGCCGCCGGCGTCGAACTGATCGGCGAAGGCACGATCAGCGCCGACGGCGGTCGCGGCGTCCGGCTCAAGCCGGCGGCCGTGCCCGGCGCCCCGGCAGCGACGGACGGGTAGGTCGCACGCGATGCCGGTCCTGATAGCACTCGGAAGCGTTGCCGCCCTACTCGCGACGGCAGTCATCGGGGTCGCGGCCGGCCGCCGGCCCGCCGGCCGGCGCCTCGTCTACGGGATCAGCCTGGCGGCGACCGCGGTCGCCGGGGTCGCTGCTGTCGCCCAACTGACGGCCGGCGGTCCCGACACCACGATCGTCCTGCCGCTCGGGCTGCCGTGGCTCGGCGCGCATTTCCGGCTCGACGCGCTGTCGGCGTTCTTCCTGGCGGTGGTGAACCTCGGCGGGGCCGCCGCCAGCCTGTACGGCTTCGGCTATGGCCGCCACGAAGCGGCTCCGCACCGTGTGCTGCCGTTCTTCCCGGCGTTCGTCGCCGGCATGAACCTGGCCGTCCTGGCCGCCGACGCGTTCTCTTTCCTGCTGTCCTGGGAGTTCATGTCGCTGACGTCCTGGGCCCTGGTGATGACCCAGCATCGCGACTCCGGCAACGCGCGTGCCGGCTACGTCTATCTGGTGATGGCCAGCTTCGGCACGCTGGCCCTGCTTCTGACCCTCGGCCTGCTCGCCGGCCCGGACGGCGGCTACGCCTTCGCCCAGATGCGGGGTATCGAGCAGTCCCCGACGGTGGTGACCCTGGTGCTGGTGCTCGCCCTGGTCGGCGCCGGGTCCAAGGCCGGCCTGGTGCCGCTGCACGTCTGGCTGCCGCTCGCCCATCCGGCCGCTCCCAGCCACGTCTCGGCGCTGATGAGCGGGGTGATGACCAAGGTCGCGATCTACGGGTTCGTGCGCATCGTGTTCGACCTGCTCGGCGCCACGCCATGGTGGTCGGCGATGCTGGTGCTGGCGGTCGGCGGCGCCAGCGCCGTGCTCGGCGTGCTCTATGCCTTGATGCAGACCGACCTGAAGCGGCTGCTGGCCTACAGCACCATCGAGAACATCGGGATCGTGTTCATCGCCCTGGGCCTGGCGCTGGCGTTCCGGGCCAACGGCATGGCGGTGGCGGCGGCGCTCGCCTTCACCGCAGCCCTGCTGCACGCCCTGAACCATTCGCTGTTCAAGAGCCTGCTGTTCTTCGGCGCCGGCGCCGTCCTGTCGGCGACCCATGAGCGCGACATCGAGCGGCTCGGCGGGCTGATCCACCGCATGCCGGCGACCAGCGCGCTGTTCCTGGTCGGCTGCGTGGCGATCTCGGCGCTGCCGCCGCTGAACGGCTTCGTGTCGGAGTGGCTGACCTTCCAGGCGGTCCTGCAGAGTCCGGATCTGCCGCAGTGGGGCCTGCGGATCATGGTTCCCGCGATCGGCGGCCTGCTGGCGCTGGCCGCGGCGCTGGCCGGGGCCTGCTTCGTGCGGGCCTTCGGCGTGACCTTCCTCGGCCGACCGCGCTCGGCGGCGGCGGAACAGGCGCAGGAGGTCGACCGCTGGTCGCTGGCGGCGATGGCCTTGCTTGCCGTGCCCTGCCTGCTGGCCGGCATCCTGCCGGGCACGCTGATCGATGCCGTGGCGCCGGTCGCCGAGTTGGCGGTCGGCGGCCGCATGCCGCCGCAGCAGGCGGCCGACTGGCTGACCATCGTGCCGATCGCCGAGAGCCGCAGTTCCTACAACGGCCTGCTGGTGTTCGCTTTCATCGCGTCGGCGGCGGCGCTGGCGGTGGTGACGATCCACCGTTTCGCCTCGCGTGCACTACGGCGCGCGCCGGCCTGGGACTGCGGTTTCCCGGAGCCGAGCCCGGCCACCCAATACACCGCCGGCAGCTTCGCGCAGCCGATCCGCCGGGTGTTCGGACCCATGGCGTTCCGGGCCCGCGACACCGTCGACATGCCGGCCCCCGGCGACCCGCGGCCGGCGCGGCTGACGGTCGAGCTGCGCGACCTGGTATGGGACTGGCTGTACGCGCCGCTGGTCGCCGCCGTGGGCTTCGCCGCCGACCGCATGAACCTGCTGCAGTTCCTGACCATCAGGCAGTATCTCGGCATGGTGTTCCTGTCGCTGGTCGGCCTGCTGACGGTGATCGCGCTATGGCCGTGATCCTCGATCTGCTGGTCCAGGGCGCACAGATGGCGCTGGTGTTGCTGATGGCGCCGCTGCTGACCGGGTTCGTGCGCAAGCTGAAGGCCCGGCTGCTGCGCCGGCGCGGACCGTCGGTGCTGCAGCCCTACCGCGACCTCGCCCGGTTGCTGCGCAAGGACGCGGTGGTGGCGGAGAATGCGTCCTGGCTGTTCCGCGCCGCTCCCTACCTGATCTTCGCCGCCACCTGGGTGGCCGCCGCCCTGGTGCCGACCTTCGCCACCGGCCTGATCTTCAGCTGGTCGGCCGACCTGATCGCCATCATCGCCCTGCTGGCCAGCGCCCGGTTCTTCCTGGCGCTGGCGGGCATGGACATCGGCACCAGCTTCGGCGGCATCGGCTCGAGCCGCGAGATGATGATCGCCTCGCTGGCCGAGCCGGCGATGCTGCTGATCGTGTTCACCCTGGCCCTGGTCGCCGGCTCGACCCAGCTCGCCACCATCGCCGTGGTGTTCGCCGACCCGGCGGTCGGCCTCCGGGTCTCGCTCGGCCTGGCCCTGGTCGCCCTGGTCATGGTGGCGATCGCCGAGAACGGCCGGGTGCCGGTCGACAACCCGGCGACCCACCTCGAGCTGACCATGGTGCACGAGGCGATGGTGCTGGAGTATTCCGGCCGGCACCTGGCGATGATCGAGCTGGCGGCGGCCCTGAAGCTGCTGCTGTACATGTCGCTGATCGCGTCGCTGTTCGTGCCGTGGGGGCTGGCACCACCGGGCGCCGCCGGTAGCGGCTATGCCATCGGCCTCGCGACCTGGGTGGCGAAGCTGGCGGTCGCCGGCGTCCTGCTGGCGGTGTTCGAGACCTCGATCGCCAAGATGCGGGTGTTCCGGGTACCGGGGTTCCTGGGCGCGGCGCTGATGCTCGGCCTGCTCGGCACATTGCTGCTGTTCGTGTCGAGGAGCCTCTGATGGACGCGCTGCTCTTCGACATCGCCCACATGCTCGCCGGCGGCCTGGTGCTGCTCAGCTTCGTCATGCTGTACCAGGATCGGCTTTCCGCCCTGCTGAACGTGTTCGCACTGCACGCCATTGTGCTGGCGGCCTCGGTCGCCTGGCAGGCCTACGCGCAGGATGCGCCGCACCTCTACATCACGGCGGTGATTGCGCTGGCGTTCAAGGCGGTGGTGATCCCGACGGCGCTGCACCGCATCATCCGGCGGCTCGGCATTCATCGCGAGATCGAGAACGTGGTCGGCATCGGGCCGACCATGCTGGCCGGCATGGGGTTGGTGGCGCTGTCTCTGGTGGTCATGCTGCGGGTCACCACCGAGGCCGACCCGCTGGCCCGCGAGGATCTCGCCTTCGCCCTGTCGGTCGTGCTGCTCGGCCTGCTGATCATGGTGACCCGGCGCAACGCCGTCGGCCAGGTGGTCGGGTTCATGTCGCTGGAGAACGGGCTGGTGCTGGCCGCGGCCGGCGCCAGGGGCATGCCCCTGGTGGTCGAGATCAGCGTGGCGTTCTCGATCCTGATCGCCTTCATCGTGATCGGGATCTTCCTGTTCCGCATCCGCGAGCGGTTCGACACCGTCGACCTCCAAGCGCTCGACCGGTTCCGGGGAGAACGCCGATGAACATAGGCGGTATCGACGCCGTCGCGGCGGTGCTGCTGGTCCCGCTCGCCGGGGCCGCCCTGCTGGCGGTGCTGCCCGGCTACCGGTCGACGGCACGGCTCAACGTCCTGTTCTCGCTGCTGACCCTGCTGGCGGCGGGGTCGCTGCTGGTGGGCGAGCGCCCGGCGCCCGGGAGCTACCTGCTGGTCGACGACCTGAATATCGTCTTCATCGTCCTGAACACCTTCGTCGGCTTCACCACCAGCGCCTTCAGCGCCAGCTACATCGGCCACGAACTGGAGACCGGGCGGCTCACTCCGCGCTACCTGCGTTTCTACCACGCGATGTACCAGGTCATGATGTTCGGGATGAACCTGGCGCTGGTCGCCAACAACATCGGCCTGATGTGGGTCGCGGTCGAGTTGGCGACGCTCAGCACCGTGGTGATGGTCGGCATCTACCGCACCCACGAGGCGCTCGAGGCGGCCTGGAAGTATTTCATCCTGGGCAGTGTCGGCATCGCACTGGCGCTGTTCGGCACGATCCTGGTCTACATGGCGGCCCGGCCAGTGGTCGGCGAGGGCCTGGACGCCATGGTGTGGACGCTGCTGCTCGCCCATGCGGCCGACTTCGATCCGGCCCTGGTGAACGTCGCCTTCGTGTTCCTGCTACTCGGCTACGGTACCAAGGTCGGTCTGGCGCCGCTGCACGCCTGGCTGCCGGACGCCCATGCCGAGGGCCCGACCCCGATCTCGGCGGTGCTGTCCGGGTTGCTGCTGAACGTCGCGCTGTACGCGGTGCTGCGCTTCAAGCTGCTGCTGGCCGCCAACCCGGGAGCGCTCGCCACCGGGCCGCTGATGGTGACCATGGGACTGGCCTCGGTGCTGCTGGCGGCGCTGATGCTGTACCGTCGGCGCGACATCAAGCGGATGTTCGCCTACTCGTCGATCGAGCACATGGGGATCATCGTGTTCGCCTTCGGCATGGGCGGACCGCTCGCCAACTTCGCCGGCCTGCTGCACATGGTCATGCACAGCCTCACCAAGTCGGCGATCTTCTTCGCCGTCGGCCATATCGCCCAGGTCAAGGGGACCCAGCGGATGTCGGAGATCGGCGGCCTGACCGTGACCCATCCGCTGCTGGGATGGAGCCTGGTGTTCGGCGTGGTGGCGATCGCCGGGTTGCCGCCGATGGGCATCTTCATGAGCGAATTCCTGCTGATCAGCTCGACCTTCACCCGGGCGCCGTTGCTGACCGTTGTGCTGGTCGGCGGCCTGCTGCTGGCATTCGGCGCGCTGCTGCTTCGGCTGAACGAACTGGCATTCGGCGAGCCGAAGGGCGCACTCACCCCGGTGCATGCGTCCTACGTACCGATGCTCGCGCATCTGGCGCTGGTCCTGGCGGCCGGCCTGTTCCTGCCGGGACCGATCGTGGCCTGGTTCCAGAACGTCGCCGCCCTGCTCGGCTAAGGAGGGAAGGCGAACCATGCCGGCACTGATCGATCTCATCCAGGAAGGCCGCCGGGTGCCGGAGCACCGGCCGTGGCCCCGCGCGGTCGTCGACGCGGCGGTGTGGCGCTTCGCCGCCGAGCAGCTCGGCGACGGCCATTGGAGCCTGCTCGACCTTTGGGGCGAGCCGGACCGGGTACACATGGCGCTGCTGGATGAGCCGACCGCGGGTATCGGCACCGTCACCCTGGAGTGCGGCGCCGGCCGGTTCCCGTCCATCGGCCGGCACCATGCCCCGGCGCAGCGCCTCGAACGGGCGATCCGCGACCTCTACGGATTGCAGCCGGACGATGCCCCCGATACCCGCCCCTGGCTCGACCACGACCGCTGGGGCGTGCGGCATCCGCTCGGGGCCGCCGATCGGGCGGCGCCGGCGCTGCCTGCCTACGCGTTCCTGCCGTCCGAGGGCGCGAGCCTGCACCAGATTCCGGTCGGCCCGGTCCACGCCGGGATCATCGAGCCGGGGCATTTCCGCTTCACCGCCAACGGCGAGACCGTGGTGCGCCTGGAGCAGCGGTTCGGATACACCCACAAGGGCATCGACGGGCTGATCGCCGGGACCGACATCGCCCATGCCGCCAGGCTGGCCGGCCGGACCTCCGGCGACAGCACGGTCGCCTACGGCCTCGCCTTCGCGCGCGCGGTCGAGGCGGCCCTGGCGATGGATGTCCCGGCCCGGGCCCGGCTGCTGCGCGCATTGATGGCCGAGCTGGAGCGGCTGGCCAACCACTTCGGCGACATCGGCGCGATCTGCAACGATGCCTCCTTCGCGCTCATGCATGCCCATTGCGGCGTGCTGCGCGAGCGCGTGCTGCGGGCCGTCGACGCCGCCTTCGGCCACCGCCTGATGCGCGACCGGGTGATACCGGGCGGGGTCGCGGCCGACCTGGGCCCCGCCGGCATCGCCGTCATCCGGACCCTGGTGGCCGTGGCGCATCGCGACTTTCCACCGATCGTCACCCTGTACGACGAGACCGCCTCGCTGCAGGACCGCACGGTCTCGACCGGGATCCTCGGCGAGGCGCTGGCACGGCAATACGGTGCCGGCGGCTTCGTCGGCCGCGCCTCGGGACGCGACTTCGACGCCCGTCGCCAGCCCGGCTACGCCCCCTATGACGAGCTCGACTTCGAGGTCCCGGTACGCCACGACGGCGACGTCAACGCCCGGGTCTGGATCCGCATCCAGGAGGTCGGGCAGAGCCTGACCCTGGTCGAGCGGATCCTCGAACGCCTGGAGACCGGTCCGGAAGCGGCCGGCCCGGTGCAGGCCGAGCTGCCAGGGGGCGCCGGCGAGGGTGCCGCCCTGGTCGAAGGCTTTCGCGGCGATATCCATGCCTGGGTGCGGATCGGAGCCGACGGCATCGTCGAGCGCTGCCGGCTGCGCGACCCGTCGTGGTTTCAGTGGCCGCTGCTGGAAGCGGCGATCGAAGGCAACATCGTCGCGGACTTCCCGATCTGCAACAAGTCGTTCAACTGCGCCTATTCGGGCCACGACCTCTAGGGAAACGCCATGCGCAAGCTGCTCCTCGACGGCCTGCTGAGGCGCCCGCTGACCGAGCCATCGCCGGGCCCGGAGGACCAGGCCCTGGCCGAGCTCGCGGAGTCGGTCCGCCGCCGGCTCGGCCGCAGCCTGTCGATCCGCGCCGTCGACGCCGGCTCCTGCAACGGCTGCGAGCTCGAGATCCACGCCCTCAACAACGCGTTCTACGACCTGGAGCGCTTCGGCATCCGCTTCGTCGCCTCGCCGCGCCACGCCGACGTGCTGCTGGTCACCGGCCCGGTGACCCGGAACATGCGCGAGGCGCTGGAGCGCACCTGGAACGCGACCCCCGACCCGAAATGGGTGGTGGCGGTCGGCGACTGCGCCCTCGACGGCGGGATCTTCGCCGGCAGCTACGCGGTCGAGGGCGGGGTCTCGTCGGTGCTGCCGGTCGACCTGCACATCCGCGGCTGCCCGCCGAGTCCGACCGCCCTGCTGCAGGGCCTGCTGGCACTGTTGGAGAGGGCCGAGCGGGGGTGAGAGCCAAAGCTCGGCTGGACTGACCGGCCATGCACGGTCCCGACCTGCAGTGGATATCTCCGGGCGCGTTCCAAAATCAAGGGCAACAGGGCACGCTCCGGTACGCTGTAACGGGAGCGGTGCGATGTCTTCCTGTCCGGTCCTTGCGCGCGGTGACCGGATGAGTTGCGCGAACGTGCACTCGCCACGGACGCCGACGATGGCATGATGCGCGAGTCCGGACCGGCCCCGAGGATTCCATGCTCGAGCAACTCAGCGGCGACACCCGCCTGTATTTCACCGTCGGCTTCCCGATCGCCCAGGTGAAGTCGCCCGGCGGCATCACCCGCGGCTTCGAGGCTCGCGGCGCCAATGCCGTGCTGGTGCCGATCGAGGTCCCGGCGGATAGCATCGAAGGCTTCTTCGAACTCGCCTCGGGAATCGGCAACCTCGACGGCATGGTGGTCACCGTGCCCTACAAGTTCCGGGCCCGCGCCGCCTGTGCCACGGTCTCGGCACGCGCCGAGCTGCTGGGCGCGGCCAACGTCCTGCGTCGCAACCCCGACGGCGGCTGGCACGGCGACATGACCGACGGCGTGGGATTCTGCAACGCGGTTCGGGCCAAGGACGTCGATCTGGCCGGACGGCGCGCGCTGCTGGTCGGTGCCGGCGGCGCCGGATCCGCCATCGGCCTGTCGCTGCTGGATGGCGGCGTCGCCGAGCTGGCGGTCTTCGACCTGGACACCGACCGCCGCGACGCGCTGGTCGCCAAGCTCGCCGGCCGCCACCGCAACGTCACGGCGGCGCCGCACGCCGATCCGGCGGGCTATGCCTTGATCGCCAACGCCTCGCCGGCCGGCATGCGCCCGGGCGACCCGCTGCCGGTCGACCCGAGCGGACTGACGCCGGCCATGCATGTCGGCGACGTGGTCACCGCACCCGCCGTGCCGCCGCTGATCGTCGCCGCCCGGGCGGCCGGCTGCTCGACCAATACCGGGACCGAGATGTACGAAGCCCAGGTCGACGTCATCACCGACTTCCTGCTCGGCCGCGCCTGAGACAGGACACCCAGAAAACCGGAGGATCCCCATGCAGCGCCGCACCCAGGCGTTCCTCGCCATCTGGCACGACATCGACCCGGCAATGGAGCCCGAATGGCACCGCTGGCACACCTACGAGCACATGCCCGAACGGGTCGGCATCCCCGGCTTTCTGGCCGGCCGGCGCTACATGAGCGCCGACGCGCCGGAGCATCGCTGCTTCACGCTCTACGAAGGCGCCGACCTGTCGGTGTTCAACAGCCCGGCCTATCTGGAACGCCTGAACGCGCCGACCGAGTGGACCCGGAAGATGGCGCCGGCGTTCCGCAACTTCACGCGCGGTGCCTGCCGGCGGCTGGCCAGCGCCGGCGCCGAGCACGGCTATGCCGGCAGCGTACTGACCGTCCGGCTGGAGCCGGACGGCGAGGTCGACGCGGCGGCAGCCCAGGCGCTGGTCGAGCGGATCGCCGGTATCGAAGGGATCGTCGGCGCGCTTATCGGCGCCTGCGACCGCGGCGTCACGCGCACCGAGACCAACGAACGCGCCATGCGCAGCGCCACGGAGGAACAGTCGCTGGACGGGGTCGTCGTCGTGGAGGCTTACGATCACGCCATTCTGCAGGCGGCGGCCGCGGACATCGAGGGGTTGGTGGCGTCGACAACCTTCGGGTTCCGCCCGGGCGCCAGCCAGACCTACTCCCTCGCCTACCTGCTGCAGGCGTGACCGGGCACCGACTTCGGCTGCCAGATCGTCAGAGCGGGCCCGATCGCCAGAAGAGGCCCGATCGCCAGAGAGTTATGCGTCAGTATGCATGCGCTGTGGAACCGCTGGTCGGGGCCAGCACGTACTCGTAGGCCCAGTAGGAAGCGAGGCCACTCGCCACCGCGGCGGTCACCGCGGCGGTGGTCAGCGGCATCACCGCGAACATGTAGCCGGCCATGGCCCCCATCGAGACGTACATGGTCCGCATGATCTCGTCGCCCTTGGCCGCGGCCAAGGCGGCCGCGCTCGCCGCCGGCGACTGTTCCAGGCCGGCAGGCGCCGAAGTGGTCGCCGCTTCCGCCGCCGCCGCCGCCGGCACCAGCGCGACTGCCGCCAGCAGCAGAAGCGCCGTCATCAAGTTACGCATGGCCGTCGCTCCATTCCGAATTCGCCCGTATTCGCCGGCAGCATCGCCGAATTGGCGACCAACGGCCAGTCCGAACGCATTTCTGCAAGGTTCGTACCGGTCAGCGTCGGGCGTCGCGGATCGCCAGCCACACCTTTTCCGGCGTCGCCGGCATGTCGATGTGGCGGATGCCGAATTCCGACAGCGCGTCGACCAGGGCGTTCATCACCGACGGCAGCGAGCCGGCACAGCCGGCCTCGCCGCAGCCCTTGGCGCCCAGCGCATTGGTGGTCGCCGGCACCGAATGGGTGTCGAAGGCGAACATCGGTGCGTCAGTGGCGCGCGGCACCGCGTAGTCCATGTAACTGCCGGTCAGCACCTGGCCGTCGGCGTCGAACACGCAACGCTCCATCAACGCCTGGCCGATGCCCTGGACAATGCCGCCATGGGCCTGGCCCTCGACCAGCATCGGGTTCACCACCGTGCCGAAGTCGTTGACCATGTGGTAACGCACCACCTCGACGACGCCGGTGTCCGGGTCGACCTCGACCTCCGCGACATGACAGCCGTTCGGGAACGCCGACGGCGCGCCGGCGTGCACATGACTGACGTCGAGGCTGCGCGGAACGCCTTCGGGCAACTCGACGCCGGCCCGCAGCTTCTCGGCGATCTCCATGATACCGATCGTGCGGTCGGTGCCGGCGATCGAGAAGTTGCCGGCCTTGAACTCGATGTCGGGGACCGCCGCCTCCAGCAGATGGCCGGCGATCTGCTTGCCGGCCTCGATGACCTTGTCGCCCGCCTCCACGATCGCCGCGCCGCTGGCCATGATCGACTTCGAGCCGCCGGTGCCGCCGCCGGCGATCAGTTCGTCGCTGTCGCCCTGCAGCAGGCGCACCTTCTCGAACGGCACGCCGAGCTTGGAGTGCAGCACCTGCGCGAACGCCGACCAGTGGCCCTGGCCGTAGTCGAGGGTGCCGGTGACGATGGTGACGGTGCCGTCGTCCTCGAAGCGGATGCCGCCCATCTCGTTCTGCGGCGGGGCGGTGACCTCCAGGTAGTCGCCGATGCCGCGGCCACGCAGCTTGCCGCGATTCCGGCTCTCGGCTCGGCGCCCCTCGAACCCGTCCCAGTCGGCGAACGCGAGCGCCTGGTCCATCAGCGCCGTGAACTCACCGCTGTCGTAGGTCAGGCCCGAGCAGGTGTCGTAGGGCATCGCCTCGGACGGGATGTGGTTGCGGCGGCGCAGCTCGATGCGGTCGATGCCGGTCTCGCGGGCGGCGGTGTCGACCAGCCGCTCCATGTAGTAATTGCCCTCCGGCCGCCCGGCACCGCGATAGGCGCTGACCGGCGAGGTGTTGGTGAAGACGCACTTGGTCGCCACCTCCAGGGCCGGCACCCGATACACGCTGGTCACGTTCTTGACGATGTTCAGGGTCGCCATCATCGGGCTGACCTGACCGACATAGGCGCCCATGTTGCCGTAGCCGGCGATCCGCACCGCCAGGAACCGGCCGTCGGAATCGAGCGCCAGCTCCGCCGTCATGTCGTGGTCGCGCCCGGCCTGGTCGGCCAGGAAGCTCTCGGACCGGTCGGAGGTCCACTTGACCGGCCGGCCCAGCGCCCGGGCGGCGTGGAACAGCGCCGGATACTCCGGGTACACGAAGGCCTTCATGCCGAACGAGCCGCCGACATTGCCGGTCAGCACCCGGACCTTGGCGCGGTCGACTTTCAGAATGTCGTCGGCCAGCAGGTTGCGCAGCCCGAACGCGCCCTGGCTGCCGAGGCGGATCGTCCACTTGTCCTCGCCCGGGTCGTACTCGGCGATCGCGGCGCGCGGCTCCATCGCCGAGACGATCACCCGGTTGCTGCGGATATCCAGGCGGGTGACATGGGCAGCCGCGGCGAAAGCCTTCGCCGCCGCATCGCGGTCGCCGTAGCGGTAGTCGAGGACCACGTTGTTCGGGGTCTCGTCGTACAGCTGCGGGGCGCCGTCGGCGGCCCCCTCGCGCGCCTCGCTGACGGCCGGCAGCGGATCGATGTCGAGCATCACCGCCTCGGCGGCATCGCGCGCCTGTACCGGGGTCTCGGCCACCACGATCGCCACCGGATCGCCGACGAACCGCACCCGGTCGATCGGGAACGCCGGACGCATCGGGTTGCGCAGGTCCGAACCGTCGGCGTTCTTCAGCGGCACCCCGCAGCGAATCCGGCCGTAGCCGGCGGCCTCCAGGTCGGCGCCCGTGTAGATCCCCAGCACGCCGGGCATGGCCAGCGCGTCATCGACGTCGATGCCCCTCAGCACGCCATGGGCGACCGTGGAGCGCACGAACACGCCATAGGCCTGGCCGTCGCGGTTCAGGTCGTCGGTATACCGGCCCTGCCCGGTCAGCAGGGTCGGATCTTCTTTGCGCGGCACCGGCTGGCCGACCCCGAACTTCATGGTGGCCAGTTCGGCCTCGTCGAAATGCGCGTTCACGGCATGCCTCCTGGGTCGCGGACCGGGTGGTCGCGGCCAAAACTAGACGATTGCGGGGCGGCTCAGCCACCCGCGTGCATACAAGAGAGTCATGCCTTGTCGGAGAGGGTCTCCAGCCGGTCCAGCCGGCCGTGCACCAGGTCCGGGATCGCCGCCGCCACCCGGTCGGGCGGCCAGTCCCACCAGGCGAGGGCCAGCAGCCGGGCGACCGTGGCGTCGTCGTAGCGCCGGCGGACGATGCGGGCCGGATTGCCGGCCAGCACCGCATAGGCAGGCACGTCTCGGGTCACCACCGCCCGGGCGGCGATCACCGCACCGCTGCCGATCGTCACCCCCGGCATCACCAGGCTTTCGTAGCCGAGCCAGACGTCGTGCCCGACCACCGTGTCGGCCCGTGCCGGCAATGGCAGTTCGTGGATCGAGAGGCGCTCGGCCCATTCGCCACCGAAGATCGGGAACGGATAGGTGGTGGCGCCTGCCATGGCGTGGTTGGCGTCCGGCATGACGAAGGTGGTTCCGGACGCCAGCGCGCAGTAGCGGCCAATCGTCAGCCGGGCGCCGCTGAAGCCGTGGTTGTAGCGGATGTTGCGCTCGAAGAACGGTAACGGGTCCTCGACGTCGTCGTAGTAGCTGTAGGCGCCGACCGCGACGTTGTCGGGCCGGCCGCTTTCGACGAGCCGGCGGTCCAGCAGCGGCTTCAGGAACACGGTGCGGTCGTGGCCGGCGAGCGGGTACAGGGTGGCGGGATCGGGTCCGGGCAAGCCTCACTCCCGGAACGGCCCGTCGCGGTTGGCGAGCGGCGGTTCCGGCAGGTTGCGGACCACCTCCAGCAGCCCCTCGCCGTAGGCTCGCCGCAGGTCCATCATGAACGGATCGTCCTCGGTGTACTGCGACAGATTGGCGAAGCTGAAGCTGTCGGCCTCGTAGCACAGCATGTCGATCGGCGGGCCGACCGACAGGTTGCTGCGCATGGTGGCGTCGAACGACAGCAGTGCCAGCTTGGCGACCTCGCCGAGCGTCGAGTCGTGATGCAGGCCGCGGTCCAGGATCGGCTTGCCGTATTTGGTCTCGCCGATCTGCAGGAAAGCGCTGCGCGGCGTCGCCTCGACGAAGTTGCCGGCGGTGTATATCTGGAACAGCCGTGGCGGCTCGCCCAGGATCTGGCCACCGACCAGGAAGGTACCGCCGGGATCGCCGAACGGCCGAACGGCCTCGCCGTCGCGCGCCAGCACCTCGCGCAGCACCGCGCCGACGATCTGCGCGACCTCGAACATCGTGCCCTGGGCGAACAGGTCGCGCGCCGCGTCGGCGATGTTCAGGTTCTGCCGGATGATCGTGGTCACCGCCTGGGTGGTCGCCAGGTTGCCGGCGGACAGCACGGCGATCATCGACTTGCCAGGATTCTCGAACAACGCGATCTTCCGCACCGTCGCGATCTGGTCGATGCCGGCATTGGTGCGCGAATCCGAGACCAGCACCAGGCCGGCCGGCAGAGATACGCCGAGGCAGTACGTCATGGATGTCATTCCCCGATACCGGCCAAATCGATCGTCGGTCCGCGCCGCCGGCCTGGCGCATGTGCAATATGGACCCTGATCGGGGGTCTGATAATCCCCTACCGTCGTCCGCAGCCGCACCCTTGCGCGCCGGGTCGCCGGTGGATAGCGTCGGGGGGGCGTGACCGACGCGTTACGGCCCTTCGACCGATCGGCGGGCAAGGCAGGATGCAGGGTTGCCTGAGTTGCCTGAGTCGATCGTGACCGACGGGCCTCGTGCACCGCCACCCGCAGTTTGGGAACGAAGAGCACGGGCTCGGTCCAGAGGAGGCCACCATGTCCGTCGCCGCGTCATCGGAACCCATCCCCGACATCGACGACCCACGTCCGCTCGACCTCGAAGAGCAGCGCCGCCATGCACGCGAGTTGCAGCGCGCCGTGGCGGCCGGCGAGCCTGCCGCGCTCGCCCGCCTGCGCGACCACCACCCGCAGGCGGCCGGCCTCCCTGACGACATCCTGATCGACAGGCTGGGACACGTCGACGACGCGCAACTGGTGATCGCCCGAGAGCTGGGCCTGCCGAGTTGGCCGGCCCTGGTGGCGCATGCCGGCCGGCTGGCAGCGGCGCGCCGATCCGTCGCCGGCGGCGCGCCGGCACCCGACCGCGACCGGCCGACCCTGCACCTGCGCTGCGGCTCGGACATCCGCGACGGCCTCCGGCTGGCCGGGTTCGCGGGTGACTTCCTGGAGGTGTCCGATCCGGTGTGCCAGGGCCCGGTCCCGGCGGACGGCGACCTGCGCGCCGCCCGCCTCCGGTTCCTGACACACGCCTACGGCCTGTCGCTCGAGGACGCGACCGGCCGGCTCGATGCCGAGGCCACCGGTCTGGCCGAGGCCGCGCAGCGTTACGAGCGCGTGGTCCTGTGGTTCGAGCACGATTCCTACGACCAGCTGATCCTGGCCCGGGTGCTGGCGCAGTTCGCCGCGCATGGCCGGCCGTCGGTGCTGGAGCTGATCTGCCTCGAGCGGTTCCCGCAGATCGACCACTTCATCGGCCTCGGCCAATTGAGCGTGGTCGAACTGCGCAGCCTGTGGTCGACGCGGATACCCGTGGCCGATACCCAGCTGGCGCTCGGCACCGAGGTCTGGGCCGCGCTGCGGACAGCGGACCCGCGGGCCCTGCATGCGATCGCCGCCGCCGGCACCCCGGAGCTGCCGACCATGGCGCCGGCCCTGCGACGACACCTGCAGGAGCTGCCCTGGACGACCGACGGGCTGTCGCTTACCGAGCGACTGGTGCTTGCGGCCCTGCGACCGGAGCCGGCGACCGGCGCACAGGTGTTCCGGACCCTGCATGGCGAGACCGAGCCGCTGCCGTTCCTCGGCGATCTGATGCTGTGGGCCGTCCTCGCGGCGATGAACCGGGCCGAGCGGCCACCCTTCGCGGTCGATCCTGCAACCGCGCAGCAACCGTGGCCGAACCGCCGGTTGGTGCTGACCTATGACGGCCACGACGTGCTCGACCGCCGCGTCGACTGGCTGGCCTGCCGGCCGCCGGAACGCTGGCTCGGCGGGGTGTCGATCGCACCGGACGGCGGGGCCGACGGCGCAGCCTGGCGCTGGTCCCCCGATCGCGAAGCGCCGGTTCAAACCTGAAGCACGCCAACCTGGGGCCGAGCGCATGGACCTGACACCGACACTCGAAGGCATCGCCGAACGAATCCGGCCGCATCTGGCGGAAGGCCGGGTCGCCGGCTATATCCCGGCGCTGGCCCGCGTCGACCCGGCGCAGTTCGGCATCGCCGTCGTGTCGGTAGACGGCCGGGTCTCGACCGCCGGCGACGCCCGGGTGCCGTTCTCGGTACAGAGCATTTCCAAGGTCTTCACGCTCACCCTGGCACTCGGCAAGGTCGGAAGCGAGTTGTGGAAACGGGTCAACCGCGAGCCTTCCGGATCGTCGTTCAACTCGATCGTCCAGTTGGAGCGCGAGGGCGGGATTCCGCGCAATCCCTTCATCAACGCCGGCGCTATTGTGGTCACCGACGTTTTGCTGGACGGCCGGCCGCCGCAGGCGGTGATCGACGAGATCCTGGCCTTCGTGCGTCACCGTGCCGACGATCCGAGCGTGACGATCGACGGGGAGGTCGCCCGGTCGGAGGCCGAGACCGGGCACCGCAACTACAGCCTGGCGCATTTTCTCGCCAGCTTCGGGCAGTTGCACAACCCGGTCGACTCGGCGCTCTCGGTCTACTTCCACCAGTGCGCGCTGAGCATGAACTGCGTTCAGCTCGCCCGCGCCGGGCTGTTCCTGGCGTCGTCCGGCCACGATCCGTTGAGCGGCGAGCATGTGGTGGCGCCCGAGCGCGCCCGTCGAATCAACGCGCTGATGCTGACCTGCGGGCACTACGACGCCTCCGGCGATGTCGCCTTCCGCATCGGCCTGCCGGGCAAGAGCGGGGTCGGCGGCGGCATCCTGGCGATCGTGCCGAAGCGCGCCGCCATCGCCGTGTGGTCGCCCGGCCTGAACGCCAACGGCAACTCGCATGCCGGCACCATCGCCCTCGAGATGCTGGCCGCCGAGATGGGCTGGAGCGTGTTCTGAGGGTGGCCCCGGCAGGGCCGTCCGGGCAGTCGGAGACAAGCAAAGCGCCGCCTGCCACGCCGGTTCCAACGGCCTGACAGTGCCGCAATCGAAAGATTCGAACTTGATCTGCGCGAAGGCGAAGCTTGATTTTTTCAGAAATTTTTCAGAAAGATTTCCGGACTTCTGGCGGTGAAAGTCTGCAGTATTTTGTCACACCAAATGGTGAAACCCAAGAAAACAACCTCAATACGAGTACATTTTCTTGGGATTACCGAGAACAAGAGGACAAAATCATGACTGCAAACTCACCCCATGTCTTCACGTACGATGCCAGTGATGCAATCAATCTCACCCCGCCGTCGCAAGGCGGACTTGCCGGATCGGCACTGAAGATTGACATCCCGGCGGGGAAATACAGCCTGTCCGTCACCGGAACGATGTACTACGCTGGAAATAATCTTGATAAAGTTAAGCAGCTTGTTTTGTTCAACACAAAGGCGACACTCGCCCCGTCCGAGGATAATTCTCTTGACTGGCTGACGGTTATCTATTCCGATCCGGAGAATCTGTTTTTCGTTAACGTAAAAGAAAATGCCTCTTTGTATGTGTTTTTGGTCGACCAGTGGAGTACAAACGACAACTCTGGCTCGGTAACACTGACTTTTAACAAAGTTTCTGTTTAATCCCCTAACATTCAAGCCCGTAACAGCGTATTTGGATAGAATTTTTCAATACGCTGTCACGGGAAAACAAAAAATCAAAGAATTCAATCTAGCAGGCCGTCGACTGGGATGGCCTGCTAGCCTTTCATGAACACCTACGACGATAAACAACAAAAATCAGTTACCCGTGAACAACGTCGGCGACGACGACGTGCTGACCGGGCGCGCGGCGACGATCCGTTCGGCTACCGCGCCGGCTTCCTCACCCTGGTCGATCTGGCCAGGGGGCTCGACGGCTCCTGATGGCCCTGGCGGCGTCGCGCGTACCGGCGCGGCGCCGTCAACTCACCTTGAACAGCTTATGCTGACGGTTGCGGGTATAGGGACGCACCTCGCTCGGCCAGCGACCACGCTCGACGGCGGCCGCCCATTGCGGGCTCAGCACTACCTCCGGGCTCTCGATCTCGTAGATCGCGGTGTAGCGCGCCCCCTCGAACGGCATGTCGCGGCGCTCGCCACCCAGCATCATGGCCAGCGGTTCGGCGGTGGCGCGGGTCACCGACAGCACCCCCGGTACCTCCAGCAGGAACGGCACGTGCTCCTGGTCGTAGACCTCGTTGAAGATCGCGTCCCGGTCCGGGTCGACGTCCATGCTGGCCATGAGCAGATAGCGGGCGGTGATCGGCATTTCGGGTCCTCCGTTCAGGCCGGGTTCGGGATGGCTTCGTCTGCCGGTCGCCGCCAGCCGAGTTGCAGCAGCAGGAAGACGGCGATCGCCAGGTTGACGAGGTTCCAGGCGAGGCCGTTCAGGAACGCCGCCTGGTAGGACAGTGTCAGATCGTACAAGGCGCCGGACATCCAGCCGCCGAGTGCCATGCCGAGCAGGGTCGCCGACAACACCAGGCCAACCCGGGCGCCGGCCTGCGCCGGCGGGAAATACTGCCGGATGATCAGCGCATAGGTCGGCACGATGCCGCCCTGGGACAGCCCGAACAGCGCCGACACGACGTACAAGGAGCCGATCCCGTCGAACGGCAGGAACAGCAGCAGCGACAGGGCCTGCAGGAAGGACGCCAGCAGCAGGGTCGGCATCGGGCCGATCCGGTCGGCGATCCAGCCGAAGCTCAGCCGGCTGACGATTCCGGCGCCGAGCATCAGCGACAGCATCTCGGCCCCCCGCGCGGTGCCGTAGCCGAGGTCGGCGCAGTAGGCGACGATGTGGACCTGCGGCATCGCCATGGCGACACAGCACGCCACGCCGGCCAGCATCAGCAGGGTCTGCAGGGTCGCCAGCGACATCGGCGGGCGCCCCGCGCCCCTTCGCCGCGGCGTCGCCGAGGGCGGCACCGAGGCCAGGGTCGCCGGCGCCCGACGGCGCAGGGTTGCCGACAGCGGCAGCAGGGTGACGAAGCAGAACACCGCGATCACCATGTGGGCGTCACGCCAGCCCCAGTTGTCGATCATCGCCTGCACGATCGGCGGCCAGACCGTGCCGGCCAGATAGCTGCCGCTGGCCCCGATGGCGACCGCGATGCCGCGGCGCCGCACGAACCACAACGAGACGTCCGAGATGATCGGTCCGAAGGTCGACGAACTGCCGAGCAGGCCGATCAGCAGGCCCTGGGCGGCGATGAACTGCCACAGCGAGGTCGCCTGGCTGGACAGCGCGTAGCCGAGTGCCAGCGCGACCGTCCCGCCGCGCAACGGCACCAGGATCCCGAACCGGTCGGCGAGCCGGCCCATGGCGATGCCGCCGACCGCGAAGCCGATCATGGTCAGGGTGTAGGGCAACGACGCGTCGGCGCGCGCGACCTGGAATTCCGCCTCGACGGCCGGCAGGGTCACCACCACCGACCACAGGCCGACGCCACCGATCATGCTGACCAGCAGCGACATCGCGAGCCGGTACCAGGCGTAGGCGCTGTCAGGCCCGCCGTCCGGCGGCGCCCCTTCGGGTGCGCGACTGGCCGTCGTCACGATTCTGTCCACTCCGGAACAGGGCGCCAGGGGCCGGAAGGCAGCCTGGACGACCCGATTGCGATCGGCGCCACGTTATCGGGGCCCAGCGGGCCGCACAACCGCCCCGATGCGATGGACCCATGCGGGCTTAATCATTTGGTAACCAGCCCGAAATACGGTGAGAAACGACGCCCGGATACTCGTAATACTTATAAAAAGCCATCTGAATTGATGATATCGACAGAGCCTGGTTCATTGTGCACCGTGGCCGCGCAAGACGGCCGAACACGGCGTCCCGCTTAGTCAAGGAGCTGAAAGTGTCCACTGTTCCGACCCGGGTTTCGACAGCCCTCACCTTCAAGGTGAAGTTGTATGTCCTGGTGCTGATCGTCTGCGTGGCGCTGGCGGCGGTATCAGGCGCCGCACTCTACGGATCCGGCCGAATGGCGCAGGCCGGCGACAGCCTCGGCACCGCGGTCCGGAACTTCCAGTTCGGCTCGCGGGTCTCGCTGCTGGTCGAGAAGCAGCGTGGGTTCGTCACCGGTGCCGCCGCCGAGCTCGACCTCGACCGGCAGGCATCGCTGCGCGAGCAGTTCGTCGCGACCATGGCAGCCTTCCAGGAGACCCTGGCGAAGGCGCGCGAGACGGCGGACGCCGACACCGCGGCGTCGATCGACGACATCGCCGCCAAGCTCGAACCGGTAGTCGCGACTGGCACCCAGGTCTTCGACTTCGCCAACAGTTTCGCCCAGGTCCAGGCCAACGAGCTGATCAACGGCGACTACGGCGCCAGCGTCACCGCGATCTCCGAGACGGTCGGCGCGATGCTCGACGCCAACCGCAAGAAGGCAGAGGCGGCGGGCCACGAACTCACCACGTCCCGCAACCTGCTGCAGGCAGTGGTGCTGATCGTCGCCGGCGGTGGCGGCGTGGTCGTGCTGGTGCTTGGCGTCTGGCTGGTCCGCTCGATGACCATCCGGATATCCGCCCTGACCTCGGTGATGCAGCGGCTTGCCGCCCACGACATGTCGGTCGACGTGCCGTCCAGCGAGGATCGCGACGAGATCGGCGTCATGGCCGGCACCGTACAGGTCTTCAAGGACAGCATGGCCGAGGCCGACCGCATCCGCAGCGAGCAGGACGAGGTCAAGGCCCGCAACGAGGCCGAGAAGCGGGCCGCCATGACGCGTCTCGCCGACGAGTTCGAGGCCAGCGTCACCGGCGTCGTCGAGATCGTCTCGTCGGCCTCGACCGAGTTGCAGTCGACCGCGCAGTCGATGTCGGCGACCGCCGAGGAGACCAGTCGGCAGTCGCAGGCGGTGGCCAGCGCATCGGAGCAGGCGTCGAGCAACGTGCAGTCGGCGGCCAGCGCGGCCGAGGAGCTGTCGAGCTCGATCTCCGAGATCAGCCGCCAGGTCACGGAGTCGACCCGGATCGCCGGCGACGCCACCGAGCAGGCATCGCGCACCAACCACCAGATCGAAGGGCTCGCCGAAGCCGCCCAGCGCATCGGCGACGTGGTCAAGCTGATCAACGATATCGCCGGCCAGACCAACCTGCTGGCCCTCAACGCCACCATCGAGGCGGCGCGCGCCGGCGATGCCGGCAAGGGCTTCGCGGTGGTCGCCTCGGAGGTCAAGAGCCTGGCCAACCAGACCGCCACCGCGACCGAGGAGATCAGCTCGAAGATCACCGAGATGCAGGCCGCCACCGACCAGTCGGTGCAGGCGGTGCGGCTGATCGGTCAGACCATCGAGCAGATCAACGAGATCGCCACCGCGATCGCCTCGGCGGTCGAGCAGCAGGGGGCGGCGACCCGCGAGATCGCCCGCAACGTGCAGGAGGCCTCGTCCGGCACCCACGACGTGTCGTTCACCATCGCCGAGGTCACCCGTTCGGCGACCGAGACCGGCTCGGCATCCTCCCAGGTGCTGGAGGCGGCCGGCGAGCTGTCGCGCAACGCCGAGACCCTGCGCGGCCAGGTCGACGGCTTCCTGGCGAGGATCCGGGCGACCTGAGGCGGCGAGCCGGACGCCTGCCCCGCCGGCCGATCGGCCCCGGGGCAGGCGCCCGCCATTTCGCCGTCCCGGTCGGCTACGCCCGGTACTGCAGGTGCAGCAAGGCCTGGCCGGTCTCGGCGTGGACCGACTCCGACAGCTTCGAGAATCCGGCCCGCTCGTAGAAAGCCCGGCCGATGCCGTTGGCCGCGAACACCTCAACCGTCAGCGTCTCGCGGCCCGCTCGGGCCGCCTCCATCAGGGCCCGCCCGTGGCCCTTTCCGAGGAAGCCCGGGTCGACGAACAGCCCGGCCACCTGGTCGCCGATCATCGCAATGAACCCGACGACACGGTCGTCGGCCTGGGCGACGGAAACCTCCGCCATTCCAGCCTCGAAGACACCCCGCAGCATGGCCTGGACCCGATCCTGGAAAGCCTCCGACAGGAACGGGTGGGCGAGGTCGCTGGAACGGCGCCACAGCGCGATGACCGACTCGATATCGGTCGCGTGGTAGTCACGTATCATGGTTGCAACTGTCCTGGTTGCGGCGCATCGCTGCGGATGCGCCGGATGTCTCGCATCGGTACGGGCATGCCGACCGGGCCGCGGCACGCGCGGCGGGATGGGATATCGGCATGCGGGGAAGGCCAGCCGGCCTTCCGGGACTACCAGGACATGAAATCTCCGTTGACGATGCGGCCTACTACGTCGCGGACGGTCCGGGGTCAAGCGCTGTCCGGCCTCTCCGGGCAGGATCGTCAGCAAAGACAACGGCCGGGCCCGAAAAGATCCCGCCCAGTCGGGCGACCCGGCGGGCCTTGCTAGCCGCCGCTCGCCCTTTCCGCCGCATTCCGTCCTGCCCGATTCTCGCCCATCGTGCGCGCGACCATCCAGTCGTCGAGCCGGCGGATCTCCTCCCGGGTCATCCGCAGCCCGAGCTTGGTGCGGCGCCAGGCCACGTCCTCGGCCCGGCTTGCCCACTCGGTGTCCATCAGGTAGCCGACCTCGGCCTCGGTCGGCCCGGCCCCGAACGAGGCGCCGAGATCGGCCACGCAGGTCGCCCCGCCTACCACGCTCCACACCCGGGTCCCGTAAGCCCGCACCAGCCGGCGCGCCTCGGCGTGGCCCAGGTCCGGCAGCCGGGCGCGCAGCGCACCGACCAGGGCGTCGACGCCGCGCGGGTCGAAGTCGCCGCCCGGCAGCGGGGCGGACGCCGTCCATGGCCGGCCGAGGTCGGGGAAGCTGCGGCGCAGGCGGTCCATCGCCGCCTCGGCCAGCCGCCGGAAGGTGGTGATCTTGCCGCCGAACACGCTGAGCGCCGGGGCGCCGCCGGCCTCCGACCACTCCAGGACATAGTCGCGGGTCGCTTCCTGGGCCTTGCTGGCACCGTCGTCGTACAGCGGCCGGACGCCGGAGTAGCTCCACACCACATCGCCCGGCGTGATCGGGGCCTGGAAATACTCGGAGGTCAGCCGGCAGAGGTAGGCGACCTCGTCGTCGCTGATCGCCGCGGCGCCGGGATCGCCCTCATAGTCCTCGTCGGTGGTGCCGATCAGCGTGAAGGCACCCTCATAGGGGATCGTGAAGATGATCCGTCCGTCGGAGTTCTGGAAGATGTAGCAGCGGTCGTGCTCGTAGAGCCTCGGCACCACCACGTGGCTGCCCTTGACGAGGCGCACCGCGCTGCCGGAATTCACCCCGAGCCGACCGCCCAGGACCTCGGCCACCCACGGCCCGGCGGCGTTTACCACGGCGCGCGCACGCACGCTCCGCTCGCCGCCCGGCCCCTGCAGCCGCGCGACCCAGGCGCCGTCCTCGGCACGGGCCTCGACCAGGGCGGTCCGGGTGAGGATGGTGGCGCCGCGCTCACGGGCGTCCATGGCGTTAAGCACGACCAGCCGGGTGTCCTCGACCCAGCAGTCCGAATACTCGAACCCGAGGTGATAGTCCGGCTTCAGCGGCGCCCCGACCGGCGACCTGTCGAGGTCGATGACGCGGGTGCCCGGCAACAGGTCGCGCCCTCCGAGGTGATCGTACAGGAACAGCCCGAGACGCAGCAGCCAGGCCGGCCGCAGCCCCTGGTGATGCGGCAGGACGAAGCGCAGTGGCCAGATGATGTGCGGCGCCGCGCGCAGCAGCACCTCGCGCTCCTTGAGCGCTTCGCGGACCAGCCGGAACTCGTAATGTTCGAGATAGCGCAGGCCACCGTGCACCAGCTTGGTGCTCGCCGACGAGGTCGCCGAGGCGAGGTCGCCCTTCTCGGCCAGCATGACCGAAAGGCCGCGGCCGGCCGCGTCCCGGGCGATGCCGGCACCGTTGATGCCGCCACCAACCACCAGAACGTCAACACTCGCCGATGGCGTGTTCACCTGTCCTCCCGAAGCCCGAATCGCACCTGCAATCAGGCGGTTTTTCTTTTCGAAACTGCAGCTTACGAGTCGTACAGGAGGGGAGTTATCTTCGCAAACGAATTTCCTGATGATCAGACATCGGCGGACACGACGCGTACATTGTGGTGCCGGAACACCTCGGAAAACGCCTCAGGAACCGGCGAACTGGTGAATAATGTATGCATCTGCGAGATGTGACCGAGCCGGACCATCGCCTTTCGGCCGAACTTGGAGTTGTCCGCACACAAGAAAACTTTTTCGGAATTGCGCACGATGGACTGGGCGACCCGGACCTCGCGATAGTCGAAATCCAGCAGCGAGCCGTCGTCGGCGATACCGCTGATTCCGATGACCCCGACATCGACCCGGAACTGCTGGATCAGGTCGGTGGCGGACTCGCCGACAATCCCGCCGTCCCGGTTGCGGACCACGCCGCCGGCGATGATCACCTCGAAAGTGGGGTTGCCGGTCAGGATCTGCGCGACGTTGAGGTTGTTGGTGATGATCCGGAGCCCGGTGTGGTCCAGCAGGGCCCGTGCCACCGATTCGGTGGTCGTCCCGATGTTGATGAACAACGAGGAATGGTCGGGGATCTCTGCCGCCGCCTTGTACCCGATCGCGCGCTTCTCCGCGTCGAAGGCGAGGCGGCGGCGGTCATAGGGTGCGTTTTCGACGCTCGACGACAGTCCGGCACCGCCGTGATAGCGCTTCAATTCGCCGCGTTCGGCCAGGAAGTTGATGTCGCGTCGGATGGTCTGCGGCGTGACCTCGAACAACTGGACCAGTTCCTCGATCGAGGCGTAGCCGCGTTCCGAGACGATCTCCCTGATGCGGCCGCGCCGCCGGGTGGCCTTGTCCATGACCCAACCTCGTTTTCTTTTTTCTGGAAAAGGGTACGCATTTTCGATTTTCTTTCTCAATCGAAAATCTGTGACCGAAGCTCGCGCGGCGTCGCCTCGGCGGCTCGGCGAAACCGGACTTTCCAGGGAGAACGGCATGGTCGACACCCGGGCGGTGGTCGCGATCGACCAGGGAACCACCAGCAGCCGTGCCATCGCCTTCCGCGCCGACGGATCGATCGCAGCGGTGGCCCAGCGCGAGTTCCGGCAGATCTTTCCGGCCAGCGGCTGGGTCGAGCACGATCCCGAGGACATCTGGTCGACGACCCTTGCCGTGACCCGTCAGGCGATCGACGGTGCCATCGCCGCCGGCCTTGAGGTCAAGGCTCTTGGCATCACCAACCAGCGCGAGACCACCATCGTGTGGGACCGCGCGACCGGGCGGGCGATCCACAACGCCATCGTATGGCAGGATCGCCGGACCGCCGGAGTGTGCGGACGGCTGCGCGACGACGGCCTCGAGGACCTGGTGACCGATCGCACCGGGTTGCTGCTCGACCCGTATTTCTCAGCCACCAAGGTTGCCTGGATTCTCGATCACGTGGACGGCGCGCGCGACCGGGCGGCCCGTGGCGAACTGGCGTTCGGCACCGTCGACAGCTTCCTGATGTGGCGGCTGACCGGCGGTCGCGTGCACGTCACGGACGCCACGAACGCTTCGCGCACCAATCTCTGCGGCCTGCTCTCCGGCGAGTGGGACGACGAGATGCTCGCGATCTTCCAGGTGCCGCGCTCGGTGCTGCCGGAAATCCGCGACTGTGCGGCCGATTTCGGCGAGACCGACCCCTCGGTGCTCGGGTACCGTCTGCCGGTGCTCGGCATCGCCGGCGACCAGCAGGCGGCCGCGGTCGGCCAAGCCTGCTTCCGGCCGGGCGACATCAAGTCGACCTACGGCACCGGGTGTTTCGTGATCCTGAATACCGGCGACGCCCCGGTGCGGTCGCTCAACCGCCTGCTCGGCACCCTGTGCTACCGGATCGACGGCAAGAGCACCTACGCTCTGGAGGGTGCGATCTTCGTCTCCGGAGCGGCCGTGCAGTGGCTACGCGACGGCCTGGGAATGATCGAAAACGCGGCCGAAACCGAGGCCCTGGCGCGCTCGGTCGAGGATACCGGGGGCGTGTACCTGGTTCCGGCCTTCACCGGCCTGGGCGCGCCGTTCTGGGATCCGGAGGCGCGCGGCGCCATGTTCGGGCTGACCCGGGATACCGGTCGCGCCCACCTGGCGCGCGCCGCGCTCGAGGCGGTCGCCTACCAGACCCGCGACCTGTTCCGGGCGATGGCCGAGGATGGCGTGAAGCCCGGCACCCTGCGCGTCGACGGCGGCATGGCAGCGAACAACTGGCTTATGCAGTTCCTCGCCGACGTGCTGGCGATTCCGGTCGAGCGGCCGACCGTGACCGAGACCACCGCCCTGGGCGCCGCCGCGCTGGCGGCGCTCCAGGCCGGCATCTACGGCTCGCTGGACGAGGTCGCCGCGGCATGGACGCTGGACCGACGGTTCGAGCCGGCGATGCCGCCTGCGACCCGCCGCCGGCTGTTGTCGGGCTGGGACGCGGCGGTCGCCCGCACCCGGATCCGGATCGGTTGATCCGGGCCCCGGTCAGACGACCGGGCAGAGCCCGCCGTCGACATTGATGGCGGTGCCGGTGACGTAGCCGCCCAGGCCGGAGGCCAGCAGGCACGCGACCGCCGAGAACTCATCGGCCTCGCCGACCCGGCCGAGCGGAATCGTCTTGCTCATCTCGCCGTAGTAGTCGTCGAGCGAGGCGTTCGAACCGGTCTGCGCGCCCGCCTCGTGCCGGCGGACCCACTGGTCGCTCTTGATGCGGCCGACCAGCAGCGCATTGACCAGGACGTTGTGCGGAGCCAGTTCGCCGGCCAGCACCTTGGTCAGCGCCATTCCGGCGGCCCGGCTGACGGCGGTCGGCGCGCCTTCCGCCGGCGGCGCCTTGGCGCCGGTGTTCAGCACGTTGATGATCCGGCCCCAGCGCCGCGCGATCATGCCCGGCGCCAGCAGTCGCGCCAGCCGGATCGCGGCGAACAGCTTGAGATCCAGGTCGGACTGCCAGGTGGCGTCGTCGATGTCCAGGAATCGGCCGCGCTTCGAGGTGCCGGCATTGTTGACCAGGATGTCGATCGGCCCGGCCGCCGCCTCGGCCTCGCGCACCAGCCGGGCGCAGTCCGCGGCATCGGCGACGTCGGCGGCCACCGTGAACGGTGCCGCCCCCGCGGCCGCCGCGATCGCCTCGCTCGCCTTCGCCAGCACCTCGGCACGACGCGCAGCAATCACCACGCGCGCGCCGGCCTCCACGAATCGCGTGGCGATCGCGCGCCCGACCCCGAGGCTCCCGCCGGTGATCAACGCCGTACGACCGTCCAGACGAACCTGCATGTCATCCTCCCTGTGCGCATCGTTCTTGCGCTGGCGCGCGGTACGCCGCGCTCCGGGAGGGTCATATCATTCTTTCACGGATTTTTCGCGGCGATGCCCGACGCTGTCGTCACGGCGGTCGCGGTCGCGCCTGGCTCGCTCGATCAACGCCTGGACGCCCGGTGTGACCGGGCGGGCGTCGATCTCCGCGGCCCAGCTCCGCAGGGACGCTTTCTGAGTGCGCAGGGTATCCAGCGACTGCTGCAGTTCGCGATCATGGCGCAACGCTCGCTCGAGACTGGAAACAGCAATGTCGTCGAGGGCTCCATCCAAATATGCGGACAACAGCTCCCAGCTGCTGACTTCCAGTTCGTCACCCATGACGTCTCCCCACATGCAATGCCCGAGTATACCGAATCGTGCCGATGTTAGGAGGAGAACGTCCTGGGGCGCCGCCCGGTTCCCCGACCAGCGGGGGGGAACGACGGGGATGGACCGGTCGCGAGAGCCGGGCGGCTACTGGTTCAGGAAGCGCCGGCACCGAAGCCGGACGGCAGCCCCGGAGCGCCGGCGGCATACCCGGCGCGCGCCAGCGAAATCTCGCCGTCGCTCTCCTGAATTCGACGCAGTTTGGCCCTGACCCGGGAGACCCTGGACTTCACCGTCCCGGTCTCGACCTCCAGGATCTCCGCAATAGTGTCGTATGGCAGCTCCTCAACCGTCGCCATCACCAGCAGGGTGCGTTCATCCGCGCTCAGTTTGGCGAACGCGTGGGAGAACTCCTGCGTCTCGACCCGCGAAAACTGCTCACCCAGCACGCTCTCCTCACCGGCCGGAGCGCCCAGGCGGCGCTCTTCGGCATGGCTCCGAACGCGCTGCCGGCGACGGCACTCGGTGTAGAAGCGGTTTCGCATGATCGTGAACAACCACGCCTTCAGGTTGGTCCCGGCTTCGAACTGACGGGCCCGCCCGAGCGCTCGCTCCATGGTGTCCTGCAACAGGTCGTCAGCGTCCGCGGCATTGCGCGTCAAGGAGTTCGCAAATCGCCGCAGTGCCGGGATCGTCTGCTCGACCGCTTCAATGAACTTGTCTTGCATGATTTGTCTCCACGTCGATTTCGGAGACACAATTAATAATCCTCGCAGCTCCATCAAATCTATATTGCGGGAACCCACAACTTGACACAATACACTTTTCGGATCACAGAATTCACACAGAAATTTTACTTACAAATCACAACTGAGTATTGAACGACCGCTTAAAGACCGCCGGCAGCCGAGTCTGTGAACGGACCGTGCCGAGCATTTCAGCCCAGGTTGGCCAGCGGCAGGACGATCTCGACGGCGAGACCGCCCACGGCGCGGTTCGCGACCCGGATGGTGCCGTGCATCGCCTCGACATTGCGCCGCACCAGCCACAATCCCATGCCGAAATTCTCGTCCGCCGCATGTTTACGGCCGTCCCGCGGCCGCGGTCTGCTCGTATAGCCCTTCTCGAAGATCCGGCCGAACCCGTCGGATGCCACGCCCGGTCCCTGGTCATCGACCGTCAAGACGGCTTCCCCGCGGACCGCCCGGACCGTCAACTGGACCGCACCGCCCGGCGGCGAAAAGCCGATCGCGTTGTCGATCAGGTTTTCCAGGATGGTCTCGATCGCCTCGTCGCTGCCGAACACGATCACCTCGCGCTCGACTTCGACCTCAAGCCGGACGTCCGCGGCTTCGGACGGCCCCCGCATCTCTTCGACCAGCCCCGAGACCATCCGTCCGAGGTCGATCTGCTGGTTGGGTGGATCGGCCATCAACGCCGCCGCTTCGATCGCCCGCCGGGCTTCGACGACGAGTTGCCCCAGCCGTTCACAGCACTGGTCGATGATCTCGATCGCCCGCCGCCCACGCCGGTCGGTCTCGGGGATCACCTGGCGCAGCGGCTCCAGCGACTGTCGGATGGCACCGATCGGTGTCTTCAGGGCATGCGCGCTTTCCTCGGCGGTCTCGCGGATCACCGCGGCGCTCAACCGCAGCCGGTCGACCATGGTGTCGAACTGCCGGGCCACGCCGGTAAGCTCCGGAACTTCATTGAGCTTCTCGAAACGTCGGTCGCCTTCGCGTCCCATGCTGATCGACCGGGCCAGACGCTCGAAACGGGCGAGATTGCGGGACACCGAGAACAGGATCAGCAGCATGACGACGGCGAGCGCGAGGTAGAGGCCGAGCGCCAGCACCACCTCCGGGCGCTGCCAGTATGGCGTCGCCACCACGCGCCCCAGGGCCTCCGACGCCGTGAGCCGCGTAACCAGGGCCCAGCAGCCGGCCCGGGACTGGACCGGAGTCACGGCGACCACCCCACGCGCCCTGTCGCTGTCGCCGTCGACCGACCGGCCGATCGCCTCGGTGGCGTCGCACGACTGCCACACCGTCTCCAGCAACCGGGACTGGATCAGGAAGGCCCGCTCGGCCTCCATGGCGCCGGGCTGGACCGGCGGCACCGCCGCCACCAGGAGAAATGAACCGATCTCCGCCTCCTGCGGCCGGAACAGCAGCCGCAGTTCGACCTGGGATCCGGCCAGGGCCCGCATGCGGTCGCTGACCTTGGTCGCCGCCGTCGGGTCGCCGGTCTCCAGCACCGGGCGTAGCGCCTCGGCGATTGCCCGGCCCTGGTTGGCGACACCGTCCAGAAGCAGGGCCGTACGCTCCTCGTCGGCCACCAGGAACTGCTGGTAGATCACGGCAGGCACCGCCGCGAACAGCACCACGACCAGGGCCAGCTTGGCGGCGATCGGACGCAACGGGATCGGCTCGCTCACCGGATCGCCGATTCTGAAGCGGGCCTCATGCGCCGCCGCCTCCCGTCCCCTGCGTGCGCCATCGATAGCCAAACCCCGGGTAGTTCTCGATCTCGGAGAACGATTCGTCCATGTCCTCGAACTTGCGCCGGATCCGCTTGATGAACCCCCGCACGTTGGCGCGGTAGCCGTCGCCGGCAGCCCCGGCATGGAAGCCGTCGCCATGCACCAGGTCGTAGATGTCTCGGTATCGCAGGTCGCGGCCCGCCGAGGCGGCCAGCGCGTGCACGATCTGGAACTCGGTCAGGGTGAGCGGCACCAGGTGATCGCGCCAGTAGGCGCGGCCGACATCCGGATCGAGCGTCAGCCGCCCGATCCGCGCCGAGTCCGCCGGCCCGTCGCCATTGGTCGCCGTCCCCGCCGGCTCGGCCTCCCGCGGGGGTCGCCGTCCGGCCAGCACCGTGCGCACCCGGTGCAGCAGGATCGAGAAGCTCCGCGATTTGTCGACGAAGTCGAGCGCGCCGGTGGCCAGCGCCGCCTCCTCGTAGATCTGGTCGGTCAGGCTGGTGAGGAAGATCACCGGGATCTCCCCGCCCTTCCGGCGCATCTCGCGCAGCGTGTCCAGCCCGCTCAACTTGCCCATCTTCCAGTCGAGCAGGATCAGGTCGGCGGTCGCACCACTGTCCAGGTGCTCGAGCAGCGCCTCGCCGCTCGGCAGGCCCTCGACCTCGAAGCCCTGGTCCTCGAGATTGAGGGACAGGGTCTCCCTGATGATCGGATCATCGTCGACGACCAGGATGCGGACGATGTCGGTCATGCCGGGAGACTCACTGGGTTGTCGCCGTGCGGCGCGCGAGGCTGCGCCGGCACCGTTCTCGTTCCGGGCCGGCAAGGGTATCGGGCACCAGCGCGGTGCCCAGCACCGCCATGCTGCCGACGTCGACGCTAGGGTACAGATACACTTCCACGCTGCATGCGCCGTGGCTATAGACCCAGACTTTGCCGGGCGGTTGCTCGCGGATCTCGTCCGGTCGGCCGATCATCGAGACCACCGTCGACTCGGTTGCCCCGCCGAGCAGACCGAGGTCGAACGGCGCCGAAGCCGGCCGGTCCGGCCGTGGCACCGGCACGGCGGGGCGGGTCTTCGCCTCGCCGGGCCTCGGGGTCGGCAGCGGCGACGCCGACGGATCCACCGCCCGCGGCGGTGCGGCCGTCGAACATGCGGCGACGGTCAGCATCAGGGTCAGGACGAGCAGTTCGCGCATCGCGATCTCTTCTCCTGGCCGCGAGCCCGAGTCAACGGCCGCGCAAACGCTCTCGCCCCTTGCAAATGCCACATCCGGCCGCTTTCATGGCGCCGTCTTGAGCCCCGGAGATCCCCCATGTCGTCGCCCAGTCCCCTGCTGTTCGAGCCGCTGACCATCGCCGCCGTGACCCTGCCCAACAGGGTCGCGATCTCGCCAATGGACCAGTACTCGGCGATAGACGGCATCCCCACCACCTATCATCTCGTGCACTATGGCAAATTCGCCATGGGCGGCGCCGGCTCGGTGTTCGTCGAGGCGACAGGCATATCCGAGGAAGGCCGGATCACGAATGGTTGCCCCGGACTGTACAACGCCGAACAGGTGGCGGCGTTCCGGCCGATCACCGATTTTATCAAGCAGCAGCGCTCGGTGCCGGCGGTCCAGATCGGCCATGGCGGACGCAAGGCCAGCACCCAGCGTCCCTGGGAGGGTGGCGGCCCGGTGACCGAGGCCGAGATCGCCCGCGGCGACCGGCTGTGGAAGCCGCTCGGCCCGTCCGAGGACGCGCTGGCCGAGGGTTGGCTGCTGCCGAAGATGATGGACGACGCCGACCTGAAGAGGACCCGGCAGGATTTCGCGGATGCCGCCGAGCGGGCGCTGGAGGCCGGCTTCGAGATCGTCGAGATCCACATGGCGCACGGCTATCTGCTGCAGTCGTTCCTGTCGCCGTTGTCCAACCGGCGCAACGACGGCTACGGCGGCGACCGCGCCGGCCGCATGCGGTTCCCGCTCGAGGTCGCCGAGGCGGTGCGCGCCGTCTGGCCGAAGGACAAGCCCCTGTTCGTGCGAATCTCCTCGGTCGACGGCATCGACGGCGGCTGGGAGATGGACGACAGCGTGGCGCTGGCGCACGAGCTGAAGGCGCGCGGCGTCGACGTGATCGACTGTTCGTCCGGCGGCAACAGCCCGAAGGGCGCCACCAACGCCAACTTGGCCCGCGGCCCCGGCTACCAGGCGCCGTTCGCCGAGCGCATCAAGCGCGAGGTCGGCATCCAGACCATGGCGGTCGGCCTGATCCGCGAGCCCGATCTGGCCGAGCGTATCCTGCAGGAAGGCCGCGCCGACCTGATCGCGATCGGCCGGCAGGCATTGGTCGACCCGTTCTGGGCGCTGCACGCCGCCCAGCACTTCGACATCGACCCCGACTTCGAGAAGTGGCCGCACCAGTACGCGTGGTGGCTGGAGAAGTGGGACAAGGGCCTGCGCCGCACCGCCCGCGAGCAGGCGGCCGAGTAGCCGGGGCCGCCTGCTGGGTCCCGGAGCCAACTCGCCTTCGGCGATCCGGTCCGGGATGAGGCATCAAGTGGATCCGGTTCCTTCCTCATCCCGGACGCGCACCGCGCGATCCGGGACCCACAGAGCAATGGCGGCAGCCTGCCCTCAGCCCTCTGCGATGGCGTCCAGGAACCGTTGCCCGAACTTCGCCAGCTTGGCGGCGCCGACGCCGTGGACGCTGGACAGCGCATCCAGGCTGCCCGGCCGGCGCTCGGCGAGTTCGATCAGCGTGCGGTCGTGGAACACCGTGTAGGCCGGCACCCCGAGTTCCTGGGCGATCGCCAGGCGCAACGTCTTCAGCCGCGACAGCAGCGAGGCGTTCTCGGGCGACGCCACCGGGGCCGAATCGCCGGCGCGGCGGCGGCCCTTCACCTTGCCGGTCGTCGGACGCCGCAGGCCGACCGTCTCTTCGCCCTTCAACACCGCCCGCCCGCGCGGGCCGAGCCTGAGGGCGCCGTAGCCGGCGGTGTCGATGTCGATCACCCCGGTCGCCACCAGCTGCCGGACCACCGAGCGCCAGCCGTTCTTGTCGAACTCGGTGCCGACCCCGAAGGTCGGCAGGGAGTCGTGGCCGTACTTCGCCACCGCGTCGTTGACGTGGCCGGTCAGCACGTCGATCACGTGCCCGGCGCCGTACCGGGATCCGGTGCGCAGGATCGCCGACAGTATTTTCTGCGCCGGCACCGTGCCGTCGACCACCTCCGGCGGTTCCAGGCAGACGTCGCAGTTGCCGCAGGGTTTCTCGAGTTCCTCGCCGAAGGTCCGCAGCAGCGCGCGGCGGCGGCACTCGGTGGTCTCGCACACCCCGAGCAGGGCGTTCAGACGCAGATGCTCGACCCGGCGCTGCTCCTCCGGCGCCTCGGACTGGTCGATGAAACGCCGGCGCTGGGCGATGTCGGCGAGGCCGTACAGCATGGTCACCGCCGCCGGCAGGCCGTCACGGCCGGCGCGGCCGATCTCCTGGTAATACGCCTCGACCGAGCTCGGCAGGTCGACATGGACGACGAACCGCACGTCCGGCTTGTCGATGCCCATGCCGAAGGCGATGGTCGCCACCATCACGATGCCGTCCTCGCTGACGAACCGGTCCTGGTTCGCGGCCCGGATCTCGGCCGGCATGCCGGCATGGTAGGGCAATGCGTTGTAGCCGTGCTTGACCAGGTCGGCGGCGGTCTCCTGGACCGACTTGCGCGATAGCCGGTAGACGATGCCGCTCTGCCCGCGGTTGTCGTCCAGGATCGCCAGCACCTGACGCAGCGGATCGCGCTTCTCGGCGATCCGGATGGTCAGGTTCGGGCGGTCGAAGCCGAACACGAACTCGGCGGCATCGCCACCGCACAGCACTTCGACGATATCCCGCCGGGTCGGCGCATCGGCGGTCGCCGTGAACGCCGCCACCGGCACCCCGGGAAACCGCGCCCGGAGCTTCGGCAGCGCCAGATATTCCGGCCGGAAGGCATGGCCCCAGCGGCTGATGCAGTGCGCCTCGTCGACCACGATGCGGCACAGCTTCACCCGCGCCAGCCCGTCCATCACGCCGTCCAGCATCAGGCGTTCCGGCGCGGCGTACAGCAGCCGCAGCCGGCCGGACGTCGCGTCGCGCCAGGTCTCGAGGTTGTCCTCGCGGCTGTGCCCGGAATGCAGCGAGCCGGCCGCCACGCCCTGCAGACGCAGGGCCCGGACCTGGTCGTCCATCAACGCGATCAGCGGCGAGACCACGATGGTCAGGCCATCCTCGATCACCGCCGGCAGCTGGAAGCACAGCGACTTGCCCGCACCGGTCGGCATCACCGCCAGGGTATCGCGCCCGGACAGGACGCTGGCCACCACCGCCTCCTGGCCCGGCCGGAAGTCATGGAACCCGAAAACATCGGCCAGCGCCGCGCGGGCGACGGCGAGCGGGTCGGGTGAGTGGTCGGGCGAGTGGTCGGCGGGATCCGGGAGAGACATGCCCCGTGGATAGCACCGCCGGCGGGCCCGGTCACCCGGTCCGCGGCAGCCGACGCTACAGCGCGCGTTGCATCAGCAGGATGCGGTCGTCGTAGGGATGGCCGGGATGCGGCTCGATCGGCCGCGAATCGACGGCCCTGAAGCCATTGCGCTCATACAGCCGCACCGCGCCGATGTTCTGGTTGAATACCTGCACCGACAGCCGGGTGCAGCCCAGCGAGGTCGCGCGGCTCGCCGCCGCCTGCAAGAGGCGGGTCCCGAGGCCCGAATCGCGGAACGCGTCGTATACCGACAGGATGTTGACGTAGTAGCTGCCCGGTACCTGAGCCTCCAGTTCCGCGAGCGGACGAAGCAGGGGCGGCAGTTCCTCGAGTTTCACGAACTCCCCCGGGCAGCCCGTATCCAGCAAGGACCCGAGCATCATCCCGGCGATCCCGCCGTCCTGTTCGGCCAGCACCGCGTTGCGATACGAGAAGGTCGTCTCGAGACGCGCCACCCGCTCGGCCCCGACCGACAGCGGATCCTGGCCATCCCTGACATGCCCGCTCCACAGCCAGGTGGCGATCCCGCCGCTGGCGATCGAGATCAACTCGGCGACCGCGCCGGCGTCCGCGGCGGTGCGCTGGAACGGGAGCGGTGCGATGGGGAAGAGCTATAGTCACCTGAGCTACGGTGAGCGGCTGTCGATCATGGATGGTCTGCGCGATGGCTTGAGCGTGCGGGCAATTGCCCGCACGCTCAATCGCGCCCCGGCGACGGTGAGCCGGGAGTTGAAGCGGGCCGGCTGCTATCCGGCGCCGCGCTATGATGGCTGCAACGCGTATTTTGGCGCCGTTCGCCGCCGTTCGGAAAGCCGTATCGGTCGGCGCAAACTGCGTGTGGGCACCGCGCTGTTCGATCACGTCGCCGATCATCTGCGCGCCGGCTGGTCGCCGCTGCAGATCGCCGGCAGACTGCGGCGCATGGATGCCGAGGATCGTCCTGGAACGGTCTGCCATGAGACCGTCTACGGCGCGCTCTATGCGCTGCCGCGCGGCGAGTTGCGTCGCGAATTGCTCGGCGCCCTGCGCCAGGGGCGTCAGAACCGTCGGCCGCGGTCGCGCGGTACCGATCGGCGCGGCTTCGTCACCGACGATGTCAAGATCGCGGCCAGGCCCGAAGACGTCTTCCAACGGCTGATCCCCGGCCATTGGGAGGGCGACCTGATCAAGGGAGCGG